>Ga0206681_10000024_pt1 | contig 104120 bp, 106 predicted proteins | sample M150012015metaG_FD_161048 | JGI IMG/M metagenome (GOLD analysis project Ga0206681, IMG submission 161048) | Ammonia-oxidizing marine archaeal communities from Monterey Bay, California, United States - M1 500m 12015 | ecosystem: Environmental > Aquatic > Marine > Intertidal zone | place: USA... | reverse complement strand
CAGAAACATAGGCAAGAATGAGAGAGAAGAAAGAGTTACTAATGCTTTAGATATGGTAAGACTAGGAAAGTTTGGAAATCGTCGCCCAGCTCAATTATCCGGTGGCCAACAACAACGAGTTGCAGTTGCAAGGTCTTTAATTTTTGATCCGGAACTTGTTTTAATGGACGAGCCGCTTGGGGCACTAGATAAAAATTTACGAGAACAGATGCAATACGAAATCAAGCATCTTCATGAGAGCTTAGGACTTACAGTCATGTACGTTACTCATGACCAAACCGAGGCATTAACAATGTCAAACAGGATTGCTGTATTTGACGACGGAGTAGTACAACAGTGCGCAACTCCATCCAATCTATATGAAAGGCCTGATAATGCTTTTGTGGCAAACTTTATTGGAGAAAATAACCGTTTAATGGGAACTGTTAAAGCCATCAATGGAGACCAAGCCACAGTTAAGACTGATTCTGGAGACATTGTAGTTGCTACAAAAGTTAACGTGAGTTCAGTCGGTGAAAGAACAACACTGTCGCTAAGGCCTGAGCGGATTTTTATTTCTCCTGCAGAAGACAGAACACCGAACACATATTCAGCCATAGTAAAAGAATTAATTTACCATGGTGACCATATTCGTACACGCTTTAGTGTGTGTGGAGATGACGATTTTATCGTCAAAATTCCTAATTCCTCTGATATTACATCTTTAGCGCAAGGTAAAGAAGTAAACATTGGGTGGATGTCGGAGGATTGCCTTGCCCTAGACGGATAGAGCAGGCATTTATTATTTATAAAAGGAGAATAATATGAATAAAGTTATAACAAAAGCACTAATAACTAGTGCTGTATCCGCGGCGGTGATAGCTGGCTCAGTACAGGCAGCATCAATAACCGCTGTTTCTTGGGGTGGTGCTTACACAAAATCCCAAGTTGAGGCTTACCATAAGCCATGGGCTGCAGCTACAGGTAACACAATTGTATCTGAAGACTACAGTGGTGGATTGGCAGAAGTAAAAGCTCAAGTCGAGGCAGGCAACGTGACATGGAACCTTGTTGACGTTGAATTGTCTGACGCGGTTCGTGGATGTGACGAGGGTTTATTTGAATCAATAGACGCTAGCATACTTCCTGATGGCGCCGATGGCAGTTCTGCTGCTGACGACTTCTTACCTGGTACAGTGACAGACTGTGCTGTTGGTAATATCGTTTGGTCAACTATTGTTGCTTATGACGGATCCAAGATGAGTGGCGTTGCAACTATGGCTGACTTCTTTGATACCGCTAAATTCCCTGGTAAGCGTGGCCTTAGAAAAGGTCCAAAGCCTAACCTAGAGATGGCATTGATGGCTGATGGTGTGCCTGCTAAGTATGTATACGCTCTTCTTAATACTGATGCTGGTATCCAGATGGCTTTCGACAAGCTTGATACTATCAGAGATTCTGTTATTTGGTGGGAAGCTGGTGCTCAACCGCCTCAACTGCTAGCTGATGGTGAAGTTGCTATGACTACTGCATACAATGGCCGTATATTTAATGCCGTTGCTGCTGAAGGCAAGCCTTTCGAAATTATGTGGGACGGTCAGGTCTGGGATTTAGATCTTTGGGTTATTCCTAAGGGCGCTCCAAACATGGCTGAGACTCTTGACTTTATCAAGTTCTCTACAGGCACTCAAGCTCTAGCAGACCAAGCTAGCTGGATTTCTTATGGTCCAGTTCGTAAGTCATCTGCTGCATTGGTTGGTTCATATCATAACCAGCCAGACCTAGATATGGCTGGTCATATGCCTACAGCTCCAGAAAACTTTGGAAACGCTCTACAGAACGATTTCGAGTTTTGGGCTGATAACCAGGACCAGTTAAACGAGCGCTTTAACGCTTGGCTGGCTAAATAAATAAGCATTAAGTAATTTAATGTTTCTTATGTCGGCAGGTTTTGTTTAACCTGCCGACATATTTTTTTGCACTAATGAAAAGAAATAAATCGTGTCAACTACCAAAGAATTAATTGAACAAGACGGCATATCTCTAAAGGATAAGCTTGCAAAAGCCACAAAGGTTCAAAAAAGGCGAGCCCTATTACTGACAATGCCTTTGGTTATATTTTTATTGGTTAGTTTTGTGATGCCTATAGGCCAGATGCTTTGGAGAAGTGTCCACAACCCTACTGTATCAAACGTAATACCTAATTTTGCTATCGCTATCCAACAATGGGATGGCAATGCTTTACCTTCCGAATCTGTATTTGAAGTTTTTGTTAAAGACCTAGTTACTGCTAAAAAAAATCGTGAAATAGGTAAGACTGTTGGCAATCTAGCTACACGAATTAATTATGACATCCCTGGTAGTAGGAGCCTTTTTACTTCTACAGCACGTAAAGCTAAAAAGCTAAAAGCTCCATTCAAAGAGTCACTATTAAAGCTCAACAAGAAATGGGCAAATCCAACCTTATGGCTAAGCCTGAAGAGAAACTCTAAAGACCTCACTCCAGCTTTTTATTTGGCAGCGATGGACCTAAAATATGACGAGCGAGGCAACATCGTAAAGGCAGACGATCTCTACCAAATATATATGTCAAACTTTATCAAGACAATTAAATTATCCGCGATCATAACTGCCATATGTATCTTGTTGGCATACCCAATCGCTTACGTTCTCTCTGTACTCCCTCTTCGACAGTCAAACCTGTTGATGATATGTGTATTACTACCTTTCTGGACATCATTATTGGTGCGCACTACTGCATGGATTGCAATCCTTCAGACTCAAGGAGTTGTTAATGACATCCTAGTATTTTTAGGATTCCTTTCTGATGACGGCAGAGTGCAGATGATTTACAATCAGACTGGTACCATCATCGCTATGGTTCATATTCTATTACCATTTATGGTTCTGCCATTGTACTCAGTAATGAAGACTATCAGCCCTACCTACATGAAGGCAGCCCTATCTATGGGAGCAAGAAAGTCCTACGCACTAAGGAAGATTTACTTACCCCTAACTATACCAGGGCTTGGTGCAGGAACCCTTCTAGTTTTCATCCTAGCAATAGGATACTACATAACCCCTGCATTGGTTGGAGGTGAAGACGGTTTACTAATATCAAACCTAATCGCATACCACATACAAAAATCACTCAACTGGAGCCTGGGTGCAGCTTTAGGAGCTATACTTCTAGTAACTGTACTGGTTCTTTACTGGTTATACAATAAACTTATCGGCATCGATAATCTTAAGTTTGGTTAGTGGGGTGGGCTTAAATGACTTTATTTAATCGAGAGAAAGCTATTGGCATTGTAATTTTACTTGCTATTGCAGCAATCATATTTTTTACGCTAGGATCAATAACTCCTGCAATAGGGTTTTTTGTTATGTTCGTAATACCGCTATACTTTATGAAACCACTACCTGTATTTGCCAGCAAAATTGACTACTGCTCGAATTACTTATTCGTAGCTATATGCACTTTCATTTTTATTTTTCTAATAACACCAGTACTAATAATAATACCATTATCGTTTAATGCTGAGCCATACTTCACGTTCACACAAGGCATGCTTAATTTTGACCCTAGTGCATTTTCTACTAGATGGTATGAGGACATTGTTTACAATGGCATGGTTGACCCTCATGGAGTAAAAAATTGGTGGGATGACATGTGGAACAATGCGCAATGGATACGTTCTGCTCGCAACTCCTTCTTTATTGCAACAATGTCTGCCATAATTGCTACTATTATAGGAACCATAGCTGCGCTAGGCTTGTCTCGCTCAGAAATGCCGTATAAAGCGCTTATAACTAGCCTGCTAATATCTCCAATGATTGTCCCTTTAGTTATTACTGCTACTGGCATGTTCTTCTTTTATTCAAGTATAAATCTAGCTAAAACATTTACCGGTGTAATTTTGGCTCACGTAACACTGGGCATACCTTTTGTTATTATTACTGTTACAGCAACATTGAGTGGCTTTGATAGAAATCTTATAAAGGCTTCACAAAGCCTAGGAGCGCATGGCTGGATGACCTTCAGACGTGTAATAATGCCTCTAATAATGCCGGGCATGATATCTGGCGCATTATTTGCGTTTATTACCTCACTTGATGAAATTGTGGCAGTAATATTTCTTGCAGACGTTGAGCAAAGAACAATCCCTAGACAGATGTTCTCCGGCATTAGAGAACAGATCTCTCCAACTATACTTGCAGTTGCCAGTGTTTTAGTTTTAATTTCAATAATATTATTAACAGTAATGGAGCTACTACGTAGGCGCTCTGAGAGGTTACGAGGGATTACCCCAGGATAAACGTTAATAAACCTCTCCCAGCGTTCTTCTCTTTAATATAATATAACTAATTCAAATACATAAATTACTATGCAAAAAAATATAATTTCTACTGACAAGGCGCCGGCAGCTATAGGGACTTACTCTCAAGCTGTTGCGGTTTCTGGCGTAACAACTGTTTACTTATCTGGGCAGGTCCCCTTTGTGCCCGAAACAATGGAATTTGTTGAAGGCGATATCAGTAAGCAAATTCACCAAGTATTCAATAATTTATCTGCAGTTTGTATAGCTTCAGGTGGCACCTTAAATGATATAGTCAAGTTGAATGTTTATTTGACCGATCTGTCAAATTTTCCAATTCTTAACGAAATCATGTCATCTTACTTTGATGAGCCATACCCGGCCCGTGCTGCTATTGGAGTAAAAGACCTACCTAAAGGTGCACAAATCGAAATGGATGGGGTTATGGCGGTTAGCTCCGATCAGTATAGCTATTAGCAAGGTGCAAAAACTTTCTGATCCGATTATTTTATTAAACGGATTAGGCCCAAAGACAGCAGAAAAATTAAATTCGATAGGTATATACAAGTTGGAACATTTACTGTTCCACCTTCCGTTCCGTTACCAAAACAAAACAAAATTTACACCAATTAATCAGGCCAAGGTCGGTGAAGAAGCCTTATTTGAACTCGTAATCGATAGAATTGAAGAGCTCCCTACAAAACAAAGGCAACTACTGTGTTACTTGTTAGATAAAGACAACAAGAAACTACTTTTACGCTTCTTCCATTTTAATCAATACCAAAAGCAAGCCTTTAGTAGAGGTGATTTAATTCAGTGCTTTGGAGAGGTAAAAATTGGTCGGTATGGACTGGAAATGTATCATCCCGAGTATCGATTAGTTTCAAAAGGTCAATCTAGCCTCATTGAAAAAACTTTAAGCCCGGTCTACCCTCTAACTTCTGGAGTGCGCCAAGTTCAATTGAAAAAATGGATAAATATTGCACTAGATGCCATAAAAAATTCTAATATGGTTGACCATATAGAGAGTATGTCAAAAAACTCAATGCCAACTTTGAGGCAGGCTCTCGAAACACTTCATCATCCAGAAGAGGGGGAAAACATAGAGCAAATACTTGAATTTAAGCACCCATCACAACAAAGACTCATAATCGAAGAGTTATGTGCACACCAACTAAGTTTGCTTTTATTAAAAAGACAAAGAAAAAATCAAACATCCAATATTTTTCATATAAAAGACAACCTATCTGGCGCCCTTTTAAGCTCTATAAAATTTAAATTAACTAAAGCACAACAGCGCTGCATTAGTGAGATAAATATAGACATCAGCTCAGCTCAGCCTATGCTAAGGCTGCTACAGGGTGATGTTGGATCTGGGAAAACCATAGTAGCAGTTTTTACATGCATACAGGCAATTGAAAACGGGTTCCAGGCTGCAATAATGGCTCCAACGGAAATACTGGCTTCTCAGCACCTACAAGGATTTTCAAAATACTTAAATCCTCTTGGAATTAATATTGCGTACCTAACTGGTTCTCAGAGCGCAAAGGACAGAGAAGAACAGCTTAACATAATAAGAAATGGTGTAGCTAATATAGTCATAGGAACTCATGCACTATTCCAAGAAAATGTTTCTTTTGAAAGCCTTGGACTGGTGGTTATCGACGAGCAACACAAATTTGGTGTACACCAACGACTTTCTCTTGCACAAAAAGCACTCAAAATACCTCACCAACTAGTGATGACAGCTACACCAATCCCGCGCTCACTAACGATGAGCGCTTATGCTGACTTAGACTGCTCTATTATCGATGAACTTCCTCCGGGCAGAATCGCCACTAAGACTATAGCAATTAGCAGTCAAAGGAAGCACGAAATACTAGACAAAATTAAGCAAGTCTGTAATAACAATTCACAAGTGTATTGGGTATGTACATTAATTGACGAATCAGAATCACTAAGGGCTGAGTCTGCTAATAAAACTCACGACTTCTTACAAACAAATCTACCGGACCTTTCTGTTGTTTTAATTCATGGGAAGATGAATAAAGATGAAAAGTCTAGCATTATGGATAAATTCTCGACCGGAAATATAGATGTATTGGTAGCCACTACTGTCATAGAAGTCGGGGTCAACGTTCCTAACGCCTCACTCATGGTTATAGAGAACTCTGAAAGGTTAGGTTTGGCCCAGCTGCATCAGCTTAGAGGGCGTGTTGGTCGTGGTAATCAGAGTAGTATATGTATTCTTTTATATCAACCACCACTAAGTACAAATGCTGAGCAACGTATTGACATATTAAGGCAGAGCAGTGATGGATTTGATATTGCTCAGAAAGATTTAGAACTAAGAGGGCCAGGAGAGGTTCTTGGGACTCAGCAAGCAGGAGTCGCTGACATGAAGATTGCAAATATAGTACGTGACGGGTATTTGCTTAAGCATGCTGGTTATTATTCTCAATTAATTCTAAATTCTGATGACTCCAAACAGCTACAATTAATCAGAAGATGGATTGACGAAGACAAGACTCACTACGCTAATGCTTAAATCTATAGACAATATCTATATGTAGCAGGCAGCCCTATCTTGTAAAATAAGCTTCCTATGTTTAACCCAGAAAAATTCAAGTGGCGCCTGTTCAGTGACAATGAAACAATACCAAGCAGCGTAGTTGTGTGGCTATTGGACAATCGCTCTCTGACAGCAAAACTAAGAGATAAATATACAGATTTCAAAGTAAATGTTATATCTCAAAATCAAGGAACACCATATCCTTGCGAGATAGAGCTGCTTGATAATTTTGAGAAAAAATTTATTGTTAGAGAGGTAGAACTGATTGGTGACAATAGGGCTGTCGTTCTTGCTAGGTCTGTAATTCCTGTAAACACAGACACAGAAATACTGCTATCTATAGGTTCAAAGCCTTTGGGCGAGATACTCTTCGATGACCCTTCAGTTATCAGGGGTGCGCTTGAGGTTGGCAATAACAATAATAAATGGGCAAGGCGCTCTACATTCCAAATAAAGCAAACAAAGATACTGGTTAGCGAAATTTTTCTTGGTTCACTGTATGCGTGATAAGATCTTTAAAAAAAATACCGATCTAGTTGACTTTGTATTCGACAAACAAGTTGCTGATGTGTTTGACGACATGGTGAATAGGTCTGTTCCAGGTTATCAGACGTTGATTGAAATGATGGGATTGATAGTAAAAACGTACGGAAAAGACAACTCTAACTATTACGACCTTGGCTCATCAACTGGTGCTATTTCTATGGCACTAGGGCTAAACAATGTACACAAAAACAACAAAATAATAGCAGTAGATAATGCCATTGAAATGGTTAATAAATGTAAAGCAAATCTTAGTAAAAAATTGTCTAATTTTGATGTTATTTGTAGTGACATTAATAAAATAAATTTTGAAAATGCATCAATAGTGGTACTTAATTTGACTATGCAGTTTATTGAAGTAGAAAAAAGGCAGCAGCTTGTTGAAAATATCTTCAATGGATTGGTTGTCGGCGGAGTACTAATTGTTTCAGAAAAAATTCACTTTGATTCTAAAGAGAAACAAAAACAAATAACAAGCCTTCATACGGACTTTAAGCGTGCCAATGGGTACAGCGAATTAGAAATATCGCAAAAAAGACAATCAATAGAAAATGTTTTGATTACTGACAACATAGAAAAACACATTGAAAGGTTAAACAATGCAGGTTTTGCAAGCAGTATATGTCATTTTCAGTGCCTTAACTTCGCATCCTTTTTAGCGGTAAAATAGTCCTCTTAAGGAATAATGGTGAAGCTATATGCTACTTATGATTGACAATTACGATTCATTTACTTACAACTTAGTTCAGTACTTTGGAGAACTCGGTCAAGAAGTACAGGTATACAGGAACGACGAGATCGGCATAGAAGAGATTGAATCCCTTTCGCCTGATTATTTGGTCGTTTCGCCTGGACCGTGCACACCGAATGAAGCAGGAATTTCAATAGACGCTATAAAGCATTTCGCTGGTAAATTGCCCATCCTAGGGGTTTGTCTAGGGTTTCAAGCAATGGCCCAGGCTTTTGGCGGAAACATAGTTGGCGCTAAAAAAATTATGCACGGTAAAGTTTCTGCTGTTTATCATACAGGGGATGGCGTTTTTTCAGAATTAAACAATCCCTTAAATGCTACAAGATACCACTCATTAGTTGCCGATCAGTCTACCCTACCGGAATGCTTTGAGATTACCTCATGGACTCAAGACAGTGATGGTGAAATTGACGAAATAATGGGAATAAAGCATAATAAATTTGACATAGAGGGTGTCCAATTTCATCCTGAATCTATACTCACAGAGCATGGCCATCAAATGCTAAAAAACTTTTTAATAAGAAACAATTAAAGGAAAAATTATGGAAATAATAGACTTCTTATTTGCAGAAGAGCAGCTACTAATTACAGGAACACTGGTAATATTGATTGCACTCTTTGCAATATCAATAATTAATGACAAATTCAAGAAATATGAAGTTATAGATGTGAATGGTGCAGTAACCTTAATGGACAACGATAATTTAATTATTCTAGATGTTAGGGATGACAAGGAAAGAAAGTTAGGCTTTATAGATAATGACTTGCACATCCCATTGAAGCAAGTTAAAAACAAAATATCTACCATAGACAACAAGAAAGACATACTTGTTTATTGTCGTAGTGGCTCAAGGTCGGCACATATAGCTAGCATGTTAAGCAATAATAACTTCGATAATGTTTTTAGTTTGAAGGGTGGTATTAAAGCCTGGGAGAAAGCTAACCTACCTATAAAGAAAGCATAAACGATATGAAAAAAAATATTATGTATTGCTCCGACAGTTGCCCTTTTTGTCAAAGAGCGTACCAACTTTTAAGCAGTAAAGGGGTACCGTTTAAAAAGGTACACGTTGATGGCAAACAAAACATATGGGACGAAATGATTGAAAAGACTGGCAGAAATACTGTCCCTCAAATTATTATTAATGGCACACATATTGGCGGCTTTTCTGAGCTCTATGCTACAAACCAATCAGGAAAGCTAGACGAGATTATTAATGTCTAATAAAGGTCTGTCTATAGTTGGAGCAGGGGCTTGGGGAAGCGCTTTAGCAATAGCTCTTCGAGATAACTTTAGCGAGATATCCCTCCACACCTATACCGAAAATGAAGTCTCTAGCCTTCCCCCGCGCCACCCCGCACTAACTGTTGACTACTCGGAGAACACTGAACTAACATTTGGCCTTGAGAGTATTAAAAAGTCTGAATGCGTCATTATCGCTGTTCCTAGTTATGGCTTTTCAACAACAATTGAAGATATTAAGCCTTTCCTATCCAGTAAACATAAAATTGCATGGGTCACAAAAGGTTTCGACTCTCCTCACCAGTGCTTTTTACATGAAAGCTTTGATAGAACTATCAAAGATCATCATAGCTGCGTAATATCTGGCCCCAGCTTCGCCTTAGAGGTAGCTAATGACAAGCCAACTGCACTTTCAGTTGCATCTAATGACAAAGAAACTAGAGAGTATTGGGCCAAGGTGTTAAGAACAAAAACACTTAGAGCTTACACCAATGATGATGTAATTGGAGTTGAAGTTGGGGGCACTGTAAAAAATATTTTGGCTATTGCTGCAGGGATATCATCTGGACTGGGTTTTGGATCGAATACTCAAGCAGCACTAATTACCAGAGGTTTAGCAGAAATGATTAGGTTTGGAAAAAGCTTAGGCGCTAAAGAGCTTACATTTAATGGTCTATCAGGTATGGGTGACCTAGTTCTAACTTGTTCAGATAATTTGTCAAGGAACCGTCGATTCGGAGTAGAGCTTGCAAAAAATTACACTGCAAAGCAGGCCGCTGAAAATGTTGGCGCTACCGTAGAAGGACTGAACACACTTGAACTTGTCCTTTTGATTGCAAGAAAAAATAAAGTTGAAATGCCAATTTGTGAACAGGTATACCAAGTCGTTCAGAACAATATTACTCCAAAGCAAGCTGTCATTGACCTAATGTCTAGAGAACAAACTGGTGAATGATTGTTGATTTATTAAGGCACGGTGAGCCAATAGGGGGTAGACTATTTAGGGGCCTGCAAGATGACCATCTGACAGATAATGGTTGGTCTCAAATGGAAAGTTCTACTACTGGAAAAAGTTGGAATTTTATTGCATCTTCTCCACTAATGCGTTGCTCAGCATTTGCTAAACATGTTGCTACAAAAAATAAAACTCCATACAGAATATATGATGGATTAGTCGAATTTGACTGGGGCGACTGGCAAGGCAAGAGTGCTGATAATATTGGAATTGATAATGTTAATGAGTTTAAAAGAGACCCGATAAGTAATGGACCTAGAAATAGTGAAAACTTGTACAAATTTAATAACAGGGTCTTGTCCACATTTAGTCAAATAATAGAGCAGTGTAGCCAACACCATTCTATATTGATCGTATCCCATGCTGGCGTTATTAGATCAATCAAATCACATATACTCAACCTTCCAGCTGAAAAAATGTTTAACATAAAAGTAGGCTCTGGATCCTGTGAAAGATTCAAAGTATAAAATTTTGTTGTTTTCTTTTTGTTTTGCTTTAGGCGTTGCTAACGCTAGCGAGTACTGGAAACTAGAGGCATGGATTGCAAGCCTATCAACCCCAAATTTTGACGAGTATGAAGACCCTAAGGAAAGAAAGATGGCTTTCTTTGAATACTTATTGCCTGCAATTAATGAGCACAATGAAAAAATCATAGAAACAAGAGGCAGGCTGATTCATGGAGACGTTAGTGGCGAAGAGCTGCTTGAGTTAAAAAAGCGTTACAAGGTTGGTAATAATGCTGATATTTCGGAATTACTTAACTCTATTGACATTGTTCCTGCGTCTTTAGTATTAGCTCAGGCGGCTATGGAGTCAAATTGGGGCAGATCTAGATTCGCAAAATACTACCATAACTTTTTTGGCTTATGGTGCTTTACAAAGGGTTGCGGAGTAATACCACTAGAAAGAGACAAAAAAGCGAAACATGAGGTAGCTAAATTTTCATCGCTAGACAAGGCAATAAAATACTATATGCTTTCAATTAATCGTAACTCGTCATACGATATTTTGCGCCTAATCAGAAAACATAAACGCGACAACAATTTACCGGTCACTGGAATTAGTTTGTCTGAGGGCTTGGAGGGTTACGCTGAAATTGGTTACGATTATGTTGAGACAATCCAACAAATAATACGATTTAATGAACTAGAAAGATTTAACAGTAAATATATATAAACAAAAAACCCGCAATTTGCGGGTTTTTATTAATTCTATTAAGAGGCTTAACGCTTTGAGTATTGCTCGCTCTTGCGTGCTTTCTTGTGACCAACCTTCTTACGCTCTACCACTCTAGCATCACGAGTAACAAAACCTGCCTTACGTAAATCCGGCCTAAGTTCGTTATCATATTCCATAAGAGCACGAGTAACTCCAAGCCTTATTGCTCCAGCCTGTCCAGTGTCTCCACCGCCCTTTACTGTAATATTGAAATCAAACTTTTTAGTCATCTCAACTGTGTCTAATGGTTGATTAACGATCATGGAAGAAGTCTCTCTCCCAAAATACTCATTCATTGGACGCTTGTTAACCGTAAAAATTCCACTTCCCTTTGTCATATAAACACGGGCTACCGAAGTCTTTCTTCTTCCCGTTGCGTAGTATGTTTCTGTTTTTGCCATAATAATATATTAAAACTTTAAATATCTAAAACTTGTGGTTGTTGTGATTGATGTGTATGCTCAGAACCTGAAAATACCTTCATTTTTCTTGCCATATCTCTGCCTAAAGGTCCTTTAGGTAACATCCCTTTGACAGCCTTATTAATAATTTCTTCTGGCTTCTTGGCCTGAAGGTCCTTAAATGATATTGATTTTAAGTTACCGACATAGCCAGTGTGATGGTGGTAAATTTTGTCATTATATTTATTACCAGTCACCTTAACTTTCTCTGCATTGATTACAACAATATAGTCGCCAGTATCAGTGTGAGGTGTGTACTCAGGCTTATGCTTACCACGTAAACGAGATGCTAACTCAGTGGCTAAACGTCCTAAAGTTTTGCCATCGGCGTCAACCAAAAACCAGTCTCTTTTTACTTCGTGGGATTTAGCGCTAAATGTTTTCATAGTAATCAATTTATCTTGGTGCTGAACAATCGGACTATTATAATCATTTTTTATTTTTTTTGTAAGATTATCAAGTAAATTTCTTATATAAAAACCTAATAAGGACCTTTACAAACATTATTAATTTAGTTTTTGTAAGGTATAAAATCCATTTTATTATCATATGTCTTAGTTTTGACATCCATCAAACCTAAAATATTATGAAAAAAATTATCATGAGAAAGTGCACTATTGGCTATATTTCTTAATTTCTCAATATCGACCTCTTTAGTAAAATTATCATCTAACCAGAGCAAAGAAGCGACATGGGTCTGCTCCTCTGGTGCAATAAAGTAAGGCATTCCGTGAAGATACAAACCGCCCTCTCCTAGCGACTCTCCATGGTCACTCATATAAAACATAGCTGTATTAAATGAGTCACTGTTATTTTTTAAGAACTCAATTGTGCTGTTCAAAAAATAATCAGTATAAACAATGGTATTGTCGTAAGAATTATTTATTTGAGTATCTGTACACTCGTTCAATTGATTCGTTTCACAGACTGGCGAGAAGCTCTCAAAACTCTTAGGATAACGCTTATAGTATGCAGGACCATGGCTTCCCATTGTATGAAGCACAACTACTATATCGTTCCCTTTGTTTAGGTCTATGTACTCCTGTAAGTCATATAGCATACCTTCATCACGACACTCAATATCACAAACCATGTTTCTTTCTGCAGAGCGATAATCCTCGAACTCAATCCTATCTGCGACACCTTTTGAGCTTGAGTTGTTATCACGCCATAGTACTTTAATATCGGCATAACTTAGAACATCTAACAGATTAGAGGAGTTCTTCCCTTTTTCGTGGGAATACTTATCTCTAGTTAATTGAGAAAACATACAGGGAACTGAGAGTGCGGTATCTGTACCGCATGAACTCATTTGACTAAAATTAATTACACCCTGCTTAGACAATAAAGGGTTTGTTAATCTTGTATAGCCGTTAAGTGAAAATCTGTCAGCCCTTGCGGTTTCGCCTGCAACAATTACTAGCAACTTATTGACCTTATTGGGTCGACTAACAACAGCATCTTCCCCAATAATATTAAAAGGTTCTGCTATGGTTTTAAATTGAGAATTAATATGCTTACCTAAAGCATATACATAGTAACTAGGATTTATATATAGGCGCAATTGTTTATGCTCCCTTAACAATGAAGTGTAAGACTTAGAAAAAATAAGAGTAATAACTACAAATACAATTACAAGCAATATTATTGATTTAATTTTTATCCGTAGTTGATTAGTTAGTGACGTATGTACTATCTCAGTACGGTATACAAGAGTTGCCGGAACAAGGCCAAAAAAAACAAAATACAATGCAAGCTTAAAACTAAACAAATCAAACGATTCATTCATATTCGTTACAAAAACATTGGCAATCATATTTTCATCAAAAACGATTCCATAGCTATCAGTAAAGTAGCTGATCACTGAAGAGCACAAGAGCAATACTATGAGAATGAATTTTGTATTAAACCTGAAACAAATTAATAACAAAGACGCAGACAAGAAAGAGAATAACCAAAAAAACAAGGATGCAACAAAAATACCATTTTCTTGTAATGTGTAGATGGATATTGCTTCAACAAAAAACTTGTAATTGCCAATAAAAGTTATGAATCCAGAAACTGCTAGTACCAATTTAGTTGTGGTAGTGCTTTTGGTTAAGTTCATTATTTATAGAAAGCTTTAGTAATATAGATAAATGACTGTTATTATATTGTCTAATAGTTACCATGTTTAAACAATGCTAAACTCGCATGCACATATTGATTTTGCTTCCGTCCAGCCATACGACACTTCAAGTGTATGTATAGTTCCTTCTGTCGGAAAACAAAACTGGAAGGAAGTATCTAAATTTTCACATTACTCGTACGGCATACATCCATGGTACTTAGATGACCACAACGTTAATGATTTAGATCTTTTAGAGAGCTATATAAAGTCTAACTCACCCATAGCTATAGGGGAATGTGGATTGGACTATAAAAATTCTGGAAACCAAAAAAAGCAACAAACATTTTTTGAGCTGCAGCTTGAATTAGCTCAAAAATATAGGTTACCCGTAATAATTCATGCTGTAAGGTCTACTGAAGAGGTAATACTAACGCTTAAAAAATTCCCAAACATTACAGGCGAGATTCATGGATTTTCTGGCAGCTATTCGCAAGCAAAAACATTAATTAGTATGGGTTTTTTACTAGGGTTTGGCATGCAATTAATAAGTTCTAGCTCTACTAAGCTAAGATCATTACTAATGAGCTTACCAATAGAATCAATACTAATTGAAACTGACGATCACTATAACCCGAATGACATACACCTAGTAGCAAAAACAATTTCTGAATTGAGGTGTTTGCCTGTAGAAAAAATTACAGAACAGTGTGATAATAATGCTATTTCACTTTTTAATATTAAGTAATTATTATGAACACTCATACACATAGCAATGACTGGTAGCTGCGCAAGAACTGAAATATTGCTTGGCGATCTTGGCTTAGCCCGTCTAGCTGAGGCCCATGTCCTTATAGCAGGCCTTGGAGGAGTAGGAGGTGCTTGTGCAGAAAGCCTATGCCGTGCTGGCATTGGAAAATTAACACTAATTGACTTTGATGTAGTGTCCAAAACTGACCTAAACAGACAAATCGTTGCTCTCCACTCTACAATTGGAAAATCTAAAGTTGATGTTTTGGCTGATAGGTTAAGTGACATTAACCCCGACACAGTGATCGTCACGTGCAACAAACTTATAGATAACAAGAAATCTGAAGAAATTGCTAATGACGATGACTTGGATTTCGTCGCAGACTGCATTGACACAATCGCCTATAAAAGCATACTCATTGACTGCTGCACTAGGTCAGGCAAGTCTATAATTTCAAGCATGGGGGCTGGGGGCAGGCTTGATCCTACCAAAGTAAAAATATCAAGAATGGATAAAACCGAAAACTGTTCCTTGGCACGAGAAATGCGTAAGCAGTTGAGGCGCGTTAATGCTTCCATGAAATTCCCTACGGTGCATTCAACTGAAATACAAATTAAGGCGCTTCCACATGAAAGTGTAGCCGCATCAGAAAGGGCTCCTGCTGGCAGACCCAGGGCTGTGAATGGTGCCATTTCCTATATGCCAAATATTTTTGGATTAATGATGTCGGGACACATCATTCAAACTCTATTAAAATAGACCCTTTAGTAAATTATGTATGCAAACCTTCATAGGAGATAAATAATGGTAAGCACTGAAACACCGGTTTGTGATTTTGACACACCGGCAATAAATTTTAGGCTTAAGGGAGTTGACAATGAAGAGTACACATTAAATGAATGTAAGGGGGAGAATGGCCTATTGGTTATGTTTATTTGCAACCACTGTCCCTATGTAAAAGCAATAACGGATCGCATTATCCGTGACACAAAAGAGCTGACAACACTTGGGATTAACGCTGTTGCAATAATGTCAAATGACCAAAAAGAGTATGAAGAAGATTCATTCGAAAATATGCAAAAGATTGCCAAAGAACTTGGTTTGCCTTTTCCGTACTTGTTAGACGACACACAAGAGGTTGCAAAGGCGTATGGCGCAGTCTGTACGCCAGACTTTTTTGGCTACAACAGTGAATTAGAGTTACAGTATCGTGGAAGACTCGATGCCTCCAGAAAGGAATCAGCTGCATCTGACGTCAGGCGTGACTTATTTGAGGCTATGAGTCAAGTAGCCAAAACTGGAAAAGGGCCAACAGACCAGATACCTTCAATGGGTTGCTCAATCAAGTGGCTATGACCTTTCTAATGCCGATTTAGATAATTTATTTTTTATCACTAGTATCAATATCAATTCCTACATTTAATTTATTGTAAGAAGTATATTCAATGTAATAAAAAATTGGCTTAGCGTATAATTGCTTCCTTTTTCTTGCTACTTAACAGCATGTCCAATAAAACCAACAACAAAAACAAGCCAAGTTTTAGTGACTTAGGTCTATCTGAATCTATTCTTAAGGTGATAGACAGTATAGGTTACGAGACTCCATCCCCTATCCAAGAGCAATGCATCACCTATCTAATTGATGGGCAAGACATAATAGGGCAGGCCCAGACAGGAACTGGTAAGACTGCCGCTTTCGCTTTGCCACTTTTGGACAAAATTGACATCAAAAAAACCCAAACTCAATTACTCATATTGGCGCCAACAAGAGAGTTAGCAATTCAAGTATCAGAAGCAGTCCAAACCTACGCTAGAGGGATGAAGGGGTTTCATGTATTGCCAATTTATGGAGGACAATCATACGATATACAGTTAAGACCTCTTAAACGTGGTGTGCACGCAGTAGTTGGCACGCCTGGAAGGGTAATGGACCATATAAAGAGAGGAACTTTGAAGTTAGACAATATAACTTCATTCGTACTCGACGAGGCTGACGAGATGCTGAATATGGGGTTTATTGATGACATCAAATGGATTATGGAAAGAATTCCTGATAAGCGTCAAATAGCTCTATTCTCTGCCACCATGCCGACTGCTATTAAAAAGGTTGCTGAAAATTTCCTAAACAATCCCAAGATAGTAAAAATTAAAACCAAAACAGAGACCGCTACAAATATCACACAGAAATATTGGCTCGTAGGTGGTGTACATAAATTAGATGCACTAACCAGAATACTGGAGGTGACAAAGTTTGACGCTATGATCGTCTTTGTTAGAACCAAAACTCTGACTACAGAGTTGGCAGAAAAATTGTCTGCACGTGGCTTCTCAGTTGAAGCAATTAACGGTGATATACAACAAAACCAACGCGAACGAATAATAAATGGATTCAAAAAAGGTAAAACCGATATTCTTATCGCAACTGATGTGGCCGCTCGCGGACTTGACGTGGATCGCATTTCTCATGTGATTAACTATGATATCCCTCAAGATGCTGAGTCATATGTACATCGAATAGGTCGTACTGGGCGTGCAGGGAGATACGGTGAAGCAATTTTATTTGTTTCCCACCGTGAAATGCGCATGCTCAAAACTATTGAGCGAGTGACTAGACAAACAATTGACCCAATCGAACTGCCTAGTGCAAAGATGATTAATGAACAGCGCATAGAATCGTTCAAACAAAAAATCACTGAAACTCTGAGTAATCAAGATTTATCAGTATTTGAAAAACTTGTTAGTGAATATCAAACAGCAAACGATGGCACTGATGTAATAAGAATTGCAGCTGCGATTGCACTTATAGCTCAGGGTAATGAGCCTTTATTATTGTCAGAAAAAGAAATTAACTTTACTGGTGGGCAGTCTAGTAACGCTGAGAAAGTAATTTCTCTGGAAGCAGAGTTATTAAAATCACACCCTCAGATTCCGATGAGAAGATACAGAATTGAAGTTGGCAATGTAAACAATGTCAGGCCCGGCAATATTCTTGGGGCAATTGCTAATGAGGCCGAAATAGAAAGTGAATATATAGGGTCAATTCAAATTTATGATAATTTCTCAACAATTGATCTTCCGGACGAAATGCCTCAGGAAGTATTTAAGATACTAAAGAAAACTGTAATTTCTGGGAAGACTCTTAATATCTCTGAATTGACAGACAAAAACAACAAAACCATTGTTTTTAAAAAGAACAAAAACAGAAGAACGAGCAAAGGCAAATTCTCCAGAGGTGGTAGGAATGACACCAGACCAGACCAAAGACAAAGAAATATAAGCAACTCCAGAGATAAAAGAAAACCAAAATTTACAAGAGCAAAAACAAAGAAAACAAGTTAAAAAACAGTTTTTTTGTATTTTTTCAATAAAATACGTTAAAATAGGTATCGCTGGTAAAGAATACAGCTGCTATTTATATGTTGTTGATTGATTTATATCGGTTCTCTTAGTATATAAAAGTAGTTTTTTTTTTCGGTACTTTATAATTTTTAGGAGACACAATGTCTACAACAACAGGTCGCGTTAAATGGTTTGACGCAAAAAAAGGTTTCGGTTTTATTGAGCAAGAAAGTGGTGACGATGTATTCGTTCATTACAGAGCAATTCAGGGTGATGGATACAAGTCTCTTGATGAAGGTCAAGAAGTTGAATTCGAATTAGAGGATGGCGATAAGGGCCCACAGGCAGCCAACGTATATCCAAAATAATTTATACTTAGGTATATAAAAAACCCAGCTAATCGGCTGGGTTTTTTATTGCCCAATCCTTAATCTCAACTAAAACATAAATGTATATACGCTACAAAGATAAAATAACATATTATGAAAACTTTTTATTGGTACGACTATGAAACTTTTGGGCTATCCCCAAAAGTAGATAGAATTGCACAATTTGCTGGAATTCGCACTGATCAAGATCTAAATATACTTGATGAACAGATGTTTTACTGTAAACCAACCCGTGATTCACTACCTTCACCTGAGGCCTATGCTGTAACTGGTATTAGTCCACAGATTTGTGAACAAAAGGGGACCATAGAACATGAATTTATAAAAAAAATTAACTACGAATTTTGCACTCCGGACACATGCACTGTTGGCTATAACTCTATAAGTTTTGACGACGAATTTACTCGCTATACTTTGTTTAGAAATTTAATTGATCCTTATGCATGGCACTGGAAAAATGGCAACTCACGTTGGGACATACTTGATGTTGTGCGTTTGTGCTATGCCCTTAAGAAGGACAATAGTTTGAACTGGGTGCATGATGAGAAAAACAAGCCAATTTTCAAACTGGACCGCCTTACAACTGCAAATGGTATAGAGCATGCTGATGCTCATGACGCCCTGTCAGACGTAAGGGCAACAATTGCAATTGCAAAAATTATAAAAGAAAAGCAGTCTCAATTATTTGAATATGCATTTAGTTTGAGAGACAAGAAAACGGTAGAAAGTAAAATTAAACTCTTCGAACCTATGCTCCATACTTCTGGTATGTACCCTGCCGAGCTTTCATGTACAAAACTATCTACAGCCATCGGACGCCACCCAAAATATGGCGATCGTGCCATAGTTTTTCCACTTGACCAAGACCCGAGCATACTATTAGAGTTAGATGCAGATGAACTGAGGACATTAATTTTCAGCAAGAAATCTTCATTGCCACGTGGAGTGGAAAAGATTGAGCTGAAAAATTTAGTTTTCAATAAAAGCCCAATGTTTGTGCCCAACGTATACAAGCTACAACCAAATATTGCTTCACAATTAAAAATAGATATGAAAAAGTGCTTGGAAAATCTAAAATTTTTACAAGATAACCAGTCTCAAATTAATGAACTTGTTCAGTTTATATATACAGATGATAAAGATAGGGAGCCATCTGTTGATGTTGATCAGTCACTATATGATGGGTTCTTAGACAATTCAGATAGAAAGATTTGCGAGCAAATTCAAAAACTTTCAGTACAAAATCTTAAGAATTTTCATCCAATATTTAATGACAAAAAGCTCACCAAACTGTTACTTCATTTTAAAGCCAGGAACTACCCTAGCTCCTTAACCGACAAAGAACATAATGAATGGTTTGAAGTTGTACAGGGAAGAATTCAAGAAGGCGAAAACGGTTACCTTTCCATTACCAACTTTTATAGAAAACTAGAAAAATTACGCAATAATACCTCTAAAACAGACGCATTTTGGGGTGAGTTAGAGGCTTACGCTGAATCATTTTTATAAACCGAAAGTAATAATAAATTATGATTTTGTGGTCTCTTAGGGTATAATATTTTGCATTTATATATCAACAATTACTGACATATATGAACGCAGAAACCAGAAATGAAATGTTTAGCAGGATGCTAAAAACTATACCAAACCCGACCACAGAATTAAACTACACTACTCCTTTCGAGTTGCTTGTTGCTGTAACTTTATCTGCTCAAGCAACCGACAAAAGTGTTAACTTAGTAACTGAGAAACTGTTCCCAGTAGCAAACACACCAGAAAATATTCACAATCTTGGAGAGGACGCTCTAAGAAATATCATTAAAACTATAGGACTGTTTAACTCAAAAGCTAAACACATAATTCAGGCGTGCAAAATTTTAATTGATAAATATAGCTCTGAAGTCCCTCAGACCAGAAAAGAGCTCGAAGCATTGCCTGGAGTTGGAAGAAAAACAGCCAATGTAGTTTTAAATACGGCTTTCGGACAGCCAACAATTGCTGTAGACACTCACATATATAGAGTTGCAAATAGAACGGCAATAGCCTCAGGCAAGACCGTACTGGAAGTTGAAAAAAAACTGGTTAAATTTATTCCTGATGAATATAGAGTGCCAGCGCACCACTTAATGATCCTTCATGGTAGATATGTATGTAAAGCTAGGTCCCCTCTTTGCAATGAATGCACTTTGCTTGACCTGTGTGAGTATGAAGAGAAGAACCTTTAGACTAAAATTTGTTTTACTCTCAAGATAGAACTGTTCAACGCAAATTCCTTGCCAATGCTTGGCAAAAGTTCCTAGATAATAAGCCTCTAGAGCCTTTAGAAGTTCAGTTAACTTCAATAGTTGAGATTCACCCGGAGTATCATCATCTCATCAACAATATTGAGTCTGAATATTTCCCTGAGAGTGGTGAAGTTAACCCATTCCTTCATATAAACTTGCACTTATCATTAAGGGAGCAACTATCAATAAGCCAGCCTCCAGAAATAAATAATTACTATACTAAAATACTCAGTAAGGTTAAGGACCACCACGATGCTGAACACTTAATGATGGACTGCATAGGAGAGATGATATTCTCATCACAAAAAAACAACACCGAGATGGATATACAGGCTTACATTAGGTGCCTAGAGTATAAGTATCTAGGCCTTAGTAATGTCGATTGAAAGTCACATAGAAAGACACCTCAATCAGAAAGTAGAAAATATAATATCTATAAGTACTGGAATATTTGAAGCCTACAAGGTTAAGCTGAAAAACGGTAATTATGTTTTTATAAAACTCCAACACAATGGCAATAAGCAGCTAATTAATGAATCTACAGAGTTAGTCCTTCTTGGCAAACATATACACACCCCTAAGGTACTAGGGTGTTGTGAATTTTGCCTTATTCTTGAATGGGTTGACGAATCCTTTAACAACAAAAAGCAGTCCCAAATGGGTTCTGAGCTTGCAAATCTGCATCGCAATACAAGCGAATACTTTGGTTTTGAATTCGATAACAAAATTGGACTGACACCTCAACTTAACGCTGTAGGCAAGAAGGCAGATGATTGGTCTGAATTTTTTTGGGAATATAGACTACTTTATCAAATTAATCTAGCTCATAAAAATAACCTAATAACGTACAAAGAATATATTAAGTCTTTGTCAATACAAGACAACCTTAAGAATCTTCTTGATATTGAAATTAACCCATCCTTACTTCATGGAGACCTATGGTCTGGCAACACTCTTAGTGGAAAGAATAACCCATATTTCATTGACACCGCTAGTTATTATGGACACAGAGAGATAGACTTTGCGTTAACCTTTATGTTTGGCGGTTTTTCTCCAGAGTTTTATAATGAGTACAATAAACATTACCCACTTGATGACGGGTTTGATACTAGGAAGCATATATATATGCTTTACCACTACCTAAACCATTTAAATATCTTTGGTATTAGTTATCACCAAAATGTAATGAGCTGTATCCATCATATTAAATCTAGTAATTGATTATTGCTTTATAAGAAGAACATTCCAGAGATAAAAAGCTATAAGTGTTTACTATTGTTCTAGGGCACTTTGACACTTTAGAGATCTAATTATTCCAGTTAACAAAATTAGTCAGCAATTGTAATCCATCTTTCTGTGACTTTTCTGGATGAAATTGAACTGCGAAAATGTTATCTTTTGCAATTGCACAAGTAAAGTCAACGCCGTAATTTGTTAATCCACAGGCAACACTTTTATTGTGTTCTTGGACATAGTAACTGTGCACGCTATAGAATCTAGAGTTATCGTCTATTTTATGCCAAAGTGGATGTTTTGATAATTGTTTAACTGTATTCCACCCCATATGTGGTATTTTTAGATTGTTTATTTGAAATTTAACTATATTACCTGGGATTATTGATAGGCCTACAGTGCCATCATTCTCCTCGCTATGGTCAAACAATAGTTGCAGTCCTAGGCATATTCCTAGAAAAGGTTTTTCGAGTGCGCAAGACTTTATTACATCTACAAGATCGTGCTCTTTTAAGGCTTTCATGCATGCCCCCATAGCACCCTGACCAGGAAAGACCACTCTATCAGCATCGCTAATTAGTCTGGGGTCGTCAGTCAGGAATACATAGTCGTTTGGGGCTATATACTCAATAGCCTTTTGAACCGAACGAACATTGCCCATGCCATAATTGACAATTGCGATGCTTTGGTTTGACACTTATAAAGACCCTTTAGTCGAAGGTATTTTGTCTAATTGCCTATCATCTAATGTAACCGCCATACGCAATGCTCTACCAAAAGCTTTGAACATTGTCTCTGCTTGGTGGTGTGAATTATCGCCCTTAATGTTGTCAATATGTAGTGTAACCAAAGAATGATTTACAAAGCCTTGGAAAAACTCACCTATTAGGTCTACATCGAAGGTTCCAATCATGGCCCTAGTAAAACTAACATTAAGTTCTAAACCAGGCCTTCCTGATAAATCCAGTACAACTCTTGATAGCGCTTCGTCTAGTGGAATATATGAGTGCCCATAGCGTGTAAAACCTTTTTTGTCTCCAACTGATTTAGCAAAAGCCTGGCCAAGGGTAATACCGATATCCTCAACGCTGTGGTGATCATCGATCTCGGTGTCTCCTTCACACTTTATGCTAATATCCATCAAGCCATGGCGTGCAACCTGGTCCAACATGTGGTCCATAAATGGTACCCCTGTTTCTATATTTGATAACCCTGAGCCGTATATATTTAACTCAACAGTTATGTCAGTTTCGTTAGTTTTTCTTGATACTTTTATCATACTATTTAATGATTATAAATAATCTTCAATTAAAATTTCAGCAATCTGTATAGTGTTGAGTGCTGCACCCTTACGAATATTATCAGAAACAACCCACAAGTTAAGACCTTTCTCGAAACTAATATCTTCGCGTATTCTACTTACAAATGTATCGTCCTTGTTAGTTGCCTCAGTAAATGGAGTCGCGTAACCACCATTTTCACGCCTGTCAACCACACTAACACCATTCGCTTCTTCTAATAATTTAGTAGCCTCATCAGCTGTTATTTTAGTTTTAGTTTCAATATTGATAGCTTCTGAGTGACCATAAATAACTGGCACACGAACCGCAGTTGGGTTTACTAAAATACTATCATCCTCGAATATTTTTTGAGTCTCCCATACCATTTTCATTTCTTCTTTGGTGTAGCCATTTTCTTGGAAAACATCTATATGTGGTATGACATTGAATGCTATTTGTTTTGGGTAAACTTCAATATCTATATCCTGCCCATTCAATAACCTGGCTGTTTGGTTTGTAAGCTCAGTTATGGCCTCCTTTCCTGAACCAGAAACTGCCTGATAAGTAGACACATTTATACGCTCAATACCAACAGCATCGTATATCGGCTTGAGTGCAACCAGCATCTGTATTGTTGAACAATTTGGGTTAGCAATGATATTGCGTTTTGTGTACCCTGCAATTGCATGCGGATTCACTTCTGGAATAACAAGTGGTATATCCTTATCACGCCTAAAATGTGCGGTATTATCAATGACCACGCACCCAGCATCTGCTGCTATGGGTGCATATTTTTCTGAAATACTACCGCCCGCAGAGAAAAGCCCTAGCTGAGCCTTGGAGAAATCAAACTTATCCAAGTCTTGGACTGTCCAACTTTTTCCCTGGCATAGGACTTTTTTGCCGGCAGAGTTAGAACTAGCCAGTGGATATAAATTATTAATTGGAAAGTTTCGCTGCTCAAGTATAGAAAGGATTGTCTCGCCTACAGCTCCAGTTGCACCAACAACTGCAACATCAAATTTTTTACTCATAAATGTAATAAATCGAAAATTATTAAATCAAAACTATTATACTTTACTTTATTCGTACGATTGAACGTGAAAGTTACACTGCTTCAAGGCTAATCTAGCTAACCAATAACAAATTATTAATTTGGATTAAGGCCTAATTAATGCTGGGAAAGACAGTTTAATTACTCAAACTGTATTATCGATATCTATGAAACTATACTCAAGCTCAAATTTATCACTAAGATGCCGACATAAGGCCTGAACTCCGTACCTTTCAGTGGCGTGGTGTCCTGCAGAGATAAATGCAATTTTGTTCTCTTTGGCTATCGCTGGAATCTTTTCAGAAACTTCACCAGTAATAAAAACATCAGCCCCAATATCTATAGCAACCTCTATCATATCTTGAGCAGCACCGGTGCACCATGCTACCTTTCTGATCTGGCTCGACTTTTCACCTATAACTAATGGATTGCGGTCCAGCTTACTATCGACTAGTTCAGATAAATCTTGGAGCGTTGAATTTACATGCCCAGTCCACACCAAGGTATCAGAGATTGGCTCTGGATTTTCTATATTAAGAACCTCTGCCAGTTGAGCATTGTTACCGACAATAGGGTGAGCATCAAGCGGCAAATGATAACCGAACAGATTTATGTTGTGCTCAATTAGGAGGGCTATTCTGTTTCTCTTTATCCCGATAATAGAAGGTTCTTCGTTTTTCCAAAAAAATCCGTGGTGCACAAATAATGCATCAGCTTTTTGTTCAACAGCCTTCTCAATTAAGTCAATGTTTGCACTCACACCTGCAATAATCTTGGATATATTTCTGCAGCCTTCTATCTGTAATCCGTTTGGGCTATAGTCATTAAATTGATCAACTTTAAGGTAATCATAACAATACTTAGACAGCGTTTTATTGTCAACCATAGTAACTTCTAACCACCTCAATAAACTGCCTATTTTGTTCTACGCTCCCGACAGTGACTCGCAAACAGTTAGTTAGCCTGGGAACGTTTGATAAGTTTTTTATCAATATACCGTTATCTTTTAGGTTTTCAAATAGATTGTCTGCATTTGGGGCTTGAAATAAAAGAAAGTTTGCTTGAGAAGGGTAAACCAACAGACCATTAATATTCGTTAGTGCATCTCTTAGATAGGTTCGTTGCTCTATGATAGTGTCAGCGTTATTATTTATTTCATTTTTATGCTGGAGAAGAAATCTTGCACTAACTTGTGTCAGAGAGTTTATGTTGTATGGCAGTCTTAGTTTGTCCAACTGTTCGACAGTGCCCTTGTCTCCTATCAATAGTCCCAACCTAAGTCCAGCAAAACCTATTTTAGAAACTGTCCTGAGAAGAACTAGATTTGGAAAATTGGCTACATCTTTTAAGAAGCTATCGTCTGCGTAGGCATAGTAAGCCTCGTCCAGTACTACAAGAGCTTCGCTGGCAGTGTTGATAATGTCAATAATATGACTTCTACTAAATGAATTTCCTGTAGGGTTATTTGGATAGGCAATGAATATCAATTTAGGGCTATACTTCTTTATTGCATGAATGGTTGAATCTATATCTATTTCAAAGTTGTCGTCCAGCTGAACATTTTTGTAATTTATTCTAGTAAACTTTGCAATAATATCGTACATAACAAAACTAGGTTCAATGCTCAGTATTGTGTCCCCGCTTTTGCAAGCTAAAGCTAAAATCTGTATTAGTTCATCAGACCCATTACCGAGAAGAATACCGAGCTCATCCTCAATGTCCATCAAATCACGTAGCGTTCTTTTAAGTTCTTGGGAGTCAGGGACTGGGTAACGGTTAAGCTCAACATTAGCTAGATAAGACAAATACTGCTTAATCATTTCATCTGGCAATGAGAATGGACTCTCCATAGCGTCCATCTTTATCATGTCTAATGCAGGAGGGACATGGTATGCATTTATGTCTTGTATGTCTGCACGAAGCCAGTTCTTAATAAAACTCATGTTATGATTATTGCCTATTAGGATGATATTGCATTTTACCTATACTCTTGGCATTTAATAGGGTTTGGTAAGTGTATTCCAATGCCCTATCGCAGGCAATGTCGCTTTTAACTCCTAAGCATAGAAGGGCACTTATAGCACTCGATAATGTGCATCCAGATCCGTGATATAAACCTGGAAGTTTGTTATAACTAAAACTTTCAACTAGTTTTGCATTGAAATACAGTCGGTGCTCTATATCGTTATCTGATGAATCACTGGTAGTAATAAGGATCCACTTACTGGGCAACGATTTAACTGCTTCTAGCTCACTCATGTTCGGGCATAATGTTTGTAGCTCAGATATATTTGGTGTTAATACATCGACATAGGGTAACAGCTTTAACTTCATTGCAGCAACTGCTCTATCATTCAGTAGTCCAGTACCGGAGCTTGACTTGATAATAGGGTCGAGTACGACCTTAATGTTTTTGCACATACACAACAAAGCATGTATAGTGTTGATTTGATTTTCAGATGACAGTAAACCAATTTTTATAACTGAAAAGTCAATGTCAGACTTTAGGTGCTTAAACTGTTCGTAAATGAAATCACTGTCGACCTCAAGAGTGCTGAGTACTGACTCTGTATTCTGTACAGTTAGAGTAGTGATTATTGGTAGCGCTGTTACCCCGAACTGATTAATGGTCTCAATGTCAGCGCTTATTCCTGCACCGCCGCTAGGGTCAAGTCCAGATAAAACTAAAACACTATCACCTGGCACTTACTTCTATTGGGACTCTTTCTGAACTAAATAATCAACCACTTTAAATATTTCAGAATTGCTACCGGCATGAGAAGAGTCTACCCAATATTTCCCATTTACAACTATTGTTGGTACTCCATTTGAGTGATATTTCACAGTATTGATTTTTGATTTATTAAGTTTAATTTTTACAGAAAAAGATTTGAATGCGCCGTTGGCCTTATCTTCATCTGCGCCATTATCTACTAACCAGTCGACAAAGTCTGCCTGATCTATGAACGGTGTTTTTTGAATGTGTATAGCATTAAATAGTGGTCTATGTAGCCTTTCAAGCTCTCCTATCTCTTCGAGTACGTAATAGAAGATTGCACCATTAACCCATCTATCAGAAAATACGGCTGGCTGACGAATAAACTCGACTGAACCTGGCTTAGACTTTAGCCAATTATTTACCATCGGCTCTAAATCAAAGCAATGTGGGCAATAGTACCAAAAAAGCTCTCTAACCTCAACGCTATCTCCGGTTTCGGTTTGTACCGGCTTATCGAGTACAACGTAGTGCTTACCTTCAAGATATTCGGCCAAAGAGGTGTTTGTGTTAATGAGGGTAAATAACAAACCAAAACAAAAAAATATTTTTTTCATAGCAACTTATAATTATTCCAAAACTCTGTCTGCATTATACTTAATTAAACTGAATTTATTTTCAGATTGAAACGCCTCCCAAAGCCCTAGGTATGACTGTTTTTCTATAGGATGCAGTAATTGCGAGTTTAACTCTGATACAGGTGCAAGAACAAAGGCATATTTAAGTACGTCGTCTCTAGGCACATTAACTTCGGGATGAACCATGTCCCCATAAAGGACTAAATCTAGGTCTATTATTCTTGATGAAAACTTCTCTTGTTCCCTGTCTCTACCATGAACGCTCTCAATCTTGTGTAACTCATATATGGTCTCTGTAACCGACAAATTTGTACTAGCATTGACTCCTATATTAAAAAAATCATTACCTTCGAAGCCCTCTGCAGGACTTGAATATAGTGACGAAAACTTTAAGTCAGAAAATACCAACCTAAGAGACCCTATTGCAAGACTAATATTTTTTCTACGATTAATATTTGATCCAATATTTATATGAATATTAATCATCGACATAAGAAGACTTTGAGCGCTCAATTATAATTCCCACTCCTTGTGCGCCTGTTACTGCCTCACCCTTATTTAAGGTCAACTTAACAGCATCAACATCGAACTCTTCGATTACTATCCGTGCAGCACTTTCTGCTAATGTCTCTACAAGCTGAAATTCACTTTTTTTAACAAAATCAATTAACCTTTTACATACCGATTTATAGCTAAGCGTCTGTTCTATATTATCTGTTTCACTTGCAGCTTTAATATCTGTAGATATCTCCAAATCAAGAACAACCTCTTGACGGATCTCCCGCTCCCAATCATAGATACCTATAACAGTATCAATCTTTAAGCCTTGTATAAATATAATATCCATAGTAACATTTAATTAACTGATTAGAACTTTAATCAGACGTCTTTCAATAAAAAATACTATGTTACCCGAGTTAATATATTTATTCATACTTAGCTATTTTATCGGCTCAATATCATCTGCAATCATTGTATGTCGTCTTCTGAAAATAGACGACCCTAGAAGTCAGGGGTCAAAAAACCCTGGAGCAACAAACGTTCTAAGAATTGGCGGCAAGAAAGCGGCAGCAATTGTTTTAATTGGCGACTCATTGAAAGGATTTATAACAATAATAATTGCCAGATACCTTGAACTTAGTTTACTTGATTTGTCTTTGATAGCACTGTCATCTTTTTTAGGGCACGTGTACCCTATCTTTTATAAATTTAAAGGTGGCAAAGGGGTTGCCACTTTCATTGGCTCTTTGTTTGCCATTCATTACTTGGTAGGCCTTTTCTTTTCAATAGTGTGGCTGTTTGTTGCAAAGGTACTAAAGGTTTCGTCACTCTCAGCGCTTATCGCCACTTTCTTTACTCCAATGTGTTTTTATATAGTTACAAATAATTTAAGTGCGACCTTAGTTATTAGTGCTATATGTTTATGGATTTTTTATACCCACCGTAGCAACATAAAAAGAATAATATCTGGATCTGAAAAGGCAATCTAACCTTTCATATATTGAATTTTTTTATTGCTATAATTAGCACCTTTGATTTACAGTGTAAAATTGTATTATGGCTAGCATTAACAAGGTAACTTTACCTGACATTGGTGACTTTGATGAAGTCGAGATAATTGAGATTTTAGTATCAATTGGCGACATTATCAAAGAAAATGACAGCATAATAACGTTAGAAAGTGACAAAGCATCAATGGAAATCCCTTCTCCATATGACGGAAAGGTTACTAAAATCCATGCAAGTATAGGTGACAAGATTAGTAACGGCTCTCCGATACTTGATATTGAAACAGACAATGACGCTAATGAAGGCCATGAAAAGGGCGACTCTGAATCGTTATCTTTGGGTTCTCAGATTACTCCAGTAGTTGTTCCAGATATAGGTGACTTTGATGAAGTCGATGTCATAGAGGTGCTGGTACAAGAAGGTGACGACGTTGAAAAAGAGCAAAGCATAATAACTCTCGAGAGCGACAAAGCCTCAATGGAAATTCCTTCACCGATTTCCGGTAAAGTTGACAGCATAAACATAAGTGTTGGCGACAAAATAGGGCTAGGTACACTAATCCTTAATATCAAAACCAAAACAAACAAAACTCCTACATCAATAATAACAGAGAACGAAAAGAGTACAGACGACTCTACTAAAGATTCTGACACAAACACAAAACCCGTTCCTAAAGAAAAAGCAACAGACCAATCCCCTATAGTTGCTTCCGGAGGGTCTCATGCATCGCCATCGATTAGGAAGCTTGCAAGAGAGCTTGGGGTGGACCTACCCAAAGTCACGGGTACCGGAAGAAAGGGTAGAATTTTAGATGCAGACCTGAAGTCTTATGTTAAAGGCATTGTTAGTTCTGGCGGAATTGGAGGATCGATACCTGCAACTCCAGTTATAGATTTTTCTAAGTTTGGTGAAATCGAAAATATACAGCTATCGAGAATTAAAAAACTTTCAGGTAAACACCTAACTGCTTCTTGGCTAAATATACCTCACGTTACACAGTTCGATGAGGTTAACATTGACCAGCTTGAGTCATTTAGACAGCAACAAAAGTCTAGGGGAGTTAAACTAACCCCCCTAGTATTTATAATGAAAGCCGTCGTTCAGGCTCTTAAAATTCACCCAACATTTAATGCATCTCTGAACGAGTCTGGAGACAGCCTTGTACTAAAAAAATACTTCAACATTGGAATTGCAGTTGATACTCCGGACGGTCTAGTTGTTCCGGTGATTCGTGATGTTGACAAAAAGTCACTGGTTGAATTAGCAGAAGAACTAAACGACACATCTTCTACAGCAAGAGATGGCGCTTTAACCCCGTCTGACTTTAAGGGTTCTTGTTTCACTATATCTAGCTTGGGAGGTATTGGAGGTACCCAATTCACCCCTATAGTTAATCCTCCTGAGGTAGCAATACTGGGTGTATCTCGTTCACAAATAAAGCCCATCTGGGATGGTAATGACTTTATACCAACACTGATGCTGCCACTTGCACTTTCTTATGACCATAGAGTTATCGATGGTGCTCAGGGTGCTAGATTCATGTCCGACCTTAATTCTATACTGCTTGACATTAGAGAGATACTGCTATGATAAAAACTGAAGTCGCTGTAATTGGCTCAGGACCTGGAGGCTATACTGCTGCTTTTCGTGCGGCTGACTTGGGTAAAAGAGTTGTACTAATTGAACGCTTCGATAGTCTTGGCGGTGTGTGTTTGAATGTTGGGTGCATACCATCTAAGTCTCTATTACATACAGCTCAAATCATTAATGAGGCTAACGAATCAAAAAACATTGGCGTTACATTTGGCAAACCTAAGATAGATTTGGACGGCGTTAGGTTAAATAAAGAAAAGACTGTCTCGAAACTAACTTCTGGAATAAAGGCACTGTCCAAGGCTAGAAAAGTGCAAATTGTTAAAGGCTTTGGAAAGTTCATTTCACCTAACAGTATTGCTATTGAGAGCGAAGGAAAAAAAGAAATTGTTGAATTTGAGCAGTGCATTATTGCTGCCGGGTCTAGCGTTTCTAAGGTACCAGGATTTACGTTTGATGACTCTAGAGTTATGGACTCAACAGACGCGCTCGAGTTAGAAAATGTTCCAAAAAAACTTTTAATTGTTGGTGGTGGCATAATTGGCTTAGAGATGGCGACAGTATACAACTCACTTGGCTCAGAAATTACCGTAGTTGAGCTAGCAGATCAGTTAATTGCAAGTGCAGACAAAGACATAGTTAACCCTTTACTTAAAAGAATAAAAAAGCAGTACAGTAATATCTTCTTGGGTACCAAGGTTTCTAGTATGGAGCCACTAAAGAAAGGAATAAAGGTCGGATTTGAAGGGAAGAATGCACCAAAATTTGATACTTTCGACAAGGTCCTTGTGTCTGTAGGTCGTTCACCTAATGGCAAATTAATTGGTGCTGAAAAGGCCGGAGTCAGGGTTAACGATTCCGGATTCATTGAAGTGAATAGGCAAATGAAAACTAACATAGACAACATTTATGCTATTGGCGATATAGTAGGCCAACCAATGTTAGCGCACAAGGCTGTACATGAAGCAAAGGTGGCAGCTGAAGTCATATGTGGACACAAGTCTGGATTTGATGCAATAACAATTCCATCCGTTGCCTATACTGATCCAGAGGTTGCATGGACCGGCAAAACTGAAAAGCAATTAAAAGATGAAGGCATTGACTACGAGAAAGGAGTTTTCCCTTGGGCAGCATCTGGAAGAAGCTTAAGTATAGGCAGAAGTGAGGGCGTTTCTAAAGCTCTATTCGATGCAAAAACTGGCAGAATAATCGGTATGGGTATTTGTGGAACTAATGCTGGTGAGCTTATAGCAGAACCAACATTAGCTATAGAGATGGGTTGCGATATGGCAGACATAGCATTAACCGTTCATGCTCACCCTACCCTTTCCGAGACCACAGCATTTGCAGTTGAAATGGCTGAAGGCACTATTACTGACCTATTACCACCAAAGAAAAGATAGAATATATATTAACAGGAGAGATGATGGACGTTTTGCAGGCAAGAAAAAATACCATTGAGCAGCAGGTTAGGCCTTGGGGTGGTTTAAATAATTCCGTAAATGAAGCACTAATACAAATCCACAGGGAAAACTTTGTACCGAAGAAATATAAAAACCTTGCTTTTGCCGATATAGAGGTTCCTTTAAGTTCTAACTCAAAAATGTTGAGTCCAAAACTAGAGGGACGAATGCTTGACGCAGTCAACATTAAAGAACACGAAGATGTTCTACAGATAGGCACAGGTAGCGGATATATTGCCGCTGTAATGTCAAAACTAAGTAAATCAGTTACCTCGATAGAGATTAATGAAGAGTTAATAAATTCAGCACAACAAAGACTCCAAGATCTTGAGATCAACAATGTTCAATTAATAAATATGGATGTTGGAGATTGGCACCCTAATGACTTTTACGATGTAGTCATTGTTGAGGCATCAGTACCTAAGATATCGCCTAGCTATATGCACTTACTCAGTGTTGGCGGGAGGATGTTCATTGTGGTCGGAGAGGGCAAAACAATGAGCGCTATGCTAATTACTAGAACGAGCGAACATAAATGGGAAACTAAGTCCTTATTTGATACACACATAGACCCACTTATTGGTATGCAGACTCCTCAGAAATTTGAATTTTAGTAAGTAATTATGGGAGCTCATAAATTAATTGATTTAGTTATGAGTAAAGCTAAAGAGGGCATTGCTCTGCTTTTCATTGTAGTAGCCTTCTTTGTTTATCAGATCCCAAATTTTCAGTTAGACGCATCATCCGACTCTCTAGTCCTTGAGGGCGATGAAAATCTTCGTTATTACCAAGAGATAGCAAAAGAATTTAATACGGAAGAATCACTAGTAATTAGTTACCAGGTAGAGGACAACTTGCTAAGTAGTGACAACATAACAAATTTAAGAAATCTTAGGGGTGAGTTACGAGAAATAAACGAGGTAAAGTCTGTCACAACCATTTTAGATGTGCCCTTGTTTAGATCTCCACCACTAGACCTTGTTGATTTAGATTCTGCTGATATTACTATTGACAACAACAATGCAGACCTAGAGCTAGCTGCTTATGAGCTATCATCTTCCCCGCTATATGGAAACAATCTAGTTAGTTTAGATGGTAGCACTACTGCTTTATTAATATCATTAAATAGCAACCAAACCTTTAAAGATCTTCGAGAGAAGCGCGACCTGATGAGGCTAAAAAAATTAGAAAACAGTCTCTCTATAAATGAACTAGGAGAGCTACGCACCATTGAAAGAAAGGTACAAGAAAATTCAACAATTCAGAACAAGATTCAGTCTAATACTATAGCTGAGGTTCGTCATATTATAAGTAAGCACAGTAACCAAGCAAGTCTATTCTTGGGTGGATTGCCTATGATAACTACTGACATTATTTCCTACATTGGTAATGATTTAATAGTTTTCAGTTTGGCTGTGATTGGACTTATGATATTTATCTTGGCAATAATATTCAAGTCAGTTAGGTGGGTCATTATGCCGATAGGTATTAGCGTAACTGGCGCATTCATAATGACAGGTATTTTGGCGTTTTTGGGATGGAAAGTCACTGTAATATCGAGCAACTTCTTTTCATTACTGTTGGTAATGACACTTTCAGTAACTATCCACCTAGTAGTACGTTTCCGTGAATTAGCACAGAGTAGAAAAGATCTAGACTCAGACGGTCTAATTAAAGAAACCCTAATTCAGATGCTAAGGCCCTGCTTGTTTACAACTCTAACAACGTTTGCAGCGTTTAGCTCTTTATTGATAAGTGGCATTAGGCCAGTGATAGATTTCGGATGGATGATGTCAATCGGTGTAACTATTGCACTAGTTCTATCTTTTATAGCTTTCCCAATAATAATGACTCTACTCCCAGAAGCGAAAGTAGACAAACATAAAACAGAGCTAAATGTAACACACAAGTTGGCTATATTTAGTGAAAAATTTGGCAACCAATTGATTGTTGTTATAGTTATATTTGTTGCAATTGCTGTTCTAGGCATTAGTAAACTTAGCGTAGAAAACCGCTTCATAGACTACTTTAAAAAGGATACCGAAATAAACCAGGGGCTTACATTGATAGACAACAAGCTTGGTGGAACAATACCGCTCGAGATAGTCTTCGATGACATGGCAGAAGACTACTGGTACGATGAGGAGCTAAGGGAAGATATTAAAGATATCCATGAATTTATAGATAGCCTTGATGAGACCGGAAAGGTCCTTTCGATAGAAACCCTAATGAAAGTATTAACTCAAGCTAATAACAATGAACCGATAAGCGGCTTCTTCTTAGGCATAGTAATAAACAGGGTACCAGAGAGTGCAAAGGATATTGTGCTTTACCCATACCTGTCTGAAGATAGTGGAAGGATTAGGATTGTTGTTAGAGTCAAAGAGACAAATATAAATCTGAGGCGCAGCGAATTGATAAGTAAAATTAAGAATTATATTAAAACTGAGCGTGGTTATAGTGAAGAAAGCTTCCACATGACTGGAATGTTGGTTTTATATAACAACATGCTACAAAGCCTCTTCGATTCACAGCTAAAAACCATAGCTGCGGTTTTTGCGATGATTTTTGTTATGTTTTTATTTGTATTTAAATCACTAAGTTTATCTATCCTTGCACTTATACCCAACACCCTGCCCTCTCTGTTTATCCTTGGAATCATGGGAATTTTTAATATCCCTCTAGATTTGATGACAATCACAATCTCCGCCATAGCCATTGGTATAGGGGTTGATAATGCTATTCACTATATACACAGATACAAGGCAGAATTTTCAAAAGACAATGACTATGTTGCTACAATGTATAGATCACACAACAGCATAGGACTGGCTATGTTCTATACGTCTATTACTGTCGCTCTTGGGTTTATGATTCTTGCACTGTCTAACTTCATACCAAGTATTTACTTTGGTATCTTCACAGCAATAGCTATGCTGAGCGCACTTTTAGCAAACTTAACATTATTACCAAAATTGATTCTTATGTTTAAACCAAAAATTAAATAAAAAAAACCCCGGCTCAAAATGAGAGTCGGGGTTTTCTACTACTAAAGGAGGAGAATAAAGTTAAAACTAGTAGTTTTTTAACTTCAATAAACATTATAACATAGTTATCTAATAATATAACAATTTTTTAATATAAATATACAAAAATGCCTATACAACTTAAATTTGACGTATTAATTATAGGCACAGGAAGTGCCGGATTAGTTAGCGCACTGCAGCTTTCTGAAGACCTGTCTGTTGCATTAATTTCAAAAGATAAGATTCTTGAAGGTAGCTCATATTACGCTCAGGGCGGTATATCTGCTGTACTCACAAATGATGATAATTTTGATAAGCATATAGAAGATACCTTGGCTTCTGGTGCTGGACTCGGAGACAGAGAGGCGGTACGATTTATGGTAGAAAATGCACCCGATGCGATAGCCTCACTTGAGGAGTCTGGGGTTAGGTTTACAAAGCAGGAAAAAAAATATCACCTCACAACTGAGGGCGGGCATAGTGAAAGAAGGGTGGTCCATGTTGCTGACAAGACCGGTCAACATATACAATTAAACTTACTAGAGAGTGTCCAAAACAGGAAAAATATTTCTATCTTTGAGAACTGCATCGCAGTTGACCTGTTATTAAATGACAATGGTTGCGCCGGAGCATACATTCTTAACAAGACAAATAATGGTGTTGAGAGGTTTATCTCTCACAAAACAGTTATTGCTACTGGTGGCGCATCTAAAGCTTACTTGTACACATCAAACCCTGACACATCGACTGGTGATGGTATTGCTATGGCGTATCGCTCAGGTTGTGACATTGTAAATATGGAGTTTACTCAATTTCACCCTACCTGCTTATTCCACCCCCATGCAAAATCATTCTTAATTTCTGAGTCTGTACGAGGGGAGGGAGGAATTTTAATTCTTCAAAATGGTGAAGAATTTATGCACAAATATGACAACAGAAAGGAACTAGCACCGCGAGATATAGTCGCAAGAGCGATTGACAATGAAATGAAAACAAGGGGCATTGACTGTGTATACCTAGATATATCTTTTAAAGGAAAAAAATGGCTCTCAGAGCGCTTCCCAACTATACTGGAGAAGTGTTCTTCTTTTGGTATTGATATATCGCAAGAGCCAATACCAGTTGTACCGGCTGCTCACTATACATGTGGAGGGATTCAGACTGACCGAGACGCCAGAACCAACATATCTAATCTATATGCTGTAGGAGAAGTTGCGCATACCGGTGTTCACGGAGCCAACCGCATGGCAAGCAATTCTTTGTTGGAATGTATAGTGTTTGCTAAATCTTGCGCTAAGCACATAAACGGACAACAATTACCTAAAGAGTTCCCAGTATTTAGTTCGTGGGACGCGTCTAGAGTTTCTCCATCAAAAGAAAAGGTTGTAGTTCTTCATCTGTGGGATGAAATAAGAAGAATAATGTGGAACTTTGTTGGAATAGTTAGAAGCAATAAAAGACTTAAGTATGCAAAACACAGGCTACATCAAATCAACTTAGAGGTTGATTCTTATTACCGAACATACCTAGTAACTAGTGACCTAATAGAGTTAAGAAATTTAGTAAAAACTGCACAAATTATAGTCAACTCGGCTATATCTAGAACTGAAAGTAGAGGCCTACACTTCAACGAGGACTTCAAGCAACAATCTAGTAAAATAATAAACACAACCATTAAAAAAACATGATACTACCTATCCTACACTACCCAGACAAACGCCTAAGAACCATTGCAAAAGATGTAGATGTTTTTGATGAGTCGTTAGTTTCTTTGGTTGATGATATGTTTGAAACCATGTATGAAGCTCCTGGAATTGGGCTCGCTGCAACTCAGATAGACCATCATCATAGAGTTATAGTTATAGACATTTCAGACAATAAGAGTGAACCTATATGCCTTGTTAACCCTACCATTACTGACAAGTATGGAGAGATAGAGTCGGAAGAGGGTTGTCTTTCTGTTCCTGAATACTTCGAATTGGTTAAACGATACAACAGTATTGAAGTTAAGACCAAGAATCAGCATGGCGAAGATTTTGAAGTAAAGGCTGAAGGAATGTTGAGCGTATGTATCCAGCATGAGATTGATCACTTGAATGGTATTTTATTTGTTGACCGCCTTTCCAAGCTAAAGCAAAGCCGTCTGATAAAAAAGACAAAAAAATCTGCCAAACAATTATAAGTGCTTATTGGAGGTTACAAACTAAACTCTAAAGTCCTGCTTGCTCCTATGGCAGGGACTAGCGACAAACCTTTTCGTGAATTATGTAAATCTCAGGGAGCGGCCCTTACTACCTCGGAGATGGTAGTAATCAAAGAGCATTTACTAAAGTCAAACAAATCAAAATACAGGCTAGATTTTACTGGCGAGGAAGGCCCTATAAGTGTTCAAATTGCCGGCTCTCAGCCAGACGAGCTAGCAGCCTCTGCTAAGCAGGCAGTACAGTTCGGTGCCGACATAATTGATATCAATATGGGATGTCCAGCAAAGAAGGTTTGTAACAAGGCAGCTGGCTCGGCGCTCATGCAAGACGAAGAGTTAATAAAAAACATACTAAACTCTGTCGTCAATGCCGTCGATATACCTGTAACTTTGAAGATGCGTACAGGATGGAACGCTGAAAATAAGAATGCACCTGTAGTTGCAAAAATAGCTGAAGATTCTGGCATACAAATGATTAGCATTCATGGCCGCACGCGCGAAGATAAATATAAAGGTAACGCAGAATACGACACCATTGCCGATACTGTTGAAAAAGTTAAAATACCTATCATTGCAAATGGAGACATAAACTCTGCACAAAAGGCGGCCTATGTAATGGACTATACTGGTGCTAAAGGGGTAATGGTAGGTAGGGCAGCTCAAGGAAATCCGTGGATTATCAATGAAATTAATCACTTCCTTAGGACTGGAGAGGAGGCACCACGCACCACACTAAACGATAAAAAACAGATGATTTTGTCCCACATTAAAAAAATTCATAAATTTTATGGCGATATTATGGGAGTGAGGCTCGCAAGAAAGCATATTTTTTGGTATGCTATGCACCTTGACTCTATGAAAGCGTTAACTTTTTGGAAAAAAGTTAACAAAGTCAATGAATCAGATATACAGTACAGTTTGTTTAAGGAGTTTTTAATAAAGTTATGAGTTCAACCGACCTACCAGCCTGCATAAATAAAAAGCTAAATCGCTACTTCAAACAGCTTGATGGTCAGAAAGCATCCAACGTCTTCAAAATGGTTGTTCAAGATGTTGAACCAATTGTAATAAGTTATGTCTTAGAATTTACCAATCAAAATCAAAGCGAAGCCTCCCGCATCTTAGGTATTAACCGCGGCACATTAAAGAAAAAAATTGAACTATACAAGCTCTAACTATCTATAATTATTCCTTGATATTTTTATAAACCCATGCAAGGAATAAGATGTCTATAAAACGTGCTCTCATAAGTGTTTCTGACAAAACTGGCATAGTAGAATTAGCGACCAGTTTAACAAATAACGGTATTGAAATTTTGTCTACTGGCGGTACCTATAAGTTACTATCAGATAACGGAATACCAGTAATTCAAGTTTCTGACTATACCGGATTTCCAGAGATGATGGATGGCAGGGTTAAAACATTGAACCCTAAAATCCATGGAGGAATTCTTGCTCGTCGCGGCATAGACGAAGATGTAATGGCAAAGAACGATATAAGCCCTATAGATCTAGTTGTGGTCAACCTCTACCCATTTCAGGAGGCAATATCCAAAAAAGATTGTACACTTGAGGTTGCAATTGAGAATATTGATATCGGTGGTCCAGCTTTGCTCAGGTCTAGCGCCAAAAACCATGCATCGGTCACAGTTGTTGTTGACAGTTCTGATTACCAAACGGTTATAGATGAAATTAACAATAACGGAGATACGAGTGCAGCCACTAGATCGATGCTGGCACTAAAGACATTCGAGCACACTGCGCAATATGATGGCGCCATAGCAAACTACCTAGGAAAAAAAGATGACGGCTTCTCTAGCACAATGAACCTACAGTTCCATAAAGTTCAAACTATGCGTTATGGTGAAAACCCACACCAAAATGCAGCATTCTATAAAGAAAGTAACATTACTGAGCCATGCGTTTCATCGAGTACACAGGTCCAAGGCAAAGAAATGTCGTACAACAATATGGCTGACACTGATGCAGCCTTGGAGTGTGTCCGTAGCTTTGATTCTCCGGCCTGCGTAATAGTGAAACATGCCAACCCTTGTGGAGTTGCAGTACGCAGCAACATCAATGAAGCCTACCTAGACGCTTTTAAAACTGACCCTACATCAGCATTCGGAGGAATAATAGCTTTCAACAGGCCTCTATGTAAAGCGACCGCTAAGGACATAGTAGACAAACAATTTGTCGAAGTAATAATAGCACCAAGTATTGATGATGACGCTAAGCCTGTCTTGTCAACTAAACCAAACGTAAGGGTCCTTGAGTGTGGAGATCTTCAAAACGCGTACTCTTCGCTTGACTATAAAAGAGTCACCGGAGGGCTACTGGTTCAAGACAAAGACCTTGGCTCTATATCCGAAGATAGCATCAATTGCGTAAGCATTATAGAGCCCACTAAAGAACAAATGAAAGACCTGTTATTTGCTTGGAAGGTTGCCAAAGCCGTTAAATCTAATGCAATTGTGTATGTAAAAAATGAGATGACAATAGGTGTAGGCGCAGGACAAATGTCTAGAGTATATTCAGCTAAAATTGCAGGCATCAAGGCTAAAGACGAAGGCCTAAAAGTTGAAGGGTCGGTCATGGCTTCTGATGCTTTTTTCCCGTTTAGGGATGGTATTGATGCTGCTGCCGGGGCTGGCATAAAAGCTATCATTCAGCCAGGGGGTTCTTTGCGTGATGATGACGTTATTAAGGCTGCCAATGAGCATGGTATCGCTATGGTATTTACTGGTATGAGGCATTTCAAACACTAATCCAAATCAACATGCAAATAAAAAAATATATTAAAGATATCGAAGATTTCCCAAAAAAAGGCATTATCTTTAGGGATATTTCACCACTATTAGCTAGCCACGAGGCTTTCTCTTATGTAATCGATAATATATCAAAAAAGTACAGCAAGAATACAATTGATAAGATTGTTGGGCTGGATGCTAGGGGCTTCATTTTTGGCTCCGTAGTGTCTTATAAAACCGGTATACCTTTTGTTATGGTACGCAAACCTGGCAAGCTGCCAGACAGATGTGTCAGTATAGATTATGAACTAGAGTATGGCATTAACACATTTGAAATTCATAAAAACTCAATAAATAAGGATGACAGGATACTAATAATAGACGACCTACTTGCTACCGGCGGTTCATTAACTGCGGTGTCAAAGCTACTAACGAAATTAGGAGCTAAAATTCAGGCTTATGAGTGTATAGTTGAGTTAGGATTTTTGAATGCAAGAAATGACCAAAACTTTGAAATTAATTCTCAGGTTATATACGACTAAAGAATCCTAACCCTGAAAGATCTGCCCTTCAGATTGTCATTACTAATCTTCTTTAATGCCTGCTTAGCTAGCTCAGAACTTACAGCTACATAGGACCAGTTACTTGTTATATTAATCTTCCCTATCCTGTCGCCAGGTACCCCGCCGTTGCTACCTGTCAGGGCTCCAACAATGTCCCCGGCGCGCAACTTTTGCCTTTTGCCACCGTCAATTTTAAGTGTTGTCATTTTTGGGCTAATGGGGCTATTTTCTATATTTTTTATATTTGGTAATTTGTCACTAAATTTATCAAAATCAATGTCTAGCTTTAGCGCGTTCAACTTAAATTTTTCTCTTTGATCATAAAGTGTACAGGCTACACCGCTGCGTCCAGCTCTGCCAGTACGGCCAATACGATGTATGTGGGTTTCAGGGTCATTAGCAACACTAAAATTAATAACCATATCTAGTGAATCAATATCTAAACCCCTAGCAGCCACATCAGTTGCTACCAATATCGAAATGCTATTATTTGAAAACCTTATCAATGCCTGGTCTCTGTCCTTCTGATCCATATCGCCATGTATTGCGATTGCATAATAACCGTAATTAATCAACTCACTAGTTACACGTTTAACGTCAATCTTAGTGTTACAAAACACCAATACGGATTGCAGTTTATGTTTAGATAATAACAACCTAAGAGCAGTCATACGTTCATCGTCATTACTGGCCATGTAGAAAAACTGCTGTATCGCATTATCGCTATCAACTGAGTCTGTAGCAACCCTGACTGGTGATTTCATTACTCTATCTACAATTAATGAAATTTGGTCTGGGAAGGTTGCACTAAAAAGTATAGTTTGTCTCTGCAAAGGCATACTATCGATAATCTTATCTATAGTATCTTTGAAGCCCATATCCAACATGCGGTCAGCTTCATCTAACACGAACGTGTTGATGTTTTTTGTTTCTAGTGTTCCCTTTCTCAAGTGCTCTTCGACCCTTCCCGGGGTCCCAACAATTACATGGGCTCCGTGCTTCAATGATCCTACTTGTGGACCGAACGGAGTCCCACCACTTAAAGTTAACACTTTGATATTTTTTGTGGTCCTGCTTAGTCTTCGTATCTCTTCCGATACCTGACTAGCCAGTTCTCTCGTTGGGCAGAGAACTATGGACTGTGCCTTAAATAACTTAACATTTAACTTTTGTATGATGCCAAGACCGAACGCTGCAGTCTTACCAGAACCAGTTTTTGCTTGGCCAATCAAATCTTTATTGGCAAGTATTAGTGGCAAGCTTTGGGACTGGATATGGGTCATCTCTTTGTAACCAAGAGACTGTAGATTGCTAATCAAATCAGCATTAAGTTCGAGGGAGCTAAAGTCGAATGCACTCATAATAATAATATTGTTGATTCAACTTGAAGAGTTATATTTTCTTAGCTCAAACCATTAATTCTACACCTATATGTAGGGACATGATTATGTTTTTTTTAATTAAAAAATAACTAATACAGTATGCAAAGTGAGATAATATAGTTATCTGTTGTGTTTGTGATTGGTTATATATCCTGAGCCGATTAAAAACAACAAAAGGAAATGAGATAGCTTACTTTTGTGTAAGCCTACCTTGAAGTAGGAAACCTACGGTAATCTTCGAACTTCCGCCTTGAACTATATGGTTCAGTCTTGCATCAACACGGCACAATGGACTTCTTCAATCAACTTTCCTTGTTTCAATTTTCATAATTTATCTATAATAAGTTTCGTACAATTAGAATTAAATTTATTAATGAAAACCCTCAGGCATTCTCTCAGACAAAAAAGAAGGTCGATATCTTTAAGAGATAGGCGCCACCTTTCTAGACTTCTTCTTTCAAAATGCAAGGTCTTAGGAATTTTTAAGAGTGGGCGTAAAATCGCTATATACTTGACAAATGATGGAGAGATAGACCCTATCTATATTCAAAAATATATGCAAATGATTGGATTGTGTGTCTATTTACCTATATTAGACGGTAAAAAGCTTAAATTTGCAAAAATTGGAAATAAGTTCAAAAAAAATAGATTTGGTATAAATGAGCCAGCATTGTCAGACTATGTTAATGCCAATAAATTAAACATTATTCTTATGCCATTGGTTGGATTCGACAAAAACAAGAACCGCATTGGTATGGGTGGTGGCTTCTATGACAGGACATTGTCATTCAAGAAAAAACAAAAAAGTTTTTCTAGTCCAAGGCTATACGGGCTCGCATTTGACTGTCAAGAAGTTGACAAACTAGATACTAGGCCATGGGATGTACAACTTGACGGTGTGATTACGCCTAGTAGAGTAATTATGTAGCTTTAGTTTCCCGAAGCCTTCCTTTTTAAGAATGATTTCAATGACTGGTTGTCATCAATTATGTTCATTCCGATCCCTCTAAGCCATCTTAATGGTTCATTGTTTTCTTTGTAAATCCAGTTTAACCCTGTCATCGTCTTGGCCATAATTTCATTTTCAAAGCGTCTAGACCTGGCATACTTTCTAAGAGTATTGTAGTTCCCAATAGGCTTATCGCTGCTTAATATTTGTTCGGTTAGCTCTTCAACATCTGAGAACCCTAGGTTAACTCCCTGTCCAGCTAGTGGATGGATGTTGTGTGCTGCATCTCCAACCAGTACAAGGTTATCTTTTGCGTACTCATTTGCGCTTCTCTCTATCAAAGGAAATGTCAACACCTCACTAACTACTTCCAGATCACCAAACCTATACTCCAATGCGAAAGATAGGCGCTCTGCAAAGTCATCGATAGATAGCAACATTAGGCCTTCTGATAAATGGTCTTTTGCTGACCAAACTATAGATGCCTTCTTGTCTGAAAGTGGCAATATGGCTACGATACTGTCAGACAAAAATCTCTGCCAAGTTGTGTTCCCAAAACTTACACTTGAATTAACGTTACAAATAATAGCCTTCTGCTTATAGTCATATTCATTACACTCAATTCCTGCTAACTCTCGTGTAATAGACCTAGCCCCATCTGCTCCTATAAGTAAACTGCAATTTATAGTGTCTTTATTGTTAAGGCGCACTTCATATCCTGTATCAATTTTCTTAATACCTTTTAATTTAGCTTTAATGTATTTCACATTGGTTCTAGCGAGGGACTTATATAATGCAATTTGAATAGCGTCATTCTCAATAATGTGTCCTAAATGCGAAACACCTTCATCTTTGCTACTGAAGTTCAATCTGCCGTGTGAATTTTGATCCCAAACCTTGGTTCTTACGAATTCATTCTTGCGGTCTATTAGGTCCCATACTTGTAGTTTGCTTAGTAGCTCTTCCGACTTAGGTGTAATCGCACTGACCCGTAAATGGAACTCTTTATCTAGTTTAGTCTTTGGTGTAGTGGGGTCTATAATTGCAATTCTTAAGTCGCTTTGTTTTGAAATACTTAGTGATAAGGCTTGCCCAACCATGCCCCCTCCAACTACTACAATGTCAAACTGGGTCATTGTGTATTTCCAGCAACTGTCATCTCATTAATTAGGACTGACCCTGCCTTCACATTGCTACGTGAGTCAATGTCTGTTCCTATATGAACAATGCCTAGCAACATATCCCTCAAGTTGCCGGCTATAGTTATTCCAGAAACTGGGTACTTAATCTGGCCATTTTCAACCCATAAACCCAACGCTCCACGGGAATAATCGCCAGTTGTAGCGTTCACACCATGGCCCATCAGCTCAGTAACAACTAGGCACTTATGAGCATCTTTAATAATGTCATTTAGGTCTCCATTGAAGTTTGGGGTAACCCCTACGTTACTTACTCCTCCAGAATTAGCGGTAGTCTTCAGTCCGAGTTGGTTTGCAGAATATTGTCCCATAATATAGCTTTTTACATGGCCATTCTGAACAAAATATTGCTCCCTTTTTAAGGAGCCATCGCTATCGAACGCTTTTGCCCCTAACGTTTTTCTAGACAATGGATTTTCAGTGATATCAATACTTTCTGGAAGTACTTTTTTATTAATACTGTTCAGTAAAAAGGTTGATTTCTTGTATTGCCTTGACCCCCCCAAAGCCCCTAAAAGTTGTGAAAATAGACCGCCAGATAGGCGCGGTGTGAATATTACTGGGCACTTCTGGGATTCCAAGGTATTTGCGCCCAGCTTTTGCTGTGCAAGCTCTGCGGCACGTATCGCAATATTACTAGACGAATTCAAATCTTTATAGTCCAGGGCTGTAGTATACTCATATGCTGTCTGCTTTTCTTTTCCCCTTCTAGAAATCAATGAACAGTGCAAAGAGTGACGCGTGCTGCTTTGTTTAGCAATAAGGCCATGTGAGTTTGCATAGAAATACTCTCCCTGAAAGCTTGACACTTCTGACCCTTCAGAATTATCAATTTCATTTTGCTCTAATGCAATCGATTCGCACTCCTTAGCAAGCTCTATACTTTGGGCTGAATCTATGTCCCATGGGTGGTACAAGTCTAACTCAGGATAACTAAAAGCCATCTCATTCTTGGGAGCTAAACCATTGTATTTATCGTCTTGAGTATATTTAGCTATCGTGCAGGCTGCATCAATGACTTTGTTTAAACTATCCTTACCAAGGTCAACACTAGACGCGTGCCCTTTTTTTTGGCCATAATAAACAATTATATCAAAACTATTGTCTAGATGATATTGCAGCGTTTCAACCTCGCCAAGCCTAACTGAAGTTGAAAAACCGGAACTGGAGCTTAATGAAATTTCATAATCACTAACCCTGTACTGATTCAATAAATCAATAGCTATTTCGATTGTTTGTTCTAATTTTGGCATTGAAATTATTAATAATAAATGGCTATAGCGTAAACAAATTACACTATAACACTTGTATCCCTATATCCTTGTAACCTCAAGCAGATGCAACCTTCTTGTGTCAGTCTTAAGTACCTTAAAATTGAAACCTTGTAGATCAATATCGTTCATTTGTTCGGGAAGAAAAGTGAAGCCGTTAATAACAAAACCAGCCACAGTATCAACATTTTCAGTATCTAGGATTACATCAAAGAACTCATTAAATTCTTCAATAGGGGTGTTAGCTTTTAACAAGAACCTTCCTTCCCCAAAATCAATAATGTTGTCTTCCTCTAGGTCGTGTTCATCAACTATCTCGCCCACAATCTGTTCAAGAACGTCTTCTAGAGTTACCAGTCCTGCAATTTCTCCGTACTCATCCATTACAATAGCCATGTGTGACTTTTTTTGTTGGAAATCTCTAAGTAGTGCCCCCAAAGTTTTACTTTCCGGGACAAGAATTGCACTCCTTAAATATTCTTTGAAGTTGACCTTTTTCTTCTGGTCTCCAGCAAAATAACTAAGAAGGTCCTTTGCCAATATTATTCCTTGAACCCTGTCCTTTTTTGCGTTAAGGACAGGGAACCTTGAGTGTGATGAGCTAATCATAACATTCAATAGTTTTTTCGTAGAGATATTGTGGTTTATCATCACCATCTTCGATTTCGGGACCATGACATCTCGAACCTCTAGATTCTGAAGTTGCATTGTTCCCTCAATAATAGAGCGACTATGGGAATCAATTATAAGGCTTTTTTCGGCCTCCTTCAGGGTTTGCAATAACTCATCGCTAGTTCGTAACGGGTAATGAAAAAATTGTTTGACTATCCCTTGAAGAATAGAGTTGGTCGACGGAGGTTTTTCTTCGCTCATATAGCTTTATATATTAATTAGACTAGTTATTGTACCTATGCTTTATCTTTTTTACTACTGCGCATAACCTTTCCTTGAGCAGCCCTCTCTTTGCGAATCTGTTTAGGGTCAGCGATGAGTGGCCTGTATATTTCTACTCTATCTTTCTCGCGTAGAACAGTGTCTAGTTTCGCAACCTTGCCAAATATCCCTGTCTTGTCTTTCGATAGATCAATCTGTGGATATGTAGTTAGAATGTCTGATAATTCAATCGCCTGCTTTAGTGTTGTGCCCTCTTCCACATCTAGGATGAGTAGGGTTTGTTTCTTCTCCAATGCGTAAGCTATCTCTATAATCATTTGTTAATTTTCACAAAGCTGTTGGGCTTGACTAAAGTTTAGGGTTCCTTCGTAGATTGCTCTACCAGTAATAGCGCCAGATATTCCATGGTGTGACTGGCTCAATAAATTAGAGATATCGTCAATAGAAGTAATCCCCCCAGAAGCAATAATAGGTATGGACGTTTGTTTTGCTAGATTTGCAGTTGCCTCAACGTTAACTCCCTGCATCATTCCATCTCTAGCAATGTCAGTATATATAATCGAGGTGACACCATATTGTTCAAATTTTTTGGACAAATCGACAACATGTAAATCTGTTTGATTGGCCCAACCTTCAGTGGCAACTAGTCCATTGTTTGCATCTAGCCCAACAATAACTTTATCAGGAAACTCCCTACACAGGTCTGACACAAACTCTGGGTTAGTTACTGCCATAGTGCCTATTATTAGGTAACTTATACCTGCCTCAACATATGCATCTGCTATTTCCATATTGCGTATACCCCCACCTATCTGTATTGGAATATCTGGGAATGCTTTTGTTATACTGGTGACACTTGATGCGTTAACTGGTTTACCTTCGAATGCTCCGTTTAGGTCGACCAAGTGCAGTCTCTTCGCGCCCTGACCTATCCATCGACCTGCCATCTCTGTTGGGTTGTCAGAAAAAACTGTGGTGTCTTCCATAAGGCCTTGCCTTAATCGAACACACTGTCCATCTTTTAAATCAATTGCCGGGATGATTACCATTTATCTAATATCACTTATATTGGTTGTTCATTTTTTTGAAATTTATTTTGTTTATTTTTACGGAATACGGAAAGCTGACAATTATAAACACTTAGTGCCGTATCTCGCATGATTTCGATTTACCTATTATATTGCACTCAGATCTTCTAAACTCCAGCGTGGCTTAATTACAATTTTATGGTCACTGTTTATTTTTTTTGACATCAAACGGTAGTGTCCAGCAAACGCTATCATTGCACCATTGTCTGTACAAAATTCTTGCCTAGGGTAGAATGCACGTGCGTTTATCTTTTTACACATTTCATCCAAAGTATCACGAAGATATAGGTTCGCACTGACCCCTCCTGACACAACTAGTGTCGAATATTCTGAACCATCTAGGGCCCTCCTACACTTAATCATAAGGGTTTGGATTGCAGCAACTTCAAACGATTTGGCTATATCTGATCTGTTTTGTGGCTCCTTTATAAATGTGTTTCGTGCATAAGTCTTAAGCCCACTGAAGCTAAAATCTAGTCCCGGCCTATCAGTCATGGGTCTTGGAAACTTATACTTTATGGTTTTACATTGTTTTGCTAATTCAGCAAGGGCTGGTCCTCCTGGATATCCCAAACCTAGGATCTTTGCTGTCTTATCGAACGCCTCTCCGACTGCATCATCTAACGACTCTCCAAGGATTGTATAATCCCCAACCCCCTTAACGTCCACTAGCATTGTATGACCGCCAGACACAAGTAGAGCTATAAATGGAAACTCCGGGCAATCCTCTTCTAGCAACGGGGCGAGCAAGTGGCCCTCCATGTGGTGGACCTCTACTGAAGGAATTCCTAAACTCCAGGATATAGATTTTGCAATCGCACTTCCAACTAATAGTGCCCCAGCTAAACCAGGCCCTGCGGTATGTGCTACCCCTGTAATATCACTCAAATTAATCTTGGCATCAGAGAGGGATGATTTTATTAAAGGTATTACTCTTTGTATATGGTCTCTAGATGCGAGCTCCGGAACAACGCCACCATAATCAGCATGGATTTTTACCTGCGAAAACAGGTTGTGTGCTATCAGCCCTTCAGAAGAACTGTATATCCCTATTCCGGTCTCGTCACAAGAGCTTTCTATTCCAAGTGTTAAAGAAACATTATGGCCCATCTTTTGATTCGCCTAGGTAGACTTTCTTTACTTCTTCGTTAGCTAGTATTTGTTCTCTATCGCCTTTAGTAATGATTTTCCCTGCATGCAATACATAGGAATGGTCACAGGTGTCAAGCATCTCTCTGTAGTTATGGTCTGTTATAAGTACGCCTATATTTTTGTCTTTTAGTTGATAAATTATCTGTTGAATGTCTCCGACTGAGATTGGATCAACACCCGCAAAAGGCTCATCAAGCAAGATAAATTTTGGATCAATAGCCAATGACCTGGCAATTTCAACACGCCTTCTTTCTCCCCCAGACAAGCTCAGACCTTTAATGTGCCTTAAATGTTCAATGTTAAATTCAAACAGCAACTCCTCTAGCCTATGGGCCATCTGCTTCTTGTTTAGTGTTTTGTTTAGTTCTAGTATTGATAGGATATTTTTTTCGACACTAAGCTTTCTAAAGATGGACGGCTCCTGCGGCAAATAACCAAGCCCCATAGATGCTCTCTTATGCATTGGGAGCTTGGTAACCCTTGTGTCCCCAATCATAACCTCTCCATTGTCAGCCTTAACCAGCCCACAGGCGATATAAAAGCACGTAGTCTTTCCTGCACCGTTAGGACCTAACAGCCCAACTATCTCGCCACTCTTTACGCTAAAAGAGACGTCACTAACAACCTCAATACGTGAATATTTTTTACTAATATTTTTTACTGACAGTACATTATTTTCCATGAAAGAATCTTACCTTAAATTAATTTAATTTGTTCTGAGCTAAACACTTCAATAACATTTTCATTGTCCCTAACAAGTAGCGAGCCTTGTTCGCTGATTCCATTAGCAATACCGATTAACGACTCTCCCTTGTATTTTAGTTTGACTTTTTTGTTTACTAAATAGTCAAGTTCGGTCCACCTTGAATAGAATTGTTTTAATCCTTTTTTTTCAAATTGTTCACAACATTTTATAACCTTGTTTGCTAGCCTAGCGGTCAATGTTGAAATATTTGGAGTAATATTCATTATTGTATACAAGTCTATCCATGGGGTCTCGCACCCTAGTTCTCCTTTAATGGAGTTGTTAACGCCAACCCCAATTACTACATTCTGGGAATCGTTCTGGACTGTGTTTTCAATCAATATGCCTGCAAGCTTCTTGTTAGTGAAATAAACATCGTTAGGCCACTTAAGTTTTAAATTGCTAACCCCGTAGTCGCAATCTAACACTTCTATTAGTGCTATCCCAACAACCAAACTCAAACCGCTCAAGTCAACGTTTGAACTAAAATTAATACGCAAGGAGAATAACGCGCTTGAGTCTTTTTTGCTAAGCCATGTTCGATCGTACTGGCCTTTCCCGCTGGTTTGTTCTCTGGCGACACATAACTGTATATTGTCAGAAATAGGGAGCGCAGTTAAATAGTCGTTTGTACTTGTCACAGAATCTAAAACGAAACACTCGGTATTTTTGGGTAATTCTTTGCTTATATAAGAATAATCGACCACGTTACAATCACGAGTAATAATGAAAACAAAACAGCTGCTGAACCCAAATCCTTCGCCTTCCCAGACAGCTCATTGTGTTCACTACCTATCCTGTCCACGACAGATTCAATTGCTGTATTAACTACCTCAGTTATTAGGACAATAAATATTGGGGTTATGAGTAGAACTCTTTCTATAGAGCTAGTGGTCAACCATAGTGCTGTTGGGACTAGAACTATTGCAGCCCAAACCTCCTGCTTAAATGCGGTTTCAGATTGGTAGCAGGACTTGATGCCATTGACAGAGAAATTTAATGCTTTAACAATACGGTCAAACCCAGTTGCTTCATTTTTCATGTTGTGAACTACAAACGTATAAAATAGATGATTTATTTTACACTTTTTAGTTTATGAAATTAGCACTCGGTGTTGAATATTTGGGAACTAACTTTCATGGCTGGCAACTACAAAAGTCTGGCATCAGAACTGTACAGCTTGTTGTTGAGGATGCACTATCAATAGTTGCAGACTGCCCGGTTAGGGTTCACTGTTCTGGCAGAACGGATTCTGGGGTACACGCTATTGAGCAGGTGATCCATTTTGAAACCGACGCTAAGCGTGACAACAAGGCTTGGCTTTTTGGAGGTAATGTTAACCTACCAAGAGATGTAAACTTTAAATGGGTAAGGGTAGTGGGTGAAGATTTTCATGCAAGGTTTAACGCCTACGCTAGGCAATACTATTACAAAATACATAACGCCACTGTGCGCTCTTCATTAAAAGCATCTCACTCATTGTGGGAACCGAGAGAGCTTAACATTGACGCTATGAATGAAGCTATACAGTACTTAATAGGTGAGCATGACTTTTCAGCCTTTAGAGGTAACTTGTGTCAAGCCAAATCTCCGATTAAAAATATAGAGTACATTGAACTAAACAAGGTAGGCCATGAGATCACTCTAAATATAAAGGCAAATGCATTCTTGCATCACATGGTCCGCAATATTGTCGGAACACTAATGAAAGTAGGTAGGGGCGAGAGGTCTGCCGATTGGGTAAAACAGGTTCTAGATTCTAAGATGCGTAAAGAGGCAGGGGCTACGGCTGAACCGCAAGGCTTATACTTCGTGAAAGCTTTCTATAATGAGTTTTAAGATATTAGGTGTCTTAGTGGGCTCTTAGATGCGGCTTCCTCGTCACCTAGCTCTTTCCAGGCATAACGCAAAGCGTCTGTACGCCTCTCGTAGAAGCGATTTTTCCCAAATCTATCGACAAAACCAGACCTAATTAAAGTACTCTCAATACCTTCCATTCGAGCAAACAATATCTCAACACCGTTAGCTGAACACCTATCAAGTAGTCCAGTCAATGCCTCTTCGCCACTAGCATCGATTTGGTTTATGCCAGCCATATCAACAATAATGTACTTGAGGTGTTCCTGTTTGTCTGCTATTAGCCTTAAAATTCTGTCCTCGAAATAACCCGCATTGGCAAAATAAAGGGATCCAGAATACTTAACTATGGACACAACTTCGCATCTATTTAGGTCATTATCTAATGCATTAACAAACATGGTAGAGCCGTCATGAGCTGATAGCTCTGTAAATCTTGGCTCCATTGTTCGATACAGAAACAAACCCAGAGACAATATTACTCCGATAACTATACCATTTTCTAGGTGAGGTGCGAACAGTAGTGTCAAGACAAACGCAACAACTGAAACGATAGCGTCATGCTTTTCAACTTTCCATGCATGCTTGATAGGGTGAAATTTTATTAAATTAACAACGGCCATAATAATTACAGCTGCCAAAGTTGCTTGTGGCAGGTGAAACAGTAATGGTGTTAACCATAAAAGAGTTATGCCTACTATTATTGCAGTTACGACTGAGGAAAAACCTGTTTTAGCGCCTGCTGAAATATTAACTGCAGAACGTGAAAATGATCCAGAAACTGCATATCCTTGGCAAAAGCATGACACAACATTGGCTATCCCTTGTCCCATCAACTCTTGGTCTGCATCCAGCCTCTGTTTGGTTTGTGCAGCCATGGCCTTTGCAATAGATATTGCCTCCATAAAACCTATTAAGCCTATAGTTACAGCGGTTACTACCATTGAAGACATAATGGATAAGTCAAAGTTAGGCATAACTATTGAAGGCAAACCTTCTGGAATTGAGCCTACTATAGCGCCACCAAAGTTTTCATGAAAACCGGTCAGCCATGAGATAACAGTTGTTATTGTAACGGATAAAAGTACGGCCGGAAGTTTGGGAGTATATTTTTTGACTGCTATAATTATTATGAACGCAAGTATAGCCATACTTAATGTCATCAGATGGGTGCCTCCATAAGCATTCACAAGTACACCCCACACTTGCTCATACGTCTGTGCAGCTTCCGGCTTGACAACTCCAAAAATCTTGTCTAGCTGTGATGCACCTATAATTATTGCAGCTGCATTAGTGAAGCCGACAACCACTGGGTGCGATAAGAAGTTAATGATGAAACCTAACTTGAAAGATCCAAGCATGAACTGAAAAATACCAACCATAAATGCTAAAAGTGCAGCATACGCAACGTAGGTTTCAGGGTTTGTTGCGTATGGCTGTAGAGCTGCAGCTGTAAGTAAAGACACAATGGCAACGGGCCCTGTTCCGAGTTGCCTTGATGAGCCCATCAAGGCTGCAATCATGACAGGTAAAAACGAAGCATAAAGACCGTACTGTGGTGGTAGACCGGCAAGCTGAGCATAGGCCATTGATTGTGGTACTAAAACTAATGCTACAGTTAATCCTGCAATAACATCTGCTCTTAAAATGTCTGGATTTTTTAGTTCACTAATCCAAGACAAAAATGGAAATAATTTTGCTAATCTTTTCAATATAGCCCCAAAAAAATCTCACCAAAGAAATTAAACTTATTTTAAGTTTTGGTGAGGAATATAAGAAATGTATTATATAATAATAAGTACATTTATTGTGTGTCTTTTTGTATAATGCTTCAACTTACATTTATAGCAATAAATTATGCCATACTTACTATCCACATTATTACTACATAATTTAACAACACAAAATGAAACTAATTGAAAACTTGCACTTCGACAATATTCGTGGTGATATTACTGGCGGAATAACTGCAGGAGTAGTAGCCTTACCTTTTGCTATTGCAATGGGCTTGGCGTCCGGTGCAGGAGCAATTGCGGGCCTATATGGAGCGATAATTACTGGCTTCTTTGCTGCACTATTTGGAGGTACAGGAGCCCAAGTATCCGGCCCAACTGGCCCAATGACTGTGGTTATGGCTATGATAGTTACTAAGTACATTGCTTTGTATCCAGAAACAGGCCTGGCACTTGCTTTTACAGTTGTTGCTCTTGGCGGATTGTTCCAGATTGTATTCGGCATTCTTAAGCTGGGTCGATTTATTAACCTCATGCCTCACCCTGTAACTTCTGGCTTTATGACCGGTATTGGCGTGATTATTATTATCTTGCAAGTACCTCAGGTTTTAGGGTTCTATGACATCAAAGGTTCGACCATTGGTATTTTTTCTCAGCTAGGCGATATAGAGAATTACTTTGTTAATACTGGGGCACTCTCGATCGCTATCATAACCTTGGTTATTGTCTACCTACTACCAAAAAGAGTTAGAAAGGTTATACCTTCCCCGCTATTCGCTCTGATTAGTGGAACACTAATCTTAATACTTTTTCCCCAATACTTTGCTTCTGAAGCAGAACCTATGAGTACTATGATTTTAGGCGACATTCCGACCGGCCTACCGAGCTTCCATATGCCAGTCTGGGAAGCCAGCATGGTTGCTGATATGATTGCGTCTGGATTAATGTTGGCAGTATTAGGCTCGATTGATTCACTACTGACGTCTCTAGTTTCTGACGAAATAACAAGAACGCACCATAAATCTGACAGGGAATTGATAGGTCAAGGAATAGGTAACACCTTTTCGGGCTTGTTTGGCGGACTCCCAGGGGCTGGCGCTACAATGCGCACAATGACTAATGTCAAGGCTGGCGGACTAACACCTATATCTGGGGCTATTCATGCTGTATTATTGTTAATTATTGTGCTTGGTGGTGCTCAGTACGCTAAAGAAATACCACTAGCAGTGCTCGGTGCAATTCTAGTCAAGGTAGGCACCGACATTATTGATTGGGACTACTTCAAAGATCTATTTAAAACCCCTAAAGCTGGAATCCTTATCATGCTAACAGTACTTGGAATTACTGTGTTCTATAATTTAATGGCTGCAGTAGCTGTTGGACTTATAATGGCAAGCTTGATATTCCTACAGAGAATGACTGACGTACAGCTAGCAAGTATTGTCGCAGTTCAAACTATTGAAGAGGCGGCACACCTTGATGAAGAGCACCAAGAACTTATACGTGCCGGAAACACACTATTCTATCAACTTAATGGCCCATTAAGCTTTGGCTCTGCAAAAGGCATTGTGAGGGACTTTTCAACAAAAACTAACTACGATAGGGCGATCATTGATTTATCAAATGTTCCAGTGATTGACTACACAACCTCTAGGGGTATTGCTGAAATATGTAGTATATGTGAAGAGAAGCCTGCTGAAATTACAATTGTTGGTGCCAACACCAAGGTGCGACATTTCTTAGAAAACATTGGTATTGATAAAACTATAGTGACTTAATAGTTAGGAAGATGATTGTAGCCAATTTGGCTTACACCTATTTTTACTTCTCAAAAACCTTCATCCCAGTCAACCAGTATCTGCTTCTTATCCATATCAACTGAAACTAAAAAAGGTTCTATATAAGGCACCCAGTGCTCCTTTTTGCCGTTCACTATCAATACATTATTAGAACCAGTGTCAACTAAACTAGAAACTTTTCCTAGTTTGACTCCTGCTTTAGTAATGACCTCAAGGCCGATTAAATCTTCCCAGTAATACTCCCCTTCAGACAATGTAGGTAGTTGTGATTTTTCAATGTATATATCAAGTCCGAACATGGAATGTGCTTGTTCACGATCATTAATATCTTTAAGTTGGGCAATAATGGTTTTTCCTTGTTCGCGCCCTTTAATAATACCCAGTGTCTCCCATTGCCCATCTATTTGAATATGCCACGGCTGGTAGGACAAAATATTTTTCCGAGGATGCGTATATGAGAATATTTTTACCCAACCCTGAACACCAAAAAGGCCGTTGATCTTACCGACCAACAGCCTTTTATTTAATTTATTCTGATCTGAATTACTCAGCAGCCTTTTCCTCTTTAGCTACTTCTTCTGTTTTGGCTTCAACCTCTTCAGTTGCTGCTTCTACTTCTTCTGTTTTAGCTTCAACCTCTTCAGTTGCTGCTTCTACTTCTTCTGTTTTAGCTTCAACCTCTTCAGTTGCTGCTTCTACTTCTTCTGTTTTAGCTTCAACCTCTTCAGTTGCTGCTTCTACTTCTTCTGTTGCATTAGCCTCTGCTTCGGCTTTAGCTGCAGCTTCTTCTGCTGCCTTAGCTTCCGCTTCCGCTTTTGCTTCTACGTCCGCCTTTGCTTTTGCTTCCGTTGCTAATTTAGCTGCTACAGCTGACGCTCTAGCATCTTGGGCTGCAACACGCTTTTCACGAATTGAGGGGTCTTTAAACTCTTTGACAAGTTGCTTAACGCGATCAGATATTTGTGCACCTTTTGATGACCAATAGTCTAGTCTGTCTTCTTCGATGGTAAGCCTAACTTCTTGTCCACGAGCTACCGGATTAAAATATCCAATACGCTCAATGTAACCACTATCTCTACGTTTTCTAGAGTCTGTTGCTACAATTGAATAAAAAGGTTTTTTCTTGGCTCCACCTCGGGCTAATCTAATTTTAACCATGGGTTTTTTGCTCCTTTTTTATTTTTAAATACTTATGCCGAAAAGACATAAGACGCGAAATTATATCAGTTTTTCAATATCGCGTGCTAGTTTCTCAGCATCACCAATATAAGTCATTGGTGTTAAGTCTGTCAAAGCCTGTTTGGCTTCATCTGGCATATTGAGATCTTTAACAAACTCTGCTAGAGTCTGCGCATCAATAGTATTGCCTCGCGTTAACTCTTTGAGTTTTTCATAAGGACTTTCAATGCCGTAACGACGCATCACGGTTTGAATCGGCTCAGCCAATACTTCCCATGAATTGTCAAGGTCGTCTTGTATTCTGTCTATGTTTGTTTCCAACTTCCCTATACCTTTTGTAATTGAGGCATAAGAAATTAATGAGTGGGCGCAGCTGACACCAAGATTCCTCAATACCGTTGAATCAGACAAATCTCTCTGCCAACGTGAAATAGCAAGCTTATCTGCAAGATGGTTATTAAGTGCAATGGCAATACCCAGATTCCCTTCACCGTTCTCAAAATCAATCGGGTTAACCTTGTGCGGCATTGTTGAAGATCCTACCTCTCCAGCGACAGTCTTTTGCTTGAAATATCCCAACGAAACGTAGCCCCAAATATCGCGACAAAAGTCAATCAAAATAGTATTGAAACGGTTCATTGCATGAAAGTACTCTGCTATATAGTCGTGAGGCTCTATCTGTGTAGTGTAAGTAGCATTATTTATTCCTAAACCTTCAATAAATTGCTTAGAAATGCTTTGCCAATCAAGTTTGGGGTAGGCCGATAAGTGGGCATTGTAATTACCAACCGCTCCGTTAAATTTACCCATAATCTTGACTTGATTGAGTTGTTCAATTTGCCTATTCAAGCGATAAGCAAAGTTGGCCATTTCTTTGCCAAGAGTGGTAGGAGATGCTGTTTGACCGTGAGTCCTTGAGAGCATTGGAACAGAAGCATTGTCCTTGGCCAATAAGACTATAGAAGATAACACGCTTTTCATTTCACTCACCACTACTTCACGCCCCTTAGTGAGCATTAATGCGTGGGATAGGTTGTTGATATCCTCAGATGTACAAGCAAAATGAAAAAATTCACTGACATTTTCAAGTTCTTTGTTGCCCTTGGCTTTACCTTTTAGGAAATATTCAACCGCCTTGACATCATGATTAGTTGTACTCTCAATCTCTTTGACTGAGTTGGCATCAGAAATAGAGAAATTAGTCGTTATACCATCTAATAACTTTATCGCTTTGTCACTAAATATAGGTATTTCAGAAATAGATTTGTTATTTGCCAAGGCCTTCAGCCACTCTACCTCAACAAGAACGCGATATTTTATAAGCCCAAATTCACTAAAAACTTCGCTCAACGGTTTTGTTTTATCAAAATAACGGCCATCGACCGGAGATATTGCAGTTAAAGTATCAAAATTCATATTAGCTTTTTATATATTTTCCAAAACTCCAGTATTTTTCACGATGTGACTCATTATGTACCAAAGCAAAAAATAATTATCAATAAATGATAAAATTATACTCTTAATATATTATATCAAATCTCAATGAAATCAGCATACTTAAAACATATTGATGAGCGTAATAAGGAAGATTTACCGCCACTAGCACTGAATGCACAACAGGTCCAAAAGATAGTAGAAAAACTAGTCTCTGATGTCGACACTGATTTCTATGTTGATTTACTGGTCAATAGAGTGCCTCCTGGTGTTGATGAGGCGGCTTATGTTAAGGCAGGATTTCTAGCCAGCGTGGCTAAAGGTGAGCAGATATGTGAATCAATTGATCAAGAACGTGCAACATTCCTTTTGGGTACCATGATGGGAGGGTACAACATTGACCCTTTGATTGATTTATTAGATATAACTGAAACCCAACAGGCGGCATGTGATGCGCTGTCAAGTACGTTACTTATTTATGAAGCCTACCAGACAGTTCTAGACAAGTCACACAACAATCCTTATGCAAAAAAGATAATTGATGCTTGGTCTAATGCAGAATGGTTCACCTCTAAGAAAGAATTGCCACAAAAAATAAAGCTAACTGTATTTAGGGTTGAAGGCGAAATCAATACTGACGACTTGTCGCCTGCTACTGAGGCATGGTCACGTCCAGACATCCCTTTGCATGCAAAATCAATGCTAACTAAAAAAATAAATGACCCAATATCAGTTATTGCAAATCTTAAAGATAATGGCTTACCATTAGCGTTTGTTGGCGACGTTGTAGGTACTGGATCTTCACGTAAGTCGGCCATTAACTCTGTACTATGGCATATGGGAAATGATATAGATTATGTCCCTAATAAGCGCACCGGTGGGTTTGTTCTTGGTGGAAAAATTGCACCAATATTTTTTAACACTGCTGAAGATTCTGGAGCACTACCGATAGAGTGTGATGTATCCAAGATGAAGATGGGAGATGTCATTACGGTTCATCCATACGATGGAAAGGTAACCAACAGTGATGGTGAGGTTATATCTTCATTTGAGTTAGCCCCTACAACTATGCCTGATGAGGTGCGTGCAGGTGGCAGGATCCCACTCATTATTGGTAGAGGCCTAACAGACAAAACGCGCCAAGACTTAAACCTGCCCGTAACTGATATTTTCTTGAGGCCTCAAGACCCAAGTGCAAACAGCTCTGGCTTCACTTTGGCACAAAAAATTGTAGGCAAGGCGTGCGGCGTTAATGGTATCAGGCCTGGTACCTACTGTGAACCTAGGATGACGACTGTTGGTTCTCAAGACACAACTGGAGCTATGACTCGTGATGAGTTAAAGGAGCTGGCATGTTTAGGGTTCTCTGCAGAGCTTGTTATGCAAAGCTTCTGTCACACTGCGGCCTATCCAAAGCCGGTTGACCTTGAACTGCAACACTCGTTACCGGACTTTATGCAGTCTCGTGGTGGTGTATCGTTGAGGCCAGGTGACGGCATTATCCATTCATGGCTAAACCGAATGCTCCTTCCTGACACTGTAGGAACCGGCGGAGATTCTCATACACGTTTCCCAATAGGAATAAGTTTCCCTGCAGGTTCAGGACTGGTTGCTTTTGGTGCCTCTATCGGAGTAATGCCTCTGGACATGCCTGAGTCAGTATTAGTAAGGTTTACTGGTTCAATGCAGAAAGGAATAACACTGAGAGATTTAGTTAATGCTATACCCTACGTGGCAATCCAGAAAGGTCTTTTGACTGTAGAAAAGTCAGGCAAAAAGAATATCTTTTCTGGCAGAATTCTGGAGATTGAAGGTCTCGGAGACCTTAAAGTTGAGCAGGCCTTTGAGTTGGCAGACGCTTCAGCAGAAAGGTCAGCAAATGGATGTACAATTAAGCTTAACAAGGAGCCAGTAGAGGAATATTTACAATCAAACATTACATTATTATCGTCAATGATTAATGCCGGATATGAGGACAAGAAGACCATACTAAAGCGCATACATGGTATGCAGAAGTGGCTTGATTCGCCCGAACTGTTAACCGCTGATAGTGACTGTGAGTATGCTGAAATTATTGAAATCAACCTTGATGAAATAAAAGAACCGATACTGGCATGTCCAAATGACCCGGACGATGTCAAGCTGTTATCAGATGTTGCCAACACCAAGATAGATGAAGTGTTTATAGGGTCTTGCATGACTAATATAGGTCACTTTAGGGCCGCGGCACAGCTACTAAAAGATAAGTCAGAGCTATCTACAGAACTATGGATTGCTCCACCAACAAGGATGGACGAGGATCAACTTAAAAAGGAAGGGGTATACGATATCTTTAGCGCTATCACAGACCATACCGAGCTGCCTGGTTGCTCCTTATGTATGGGCAATCAAGCAAGAGTCAAATCTGAAACGACAGTAGTCTCAACATCGACAAGGAACTTTCCAAATAGGCTGGGGGATGATGCTGATGTTTACTTATCTTCAGCTGAAATTGCAGCTATAGCTGCAAAATTAGGCCATATCCCTACTCTAGAGGAATATCAAAAAGAGATGGAAGGTATTGAGCCAATGGCAGGAGAGATATACCAGTACCTAAACTTTGATAAGTTGGATGAATACAAGGACGAAGTAAAAAACGTACCGCTTGAAAATATACAAAACTAATAGTACAAATCTTCCATTAAAAAAAGCCGCGAATGCGGCTTTTTTTATTCTAATTAATTTAAGGCTTATTTAATCTTTGATTCCTTATACATCACATGCTTCCTAACAACAGGATCAAACTTTTTAACCTCAACCTTTTCAGGATGTAGTCTCTTGTTTTTAGTAGTAGTGTAATAGTGCCCAGTCTTAGCTGATGATACTAATTTAATTTTTTCTCTCATAACTTACTCCTAAACCTTTTCACCACGTGAACGTATCTCGGCAAGAACTACATCTATACCTTTTTTATCGATAACTCTTAGGCCTTTTGCAGTTAACTTCAACTTTACAAAACGGTTTTCCTTCTCTACCCAAAAACGATGTGTGTGTAGATTAGGATAAAAACGACGACGCGTTTTATTGTGCGCATGCGATACATTATTGCCACTAATTGGGCGTTTACCTGTTACTTGACATACCTTAGCCATGTCGTCACCTTTCAAAAAACTTAAAGGGTGGAATTATACTCAATAATCAGATCTTCTTTTAATAAATTTACTATTTACTATTGATACAACAGACTGTATTATATCCAACCTTGGAGGGATGGCAGAGCGGCTGAATGCACCGGTCTTGAAAACCGGCAAGGGTTAATACCCTTCTAGGGTTCAAATCCCTATCCCTCCACCATATAAGCCCCTCTACAAGTATTTTTACTTTGCTTTATTTTGTAAGACAGGAAAGCTTACTAATAATTCAATAACGTGACTATATCCATCTGTCCCTAATCCAGCAACTATAGTGTCAACTGCTGAAGAAATATAAGAAATATGGCGAAATGTTTCACGCAAATGTGGATTTGAAATGTGTAACTCAACTTTATATCCCGAGTAGGATTTCAATGCATCATGAATAGCGATTGATGTATGAGTATAGGCAGCCGCATTAATGACGATTGCATCCACCTTCTTAGTAATTGCATTTTGTATCCAATCTACAATTTCACCCTCATAATTAGACTGCATAAATGTAACATCATGGCCGTCTTTTGAGGCTATCTCTATGCATTTCTTTGAAATACTTTCTAACGTCTCCTTACCGTAAATTTCTGGCTCACGTGTACCAAGAAGATTTATGTTAGGGCCGTTTATGACGTAAATATTCATCTAATTATTGTTTAGTTGTTTATTAACTGCATTAATAGCTAATACATAACTATACATACCAAGTCCACTCACAAATCCAACTGAGCTTCCTAGTGCTTGCAATGGCTTGTGATTTTTTTTGCCTTGCCGAAAAATATTTTCAATATGAACTTCAATAACTGGCTTGTTTTGTCCACTAATTTTATTGATTGCTGAACTATACATATCTTGATTAATATATGATGAATGAGAATGTCCAACAGGATTAATTATAAAAGCATCAAAACTATCAATACCATCAATTAAAACACGCAACAACTCAGCCTCATCATCTTTTTGGAGGAAATCCATTTCAAGGCCAAGAATCTTACAAGTCTCTGAGCATTTTTCTTGAACTATATCTAACGTTAAATTGTCATGACCAATCTCATTACAATTGCTTAAATCTGCTAGTCCAGGTCCATTTAATATTAATATTTTGTTACTATTCATTTATTTATTAAGTCCACTATTGAAAAAAATGCTTAATATTCTCTGCGCTATATACTAAATAATACTCTGGCATATTATATATACCTCGAGGTTTGTTGTATACGGGATTAATCTTACACTTTAAGTGATCCCTGGTCCAAGACGGTACTAACGATAATCTCAATTACTTCCATACTGCTGTTAGCACTAACATCCTCAAAATAAATCGTTCCCGGCCAAGGTGGCGTCCTTAAACTGTAATTGTTGTTTTGAATAGTGTGTGCTACAGTTTTTATAGATTCCACATATTCCTTAGAAAGGGTTTTAATTCTATCTTTGGTGGTACTCATATCATCTATAGAATTACGATCAATTTGTGTGGCTCCAATTCCAATGAAGATAGGAACATTAAGATCAATTGCCTGCTCTTGATATAGGTTAAGTGGCATCCTGTCGTCATGAAGACGCATAACATAATCAGTACAAACTTCTTGCTTTACTGCGAATAATTCAGAAAAACTGAACTCCTTAGTGTGAGCATTTTGAGTTGTTACTCTTCTCCTTGATGAGCGAACTATTTTTTTTGCTTGAGTAACGTAGTCACCCCTATAGTTGGCATCATAAACTCTATACCCCCAAGGATTTTTATTTTTTAATCGAAGTATTGAACGAATCGCCATGTTTTTACAATTTTCAGGGCCAATAAAAAAAGGAGATCCGGAGGCATCGGACAGCTCTAGCCAGCCATTTGGAAATTTTTCAAAAAAATGATCTCCCCAAGGGGTTAGTACTTTATCAACCAGATGATTAAGAAGATTATTTACATGCTCAGGCTCATCACTTATGGCTGTTGCCAATTCTGATTGTCCGTAAATGTCGGCCGCCAAGCTGTAGGGTGCTGTTAGGTGTAATACAGGCTCAAGGCCTGTCAAGTCTTGATAAAAATCGAGCATATCATCGAATAATTTAGGTATTTCGCTATCCATTTCTGGTCCCTTTAGATCCCGCCAATTATTTTTATTTATTAATGGTATGCCGGGATCAGTCCCGGGCGGAGCTCCAACAGGGTACATCATTACAGCTCCTAGAGATTCAGCAGTAAATGCATAAACTGGCCACTCTAAATAGAGCTTAGGTAAACCAAGTAATTTACGAATCATTAAAGATACACGAACGTAACGCTTTGCATCGCCCTTATAGGCTTCAGCAGAATCTATACCGTAAAGGTTGGTCAATATAGCTAATACGAATAGGTTTATTGAGGCAGAGGCTTGCACAGAGTGTTGAGAAGGTTTTTGGGCAAACACTTCATCATAATCACCGGCGATGGTTTTATCAAATATCTCCTTCAATCGGTTTAAGGCTTGTTGGTCTCCCTCCTGCCAACGGTGAAAAAGTCTACAACCTCCAGGAAAAATTAATTCTTCAATCATGTAACAATATTTTAATAGGTTGTTGCAATTAGCGTTTTACTAGAGACTCAACCAGCGGTCTATAATAAGAAAATGGTGGGTGCTTCCTTTCTGGGTCTTTCCCTTCTTCATCCCAATAGCGCACTTGGATACAACGCTCCAAGTAATCATTTTTTTCAAACTCTTTAACCTCTTCTGCATTCATTGGTCCACCCTGCAAATTAAGGGTTTGTACTGATGCCGCTGAAAGTCTATCAAAATAATCTGACTTAACCGCACACAAATAACGCTTTGCATCGACGTGCTGACGAATAGGCTCTACAACAGATATTGGAAAGTAATCTTCCAAAAAATTAGCGCCCGCCTCCTCATGATAGTTGTCAATGCCTTTGGCTAAAGATGTTTCAGGAATCTCGTTTTTGTAGTGCCCAATATCGTGCAGCAAGGCTGCAACAATTTGACTATCATCAGCCCCCGCTTTCTCAGCACATTGCGCTGTTTGCAGCATATGTTGCGCCATTGTGACCTGTTCACCTAAATATGATTCTGCTCCACGACGTCTAAAAACATCTTCTATATGATCTACAATATTATCAGAACTAATCTTATCCATTTTGTTGTCTAGCCTCCAAAACATTGAGTAGGCTATAAAGCCCATCTAGGTCTGTATAGGCCCCCTGTAAATGGCGCTTACCTTCTTTAGAAAAGGCTGTTCTTGCATGCATTATTCTGGTGTTATCAATTAGCATTAAATCGCCCTCTGAAAGTTTAAATATAATTTTTAAACTATCCCTTTCAATAATTTCACTCCAATGTCGATAGGCCTTATAAAAAGACCTAACTTTATTATCAGGTAAATATATAGTGTCTATTGACCGATTGTTGTACCTCACCTTAACAATTTCATTTTTGTCATTTAGTTCAATCATAGGCACCCTAGAACGAAGATCAGTCGATGCATCAGTAAACCTATAATTAATCCAGCTTCTTGTCAAGGTATCAAAATCTTCTTCGCTCTCTTGACGTAAAACGGTGGCAGCCTTAAATCCATCTACAAGAACTGAGTCTCCGCCCTCAGTCGAGCTTTCTAGGCAATGCAAAAGCTGTACAGTAGGTACAGGGTCTCTATAAGGGTTATCTGTATGAGAGCCTAAACCCATATTTGTATAGGCAAGGTTGTTAGGGTTAATTTCAGTTCTTACTTCAAATAGGGCGCCATAATTAGTCTCCCTAGTGTAACCCAGCTCACTAATAACATTTAAGACTTGACCCTCAATAATTGGAACATTTTCAAGTATAAAAAAACCAACATCTCTAACCATACGAAGAGTATCTAACTTAATGTTATCGTCTTTGCATATATCTTCATAATTAACAAACGGCAAGCCATCTTCAAAACTGTACTTTTGCCATAAATTTTTTTGTTTCTCGCTTCTATCGTCGAACTGAAGATTTTGGTCGTAACAATTCTTCCTTAGCCATTCCTGTGAAAAAACTGATAAGTGATTTTCTGGTTGAAAAACAACACACACATTACATTTTTCATCCTTATACACTTGATCTATGTAGGTTTCTTCAGGTATATCGACTACACTAAATAAGCGCTGCCCATTATTTGCATTTACAGATGTTGGCATTTGGCAATGATCTCGCAACCAATGGCTAAATATTCGACTCTTCTTGCCATCATCCCACTCAATGACTAACTCGTCACCGATAGTAGAGAGTTTTGTTATGAATTCTTTATGATTTGACATGCCAACATAATAAAGTAAAAAGATAGTCAAATATTAGTGATTACAACAGAAGTACTATACCCCTTATAAATACTCTAACAACTCACACTAGTCAACATAGGGGCCATACTGCACTATAGGCTCAAAGTGCGGCCTGCCAGAGGCATACATTAGTTGACATTCTGAGTGCGCCTTAAGTGTGATCGATTTATTGTTGATATCGAACAGTATTGATTGGGTTTTAGTTAAGTGTTCACCTTCAATTTCAAGGCTCCCACTTATTAAGTAGATTAGGCCACTTTCACCTTCAATGTCTTGAATCTCATAAGTCTTTCCTTGGTCAATAGTCATGTATTCATATTTAATATTGTTTTGCATTCTTACTGGAGACCCTTCGCCCACAATAATAGTCCTTGCAACGCCATCTAAAGATATTATTGGTAGCTCTGCAGCCTCAACAAGTTGGTAAGTTGGCTCCACAGTTTTCAGTTTTTTTTCTAAACTTATCCAAAACTGTATGCCATTATTGTCGCCCTCTCCCTCTGGCATCTCGGAATGACTAATCCCCTTCCCTGCGCAAAATATTTGCGCCCCTCCTGCACTAACTACTGAATCATTCCCTAGATTGTCTTTATGCCTCATTGCTCCACTAAACAGAAAAGTTATAGCCTCGAAACCTCTGTGTGGGTGGGTGTCAAAACCTTGCCCTTGTTCAACAACAAAATGGTCAAACAATACAAACGGGTCATGATTCATGCGCCTACTACTTACAGGGAACAGCCTGTTTACTGTAACACCTTGCCCTTCCATAGTGCTTGTTGAGTCTAGTATTTCAATCACTATTAGCTTATACCGTATAGTGTGCGGTAATCCTCAATACTGCTGATTAATTTTTCATCATTATGAGATTTCAAGTAATCAAGAATACAGCCTAAATTGATAATACTTATCACTTCGATTCCAAAATTTTGTTCGACCTCCTGGATGGCTGAAAGGTCCCCTTTACCTTTCTCTTGGCGGTCGAGTGCAACAACTACGGCTGTAGTTTTTGCGCCACTGCTAGTTATAATATCTTGCGCCTCTCTGATTGCAGTGCCTGCAGTTATTACGTCATCTATTATTAGAATGTCGCCCTCCAATGAGTGGCCTACTATGTTGCCGCCCTCGCCATGGTCTTTTGTCTCCTTACGATTAAAGCTATAAGGTACAGAAATGTTGAAGTTATCATTTAATGCAATAGCAGTTGCTGTGGCCAAAGGTATGCCTTTGTATGCTGGCCCAAACAGTACATCAAACTTTATACCGCTAGCATCAATTGCTTGTGCATAGAACTGTCCAAGCTTGGACAGATGCTCACCATGATTGAATAAACCTGCATTGAAAAAATAAGGGCTAACGCGACCAGACTTAAGGGTGAATTCGCCAAACTTTAGCGCACCTGTGTCTAACATAAAATCTACAAACTCTTTTTGATACTGTTCCATATTAATTTCTTTGTGTTATGACTAATGCTTAATTGTACTAAATCAGAAAATTAAAACACGGGTCTAGATTAAAATAATTGCTATGAGAATTATAACAATTAATGTAAACGGAATTCGTGCAGCTGAAAGAAAAGGTATCTTTAGTTGGCTACAACAACAAAACCCTGACGTTGTCTGTCTTCAAGAGATTAAGGCTCAGGAAGATCAGTTGGATGATAAGTTTTACCCAAAAGGGATGCATACATATTACAAGCCTGCAGAGCGTAAAGGGTATAGCGGCACTGGGATATATTGCAAACAGATCCCTGACAGGGTTACCTATAGCCCTTGGGATGATTTCAATTTCGAGGGTCGCTTCATTCAGGCCGACTTTGGTGATCTTAGTGTGATATCGATATATATCCCGTCCGGCTCATCCAAGCAGGAAAGGCAAGACTTTAAAATGGAGTTCATTACTGAACGATTTATGCCTTATCTTAAAGAGCTTAATAGTGATGGCCGAAAATACATTATCTGTGGTGACATTAATATTGTCCACAAAGAGATCGATATAAAAAACTTCAACTCCAATAAGAACAGATCAGGCTGCTTGCCAGAAGAGAGGCGCTGGATGGATGATCTGTTTGATAGTGCTGGCTTTGTTGATGCATTCAGAGAGATAAACAAGGAGTCACACCAATACACATGGTGGTCCAACAGGGGTCAGGCTTGGGACAACAATACTGGTTGGAGGATTGACTATCAAATAATTAGTGGTAACTTGGCCTCAACGCCTGAACGTGTAGAAATTTATAGGGACGAAAGATTCTCTGATCATTCGCCACTTATAATTGACTATAGACTATGATAAAAGACACTAAAAGGCCAAGAAAAACAATACAAAGCTTTGTTCGCCGTTCAAGTAAGCTTACCCCAGGACAAAGGAACGGGATTAATAGGTTATGGCCACTTTATGGTGTCGAAGTTCCTGACAGGTTCATTGATTTGGACAAACTTTTTATTAAGAATCAACCGAACGTGATAGAGGTAGGATTTGGGAACGGTGACAGCTTGTTGGATATGGCTATTAACAACCCAAACAAGAACTTTATAGGTGTCGAGGTTTACGAAGCAGGTATCGGTAGGCTAATTAATGAGGCCCACAAATTACAAATCACTAACCTCAAGGTTGTAAGGTTTGATGCTGTAGAGTTATTAAAATACCACATTACAGATAATAGCTTCGAGACCTTTCAATTGTTCTTTCCAGACCCTTGGCACAAGAAAAAGCACCACAAAAGAAGGATTGTGGACTCTGCCTTTTTAAATTTAATATCCAAAAAGGTAAAAAACAATGGAACCATACATATAGCTACGGACTGGGAGGACTATGCACAAAATATAATGGAGTCGATGGAGTGTCACTCAAACTTTAAAAATGCGTTAGGAGCCCATATATATTCTCCAAGGCCTAAAATGAGACCTATGACTAAGTTTGAGAGAAGGGGACAAAGCCTAGGTCACGGAGTTTGGGATTTAGTTTTTATTAATAAAAAGCAGGATTAAAATGATATTTCCTTTATTTGTTGTAATGACACTACTAGAGATTTACGTGTTAGTTTCAGTTGGCGAGGCAATTGGCGGGTTGTCTACTGTCATTCTTGTTGTGATAACGGCACTGATAGGCTCTACACTATTAAAGCAGCAGGGCTGGTCAATTATGGCCAAAGCACAGCAATCCATTGCCAATGGACAAACGCCCGCATTCGAGATGCTTGAGGGTGTGGTAATATTGGTTTCTGGGGTTTTGTTGCTAACTCCAGGATTTATAACTGATACTGTAGGCTTGTTAGGCCTAATCCCATGGTCAAGGATGTACTTTATTAATCAATTTTTTTCTAAAAACGCTGAAAAAATCTTTACCTCCAAGAATACAACTTTTATCCATAAAAATAAACAGCAGACTAACTCCAACAAGGGCACAAAAAAGGACACCATCGAAGGCGAATTTTGGGAGGACTGAAGCCATCCAAGGATTGGTCTCTAGATAAATGGCTTAAATGGCAGGATTCTCTGCACTCTCAGGTCATTGATCTAGGTCTAGAGCGTGTATCAATAGTCTTTAAAGAGATATTCCCTAATGGAGTTCCGTTCAAAGTTATAACTGTAGCAGGCACAAACGGTAAGGGCTCAACTATAGCTTTCATTGATAGTATTTACCAACAATCTAACCTAAGTGTTGGTAAATTTACTTCCCCACACATAACAAAATATAACGAACGCTTCGCTATAGACGGTGACCTCGTAAGTGACCAGGTGATTTGTAATGCATTTATGGAAATTGAATCTATAAGGGGCAACATTTCGCTAACTTATTTTGAATTCTCTACCCTAGCTGCGCTAGTAATTTTTTCTAACAAAAATATCGACATTGCTACAATGGAAGTGGGCCTAGGCGGAAGACTTGACTCAGTTAACGTGGTTGACCCGGATGTAAGTGTAATTACCAATATTGCAATAGACCATGTTGAATACCTTGGCGACACGCGTGAACTTATCGGTACTGAAAAGGCTGGCATTATGCGCCCAAATGTACCATGTATTTGTGGTGACAGTAATCCACCAAAATCAATATCAAAAGAAGCAGAAAATATAGGCGCAGAGATTACATTTGTGACTGAGATCTATCCAGGAGAGGTCAACCTTAAGGGCGACCACCAGCGCATCAATGCGGCACTTGCAGTTAAAGTAGTGGAGACACTTAAAGCTGAAATACCGATCACCGAAAAGCAAATAGACGACGGAGTGAGTAGAGCCTATATAGATGGAAGATTCCAAATAATTCAAAAAAATAACAAAAACATAATACTTGATGTAGCTCACAATGAAGCAGCTATAAAGGTTTTAGCAAACGAATTAACAAAAAATAATGAGCCAACTGTTGCAATATTTTCAGCACTAAAGGATAAAAGCATTGCTGCCATGATTGACGCTATGCGCCCAATAGTTGGTCTCTGGCTTGTTGTACCACTAAACGTTGACAGGGCTATACCTACTAAAGATTTACGTAGTGCGTTTAGTCAAACCGACAATGTAACTGCACTCGAAAGTATGGATACAGCAATAAGTCATGCTATGAACTCAAATTTATACAGCCGTATTGTAATTTTTGGTTCCTTCCATACTGTTTCTGATGCACTGGAAGTTCTAAATACATGAACCTCCCTATACCCAACAATGTATTAGCTCAGCTATAACAATTCCATTGCTAAAATCTTGTAAAATTAGTACTTATTGATAATACTTCTTTGAAAAACTTATGGTTGATTTTTTTGCTAGTATAGGAAGTCTTTTTGGTTTAATTAGTTGGTCTGACTGGGTAATAATTGCCATAATGATTGGTTTCCTCATACTAGGCTATAAGCGAGGCCTGGCAAGGGAGCTGATTAACTTTGGTTTCTTCATTGCCACAATCTTAGTTTCATGGATTTTTTACCAAGCCCTAGCAGATAGCACAGTAATAACTTGGCTCTTGCTATCTCAGCAGTCTCACTTGACGATAGCCTTCAGTATCATATTTGTTGGCGTGTTATTAGTAAAAAAGGCAATATACAGAATAATCGACGCCTCTACTTCTATCGACACTCCTTGCTCTCTAAATATTATATTTACACGCATCGTAATCATTTCTGTGGCCCTTCTGCTTAGCTGGCAATACCTCAACACTGTATCTCAGATTGATTTTATTAAGTACGTTATAACTAATGACTCGTTGAGGGTTAACCTCTCATTTGTTGTTATTTTCGGATTAATTATCGGAACCTTTTTCGCGCTATCGAAAATACTTAACATATCAATAGATTCAGACAAGCCGTGCCTACTTGCTCCTATCTTTGAGAAGATATTAAATGCATTGCATGCTGCAGACAATTTACTGAATGCGCGCAACATAAATAGCTCACAAAACAATTTATTTGGTAGCATTGTTGGGCTCATTAAGGGTTTTGTGTTTATGATCATGCTGGTTCTGATTTTACAAAGTGTGGGATGGGCTTCTCAGCAATACTTCTGGATCGAAACTGATGGCGCTTTAAGGCTTCTTCAGGACATTGCAACGTCAATAAAGCCAACCCTATCTAATTACTTTTTATTTATAGAAGTAGAAATTTAATCAAGGAATAAGTCTATGTGCGGAATTGTTGGAATACTGTCTAATACAAAAAAAAATACTGCTCTATATATTTATGATGCCCTAACAATACTACAGCACCGTGGCCAAGATGCAGCCGGAATTGTTACCTCTCATAAGGGCCGCTTCTATATGCGTAAATCGAATGGACTGGTAACAAACGCATTCAGAACAAAGCACATGTCAAAACTTATTGGAGACATGGGTATCGGTCACGTCAGGTACCCTACTGCTGGGAGCTCTTCAGGTGCCGAAGCACAACCATTCTACGTCAACTCTCCATACGGTATGGCTTTTGCTCATAACGGCAACCTCACAAACACTAAGCAACTTGGAAAAGAGTTGTTTGACCAAGACCTTCGCCATATTAATACTAACTCAGACTCAGAAATACTACTCAACGTATTTGCCAGTGAGCTAGCAAAACTACAAAAACAAAGAATTAATGAGTCCGATATATTTAATGCTGTATCAAAGGTTCATAAGCGTGTGAGTGGTGCATATGCCACTATTGGAATGATACCCGGTTACGGTATTTTCGGTTTTCGTGACCCGCACGGGATTAGACCACTAATACTAGGCAAAAGGACTACTAACGGTGGTACTAAGTTTATGTTGGCGTCTGAGAGCGTTGCGCTTACAGCCCTAGGATATAAAATAATTAAAGATATAGCGCCAGGCGAGGCAGTTGTAATTGACAGGAAGGGAAATGTAAACTACAAGCAGTGTGCAGAAAATGTTAACCATACCCCGTGTATTTTTGAGTTCGTATACTTTGCTAGGCCAGACTCAATAATTGATAGTATTTCTGTTTACAAGTCTCGCCTAAGGATGGGTGAGAAGTTGGCATCAAAAATCAAAAAGAAGTTGGTTGGTGAAAAAATTGATGTCGTAATTCCGATACCTGACACATCTAGAACTAGCGCCCTTCAAGTCGCATTTAAGCTTAAGATTAAGTATCGTGAAGGGTTTATAAAAAATAGATATATTGCGCGCACATTTATTATGCCCGGTCAAAAGCAACGTAAAAAATCTGTACGCCAAAAACTGAGCGCTATTGAGTTAGAATTTAAAGGCAAAAATGTGCTCCTAGTTGACGACTCTATTGTTCGTGGGACTACTAGTCAGCAGATAGTTCAAATGGCCAGGGATGCTGGGGCCAGTAAAGTATTTTTTGCATCTGCCGCTCCCCCTGTACGCTATCCCAATGTGTACGGTATAGATATGTCCAGCAAGAAGGAGTTCATTGCTAACAATAAAAATACCGACCAGATATGTAAATCAATTGGTGCTGACAAACTTATATACCAAGACTTAGATGACTTGATTTGGTCAGTTCAGCAGGGCAACCCAAAAATTAAATCTTTCGACTGTTCATGTTTTGATGGCAAATACATTACCAAAGATGTTGACAAAGACTACCTTGACCATCTAGAAATTATAAGATCAGACTCAACCAAAGAAAAAAACAACATCAACGAAAGTTCTGAATTAATTTGTAATGATGTAGAATAGTAGCTATTTTTATTAACGACAATACTATAAAGATGGACGAAAACCAGTTCGAAACTAAAGCGATACGTGACGGTTATCGAAGTACACAAGAACAGGAACACTCTGAGGCTATTTTCTTAACCTCTAGCTTTGTATTTGATTCAGCAGAACAGGCAGAGAAAAGATTCTCAAAAGATGACCCTGGCAATATCTATTCTCGATTCACTAACCCTACAGTAGAGGCTTTCGAGAAAAAACTTGCCTCACTAGAAGGTAGCCAGGCTTGCGTTGCTACCTCTAGCGGTATGGCTGCAATATTTGCAACCCTAATGTCATTACTCAAGTCTGGGGATCATATCGTCGCATCTAGGAGCATGTTTGGTACAACCATCGTACTTTTGGATTCAATTGTTTCTAAGTTCAATATAGAAATAAGCTACGTAAACCTTGGAAATATTAAAGATTGGCAAGGGTCCATCAAAAAGAACACCAAAATGTTTCTGTTGGAGACCCCTTCCAACCCTTTGGGTGAGGTTGTTGATATTGAAAAGTTAAGCAAAGTCGCTAGATCTAGTAACATTTTATTTGCTGTAGACAATGCAGTTCTTACTCCTGCACTACAGAACCCTATCTCTTTGGGTGCAGATATAGTTATACATTCTGCAACAAAGTATATAGACGGGCAGGGAAGGTGTCTAGCTGGGGCCGTTCTTGGTAGCGAAGAAGTTATAGATCAGGTGCACTCTTTCGTTAGGACCTCTGGCCCTAGCCTTAGTGCATTTAATGCATGGGTAGTCCTAAAGGGTCTGGAAACTTTAAGACTGAGAATGAATGAGCACTGCAACAATGCTTTAAAGTTGGCAGTATGGTTAGAGCACCACAGTGAAGTTGAAAAGGTTCACTATTTAGGTCTAGAGTCACACCAGAGCCATGAACTTGCAAAAAAACAGCAGTCAGGATTTGGTGGAATTGTATCTTTTGAGGTTAAGGGCGGAAAGGAGAAGGCATTCAAAGTAATTAATAGTACCGAAATGGTTTCTATAACCGCTAACCTGGGCGACACAAAAACTACAATAACGCACCCAGCCTCTACTACTCATAGTCGTTTGAGTGACAACGAGAAGCAGAAAGTAGGAATAAACGACAGCCTTATAAGGGTATCAGTTGGACTAGAGAGTGTTGATGATGTTATATCTGATATAAATAAAGGTCTTTCTGTATAATTTTTTATTATTATTGAAACAACAGGAAAACACAGATGAAGAGCTCGTTTTCATTTGATGAACTTATAGAGTGCGGTAACGGTAACATGTTTGGCCCTGGCAATGCACAGCTGCCTAAGCCCCCAATGCTAATGTTTGACCGTATAACGCATATTTCTGTTGATGGCGGAGAGTATGGTAAGGGTGAAATCATTGCTGAACTTGATATTAATCCAGGGCTGTGGTTTTTTGACTGCCACTTTAATAACGATCCGGTAATGCCTGGTTGCCTTGGAGTGGATGCAATGTGGCAGCTAATAGGATTCTACCTTGGCTGGCTTGGCGGACCAGGTAGGGGCAGGGCACTTGGCGCAGGAAACATTAAATTTACCGGCCAAGTACTGCCAGACTCAAAAAAGGTAACATACAGAATCAATCTGTCCAGAGTTATAGCTCGTAAACTGTACATGGGTATCGGCGACGCCACGATGGAAGTTGATGGCAAGATAATATATGAGGCCACCAACCTAAAGGTTGGTTTATTTACTGACACGAGTAGCTTCTAATGCAAAGAGTTGTTGTGACTGGTATGGGGATTGTTTGTAGCCTAGGTGGCAACAAAGAGGAAGTCCTTGAATCCCTAAAGGTAGCAAAGTCTGGCATAAAGTTTGATGAAAGTTATGCAAACTTAGGGCTACGATCTCATGTATCTGGAGCTATTGCGGATATCGACTCAAGTGAAATAATAGACCGCAAAATGAAGCGCTTTATGGCTGATGCGGCAATATACAATGCCGTAGCACTGGACGAGGCCATTAAACAGTCAGGACTAGATGGGGAGCAGGTATCTAACCAGAGAACCGGACTAATAATGGGTTCTGGAGGAGCAAGCAACCAGAATGTAGTTGAGTCTGCTGACATCCTAAGAGAGAAGGGTATAAAGCGTGTAGGGCCCTATAGAGTTCCTAGAACCATGGGGTCAACCACATCGGCTTGCCTATCTACTATGTTCAAAATTAAAGGCATCAACTACTCTATTAGCTCAGCATGCTCTACTAGTGCCCATTGCATAGGTAACGCGATGGAGCAAATTCAGATGGGCAAGCAGGATGTTGTATTTGCTGGAGGTGGCGAGGAGCTTGACTGGTCATTAACTATGCTTTTTGATGCTATGGGCGCACTGTCTTCCAAATACAATGACACGCCTGAAAAAGCTTCACGCGCATTTGACGTAGACCGTGACGGTTTCGTTATATCCGGAGGTGGTGGGGCTCTGGTTCTTGAGTCACTTGAACATGCACAATCAAGAGGAGCCACTGTTATTGCAGAATTAACCGGGTATGGAGCCACATCAGATGGATACGACATGGTCGCTCCTAGCGGTGAGGGTGCAAGAAACTGTATGCTCCTTGCAACTGCAAATATAGATGGACCAATAGACTATATCAATGCCCATGGGACCTCAACACCTGTTGGTGATGTTAAGGAGCTTGAGGCAATAAAGTCAGTCTTTGGTGACAATATTCCGCATGTAGGTTCAACTAAATCTCTATCTGGCCACGCTCTAGGTGCTGCAGGAGTGAACGAATCAATTTACTCTTTATTGATGCTGCAAAATGGTTTTTTAGCAGAATCAGTTAACATAGATAACCTTGACCCTGAAGCTGATGGGGTCCCTATTGTGCAAGAAACTACAATCCAAACAGTTGACAGGGTTATGTCAAACAGTTTTGGTTTTGGTGGGACAAACGCCTGCCTAGTGTTTGAGAAGTTCAGAAAGTAACAAAAAACAATAAAGATAACAATGCATTTGCCTCTTTACGGGCGAGAATCAATCTCCTTCTTCTCTTTTTCTGATGGGATCATGTCCTCTTTCGTAATCCCCAAAGCAAGTATCATAGAGCTAGCAACATAGATAGAAGAATAAGTTCCAATTAATACACCCACTATTAAGGCAAGTGCAAAGCTGTTAATTATTTTTCCTCCAAGCAAATATAAGGCTAACAGCACAAGCAAAGTAGTCAATGAAGTCATAATCGTTCTTGAAAGGGTCTGGTTGAGGGCACCATTTATAATAGTGTTAGGGTCTGTATGCCTGGTCGCTAGAAAGTTCTCTCGTATCCTATCGAACACCACAATTGTATCGTTGAGAGAATAACCGATAACAGCCAGGATAGCTGCAAGTACCGTCAAGTCGAACTCAAACTGAAATAATGAAAATATTCCAAGTGTAATCAATACGTCATGAATTAGTGCAGCTATTGAACCCAAAGCGAACCTATACTCAAAACGAAATGCTACATATATCAAAATCCCCATAAGTGCATATAGCATAGCCAATCCGCCATCATTTGTAAGCTCTTCGCCTACCTTGGGGCCAACAAATTCTACCCTCCTAATATCGACATCATCCCCCAACAAGCGGATTATCTTACTACTAACCTTTGCTGATGAGGCGTTCTGAGGCTCTAGACGAATTAAAATCTCACTTGTAGAGCCAAAGTATTGAACGTTGGCTCCATTGAATTGTTCCTTGTTTAGCCTAGAGCGTACATCGCCTAGATTAACTGAGTCCTGGTAACCTACCTCAATTAAGGTGCCTCCTGTAAAGTCAATGCCAAACTTAAGGCCCTGTGTAGAGAGAGAAAATATAGACACAACAAGCAATATGAGTGAAAAAATAATCGCATAATTCCTCTTACCTATGAAATCAATTTCAGGAATATTTAGTAACTTCATATCGACAACTCCTTAATTTTTCTGTCGCCATATATTATATTAATAATGCCTCTAGAAACTACTATAGCGGTAAACATTGATGTAACTATGCCTATAGACAATGTTATGGCAAAACCTTTGATTGGACCAGTACCAAAGCTAAACAGAACCAGTGAAGCTATCAGTGTAGTTATGTTTGCATCTGCAATTGTAAGTAGCGCTTTATCGTAACCTGCCGAGATAGCTTTCTGAATATTTGTGTTTAATCCTAACTCTTCTTTCACTCGCTCGAAAATCAGTACATTTGCATCCACCGCCATTCCGACAGTCAATACAATTCCTGCTATCCCTGGAAGTGTTAGTGTTGCCTGAATTATTGACAGTACAGATACAATCATTACAAGGTTAAGGGTTAACGCTACATTAGCGACCATACCAAAAACACGGTAACGAACAACCATAAATATAAGCACCAAAATGAAACCTGCTATGACCGATAATATTCCTTTCTCTATGTTGTCTGCCCCAAGGCTCGGGCCTATAGTTCGCTCTTCAATAATCTCTATCGGTGCCGACAATGAACCGGCACGTAACAGTAGTGCCAAATTACGTGCCTCACGGCTACTGTCTATACCGGTAATCTGAAAACGGTTAGAGAATGTTCCTTGTATAGTGGCTGCATTTATTATGTCTTTGGTGGTGCTTCTCTTTTTAATCTTGACACCATCAACAGAAACAGTTTCAACTTTGTTTTCAATAAACACTACCGCCATGCGGTGATGTAAGTACTTCTTAGTAGTCTCTAGCATAGCCCTGCCGCCAGGACTGTCAAGGGTAATATTGACCATAGGAATGTTGTTTTCCTGATCAATACCAGAGGAAGCTCCGGTAATATTCTCTCCTGTAGTGATTACTCTATTTTTTAACAGTAGAGGCCTACCGTCCTTAAAGTAATATAGCTTAGAACCTAGTGGAGTCTTACCTGACTGTATGGCTGTTTGGGGATCATTTTTTTCATCGACCAGTCTGAACTCTAGAGTCGCTACAGCCCCTAAGATCTCTTTAGCTCTGGCCGTATCTTGTACGCCAGGCAATTCAACTACTATGCGATTAGAGCCCTGTTGCTGGATAATTGGTTCTGCCACTCCAAGTTCATTGACTCTATTCCTTAGTGTAGTTATGTTCTGTTTTAAGGCGCCCTGAGTGACCTCTTTTTGTGCACTATTACTAATATTAAGGGTGACACTTAACCCATCCGTCCCTATGCCTTCAACAACAACTAAGTCACTGACTTCTGACTTTATGAGTTTTAAGGCCTTTTCTTTTAGTTCGCTTTGTTTAAAGTTAATAACTATACTTTCGCCATCCTTCTTGATATTTTTGTATAGGCGGTCAGCACGCAACAGGGTTCTCAGCTCACCTTCGTACTTATCAATCGATCTATACAATACTGATTGCATATCGACCTCTAACAAAAAGTGTACACCTCCCCTAAGGTCAAGGCCAAGTGACATTGCCTTTCCGCCTAAATCTGCTAACCAAACCGGAACTGATGGCGCTAGATTGAGTGCTACAACGTAATTACGTCCGAGGTCATTCTTTAAAGACTCTTTCCCTGATAATTGAGAACCATTGCTATCAAAACGAATCAAAATACTGCGATTTGATAGTGACGCAGATTTGTAATCAACACTATCTTTGTCTAGAATCTTCTCAATATTTTCTAGGTCAGACTGACTAATAGCATTATCGCCGGCACTGGAGACCTGAACTGCTAGGTCTGATCCAAAAATATTGGGCAGTGCGTAGAGCGATGAAATTAAAATGAAAAATACAATTAATGCATTCTTCCATCCAGGGTATTGGTTCATCTATTTAGGGACTCCGAGAATAAATTATATTTTATAACTGCCCTTAGGCATCCTTTGATTAATGCCTTGCTTTTGAACTTTCACATTGACGCCACTGGATATCTCTAGTACCGCAAATGAATCGTCTACAGAAATAATCTTGCCGACCACCCCTCCGTTCGTGACAATCTCATCACCCTTCTTGAGCTCTACCAGAAGTGCTTTATGCTCTTTAGCTCTTTTTTGTTGTGGCCTTATGAGTAAAAAATACATAAGCACAAACATGATAAGTAAAAACGGCAACCCTCCCAGTGCTCCGGCTCCTGCATCTTCCGCCGCATATGCGGGCTTAATAAATAAGTCTATAAAATTCATTCTGATAACTCCTTATACAATTAATCAATAATCTCGATACCACCCATGTAGCTACTAAGTGCTGCAGGTATTTTAATACTACCGTCAGCGTTTTGGTAATTTTCTAGTACTGCTACAAGAGTCCTACCTACTGCCAGCCCGGAACCGTTCAAAGTATGCAACAATTCGGGCTTGTCTTCTTGTGACCTTCTCCACCTCAACTGCATACGTCTTGACTGAAAATCTTCGAAGCATGAGCATGATGATATTTCCCTGTAAGCTTTCTGGCCAGGTAGCCAGACCTCTAAGTCATATGTTTTGGATGCTGAAAATCCTAAATCTCCTCCACACAAAATAACCTTTCTGTAGGGCAACTCTAGGGCTTGAAGAACGCCCTCAGCGTGGGACGTTAACTCTTCCAGAACCTTGTAAGAGTCCTCCGCTTTGGTAATTTGAACTAGTTCCACCTTCTCAAATTGGTGCTGTCGGATAAGGCCCCTAGTGTCCTTACCATAAGCACCCGCCTCAGACCTAAAGCATGGAGTATGAGCAACAAACTTTAACGGCAAATCATTTTCATTTATGATCTTTCCTCTCATAAGGTTGGTTACAGGGACTTCAGCCGTAGGGATAAGGTAAAGAGGCCTAGCCTCTCCCTCCTCTCCGTGTAGGTGTGTCTTGAATAGGTCTGCCTCAAATTTTGGCAATTGCCCAGTTCCTGTCAACGATTCAGCATTAACCATGTATGGGACATAGGCCTCTGTATAGCCATTAGTGTCGACATGTAGATCAATCATAAACTGGGTTAAAGCTCTATGCAGTTTAGCTATTTTTCCTGTCATTACAGCAAACCTAGAGCTTGATATCTTCGCGGCAGTCTCAAAGTCAAGTCCATGCATTTCTCCCAACTCAACATGGTCCTTAACATCAAAATCAAAGTTCGGCTCTTTCCCCCACCTCATGACCTCTATATTGTCATCATCAGTGTCTCCCTCTGGGACAGACTCGTGAGGAACGTTTGGGATAGACATTACTATGTTGCTAATTTTTTCTTGGATAGACTGAAGTTCAGACTTTGCCTTATCAAGCTTACCCCCAAGATCAGCAACCTCAGCTAGCAATGGCTCAATATTTTCGCCTGCCGCCTTGGCCTTGCCGATTGACTGTGAATGGGTATTGCGCAAATTTTGTAACTCTTGAGTATCTATTTGATTAATTTTTCTTTGGCTTTCAAGTTCTTTTAACTCATTGTAATTAAATGAAAAGTTACGCTTTTTTAGAGAAACTACAACAGCATCTAGATCATTTTTTAGTTGCTTTTTACTTAACATTGCTATATAATGGTTTCCTAATATAGAGTGCTTAACAATAAAAAGTAATCACTCAAAAAAATAATACAGGAGATTATACTATGTTCAATTCGATTACAGGAAATGATGCTTGCAAACTGTTAGCTGATGGGGCTCAGCTTGTTGATGTCAGGTCAAGTGCAGAATTTTCACAAGGTTCTTTGCCAAATGCAATTAATTTGCCTTTACAGTCAATAATGGCGGCAGACAACTTTCTTGATCGATCAAAGGCGATTATTCTGTACTGCATGTCCGGTGCAAGAGCCTCAACAGCGAAAAACTACTTGATGCAATTAGGCTTTAAAAATGTTCACGATCTAGGTTCATTCCAAAACTACAGCTGTCAGTGAGGCGTTAACGGAATTTGTAATGTAAACTATATGCATGAGGGTTAAAAGTAGTTGGCATAAAACAGCTGTTAAGACTATTGAAGATATAGGTAGTGCTATGGCATTCAATTCATGGCGTATTACTAAAAATCAACTTGAAGATTTGATAAATGAGGGCTTTGTAGTTGAAAAGGAGCAGGTATTCGATGTAATATCTGAATACCTATGCTTCCTCATACAGTGCATTGATCGTTTGGTTTTCGAGTCGCTAGATAGCTCACAAAGGGTGGAGCTATTAAACAAGCTTGCTAAACAGTCTGCCTTCTATTACCAAGAAAATAAAGAGGACCGTATTGGGACCGGAAATCACTGGAAATCTTTCATCGATACCTACAACAAGCGCTCAAAAGATTATTCCGAATTCGAATTTATTGATGGTAAGCCTGACTATAGGTTTTATAGATATTTCGCTGAAAAAATACAAAAAGCAATGACCGATGTTGACAGTAAATGGATTGTGCAACAGATGATTGAGATTCAGGCCCCGAAAGCCTTTGATGAAACCAATAAGAGTGTTAACAATTTAATTTCGGTGACCAAGATTATTACTAAAGATGAACAAGAAAAGCAAAAATCAGACAAGGTTACTAGGTCAAGGCGCCCATCTACGAGGCCAGATTTAGCAAAACTTAAGTCAAATAACTGAACCCACTCTTTAGATCCTCAATCAAATCTTGAACACCTTCTAGCCCTACATTTAGACGAACCAAGTGCCTGCCGTCATACTTAATTTTTCCTTCCCTTTTGTATTTACCTACTGTTATTAAGCTTTTAAATCCTCCCCAGCTATATCCAATCCCAAACTTTTTCAGGTTGTTAACAAATAGGGCTATCTCTTCTTCGGTATAGCTACTCTTGAATACAAATCCAAACAGTCCGCCTGACCCGGTATAGTCCCTTTTCCATATGTCATGTTGAGGGTGTGAATCAAGTCCAGGATGAACAACAAAATCTACCAAATGGTGGTCTTGTAGCCATGACGCTATGTCCAATGCAGATTTCTCATGCTCCCTTAACCGGACCTTTAGAGACCTCAAACCCCTTAGAGCAAAATAACAGTCCTGAGGGTTAGCATATTTCTCTAAAGAGTGATAAAAATCATTGTACTGAGTGTAATGCTTTTCATTAACTGTTACGCACCCCAGAAGAATGTCCGAATATCCACAAATATATTTAGTTGCGGAATGAATGCACACATCTACCCCCAAATCTAAGGGCCTCATATATAGTGGTGTGGCCCAGGTGTTATCAATAATGGTAACAATATTATTTTTCTTTGCAGCGCTAACAATGGCAGGGATATCTTGCATTTCGAATGTGTTAGATCCTGGAGATTCCATAAAAATTACTGTTGTTTTGTTGGTGATGTATTTATCGATATCACTACCAACGCTTGATGGAATATGAGTAATCATCACGCCATATTTTTCCAACACATTGTGGCAGAATATGCTAGTAGGGCTGTAAACATTATCACAAAGCAAAACCTCATCTCCACTCTTAGTGAAGGTCATGAGAGAGTTAACAATAGCGCTCATTCCGGATGAGAAAGTAAAAGATGCATGACCATTCTCTAGCTTACATATAGCGTCTTCAAAGTCTTTCTGCGTGGAAAGCCCTCCAGTGCCGTAAGTAACTCCAGGGTATCTACCCTCTTGTGCGAGTTTTAGGTCTTCGTAATTTTCAAATAGTACTGTTGATCCGCTCTGAATAGTTGGGTTAATAGTTTTGATTTTTTTACCACCATAACTATCATTGTAACTATTCTCAGATACTATCTCGCTGTGTATTGCCATTGTGTCCTAATATAACCTTCTAAATAGAATCACTTATGATAGCCGAATCAAGTAATATTTATACACAAATATTTAAAAAATAAATGTTGGTAATAATTATCTATCTATAGGGAACGGCAAGAAACTATTTAGCTGATTAATTAGATATTAAATTGCTAAATATTGGTTCCTTAGTTTCTCATCATCAAGAAGCTCTTGGGCTGTACCATCAAAAACTATCTCACCAGTATCAAGAACCAATGCTCTGTCAGCAAGTCTGAGTGCGGCTACAGCGTTTTGTTCAACAATAATTGTTGTTATTCCTAGCTTCTTAATGTCCACAAGTATTCTTTCAATTTCCTGCACAATGACTGGAGCAAGGCCTTCATATGGCTCATCAAGAAGAAGTAACTTCACATCGCGAGCGAGCGCACGTGCAACCGCCAACATTTGTTGCTCTCCTCCCGAAAGTGTTGATCCGTCTTGATGCTTTCTCTCTCCTAGTCTAGGGAAGTGCTCATATATACGTTCAACTGTCCAACCAATAGGCTCTTCTATTTGTGCCAATTTAAGATTCTCTTCTACACTCAAACCAGCAATAACACTACGATCTTCAGGAACCAGAGCGACACCTAGTTGCGCAACCTGGTAGTCCTTCATTGTGTGTAGCGGCTTATGGTCAAGCCATACCTCTCCACTCCTCAATTCAGGCTGAGTTGCTCTAGCTATGGAACGCAGTGTACTTGTTTTGCCTGCACCATTCCTGCCAAGTAGAGCAACAATTTCTCCCTCTCTAATATCAAAGCTTACACCCTGGACAATGAAGCTTTCTCCGTAATATGAATGCATATCCCAGCAAGAAAAAAATGCTGGATCTGAACCCGTTGATGTGGTAGTAGGAGTAACAGGTGCAATATGTTCGCTCATAGCTCTGCCCCTCCCAAATAAGCCTCTATAACTAATGGGTCGCCACGAATCTCTTCAGGTGTTCCTGTTGCAATTATCTTACCACGAGCTAGCACAGAAATCTTATCTGCGACACTAAAGACAACGTGCATGTCATGCTCAATAATAATTTTTGTCATGCCGCCTTCCTTGATCTGTTTTAGAAGCTTAATAGTTTGGTTTGTGTCATGTCTAGCCATTCCAGCTGTTGGCTCATCTAGTAACAACAATTCAGGTTTTTGTACTAAGCACATGGCCAATTCCAGCCTACGCTTGTCTCCACGTGACAAGCTGCCAGCTATTACATCTTGCCTGTCATCCATGCTAATAGTTTTAAGCGATTCGATTGCTTCATTTTTAATATCAGTTTCTTTAGACAACATTTTAAAAATTGAAAGCTTGTAGGAACCATCACGCTTTGATAAGGCTGGCAACATAACATTTTCCAGAAGTGTGAGGTCAGGGAAAATCTCTGGGGTTTGGAATACCCTAGTCAATCCTATCTGGTTTATTTCGTGTGGCTTCTTGCCGATAATTTTTTCGCCACCATTGAATGTAACCTCCCCAGTGTCTGGCTCGAGTAGACCTATGCAAACATTTAGTAGGGTAGATTTACCTGCCCCATTGGGACCTATTATTGCATGCACTGTGCCTCTCTCGACGTCTAGATTAATGTTGTTAAGTGCGAGCAGCCCTCCAAACGATTTGTTAACATTCTCTATCTTTAATACAGTGTTAGACATTGCTTGAACCCTCCGAGGAATTGTTACTTTTATCTGACTTGTTCCTGTTCTGAAAATATAGCTTAATCTTTTGGAAGCCTTCCATCACCCCACCTGGAAGAAATATAACTATAAGCATAAATAGTAGCCCTAATGTCAGATGCCATCCCTCTCCTACAAACGGTGCCGTAATCGTGACTAGCAAGTTTTCGCCCCACTGAGGCAAGAACGAGTAGAAGCTGTGTAATACAGAATCGTTTACTGCAGAAAAAATATTCTCCAAATATTTAATGATGCCAACACCAAGAAGTGGCCCAAATAGTGTCCCTACTCCTCCAAGAATTGTCATCAAAATTACCTCGCCAGATGCTGTCCATTGCATCCTCTCTGCTCCAGCAAGTGGGTCGGTGACTGCCATTAATGACCCAGCAAGACCAGCAAACATGCCAGAAATAACAAATGCGGCAATCAGGTATGGTCTAGTATCGCTACCGATATACTTCATCCTCTTCTGGTTTGACTTGATACCCTTAAGCTTCATTCCAAACGGTGAGCGAAATATCTTTAGATAAATATAGAAAGCAATTATTAACATTACTGCACAAAAATAAAACCCAGAGTACCCATTCATTGAGATACCGAAGAAATCAGTAGAGGGTAAACCGGTTTCAACAGTCCTAGAAAGGGCATTATCGATAATCCTTGGATCGTGCATTGTTAATTGTAGACCTGTCTCTCCGTTAGTTATGGGTGTCAATACCGAGTATGCTAAGTTATAGAACATTTGAGCAAAAGCTAATGTAAGAATAGAGAAATAAATGCCAGATCTGCGTAGACTTACGTAGCCAATTGCTGCGGCAATTAGCCCCGCCATAATTATAGAAAATATAATTGCAGGTACGACGTTCATTGTTAGCAGCTTGAAAGACCATACCGCGGAATAAGAGCCAACACCAAGAAAAACTGCGTGGCCGAAAGATAGATAGCCTGTCAACCCAAAAAGTATATTGTAGCCAATAGCGAATATTCCAAAAATTGCAAATTTTTGAAGAAGGTCGGGGTAATTCGCACCTATAGGGTCAAGCCAGATAGGCATAGTCAATACGCCTATAGCAAAAAACAACATTAAACGAGGTGCACTTTTTTTACTAAATATATTCATCATCATTCATCCATAACACCTTTACGCCCCATTAGCCCTCTAGGTCGGGTTAACAGAACAACTACAGCAACCAAATAAATTACAATCTGAGATATCCCTGGAAGAAGATCATTTACCGCTGTCATAGCGGCTAAAGATTGTAGAACTCCAAGCAAAAAACCAGCCGCAACTGCGCCTCTAAGCGAGCCCATCCCGCCAACAACAACGATAACGAACGAGATAACTAAGAAATCCATTCCTAGGTGATAGTCTGGGGGAAGAATTGGAGCATACATTACCCCGGCTACACCTGCAACTACCGCGGCCAATGCAAAAATAATTGTAAACTTTCTTTCTATATTGATGCCCAAAAAGCCTACCATCTGACGATTCGCCATACCGGCCCGTACCACCATACCGAAAGTGGTCATGTTAAGAAATGCAAAGACTGAAGAAATAATTACTATGGAAGAAGAAAGGTATATCAGTCTCCACCATGGATAAACGAAACTTTCGCCAAGCCCTATCCATGAACCTATTGGTGCACTGCCTGAAACGATATCAGGTGCAGGCGTTGGGATTGGGTTAGCACCAAAGAAGTGGCGTATAATTTCTTGCAGAACGATTGCCAAACCAAAGGTAACCAGTATCTGTTCCGCGTGAGTTCTTTTGTAAAAAAATTGTATAAGACCTCGCTCCATAGCAAGACCTACCAATAACATAACTGGAACTGCTAAAAATAAAGACAACGGGACGGCATAATCTATAACCGCTAAGCCCGTCTCTCCGAACCATATTTCAAGATATGGTTGCTCGATATATGCATCAAAATATGTAATATTTGGGTCTAAAACCTTCTTCGAAATTGTGACTATCTTTTGAAACGTGACTGCACAGAATGCGCCTATCAAAAATAGAGCACCGTGGGCAAAATTAACGACACCAAGTGTGCCAAATACAAGGGTCAATCCAAGAGCAATAAGCGCATAAGCGGCGCCCTTGTCTAGACCATTTAATAACTGAATTAATACTGCGTCCATATTACTTATTCAAACCTGAAATAAAAAATGACAAAAAAAGTGCTGGCCACGATCTCTCGAAACCAGCACCAGTATATATCATACTATACTATGTACGGACCTAATTCACCGCCAAAGATAGATGCGTCGTACTCAACATCAGCACGAGGAACTTCTTTAACAATATCAAGCAAGTCGTATGAACTTGTTGGGTTTTGATTACCACGCACAACCAGAACATTTTTGAAGCACTGGTGGTCTTCAGCACGATACTCAGTCGGACCGTTACCCATACCGTCAAACTCAAATCCTTCTAGCTGTTTGATAACTTCAGGCGGATAGAAAGTGCCGGCATTTTCACAAGCGTTCGCGTATAAAAGTGTTTGTACGTAACAAGTTTGCGCCGCCATTGAAGGTGGGAACCCGTACTCTTTACCGAAAGATCTAACGAAAGCCTTAGTGCCCTCATCCTGTAACTGCCAGTCCCAGTTAGCAGTACCAAGAATGCCTTTTAGGTTATCACCAGCACCCTGAGCCATTAAACGAGAATATAGTGGCACAATGATCTCAAAGTTTTTACCGCCCACATTCTTATCACGCAAGCCAAACTGAACAGCTTGGGTTAGTGAGTTAATCATATCCTTACCGTAGTGGTTAAGAATAAGTACGTCTGCGCCTGAGTTCAATACTGGCGTAATGAATTGTGAGAAGTCTCCAGCACCAACAGGGGTTCTTACTTTAGCTGTTGTTGTCCAGCCAAGTCCCTCTGTAGTTTCCTGGATAGATTGTTCCTGAGTCCAGCCCCATGTATAGTCAGCTGTCAAATGGTAAGCCTTACGATCAGTACCCATTTCATCTTTCAGTACAGGTCCTAAAGCAGAACCAGACATCTTAGCGTTAAAGAAGTGACGGAATCCATAACGACGCTTGTCTTTACCAGTAGTGTCATTAGAGTGGGTCAGTCCTGCCATAAACACAACGCCAAGCTCCTGTGCTAATCCCTGAACGGCAATAGCAACACCAGAGGAAGAACCTCCTGAGAACATGATTACTCCATCTTTCTCAATCATGCGTTTCGCTGATGCGCGTGCTGCATCAGATTTGGTCTGTGTATCTCCAGTTACATACCTAACTTTTTTACCTAGAATACCGTTACCCTTCAAGTTCATTGGCTTCATAGTATTCATTAAACCGCCATCGCCCTCACCGTTAAGGTGCTTGACCGCTAATTTATAGGCTCTTAGTTCGTCCATACCCTCATCGGCATATGCACCTGTCTGTGGAACGTTAAATCCCAGAGTAACCGTCGATTGGTAACCTGGATTATTAGTGTAATTGTTTGCAGCCCAGACGCCCTTAGAGAACATCAAAGGGGCAACAGAAACTGCAGCACCAGTTTTAAGTGCTTGTCTCCTAGTTACTTTGAATTGATTTGAATCATGTTTCATTATATTTCTCTCCTTATTGTGAAAAAAGTTTTACATATCAAAACGAAAAAAACACTGATTCTTATGAAAAGAACTTTATGATAATACTTTGGTATTTATTTCGTTGAACCGATAATACAGTAATTGATTATCCAATTGTTTCATAATGTGAAGAAAAATATTATGTTTTAAATTGAGATATATCTTCTACAACCATAGGCATTGTAGGCCTATAAATAAGACTGTATAGCTAATAGGTGTATAGGAATGGTTGCCCTATAAAGATTACTATGTGATACTACTAGGGTATCAAAACATATATATATGAGTATGCTAGATTCAATAGAACCAGTTTATATATTCAATAGAACCAGTTTATAAATTAATATAACACTAAATATATTTTACTTATTAGTAAATATACATTCTTTTAGTTTACTAAACTGACACAATAGTATTATAAAAATCAAAATAATTATAGTGCTTCTGACAGTATCTCCTTTAGTCCGTCCTTGTTCGAAAATATTTCTTCCTTTGTAAGGCCCTCCATTTCATGAGGAAAAATCAACCAGTCATCTGTTTCATGTAGATAGTAATCAGGGACTATTTTGGTTTTATTTTTGTTAGGTTTAAACCAAGGAACTGCTACACGTATATCTTTTGGTGTATTTTTTCTTGATTTGGCTTTCAGGTTACTAATAATCGCCTGAACACTTTTACCTGAATCAAGCACATCGTCTACTAGTAGTAACTTGTCCTCTGCATTAATATTACGAATAAGATAACTTAACCCATGTATTCTTACCGACTTTTTTTGCTTATTAAGGCCTTGATAAGAAGATGTTCTAATAGCAATATGATCTGTCTCGTTGCCGAGGTATGACAATATTTCTTGTATTGCTATACCTACCGGTGTTCCTCCACGCCACACACCAACTATGAAGTCTGGCTTAAATCCACTATTATAAATATTAACTCCTAGCTTGAAAGAATCTGATAGAAGTTCATCTGCACTGATGTAGATTTTTTTCATAGTCATTTCAATAATAAAAATTGATAATAAATAGTTATTATACTAACTAACTATTAATGCAAACAAAAAGATACTTGCTGTAACTAACAGATAGGCCCAGCAATACGCTTACTGTTTATACATATTTAAATAAAAAAATTATATTGACGTTTGCCGTATAGGGGTGTATCTTATGGACATTGTTTGCAATGAATAATTGCAAATGGTAGCAAACAAAATAATTAATTAAAGGCATATATTAAATTATGCGTTTAGATTATTATTTATTTTTTCAACTAATGGAGGAGAATCCAATGGATAGAAGAAAATTTATAAAAGGTGCAGCTGCTGCAAGTGGTGCTGTCGCTGCATCAACTATTTCAGCCCCAGCTATTGCTAACAACCATATGGAAATAAATATGGTAAGTACTTGGCCAAGGGACTTTCCTGGTCTTGGAACTGGTGCTCAACGCTTCGCAGCCAACTTAGAAAAGATGAGTGGTGGCCGCATGAAGGTCAACTACTTTGCTGCTAATGAGCGTGTCAAAGCTTTCGACTCGTTCGATGAGGTCGCCTCTGGCAATGCACAGATTTATCATGCTGCTGACTATTACTGGAAAGGTAAGCACCCAGCTTGGGCTTACTTTACGGCTGTACCTTTTGGCCTTACATATACTGAAATGAATGCCTGGATACACTGGGGCGGAGGTCAAGAGCTTTGGGATGAGACTGCTGCAGGATTTGGTTTGAAGTGCCTGCCTTGTGGAAACACAGGTGTACAGATGGGTGGTTGGTTCCGTAAAGAGATCAACTCTGCTGACGACCTTAAGGGATTAAAGATGAGAATGCCTGGGCTAGGTGGAGACGTTTTGGCAAAACTTGGAGCATCTCCGGTTTCTTTGCCTGGTGGTCAAATCTATGAAAACCTTATTTCAGGTGCTATTGATGCTACTGAGTGGGTAGGTCCATACAATGATAGCTACATGAAGTTCTATGAAGCTGCAAAATACTACTACTTCCCAGGATATCATGAGCCTGGTTCTACACTAGCTTGTGGCATGAACAAGTCATGGTGGGAAGGTCTTTCAGATTCAGACCAAGCGATCATAAGGGCAGCTGCAGCTCATGAAAATGAGATGATGATGGCTGAGTATAACGCTCGTAACGGTGCCGCATTGACTAAACTTGTAGAAGAGCAGGGCGTAAAACTTCGTTCATTCAATGACGATATTTACGACAGCTTTGGTGAAGCGGCTGACGAGGTATTTGATGAGGTTCGCCAACACAGTGACCTTGCTAATAGAGTTCACAGAAGTTTTGCTGCAGCAAGAGAGTCTGTTGGTGGGTGGGCTAAGATATCTGACCAAGCATATGTTGCTCAACGTAACCGTGTATTAGGGCTATAACCTTTAGTCACAATAACTAAAAAGAGCTGCGCCTTCGGGCTCAGCTCTTTTTATTAACAAGCTTGAATAATTTTATTACTAATTTCAACATAACTCTGTAGGCAATATTATGTCAAAAGGAATTTCCATCAACGATAGGAATTACTTGTCTACTGTCATTTATCGTTCAATAGCTGCCGCTATGGTAGCTTATTTCATATTTTTCTTAATAAACAATTACCTTATATTTATTCAGGGTTGGCCTGGACCTATAAACTTTATTAAACACCAGCAATGGTTTGGATTCTTGCCATTAAGAAAGCCACTGACTGAGGACATTGTTAACCTTGGATGGATTCAATTCATAGGACTATTAGCCATTCCTTTGTTGTCATTTATGTGGTCGTACATTACGCCTCAAAGGAAACTAAGGGATGACGCTAAGCTATGGTCGGGTTTCTCTACATACATCATTAGAACTGCATTCTGGGGAGTATTTTTTATTGGTATAGTAGACGCTACTATATCTTTTTTGAGGGTTGAGGACTTGTTAATTCTTACCGTAGGAGATGAGTTGGCAACACAGTTAGGTAGGTCGGTATTCCGTGGAACCTATGTACTCTACCCTTTGTTTATAGTAGGAGCTATCATTGCTTATCGGTCAAAGAACATTGACTTCATTTGGTTAGCATTATTAGTTGTGGTGGCCGAATTTACAATTGTAATTACAAGATTTATATTTTCATATGAGCAAGCCTTCCAGGGTGATTTAGTAAGGTTTTGGTATGCCGCACTGTTTCTTTTCGCTAGTTCATATGCTCTAGTAACTGAAGGTCATGTGCGTGTTGACGTTTTGTACGCTTCATTTTCAAAAAAAGCAAAGTCTATAACCAATATGGTAGGTTGCATAGTGCTAGGGATGCCATTGTGCTGGACAATACTTTTGACAGGTATGTGGACTCGTGGTAGTAGCCTAAACGGGCCAATAATAAGTTTTGAAACCTACCAACAAGGTTACGGCATGTACGTTAAATACATAATGGTTGGTTTTATGATTATTTTTGCCTTAAGTATGATGGTTCAATTTGTTGGTTATGCTTTAGACAATTTAGCAAACCTATATAGAGAGGAAGGAGAGACATACGAAACTAAAAGTGCAGTAGAGGAGCACTCGAGTGCAGAAGAGTTAGACACACCGATAATGCAATAATACTGGTCTGAACCTTATGAATATTTCATCAAATAAAAATTTACCTTAGTTATGGAAAGCTATTTCTTAATATTACTTGTAGTTCTCATGATGGGAGCCCTGATATCTGGGTTCCCTGTAGCCTTTGCACTTCCTGGTTCTGCCATATTATCTGTAGGCTTAGCGTCTCTTGCCGGATACATATCGGTTGGAGATATTAGCGCCTATTTTGTACAGGGTGGTCCGGTAGAATGGCTCACTGCTGGAGTTACTAACCTTAGAAGCCTTTATTGGGACGTTGAACGTGACACTCTTATTGCGGTTCCCTTGTTTATTTTTATGGGAATTATGCTTCAGCGCTCAAAGATTGCCGAGGACTTGTTAGTTGCTATGGCCCAGTTGTTTGGTCCAGTACCTGGTGGCCTAGGTATTTCAGTTGTCTTTGTTGGTGCTCTTTTAGCGGCAACCACAGGAATAGTTGGGGCTACTGTTATTGCTATGGGTTTAATCTCACTCCCAGCTATGCTCAGAAATAATTATTCTAAATCATTGTCTAGCGGCATTATTTGTGCATCAGGCACGCTTGGACAAATAATTCCGCCTTCAATTGTACTTATACTTCTTGCAGACCAGTTATCGAATGCTTCAGATATCGCCAGTAATGCTAGGGCTGCTCAATATAAAGAAGCGACAGGAGAATTTATTCTTCCGTCTGCGCTGGATGTGACCTCGACAAGTGCTGGAGATATGTTTATGGGGGCTTTCTTTCCTGGCTTAGTTTTGGTAGGTCTGTATATGCTTTATATATTAATTTATGCCTTAATAAAGCCTGATGTTGCTCCAGCTGTACCCATTAAGGGTAAGTATAATTTTAAATTTTTTGTCAGAATTTCTCTGGCACTTGTGCCTCCTCTATTCCTTATATTTGCAGTTCTAGGTTCAATCATTTTGGGTATTGCTACAGTTAATCAGGCAGGCTCTATTGGTGCAATTGGTGCAATAATTATGGGTGGGTACAGGTTATATCCAAATCATAAAACCACCTACCTACCTGCAATACTTGCTATTGGTGCAACCATCTCTATAGGGGTTATTCTTAACTATTTTGACCCTAACGTTAAGAATATCAAAACCACATCAGATGCTATAGGCATTGCCCTTGCAACTATATCTGTAGTAGTACTCCTTTCAGCGTCTTTGTGGAGTGCTTGGCGTATCTATAAAATTGATGACACTCTGAGAGGTGTCATGACTGAAACCGCCAAAACAACTTCTATGGTCTTCATTATTCTTCTCGGTGCAGCTATGCTTACAACTGCATTCAGGGGTTTTGGAGGAGAGGAATTAGTGAAAGACTTCTTAACCAGTCTTGATGGGGGCTTTTGGGCTCAATTTATTGTAGTAATGGCTGTTATTTTCTTTCTTGGTTTCTTTCTAGACTTTATTGAAATAGCTGTAGTTGTTGTTCCGATAGTTGCCCCAATACTCCTTGCTGAACCTTCAGCAAATGTAACCGCTGTATGGCTGGGCGTAATGATTGGAATGAATATGCAAACCTCTTTCCTTACTCCGCCATTTGGTTTTTCATTGTTCTATCTTCGAAGTGTTGCTCCCCCTAGTGTTAGAACTCAGAACATATATAAAGGAGTAGTTGCTTTCATAATATTACAACTTGCAGGTTTAACCATTGCTGGATATTACCCTGCACTAGTGAACTATCTTCCAAAACTAATATACCTTACATCAGAAGCAGCCCCTCCACCAGTAAATCCAAAGCTTCAGATATGTCTAGAAGAGTACCTATTCGATGTTTATGATAATAACAAATTACAAATACGTAGCAGCGTTGATAAAGTAAAGTCTGTGAACGTGAGTTATTTGCCTCAAAAATACCAAGACAGCTTAGAAATGACGCATAGTAACGTGCTGAATACTTTTTCTATGATAGAAGCTATACGTTCAGCAGAACAGGAGGTTGCTAATTTCGTTCCTGAATATAGACCAGTACATGAAGATGTCAGAAAACTAGAAAAGAAGATAAAGTCTATTACCAAGGAGATAAAATCTATTAATAGAAAAATTGATATTATTTATCTTAGTAACAAACTAACTGCAGGTGACTCAATAAAAATATCAGAATTGAACTCCGACATTCTGAAAATGCAAAACAATAAAAATGAACTCACTAGCAGAATACCCTCCATCTGGAAACAGTACAGAGACAAATACTTAAAACTTACGAAAACTGAAAACAAAGCTCGTATGTCGTATCGTAGAAATGTAGACGAGGCTTACGATGCATTATTAGAGTTACGATATATCATCCAAAGTAAAGATAAACTTGCTGCACTTGAAAACGGCATTATCTCTTTAGAAGGAGTAATCGCATCTGAAACCTCTGAACAAGCAATGACAAAGATTAAGCTTGTAGAAAGGCAGCTAGGCAATATACCTGGTGCTAGCAAAATTAAATCTAAAATATCTAAATCTAGGCGCGCCCTTAAGCGCAACCCTAATATAGAAAAAGCTATCAAGATGCTGAAGCAGGGGTTAGTAATATTTTATGATGAAGTTGCTTGGCGTGATATAGCATCAGCAGGTCTAAGCGATTCTCTTGAGGAGTATGATATCGCCTTGAGGAGTACAGTCGGTGTTAGGTTGCAGGAGCGACTAAATGATGACCAGGCAGAGTACGTTGCTAGTTGTTTAGCTAACCACAAAGACATATCTCTAGCTTTCTAGGGGCACTAACAAAGTCCCAGATATGGCGCCCCTATGGGAAGTACTTAACGATCTCGTCTAGAGACTCCCTTGAAGTTCTGTAGCTATTTATTATGTTAGATTCATCCTCATAGCCGAGGGCCATACCGCACACTAATGCGACATCATCTGAATAACCTAGCTCGTCCCTAACTATATCAGGATATTCTCCCAAAGCGGCCTGTGGACATGTGGCCAAACCTTCTGCAACTGCAGCCAACATTATTGATTGCAGGAACATTCCATAATCAATATATGACCCCTTTTCCAAAACACTATCAATAAAGAACAATAACATTACAGGGGCATCGAATGCCCGATAATTGGCTGCCCATTGGTCGAGCTGTCTCTGTTTATCCTCTCTCTTTATGTCTAGTGTTGAATACATTAGAAGGCCGCAGGCTTTCCTTCTTTCCTTGTACCTTCCATCCCACTGAGTGGGGTAGTATTCATAATCCATGGACCCTTTATTGCCAGACCTAAAAGTATCTTCCATTTTCTTCTGAATGCTTCGCTTACTTTTTCCTGTAACTACTGCGACTTGCCATGGCTGAGTATTAACACCTGACGGGGCAGTCTTTGCCTGGTTCAATATAGAATTAATGGTTTCTATGGGAACATCTTTATCTAAAAAGGATCTGGTTGATTTGCGATTTAAGAGTGCAGTCTCTACATTCATTATCTTTTCCCTAATAGTTCCTTTATTTCATCCAAAATTGCAGGATCATCAATTGTTGAAGGCACAACATATTCCTCTCCGTCCACAATTTGTCGCATTGTTTTTCTTAAAATTTTACCCGACCGTGTTTTTGGTAGTCTCTCTACAATTACGGTCTCCTTGTAACACGCTACAGGCCCAATCTTCTCTCTCATTAATTGCACTAGGCTTTGTTTTATTTCATTATCAGAAATTGTTACGCCTGATTTTAGTATAGCGAAACCTAGTGGAACTTGCCCTTTAAGGTTATCAGATATCCCAACAACAGCACACTCAGCAATGGCGTCGTGTGTAGCTATAATCTCTTCCATCTCGCCTGTCGATAGACGGTGCCCAGAAACGTTAATTACATCATCAGTACGCCCCATAATAAACAAATAACCATCTTCATCAAAATACCCGCCATCTCCGCTCAAATAGTAACCTGGAAAAGTTTCTAGGTATCCTGACTTGAACCTTTCTACATCTCCCCAAATTGTTGTTAAACAGCTTGGAGGGAGAGGTAACTTAATAGCAATGTTGCCCTGCTCGTTGTGATTTAATTCGTTCCCATTATCGTCCATTATGGTCACTTCAAACCCAGGTGCAGGAACCGTTGCAGATCCTGGCTTTACTGGCATTTTTTCAATCCCAGTCATGTTTGAAGCGATGGCCCATCCTGTTTCTGTTTGCCACCAGTGGTCTATAACTGGAACGTCAAACTTATCTACTAGCCATTCATAAGTTGGCGGGTCCAGTCGTTCCCCTGCTGCGAATATTGTTTCAAGTGAACTAAGATCATAATTCTTTATCATCTCACCTTCGGGATCCTCCTTCTTTATTGCACGATATGCTGTAGGGGCGGTGAACAATGCTTTAACTTTGTATTCTGAAACAACACGCCAGAATGCTCCAGCATCAGGAGTCATTATGGGTTTACCTTCGAATAATATGGTTGTGCAGCCGTGTAATAGTGGAGCATAGACTATATAAGAGTGTCCGACCACCCATCCAACATCGGACGCCGCCCAATACACATCACCTGGATCTGTACTGTAAATGGAATCCATACTGTACTTCATTGCTACAGCATGTCCGCCATTCTCTCTCACCACACCTTTAGGCTTTCCGGTGGTACCTGAAGTGTACAAGATATATAGCGGATCGTCGCCTCTGACTGGAACGCAATCAACAGGACTTGCCGATTCACAGGCTGTAGACCAGTCAACGTCTCTTCCCTTTATCATGTTTGCTAGTGATTGCTCTCTTTGAAAAATAATACACTTATCTACCTTATGTTTAGCGAGGTCAACTGCATTGTCAAGTAAAGGCTTATAGTCTATAACCCTGTTTATTTCAATTCCACAAGATGCGCTCATAATTATTTTGGGTCTTGCGTCATCAATCCTGATGGCCAACTCAGGGGATGCAAATCCACCGAACACAACAGAATGGATGGCGCCCAGACGAGCGCAGGCTAACATAGCAATTACAGACTCTGGGATCATAGGCATATAAATAATTACCCTGTCGCCCTTAGTTACTCCGTTATCTCCTATCATGCCTGCACACTTTGCAACCTCATCACGAAGATCGGAGTAACTGTATTGTTTCTTGGTTCCTGTTACCGGTGAGTCATATATTAACGCAATCTGATCCCCTCTACCGTTATTCACATGATAATCAAGTGCCATATGGCAGGTATTCATTTTGCCGTCTGCAAACCAATGATGTATACCCTCAGAGTCCTTAGATAATATCTCACCCGGAAACTCAAACCATTCAAGGTCTCTTGCTTTGTCTTCCCAGAAGGAGGAGGAATTATCTATGGACTCTCTGTATTCATTTTTATAGGACATATTTATACTCAAATTTAAGTTACATTAAATTCTACCACAAGTTTATTTAGCTCTTTTCAATACGGTCGAAAACTTCACAATATAAAATTACCAATAATAGTTACTAGTACTGGTAATCTATCTCTAGCGCTAACCTCCTATACCCGTCTAAAAGAGTAAAAGCTCTATCTGGGCTAGCTACAATACTGGTACCTCTTAGTGATGAATGCCAATTATCATTGATATCCCAATCAACTCCAGCTGAAATTAGCTTCATGTCGCCATTATGCGTTGAAGAAGCTGAAACATTCCATTTATAGTCCTTATCGTCAAATGAATCATTCACATTTATCGAATAACTCAAGTTGTGTTGCCTTGTGCTAACATTTTGAGTTAGTGATGGTGTCAATAAATCAGAATAATAATCAATCAGATATTGCGAGTTCAGAGATAAAAACAACTGCCTATCGTCTTTCTGCATATCTAGTGCTACTCCCCAATCAAGTCTATCTACTTCTACAAGCTTACTTCGGTTGTGTTCTAGGTTACTTTTATATGCAACGTCATACTTTATTAAATTACCTCCAACCGATTGATTGCCACTAAAACCTATTAAATGATAAGGATTTGCATAACTAACTCCATTAGTAATGTCTTTTATTGCTCCATTAGGAACGAGTCTAGCAAAATAAAATGCCGTATCTCTGCCCTCGCTATTTAAACCAAAACGTAAACCAAATTCAGAATTTGAATCACCATTCAAAGCAACATTTGCAATCTTTGTTATTGCAGGGTTTTGGTTATAAAAAAAGCTTAAGTTTGAATTTTCCCAATAATTTGTAGTACTTATAAGCCATTGAGACTCCGGGTAAGGGTCAGTTAAGCTTCCTGCCGGGTTAACTACATCCAGGGCTCCGCCCTCAATCTCGCCCCAACCGATAGTGTACTTTCCTAACTTAGTACTCAAGTCCTCTGAACTGAATTGTGCAAAGGCACGTTCGATCTCTGTATCGCTGGTGGTAATACTGTAATTACTATCATTAGGCCAGTATCGTTTAGTTTTTATTTCCAACTCTCCATAGCCGAATGACGGTAACATGCCCTTGGCATCTAGTATTAATTCAGTTCTTTGTGTTGTAGTTTCAAAATTATCTGAAGGGTTAGTAGACCATTTATGGGACAACTTAAAACCTAACCCAGGGTAGGCTTTAGTGACACTTTCGCCACCTTCAAAAATGTCAGAACTATCATTAAAGTCACCGAACTCTTGTCCAACAACATCAAAAGACATACTATCCTCAAACAAAGAATCGCCTGCCAAAGATGTTTGAGTAACTGGCAAACAACTCAAAATAACAAAGATGAATCTAGTTCTCACCAATAAAGTCATGAGTTCAACAGCTTATCAGTCTGCAAGGCACAAATAAAGTCATTAGAGTGTAGCCCCTTTATTGTATGTGTCCACCAAGTAACTGTGACCTTACCCCATTCTGTCAATATTGCAGGGTGATGGTTTTGTTGTTCTGCCATAACGGCAATAGCATTAGTGAACTCAATGGAATCATTAAAGTTATTAAATATATAAGCACGATGAAGCTGCAAAACGCCATCAGAATTCGATACAGTCCAGCCAGTAACTTGACTTTTAAGTCTTTCAATTTCTGTATTAGTTAGTTTAGGGGTTTTACCAGTACACATTACACAAGTTTGATTTATAAGTTCGTTCATATCTTAAGCGCTATAAATCACAGCACATTCATTTTGCCTGTTCACGCAAATCTAATAAGTACTTTTCACGAAACGCTTGATCGTTTAAGGCTCTTTGAGTCAAAAATAAGGGGTTAATTTTAATATTAAAGTTAATTGCTTCAATATTCATATTGGTTAGTCTTTGGGTAACTAGGTTCATGAAAGTTAAACTACGCGACATCCAAATATCATTTATTTTTTCAACTTTGCCGGCATCTAGCTGCTTTATTGGCTTTTTGTTTTTATCAAACATCTGCATCTTTAGAGTAATAAATCTCTCTAGATCAATCCACGATCTAGTTTTGCCGTAACGACTCTTTTTTAATCTATGAGGCTTAGGTATTGATTCAATAATTGCTACCTCGCGACCCCTAAACTTGCCCTCACCTAAAATTTCGTATATGTAATCATCTAGTTTTCCAGTTTCTTGGTCTTCTATCGTAATTTCAGTACCAAACAGGCTCGCTGATTCTGTGTCTTCATCATCATTGCTGCTCGTACTCATACGTTTAACTTTACCGAGAGCAGAAAGATAGATCCAGGTCTCGTTATCTCTATCACTATCGTCATAACTGAATGAAAGCATCCCAATACCTCTCTCATTGGCAGGCTCTAAAATAATCGCTATTGTTTTCACGTCCTTGTTGTTGTTTCCTGTATTTACTTGGGCACTCTCAACAACCTTTATTCTGGCTTTTTTTGCACATTTTAATTTGCCTTTGCTTATTCCATATTTACAGGTAGTCAGACTCATCCTTGTAAAAGCTGAGTCGGTAGTTTGGCGGCGCGAGTCATCAACAAGTTCAACTATTTCACGAGCACTTAAATCTGTTTTAGCGTTGACATATGTACTAGTACTAACTAACAAAAATCCAAAAAAAATCATTGCTATGAAACAGTATATATTTTTACTTGATAAAGAGTTCATCACTTAACCTCAATAAAATTTAAATTGTCGTCTACATTTTGCTGCCCAAACTTAGGCTTAAATATCATAATCAATGCTGGGAAGAATAACAAGTCACACAGCAACGCTACAAAAATAGCCAGAGAGCCGAAGTTTCCAATCTTCGCTAACCCCAAATGATCACTAAAACTTAACATATAAAATCCGCACCCCAAAATAAGTGTAGTAAAGGTAACAGCCTGGCCGACCTCTTTAATAGTATTAATCAGAGCTACCCTCATATTACTATTTACCGCCAATGACATTCTGTAGTGAGTTATGAAGTGTATTGTATCGTCAACAGCTATACCTATGATTAGTGGTGCAATTAATAATGTATCTGTGTCGAGTGGTATATTCAAAAGACCCATCAATCCAAATGCTAAAGTGGCCGGTATAAGGTTTGGTATTATTGATAATAATCCAGCCTGGGCCGACCCTAAGGTTAAAACTAACAGCAAACTTATCACCACAACAGCGACAGCTAAACTCTTGAATTGGTTACGACTAAGAGTGTCTGCAAGTTTCATCATTAAAGCAAACGTACCGGTAATTTGCACCTGCATATCAGGGTATCGTTCTTTTAGAGTCGAGAAACCATTATTAATATCTTTTTGAATTCCTTCGAAAAAGTCTGAATATTCATTTGAGCCGGCATTCTTTAATGTAACACTTATATGAGTTTTAGAGTAATCGTCACTCACAAGAGCTCTACGGTCCTCAGGATTTGCACTGTTAAAAAGATATAGTAATTGTGACACTGCAATCTGTGAATCTGGAATGATGCGATACTGTTCATTACCTCTCATAATTCGATGTGTATCTTTAACTAAATTTGCTAATGAGTTTGTACGAATAATATAATCATAACTTAGTTGTATTTTATTCTGAAGCTCACTAATCGCTTGTAACACTTTTGGGTCCATAATAGCATCTGACTCACCCATATCAATCATAATAATCATGCCACCAGTCCCCATCATATGTTCATCTACAATGTCATATGCTGCTCTTATCGGTACGTCCTCAGAGAACAATTCGACAAGATTGGAGTCTATTTTTACCTGCGTAGCGCCATACAAACATATTCCAAATATTCCTACAAAGATCGCCACTATGCTATACCTTCTCTTAAATACTAATGCTGGAATTTTATCTAGTAGTGGCTGCAACCATGCAGCGCTAAAAAGCCATGTAAGGCCGGATAAGTTGGATATGTACTTTATCGGTTTAAGTACAACGCCAATAAAATGCGCAACTAAATTTTTGTATTTACTTAAACTACCAGATTGATTAGTTGGTTCTGGAATAGGATGCCAATAGTCCAACAGGACTGGCAACAAATAGATAGTATATATAAATGCTAGTCCCACTCCAGCTGCAGAAGATATACCAAAAACAACAAACTGCTCCATCCCAGTAACAGACATAGATGCCATACCGGCCATTGTAGTAATTGTTGTTAGTAGTATAGGGACTCCAGTTTTTCTATAAGCATGGCTTAGTGCTTGCTCGTGATCCTCTCCGTCTCTGCGAAAGAAGATATAGCTACTCATTACATGTACACAGTCTGCTACACCAACCGCTACGATAAGCATTATGGTTAGAGTTACGAGTGAGGATGAATCTATATCTAGCCAACTAAGAGTTCCCAAAACAAACACTACGCTCATTCCTATTGCTAGCTGCGGCAAAACTACCGCACTAGCGGAACGAAATAGTGTCCAAAGCAGTAAATTTATGATAATAACCATGCCAATAAGTAAGTACCCTGCATGAATCATAGTATCCCACGCAAGTTCAACCATAGATGCCCCGCCTATAGGATAAAAATCAAAATTTTCAAGTAAGTGTGGCTGATTATATATTGCAGATATTGCCGGCATAAATGTGAGATAAAGGCCAGGATCCATCTCCTCAAACTCGACCTTAATTACAGTTGCAAAATCATCAACTGTAGACTCGAAACTGTCATTAGAACTACCCCACTCATCATCCAAGAACAGGTCGTCACTCCCCTCAACTGCTGAAATTATTGGAATAGTTCCGAAGTCCGTTGTAATGGATATAGCTCCAAACCTATAGTCCTTAGAAAACATAAACAATGGCAGGTTAGTTTGGGAACTTGCTAATGACTTAATCTTGTCTAGTGCTTCTTTGTCTCTTGGTATCTCTTTTGGGACTAATAATGGTGAACTCAATACATCGTCATTATTTTGCTGTATACGTATATTAGCCAGTGATTGGACACGCTTAATATGTTTAAGTTCTTTGTACTCTTCAGGCTTTAGTCCGAACTTTTCAGCCCATACATTTTCATCAATATCATCTACGTTGTTTAAGGTGTCAGAAATCTCTGAAATTAGTGACAATGAATTATATGAAAATACATCACCATCTTTTGCTTCATAGACTATAAACAAACCATCGTCACTACCAAACTGTTGGCGAAACTCATCAAGAGACTCTAAGGCCGGATCGCCCTTTTCAAACCATGATTCTATAGAAAAATTAAAGCTAAATTTACTAAGGCCAAACCCCATAAAGATTGACGATAGTAAGGCAATAACAAGTACAGTCTTGCGGTATGAGCGTAACTTATTTGGAACATTACTGAAATATTGATTAAGGCCAAGTAATACGCTTTTCATTGGTATTTTATTTGAAGTTGTTTTGTAACTACATTATACAAACTATTAGTTAGGATTTCTATATATGAGATACAACACTCTGTTTTAATAAATGAAATGAATAAGCTCATCATTGGCCTAAATAAATTGAGAAATCAAATATGGCAATTTTTGCTTAGATATTAAATATAATAAAGATAACTTTATAAGATAAATATATATTTATATGATAATTACTAAAAGGGAAAGGGAATTACTGAGATTAATAAGCTCTAACCCTATGATAAGTCAAGAACAGCTTGCCAAAAAGCTAGGAATTACACGCTCATCTGTTGGTGTCCATGTTTCTAATATGGTGAAAAAGAAGCTCATTAAAGGTAGAGGGTATATAACTCAGTCTGAGTCGTATGTTTCTGTAATAGGGGGCTCAAATATTGATCTTCAAGGGTCTACAGATAATCCTCTGATTTTGCATGATTCAAATCCTGGTGAGATTTCTATGTCGACAGGTGGAGTTGGCAGGAATATTGCTGAGAATCTATCTCGAATTTCAATCCCTGCAAAAATATTCTCTTATGTAGGTACAGATGCTTTGGGAGAGTTTTTAATTGAAGAAACCCAAAAAGCTAACGTTGACACTACTTATATTAAAAAACATAGCACACTCCCAACAAGTCAATATTTATCCGTACTGGATGACAATAATGATATGTTGATATCAATATCTGATATGAGAATCATTGATGAGATGAGTATCGACGATATAAAGAGCTACAGCAACATTATCAACCAAAGCTCTGTAATTGTAATTGACACAAATATTCCCACAAAGGTAATCCAATATATTGCAAATGAATACAGCCATGTTCCATTATTTTTAGATCCTGTATCTATTTCTAAGACTTCAAAAATAATTAATATTGTTGGTAAATTTCACACAGTCAAGCCTAATAAACTAGAGGCTGAACTTATTACTGGAATCAAAATTACGGACCAACAAAGCATGCTCAGGGCTGCACAAAATATATTTGACAGGGGTTGTAAGCAAATATTTATTAGCCTAGGTGAAGAGGGCGTGTTTTATTACGACGGCATCGAGTATGGCCAGTATTCTCAAAGACATATTGAAGTGACTAGTGCGAACGGAGCAGGTGATGCATTTATGGCTGGAATAGTATATGGCTTTTTAAAATTAGATAGCATTAAGAAAACAGCAAGATATGCTTCGGCCGCTGCCACGATAGCATTAAAAAGTAAAAACACTATCAATAATGATCTATCACACTCAAATATTGAACTTATATTAAAGGAATACACATGAAACTAAATAACTACCTAGACATCCACCCAGAAGTTGAAAGTGCTATAAACGACAAACTACCAATTGTTGCTCTTGAGTCTACTATCATATCGCACGGAATGCCTTACCCCAAAAACATTGAAACTGCTAAAAATGTTGAAGAAACTGTTCGTACTAACAACGCGGTTCCTGCAACTATAGCAATAATACAAGGGCGATTAAAAGTTGGCCTTACAAGCAAAGAGATTGAATTTTTAGCTACAAACAATAAAGTCAAAAAGGTTTCAAGGAGAGACCTTGCTGTTATAGTTTCGCAACAGTTATCAGGCTCCACAACTGTTGCATCGACAATGATAATTGCAAATTTAGCAAAAATATCTGTATTCGCAACAGGTGGTATTGGCGGTGTACATAGGGGCGCAGAATATACGTTTGATATTTCTGCAGACCTTGAAGAATTATCTAGAACTAATGTGTGTGTCGTTTGTGCTGGAGCAAAAGCAATACTTGATCTTGGACTAACCCTAGAGTATCTCGAAACCAAAGGAGTTCCAGTTTTAGGCTACAAGACTTCAGAGTTACCAGCCTTTTATTCATCTAAGTCAGGGTTTAATGTTGACTATAGAATTGAATCACCTTTAGATGTTGCTGAAATATTAAAAACAAAGTGGGGTCTTTCGATTAATGGTGGTGTACTAGTTACGAATCCAGTACCGAAGGCATTTGAACTCGATTCAATTGTTATGAATGATGCAATTAATAAGGCAATAAATGATTCCAACAAAGAGAAAATTACAGGTAAAGAAATTACTCCATATTTGCTGTCTAAAATAAATGAAATAACCAAAGGAAAAAGTCTAGATGCGAACATAAGGTTAATTGAAAATAATGCGGCTTTAGCAGCAAAAATTGCAATACATTTTTCTAAAATAACTCAGTAATTGGAGTACTGTTAATTAAAATCAGATAAAAAAATACCCCAACAAAAAATTGATGGGGTATTTTGAATTAAAAGCCTAGCAATGTCCTACTCTCACATGGGGAGACCCCACACTACCATCGGCGCTAAGTGGTTTCACTTCTGAGTTCGGGATGGAATCAGGTGGGTCACACTTGCTATTGTCGCTAAGCAAACAGGTTGCATAGCTATGATTAATCACAGCTATAGCTAATTAAAAAGCTTTTATACCCTAGTTACTAGTAACTAGAAGATAAAACAATAAATACATTAGTATAGTTTGTACACTTACTCAGTGTATTGCATGACACACCAACACAAAAATTATGAATATCAAATAATTTGGGTGTTATATGGTCAAGCCTCACGATCAATTAGTACATGTTAGCTTCATACATTGCTGTACTTCCACACCATGCCTATCAACCTCGTAGTCTTCGAGGGATCTTTAGGATATTTAAAATATCAGGGAGACCTAATCTTGGGAGGGGCTTCCCGCTTAGATGCTTTCAGCGGTTATCCTTTCCACAC
>Ga0206681_10000023_pt1 | contig 108119 bp, 112 predicted proteins | sample M150012015metaG_FD_161048 | JGI IMG/M metagenome (GOLD analysis project Ga0206681, IMG submission 161048) | Ammonia-oxidizing marine archaeal communities from Monterey Bay, California, United States - M1 500m 12015 | ecosystem: Environmental > Aquatic > Marine > Intertidal zone | place: USA... | reverse complement strand
GAAAAATCTCAGGAAAACGTAAATCATAGCAAATAAAAACAGCACACTTGGTGTCGGCAATTTCAAAAGTGACCGTCTCATTCCCAGAAGCAAAATACTTACCCTCGTTGGCATAATTAAACGGTTGTAACTTTGAATATCTTGCCACTTCCTGGCCGTAATGATCGAAAACAAAAGCGAGATTATTGGCTTTTTTATTGACAGGCTTTTCCGTAATACCGGCAACAACATTCATCAAATGGTTGAGTGAAAACTGCTGCAGTGCTTGGTGTGTCCTGCAATTAGGAGCTTCGCAATACTTACCCATATCGGCAATAAAACCGGTATTAAACACCTCTGGAAAGACGACCACATCACAACCATCTGCTTTGGCTTTAGTTACAAATTCCTCAGCACGCTTAAGGTTTTCTTCAATATCTTGCCAGCGGATGTCCAGTGAAATTGTTGCTACTTTCATATGGTTTTTGGTGTGATTAATCCTTGCATTATAGTCCAATCGAAATTATGCAAAAATTAATTAAGCCGACTATAAAAACAATAAAATTACCAGAGGCCTTTACAGTATTCATTTTAAAATTTGCTGAACGATAAAAATGAATAAAAAGTGCGTAAAAGTATAAAATCAATAGCAGTAGCTATTGATGAGAATTTTTCTGCATTTTTTAGTATTTTTAGCCTCAGCCCCTTGGGATAGGGGATATTTTTCATTTTCCTACGTTAAGTTTTATCACTAGACAACAAGTAGAGTTTCAAAAATTATGCCTTGTAAAAATGAAAAAAAACCCACTGTCAAATTTAAAATGAATACTGTAAAGGCCTCTTGTGGATAAAATAATTGTTCAAGAAGAGGACTTTGACCTCTCAACAGAAGTAAGGCTTGCTCGAGAGGGTAACTTGGCAACTGGCGCTATTGTTAGTTTTGTGGGTACGGTGCGCGACCTTGAGGGTGATTCACTTAGCAGTATGACGCTCGAGCATTATCCGCAGATGACCGAAAAATCACTTGAAAAAATCGTAAGCAATGCAAGAAAGCGCTGGGATATTCAGTCAACAACCATTATTCACCGCATTGGTGAACTTCAAGTCCAAGATCAGATAGTACTGGTTATTGTCACCAGTAAACACCGAGGCGAAGCCTTTGATGCATGCCACTTTATTATGGATTACTTAAAAACTGACGCGCCTTTTTGGAAAAAAGAATCGATTAATAACAAGGATAGCTGGGTTGAATCACGTGAAAGCGACGACCAGCAAAAAAACCACTGGAAAAACTAAATCGTTAAATCCTCCACTCGATTGATGTTTGTCAACACCTCGAGACGATCAGAAACATCCACTCTAGCTAATTTTCGCCCTCTATACCACAGCGCCATTTTTCGCTCACCACTAACCAAAAACTCATCAAGGCTAGCTCTAAGATCTAACCTAATCAGAGCGAAAGTAGCGTGCATTATCTGCCCATCATGGGCAACACATATCTCAGCCGAAGAGATTGCCATTTCCTCAATAATTTCATCGACCAGTTCGCTAGTGACTAATGGACTATCGCAAGGCAATACAAGTAAATAAGGCGTTGAGCAAACATTAAGTGTAGCGGAAATGCCAGATAAAGGCCCTTGAAAATCAGCTAAATTATCCTCAACCACCTCACCATAAGCTTGATAAGCGCCGTGATTGCGATTGGCGCTAATTAGAATCTTGCCAACTTTCTCCTGAACAATATCGCAAGCATAGCTAATCATCGGCTTGCCACGAAACTCAATCAAGCCTTTGTCGTCACCACCCATTCTTGAGGATCTCCCTCCCGCTAAAATGACTGCTGTTATCTCATTTTTGTTGATTTTATTCACGTAAAGTCCATGCTTTTTGATTGGAAAAACCTCATTTTTAACAAGTTATTCTCCATAAGGAAAATCTATTGCAATTGTATAATACACACATTAAAACACCGAGCTTTCTAAGTGCATGAAAAATCAAGCCCTTAACTGCGATTCACCTGTATTTAACCAATCGATGATGAGCGTCGATTCAGCGTTGGATTTTTTGCTTAAGGCTGCACTCGCCCCAAGCAAAACTGAAGCCGTTGACTTGGATGATGCGCTTGGCTGTATTTTGAGTGAAGATATCAACTCTTCAATAAACGTTCCAGGTTTTGATAATAGCGCGATGGATGGCTATACCATTGCTCTCGGTAATGAACATCTCAATAAAACAAATTTACGTTTTTCTATTGTCGACAGAATTCCTGCAGGCTCAACCGGTAACGAACTGAGCGAAGGCTGCGCGGCTCGAATTTTTACCGGCGCCCCCATTCCAAAAGGCGCCAATACCGTCATCATGCAAGAAGAGTGTCAACTGTCTGAAGACGGCTCTCAAATCACCATTGATCGCGCAATTAATCTAAATGAAAACATTCGCCCCACAGGCAATGATATTGTTGAAGGTGGCGTCATTCTGCAAAGAGGTAGGCAGCTTCAACCTCAAGATATCTCATTAGCTGCATCCGTTGGTGTTGGTGGGTTAAGGGTTTTTTCTAAAATTAAAGTCGGTGTCTTTTTCACCGGTGACGAATTGGTTGAGCCGGGCAAACCGCTAACTCCTGGGAAGATTTACAACTCCAATCGCTACGCTTTGGTGGCACTTCTAAAACAAGTGGGTTGCGAGGTTATTAATCTTGGTAATATCGAAGACAAATTCGCATCGACTTGCAACGCCCTCTCAGAACTTTGTGGCAAATGTGACCTCATTATGACCACGGGCGGCGTTTCCGTTGGCGAAGAAGATCACGTCAAGGGCGCGGTAGAATCTCTTGGTGAGTTGAATTTATGGAAAATTCGAATGAAGCCGGGCAAACCATTAGCTTTTGGTAAAGTTGGTAATACCGCCTTTATTGGCCTACCCGGCAACCCGGTGTCCAGCTTTGTTACTTTTGCTATTTTTGCCCTGCCCTTTATTAAAAAAATGCAAGGCAATAGCAAGCATCAATCAAACGCCATTCAAGTTCAAACAAACTTTGATTGCAAGCGTGCCAAGCCAAGACGCGAGTACGCGCGTGCTCGACTGGATTATTCAACGGGAAGTGCCCAAGCGAATCTCTTTCCAAAACAAGGCTCTGATGTTATGAGTTCTATTGTTTGGGCCGACGGTATCATTGAGATTCCTGAAAACACCACATTTGAAGCAGGTGAACTGCTCAATTACTACCCACTGAGCGAGTTAACACGATGAGTAAATTAACCCATATTAACGACAAAGGCGAGGCGCAAATGGTTGACGTCTCTGGCAAAGCCAATACCGCTCGTGAAGCCAGCGCAAGTGCCGTTGTTCGTATGAAAAAAGAAACGCTGAATTTGATTGTTTCTGGCTCGCACACAAAAGGCGACGTACTCGCCGTTGCTCGTATTGCTGGCATTCAAGCGGCAAAAAAATGTTGGGAGCTCATTCCACTTTGCCACCCTTTGATGCTCTCTAAAGTCACTGTGGAACTCACACCAAATGAGAATGAATCAACAATAGAGATTGTTGCCACCGCCAAATTGGAAGGTAAAACTGGTGTTGAAATGGAAGCACTAACAGCCGCCAGCATTGCTGCATTGACCATTTACGATATGTGTAAAGCGGTTGATCGCTTCATGCGTATTGACAATGTGCAATTATTAGAGAAAAAAGGCGGTAAATCCGGTCACTGGAAATTAGAATCATGAATCAGTTAATTGACCCATTTGACCGACACATTACCTATCTTCGCGTATCCGTAACGGATCATTGCAACTACCGCTGCCACTATTGCCGTGATGAAGATCATCAAACGCACACTCGCCGCTCTGAAGTTCTCTCATTCGAAGAAATTGCCAAAATTGTCCGTCTTTTTGCCGAACTCGGTGTCACTAAAGTAAGGCTTACCGGCGGTGAACCACTACTGCGAAAAGACATCTTATATTTAACCAAAATGCTGGGGGAGATTCCTGGATTAACCGATATTCCTCTTTCAACCAATGCCCACCTTTTGCCAACAATGGCTAGCCAATTAATGGATTACGGCATTAATCGTCTCAATATCTCCCTTGATACGCTCAACCCTCAACGCCACAAAGACATTACTCGTGGTGGCGATCTTGACATCGTGATTAAAGGCATTGATAAAGCCATCGAAGTCGGCATGGGGCCAATCAAACTCAACATGGTCGTCATGAAAGGTATTAACGACGATGAAATCGAAGAAATGGTGGAGTTTGCGATTGGCAGAGGCCTCGATATTCGCTTTATTGAAACCATGCCTATTGGCCTTGCTGGCATTGAGGCTGTGGACAGACATTATTCAGAGGCGGAAATTCTTGAGCGCATTCAAAAACGTTATGGCAATAAACTCATCGCGCAAAAAGCAAAACAAACCGACGGCCCTGCCAAGGCCTTACTAATCGAAGACACCAATACAAGAGTAGCCACCATTTCGGCGGTATCGAACCATTTTTGCGGCACGTGTAACCGTGTGCGAATGACCGCCAAAGGTGATTTGGTCTTGTGTCTCGGCCAGGAAGATTCAGTTTCCCTGCGTGACGCCATTCGCTCCAGCATGACCGATGACGAAATCAAAGCATTGATTGTCAGCGCCATTACCAAAAAACCAGAAAAACACGTTTTTAGCTCGGTAATCGACAACATCAGCAATCGCCAAATGGTTGAAATCGGCGGATGAATATTCTTTTCTTTGCCTCTCTTAAAGAGAACTTAAACACAGCCTCTGAAACAATTACTATTGACGAAGAGGCAACCGTTGCATCAATTAAAAACCAGTTGATTGAAAGGCACGGTGCAAAGTATTTTCCAAAAAACATACTTTGCGCTGTGAATCACGAAATGGTTGATGACTACATGGTTGTGACCGAAAGCGATGAAGTGGCATTTTTCCCACCAGTGACTGGTGGATAAGGAATTTTTATGAATAATACAATCAAAATTGGCTTTTTAACGATTTCTGACAGAGCATCTCGCGGTGAGTATGAAGATATTAGTGGCCCTGCCATTCAACAATGGATATCTAGCGCCCTAACGTCGCCCTATGAGAGCGTTGTAAGAATTATTGAAGACGAGCAAGAGCTCATCGAAAAAACCCTAATTGAGCTGAGTGACGAGCTTACTTGTAATGTTATTCTCACTACCGGTGGCACCGGTCCAACTAAGCGGGATGTCACTCCTGAGGCAACGTCGGCAGTATGTGAGAGAATCTACGATGGCTTTGCCGAGCAAATGCGAGCGGTGTCACTGCGCACGGTGCCAACAGCCATTCTTTCGCGCCAAATTGCCGGTACACGTGGCAATAGCTTAATCATTAACCTACCGGGCAAACCGGTTGCGATCGCTGTGTGTTTAGGAGCGGTATTTTTGGCGGTACCAAAATGCTTAGAATTGCTTGATAATTCAATCATGCAGATCGATAAAGATTTTGTCAAACAGGATTTTGGTTAGACGCCTTTCCCAATTGGTAAGCCTCAATTAAGGCTTTTTTTACACCTTCCGTCATTTCGCTCGAATTAAGGCGTTTTGTGGCAACAATCTCAATCTTCTCGAGGCACAACACTTGCTCGTAGTGCTGCCTTAAAAGCTCTAAATCAAGAGATTGATTATCGATACAACCTTCAACACAACCTTTAGCCTGCGAAAAGTGGATAGTCTGATCCATCATTATTTCCAGCTGATAGGAATACAAGCCAATGTCGTGCTCTTGTGCAAGTTGCAGGTAGACCGATTGATAAAAGTCCTCGTGAGAGATAATATTTTCAACATTAATCACACTTTGCAATACGTAGCTCTTTCCTTGATAGTCAAAAGAAAGAGACGCAAGTAATGAGTGAGTGGCTATCACTTTGTCAGAGACATGAAAAGTTTCGGTAATTCTTTGGGCAGCGATTCAATCCGATCAATAACAGAATAGTGCGAGCCAAAAATATCTGAAATATAGCCGTCTGCTTTGTTATCCAGGCTTATGCAATACGGATACATGCCCTTTTGTTGACACTCCTGAACAGCCTTATGGGTGTCTTTAATAAGTACTTTTGAATTGGGCACATCAATATCAGAAGGCTCACCATCGGTCAAAATCAACATCAATTTTTTGTCACTTTGCTGCAAGTCAAGATAATGCGCGCCATGACGAATAGCCGCCCCCATGCGAGTGGAGTATTCAGCCTTCAGATCCGCCAATCTTGACTTAACCGTATCGTCCCAATGTTCGCCGTAACCCTTGATGTGGTAATACATAACTCGCTCACGCGTGTCTGAATTAAAACCGGCAATAGCAAAGTTATCGCCCAATTGCTCAACTGCCCAGCCCAACAAGGAAACCGCCTCTTGCAACAACTCCAAGATAGAGCGGTTTGTGCCAGGAACAATATCATTTAAAGATTCGGATAAATCAAGCAAAAGCAACACCGAAACACTACGTGAATCGTGCTCGAAATCGGTATTAATACGAGTGTCTGGCTGTGAGCCATTCTTGAAATCAATGACGCTACGAAGAGCGATATCCAAATCCAGCTCGGCGCCTTCTTCCTGATACCTTAAGCGTTTTTTGTTTTGCGGCTTTAGAAGGTCCAGCACTCGCTTGAGTTGTTTGACCAAGTTAGAGTGTCTCTCCAATAACTCATCGATTTTAGACGGATCCGAATGAGAGTGAAGACGCTCATACACAGAGACCCAATCGGGCTTATAAGACTTGTGAAAACAATCCCACTCATCATAATAACGCGGTGGAATCGCCTCAACAGCAACAGGCTCCATATCGTTATACAGCTCTGCAATAAACAACTTTTCCCCCTCATCTTCTCTTTCAATAAATCGCCACATCATCCGATTATCATCTCGATAGGAGGCCTCGGTATTATCAAAATACAAATCCGCGAGAGAATCCGATGCTTTCTTGGTTTTGGCAAGAAACGAAATACCCAGAGCCAAACTGTCCTCAGTACTTGTGTTCTTCTTGTTTGTCATTAGCGCCTTGAAACGGGCGGCATAATCCAAGATATCCGCATTGCTATAAGAGTGACTATCATCGATTAATGCACGTGACAACAATGCCGCACGATGCTTAACCCCAGACTGCTTAGTTTCGTCGCAATCAAACTCATCCAGCTCAGGCATTAGATTTCGCCAAATGTCGACCAATCCTGGATAGCGCTTGGCAGATAAATACTCCACACGCGCATCCTCAAACACCTCCGCAAACAACCTTTGATGCGGGCTCAAGTTGTCCGCAATAACAGCTTTGGTGAACTGCTGATGAGCAATCAAATGTGATATCAAGGCCAAATATCGACGTAACGGTGGAACACCATTCAGTTCGCTATAAACATCAGGCAAGCGAATAGTGCCATCTTCGATGTACGGTCGAAAAAATTGCAGTCGTTCAAAATCCGACGAATAAGGGGCATACACATAATCCTTACCCCATAAGGATTTCTGTAGAAGGTAAAGCTGCCTTTCAACATCAATAAACAGTAAACCTTTGCGCTGACGCTGAAAAACTGCACGCGAATCCGAAGTTGATAAAGAGAAAAATGCTTCTTGTTGATCGGGCTGCCTTTTGAAATAACGCAAGCCATAATCAACCCAAGCGTAAGCCCCCTTGTAGTCAAGCCGGCCTAAAATCATGCCAATTTTGGACAACAGCGCCTTAAATGAAGGCGAGCTATGAGTCACGTGAATACCGTGCACAGAATAAGTTGTCTTTGCCAAATGATAGTCAATAAACGCTAAATACTCATCCAATTCATCGGCCTTGGTGTGGTTAATAACTTCCATAAAACTGAGAAGAAAATCCACCAAAAAATCCTTATTTGGGCTTCTTGCAATAGTTTGATAGGAAAAATCGGTGATTTTTTTAATAGACCCTTCGCCAAAATGCTCGCCCACCCAATACATCATACTAATAAAGGTTATGGAAATAGAGGGTCCTTGGCCGATTTTTGCAAAGAATTCTACGCCGTCGTAATACTCGTCCAACAAGGCTGGACTTAATCTTTGTCGAACAGTTTCAATTTGCTTATTGAATTCAGTGTGTACCGAATCAAAAGCACAATGTAATTGGCGGGGCTGGAGTGACTTTGTCATGACTGCTAAGCGCTTGGTCTAGCCAAAGATTGCCTCAATTGAAGTCTGCATTGTTTCGCGGACTTCGGCGTCATCCGTAATCGGCTTTACCATTGCCATCTGACAGGCATCCTTCACACCAACACCACCAACAATTAGCGTCCCTGCATAATTAAGTAATCTTGTTGAGGCACCCTCGTCAAGTCCGTGACCCACTAGCGCTCGAGTGGTGTTGGCAAATTGTACCAATTTAGCGGCTATATTTTGATCAACACCAGACTCTTGAGTGACAATGATTGTTTCCAATTCTTCACTTGCAAAGTCAAAATCCATTGCCACAAAGCGCTGCTTTGTTGACTGCTTCAAATCCTTCATTAGCGATTGATAGCCAGGATTGTAAGAAATAACCAATTGGAAATCGGGGTGTGCTTTTAATAGCTCACCTTTTTTGTCAAGCATTAACTCACGTCTGTGATCTGTTAATGAGTGGATAACCACCATCGTATCTTGACGCGCCTCCACTACCTCATCAAGATAACAAATTGCGCCGTGACGTGCGGCCAACGTTAAAGGGCCATCAATCCATTTAGTGCCATTTGCATCCAACAAGAAGCGTCCAATCAGGTCAGAAGCGGTAATGTCTTCATTGCAAGAAACGGTAATAATGGGTTTATCAAGTTGATGTGCCATGTGCTCAATAAAACGCGACTTGCCACAACCTGTTGGCCCTTTAACCATTACCGGCAAGCGAGATTGGTATGCAGCAGTGTAAAGCTCAACCTCGTTGGATTGCGCTTGGTAGTAGGGCAACTCCCCTACTTTAAACTGATTTATGTCAAAATTTTCCATCAATACACCCCGAGAATTTGTTTGTTAGATAATAGTAGCTATTTTTGCTATTTTAATGTGAAAATTAACACTTCATTCGCCTAAGAATTTGTCAAACACATAACCTAGAAAAGAGCCTTTTAATGAACAATAGAGACCACTCACTTGATCTAATGCGCGGCGTTGCCATCTTGATGATGATTGCCTTTCATCTGATTTACGATCTTAATGAATTCGGCTTTACGGACATTCCTCTTACCGGTTATTGGTTGACGACGTATTGGCGTTATTTAATTGTTTTCCTATTTCTAAGCTCTGTCGGTATCAGCCTTGTTTTGGCTTACGGCCAACAATTCAATATTGTTAAATTTAGCAAACGGATGGCTCTTCTTGGTTTGGCCGCTTTGGCGGTGTCACTGGGCACCTATCTTATGTTTCCTAATGCTTGGGTTTATTTTGGTATTTTGCACTTGATTTGGGCCTCTTGCTTAATCGCCGTGCCTTTTGTTAGAGTGCCTAATGCATCGCTGCTAATTGGGGTTGTTATTCTAGGTTTGGGGTATTTTAATCTCCCGGATTTATCCTTCTTAAGAGCCCTATTGTCGAACAATCTCCCAAACGCAAGTGTTGATTTCTACCCACTTTTCCCATGGCTCTCTCTTGTCTTTATCGGTATTTTCTTAGGCCACAACCCTTGGCATAAAAAGATCATCACCTACCGTTCAACTTTTACCCAATATTTAGGGCAACACTCCTTGCTTATCTATCTTGTGCATCAAGTGTTGCTCTTTGGACTGGTAGCTGCGATTTATACTTTAACAAATCTATAAATCGTAACAAGCTCAAACGTTGTTACTTATGAACACCTAGCTTTTCTCTCCAACCTGGATATAGCAGATCTGCATCGCCAGGGAATGACTCGAACGCTCTTGCAAACTCGTTGTGCTCTTTGGCAAACTCAATCGGATCGGCGCCAACCTTCCAACATTCAAACGCTTGACGCAGTGACGTCGCACCCGCTGCAGGCGAATCAATGTGGCCATACGCACCACCACCAGAGGTATTGATAACATTACCGTGACCAAGATTCTCGAAGAAGCCTGGAAGGCGTAATGCATTCATACCACCTGAAATAATTGGCGTGGTTGGCTTCATACCAAACCACTCTTGATGGAAGAATGGACCGTCGGCGCTATCACGCTCAATCATATAAGCGATATTTCTATCATCGGCGCCGCCTTCCATTTTGCCGTAACCCATAGTACCCACATGAATGCCCGAAGCACCCATTAAACGCGAAAGCTTAGCCAATACAAATGCCGTATAACCACGAACTGAAGATGGCGAGGTTATCGCGCCATGACCCGCTCTATGGTAGTGTAAGTATTGGTTAGGGTAGTTACGACGTGCAGTCGTTACCATGCCACAACCGCCAACATAGCCATCCACAAGAAAAGCGACGTGGTGTGCATTTTCACCAAAAGTTTCTAGAATGTAATCTGCACGAGCACACATTTCGTGGTGATCGTCCGCAGTTATATTAGCAGAGAAGATTTTTGCCTCGCCTGTTTTGTCTTGTGCGCGTTTCATTGAATCAGCAACCAAAGGGGTTACATCTTTCATGCGCGCATAAACTTGGTTGCCTTGAGGTTCATCGTTCTTAATAAAGTCACCACCCAGCCAGAACTGATAAGCAGCTTCTGCAAATGGCTTAGGGCGTAAACCCAGTTTTGGCTTAATAATCGTACCGGCAATATAGCCGCCATCTGTACGTGAACGGCCTAATAAATTCCACAGATCCGTAATATCTTTTGACGGACCATCAAATATATCAAGCATTGCCTTTGGCACCCATAAATCTTGCATTTGCGCACATTTCACGTCGCCCATACCTTGGTTGTTGCCAATAGCAAGCGTTAGGAACGAAACAACCATGGCGCGACCATCAATTAGATTGCGGTCAAATAAATCGTTCGGATAGGCGAGCTTCATCCAGCCTTCGGCTTCGTTGATCTCATAAACCATTGCATCTAGGTTTTTGGTAAAGTCGTCCGTTGTCGAAACTTCTACGTTTGTACCTGTCGATGATTCTGCTGCAAAGTGCGATGCAGTGGACAAATAACCGTAACCCTCTGCAGGCGTCATGGTGTAAGCAACCAATATGTGCTGACCTTCTGCGATTAACGTCTCTTCGTCTAAAGACAAGTCAGCATATCTGTTCGATTGATCCATTATGGATTTCCTATCTGTTTAAAAATAGCTTGATTATAGAAGAGTAATTAAATAATGTAAAATAATAAATATTTTATAAATAATAAGTTTTACTTATGATTAATTACACCCTAAAGCAACTGTATAGTTTTGAGGCGGTGATTAGGCTCGCTAGCTATACTCTTGCAAGTAAAGAGCTCAACATAACTCAGCCCGCTGTCTACATGCAAGTGCAGCAACTGCAAGACAATATCGGCATACGACTGCTTGATATTAGCGGTAAAAAAATCACCCCGACCTTTGTTGGTAAAAAACTCCACCAAGCGGCAAGCAATATTATTACCATTGCCGAGGCGTCCAAATTAGAAATTGAACATACACTTAACCCTGACTCCGGTCATCTGCAAATAGCGGTTGCCACAACGGCCAACTCATTCACTTCCAGTTTACTGTCCAAGTTTAAAAAGCGCTACCCGAAGATGACTTTTTACCTAGACGTAACCAACCGTCGAGCTCTACTGGAAAACTTAAGGCAAAACAAAGCAGACCTGGTGATTATGGGTGAACCACCAAAAAACATTCCATTGGCATCCAAAGCGTTTATGGAAAATCCGTTAATTGCAATTGCCCATCCAGATAATACACTGCTAAAGAAAAAGACCATTTCAATTAAAGACCTGAGTCAAGAAACTTTGTTGACGCGTGAAGTGGGTTCAGGAACGCGTATTACCATTGAGCGATTTACCGGACTGGATTTCAACTCAGATATCGAAATTAACTCCAATGAGGCAATCGTAGAGGCAGTTCAAGCAGGCCTCGGTATTGGATTTGTGTCCAAACATTCGGTTAAATTACAACTGGCAAACAATATCATTAAACAACTCGATGTCGCACCCTTTCCAATTATCAGGAATTGGCATATCGTGCATCACAAAAATGCCGAACTCTCGCCAATTGCTAGGCGTTTTAAGCAGTTTGTGATTGACAATACAGAGGGTAAATAACCGAACTAACTTCTATATTCGGCGTTTATTTTGACGTAGTCGTAAGAGAAGTCAGTCGTCCAAACACTTTCAGAAGTTGGGGCTTCGCCCATCTCTATGCAAATAACAATATCAGCTTTTGCCATCTCAGCACTGCCCGCTTCCTCGGTGTAATTAACATCCGGCTCGCCAGCAGTGATAATCGGCAGTTCGTTTAAGTAAATATTAATATCTTCAATAACAAGACCGCTCACTTTTGCTCGCCCAACCGCCGCTAAAATCCGCCCCCAATTTGCATCACTGGCAAATAGTGCTGTTTTTACCAATGGCGAATGCGCCACAGTGTAAGCCACCTCCAAACAGTCATCGTTTGTTGCCAAACCACTGGCGCAAATTTCAACAAATTTAGTTGCGCCTTCGCCGTCTCTAACAATCTTATGCGCCAAGTCTTGCGTTAGCTTATTAAGAGCTTCTTGAAAGGATTCAAGGCAATCAGAAAGCTTGGTGTCTGCTTGATTCGTTGCACTCAAAGTGAGTGCATCGTTGGTTGAAGTGTCGCCATCAACGGTAATGCGGTTAAAGGATTGATTCACGGCTTGTGCCAAGCAAGCTTGCAACTGTTGTTGAGAGGCACAAATATCGGTGACAATAAAACTTAGCATGGTTGCCATATCAGGGCGGATCATGCCAGAGCCCTTGGCAATACCAGTCAGTGTTATTATTTTACCGTCAAATTCAAATGTTTCTGAGTGACATTTATCAACCAAATCGGTGGTTAGTATTCCCTCTGCCACTTGATTCATGCTTTCTTCAGACAATCGCTCTGCCAGCTTTTCTGCATTATCCTGAAAAGGCGCAAGAGGCAATAACTGCCCAATGACACCGGTAGAAAATGGCAATATTTGTTCTGGCTTTAAATCAAGAACGTCAGCAAATATGTGACAACTCTGATACGCATGTTCAAAGCCCTTTTCACCCGTGCCAGCATTGGCATTACCACTATTAATTAACAAAGCACGAACATCGGATTGCAAATGGTTTTTCGCCAATAGAACGGGTGCAGCACAAAAGACGTTCTGCGTAAAAACCGCAGCGGTTTCACTGCCCTCTGGCAAGGTAATAAGGGATAGGTCTAGCGCGTTATTTTTTTTGATGCCGCTGGCGATTGACGAGCATTTAACGCCGGCCACTTGAAGTAAGTCATTACGCATTGGAAAACAATAAAATAATTAGGATAAATTGATTTTACCCAATTTGACAATAGGCTCTACTATATTACAATTGCGAGCTGTCCAACCTATTAAAGGCAAACATCAAAACCGCACCAAACACAACCATCATGAGTGCGGGTACTGCCGCTCGCTCAAACAACCCTTCCGCACTAAGTTCGTACACTCTTATGGCGAGCGTATCCCAGCCAAAAGGCCTTAGCAGGTAAGTGGCAGGCAATTCTTTCATCACATCAACAGCGACCAATAAAGCTCCTGCCATAATACCTGGTGTCATCATTGGAAGATACACCTGCCAAATCAAGCGAAAGCGTGAGGCGCCAAGGAGTCGAGCGCTTTGCTCAAATACTGGCTTAATTTGCTCACTAGAAGCGTTAGTTGAATTGTAAGCAATCGCCATAAATCGAGAGACATAAGCAAACAACAACAAAGCAATGGAGCCAAATAGAAAATGATTAAGGGATGAGCCACCAAAGTACTCACTAATAAGAGAGATATTTTGCACTCCGTACATCAAACCAACTGCCATCACCGAGCCCGGCAAAGCATAGCCTAGAGTAGAAAAACGAATCAATGTTTGCAAAACCCTGCTTTTACTTTTACATCGACTTGGCAAAGCCAATACAGTGGCAACGGTCACTGTTAGCGCGGCTGCGCTCAATGTCAGAATGGCTGTTGAGGTGAAAAAACTGACGTATTTGCCACTCCACTCTTTGGCAAAAATATCCACACTCCAAATAATTATTTGCAATATTGGCATCGCGAACGAGAGCATAAAAACTGAAAAAACAAAGGCAAACAATAACCAGCCAACCCAGCCATTGGCAGTATACGGCCTGATATGTGAAACATCGGTTGAATAATATTTGGCTTTTCCTCGTGCCCTTCTTTCAAAGTAAATCAAAAAGAAAGCGACCAAAACCAATAGAGATGCCAACTGAGCCGCGACTTCAATCGAGCGAAAATCCCCCCAAGCCGAATAAATAGCAGTGGTAAATGTCGAATAATTGAACAATGAAACAACACCGAAATCCGCCAAAGTTTCCATTAATGTAACCAACAAACCCGCAGCAATAGCTGGGCGTGCAAGTGGTACTGAAATTTTCCAAAAAACACGAATAGGGCTAGCACCAAGCATTTTTCCGGCTTCAATCATATGAATTTTTTGGCGCTTAAAGGAAGCGCGCGCCATCATATAAACATAGGGATAAAACACCAAAATAAAGGTTAGGATAATAGCCCAGTGGCCTGAGCGAATATCAAAACCCGACAAACCTAGAGCCTCTCTCATCCAAACTTGGGCATAACCAGAATAGTCAAAGACACCCAAATACACAAAAGCCAAAACATAGGCTGGAATTGCAAATGGCAAGAACAACGCCCACTCCAACCAACGGCGCCCAGGAAACTCCACCATCACCACCAAGTACGCCAAAACCGCACCCAAAACACTAACACCAAGCCCAACACCAAACAGCAAAATAACGGTGGAAATAACAAGGTCTGTCAATAGAGTTTGAGCGAAATGCGTCCACAATTCACCGCCCGGTAAAAGCCACGCAGAAGCAACGACAAAAATTGGCGTGGCCACGGTGAGTGCCAATAGCACAATCCAGATATTTGTTTTAAAGCAGAATCGATCCACTGTTATCTAGCCTTTAAAAAAGACAATATTTTAATACGAAAAAACTCAAGACTCTTTCGAGCTTTGGGTCTCATTGTAGATTTTTCCTGTTGATTATTTATAACCAATCCTTTGCATCAACGCCACAGCGTCTGCTTGCAAAATACCAGCAATCGCAAGATTCATATCGTCTTGTTTGAAAGCACCCCAAGCCGATACAACTTCATCAGAAGCAACACTTTGATTGGCTGGATATTCTTTATTTAACGAGCCATAAATTGCTTGCGCTTTAGCCGATGACAACCATTCTAGCAATTGGATTGCACCTTCTGCATTAGAAGCGTGTTTTGTCACACCTGCACCAGACACATTAACGTGCACACCCGTTGTTTCTTGGTTCGCCCAGAAAAGACTTAACGGCGCACCTGGTGTTTCTTCGATCAAACGACCAAAGTAGTATGTGTTTACCAAGCCAACATCGCACTGACCAGCAAGAATTGCATTCATCACATGAGAGTCCTTTGCGTTAGGTGTGGCTGCAAGGTTATTTACCCAGCCACTGACAATTGCCTCAGCGCCCTCTTCACCTTCATTATGAACAATTGAAGCCACTAGAGATTTGGTGTAAATCTTTTTACTGGTTCTAAGGCAAAGTCTGCCCTGCCATTTGTCATCAGCCAAATCAGCGTAAGTAGACAATTCAAATGGATCAACACGCTCTGTGCTATAAACAATTGTTCTGGCGCGAACAGAAAGACCCATCCATAAACCCTCAGGATCTCTTAAATGAGACGGGATATTATTCAAAAGTGTGTCCGTCAAAACGGAGCGAAAAACATCTTGTGTACCGGCATACCAAAGATCGCCAGCATCAACCGTCATAAACATATCAGCCGGCGTATTATTACCCTCTAATTTCATGCGCTCGATCAAGTCACCGCCCTTGCCAGTAAGGTAATTAACCTCTATGCCAGTATCTTTAGTGAACTGCTCAAATAAAGGTTGGATTAAATGCTCTTTTCTTGAACTATAAACGGTGACTACGTCATCCGCTGCAGCTTGAATTAAAGTAATTGAACCTACGACAAGGGTCGCAAGTGCCAAAATAGACACGATAATACGCTTTGTAAGCATTGGTTGTTCCTGTGTGAATAGGTAGTTTAATTACAAATGATAATCAATATCATTTGCATATGATACACAGTATCAATTAATATGCAACTTTTTTTTATCAATTTGGCCTATTTTATCGGCAAAATTTTCAGCTTCATTTTGATCGTGTGTTACGAGGATTGAGGTAACCCCTTCTTTCTTTAAGATCTCTCGAACTTCCTGGACTAATTGGTCGCGATGGGACTTATCTAAACTTGAAAAAGGCTCATCTAATAAAAGTAGTTTTGGCGAGGTTGCCAGTGACCTAGCTAAGCAAACTCGCTGCTGCTCACCACCTGAAAGCTGGTGCGGATATTTTTCCTCTATCCCTTCAAGACAGATTAATTGCAACAATTCGCTAACTTTTTTTACCTTATTTTCTTTACTTAACTCATTGATTCCAAAACAAATATTTTGAAAAACAGTCATGTGAGGGAACAAGGCGTAATCCTGAAAAACCATGCCAATTTCTCTTTGCTCTGCTCGCACTTGATGCGTACCGTTACTGCTTAAGTCATTACCATCTAATACAACAGTGCCACTCTGTGCTGACTCCAGCCCAGCAATAAAACGAAGTGCCGAACTTTTACCACTGCCGCTATCACCAAGCAGTGCAAAAATATCGCCACTTTCAAGCACTAGATTAAAGCCCTCTAATACTTGATTATCTTCAAATGAAATTGTAAGGTCAGAAACACTTAACATGCTAAATACAAATAGTAATGATTCTCATTATTATATAAGAAAAACTTTTTTTTGCAATATATACCTAATTAATCATTGTTGAGTTTGACTGTAAGGACTAAACAGATAACATAAAATAACCATCATGGATTCAATTAGTCGCAGCAAAGCCAGCCAAAAAGTTACCCTCGTCGGAGCAGTAATCGATTTTTTACTGTCTGTTCTTAAAATTGTTGTCGGCTTTATTGGCAATTCAGGAGCGCTTATCGCAGACGGTATTCACTCATTTTCTGACTTACTCTCTGACTGGGTTGTTTGGTATGCTGCCAAACACGCAGGCGAGGAGCCTGATGCCGAACACCCCTACGGCCATGAGCGATTCGAAACGGCTGCTACATTAGGGCTTAGTATTTTTCTTGCCATTATTGGTACAGGCATTATTTTTGACGCCGCACAGCGCCTATCGGACACTGGTCAAATAAGTTACGCTCCTTGGTTGCTTGCTGTTGCTGCTCTTTCGATTGTTAGTAAAGAAGCTTTGTATTGGTATACAGTGATTGTTGCCAAGAAAGTCAAATCAAATATGCTTAAGGCCAATGCTTGGCATCATCGTTCCGACGCATTTTCATCCGTCGTGGTATTAGTTGGTATTTATGGCGCCGCAAATGGTTACTTTTATTTAGACTCTATTGCAGCAATTATTGTTGGCCTAATGATTGTCTTTATTGCCTGGAAATTGGGCATTGACGCAACAAAAGAACTGGTAGATACCTCGATCGATGCTGAGGATATTGCAAGGCTGCGTGCAGCACTCTCTGAAATTCAAGGCGTTAATAGTGTCCACTCTCTACGTACAAGAAGAAACGGTCATAAGATTTCAGCCGATGTGCACGTACAGGTAAATCCATTTTTATCGGTTAGCGAAGGACATATCATTAGTGTCAGTGTCGAGCGTGTTGCTCAAAATTGTGTTGAAGGTCTGAGTGACGTCACTGTTCATATCGACCCTGAGGACGATGATGACGAAAACACCCCTTATGAAGATTTGCCTGAACGCGCTCAGGCCAGAAGAATTCTGCAACAAGCACTAAAACTTGAACATTGCGACTACGAGATCGAGCGTACACAACTGCATTATCTTGACGGTAAAATTTTGGTGGACTTCTTTCTTTCCCTTGACTGCCTACAAACTGTTGATGCTCAAGAAATCAACAATCAACTATCGAGCATTGTCGGACAATTGCCTGGTTTTGGTGAAGTTAAGGTGTACTTCGGTTAGTACGTTATAGCGCGTGGTAAGCGTGACAAATAGCACCAGCCAATGCATCCGCGGCATCCGCTTGTGGTGCCTTGTTAAGCTTTAATAATTGTTGCACCATAAAAGAGACTTGATCTTTTCCTGCGTGCCCATTGCCAACAATCGCCTTTTTAATTTGATTGGGACTGTAATCCACAATAGGTAGGTCTTGCGTTCCAACAGCTGAAATAATCGCCCCACGTGCGTGCCCTAACTTAATCGCAGCGTCCGGATTGGGTCGATCGGGACGCATGAATGCCCGCTCAATAACAACGATATCGACTTCGTTTTTTTCGAGTATTTCCTTAATGCCTTTAAAGATTGTAATAATGCGTTGATTGAAATCACCCTCGGTGCGAATACAGCCACTTGAAAGGTAGGTAAACTTAAGTTTGTTTGCAGTAATAAGGCCAAAACCGGTGATTCTCGAGCCTGGGTCAACGCCAAGTATATTCATGGTCGCTATTCTAACAGCTATAATCTTTTGCTTATTATTAAAAGGCGCAGCCCATGGCCATTATTGATTTATCGCAACACAACTTTGACGAAACCATTGCTAATAACGAAATCATCATGCTTGATTTTTGGGCCCCTTGGTGCGGACCTTGCTTACAATTTGCGCCCACTTTTGAGCAGGCTTCAGAACAAATCGACAAGGTGGTATTTGCCAAAGTCAACACCGAAGACGAGCAACTCTTAGCGTCTCGTTTTGCCATTCGCTCCATTCCAACACTGATGATTTTTCGCCAAGGTATTAGCATTTTTTCACACCCTGGTACGCTGGCAGTTGCCGATATTAAAGATTTAATTGAAAAAGCAAAAGGTCTCGATATGGATTCTGTTAGAAAAGAATTGATCGAAGAAGGCAAGTAAGCTAGTCAATAAACTTGGCGTATCGCTCTTCTTTAAACCCTACAACAACCACTCCTTCGCTGACAAGTACCGGGCGTTTTATCAATGTTGGCTGTTCAATGAGTAACTCAATGGTGATATTATTTTTCTGCACTTCAGAAAGCGATCGATAAGTAGTGGATCGTTTATTTACTAATACTTCCCAACCAATCGACTCAATCCAAACCTCAATCGTGTCAACCGACAATGGATTTTTTCTGAAATCTATAAACTGGTAATAGGTGTTGCGGGCGCTTAAATACTTGCATGCTTTTTTGACTGTGTCGCAATTCTTGATGCCGTAAACTGTAATCTCAACACTCATAAACTACCTCTACCGACCGAAGGGGGGCTGTTTAAACTTTTCACGCATCCAGTTAAGCGCTCTGAAGGTAACCTCATTCCCAATAATTTTGCGCTCAAGGCGCTTTTTCCCTGGAAACTCCATCAAAAACAAGCCGACAATAATAGCCAGAATGCCTTGGCCTGGAGTAAACAGCATAACAAACCCTAAAATAACCAAGGAAAACCCTAGGATACTTCTACCAACAACAGCAACCAGATGGCCGAAATGCTTAATTTCTAATTTATGATATTTTGCATTAGTGAAATAATCGTGCGGAATTTTGGAAACCAAAAATGGTGTAAAAATCAGACTAACAACAAAAATCAATGCCGAAACTGTGACGATAGGAGCGATGTAGTCCTCAAATTGAGCGAAGATATTTAGGACAAAATCTAGCATGTTAAAAGAAAGGTAACAGGGCCGTCATTAACAAGGGATACTTGCATATCAGCGCCAAAAACACCAGATGCGACATCACTATGTTTAGCCTTGAAACACTCAACCATGTAGTCATATAGTCTCTCAGCCTCAACAGGAGGCTTCGCTGTAGAAAATCCCGGCCTTGTGCCGGACTTGGTGTCCGCCGCCAAAGTAAATTGAGAGATTAGCAATATGCCGCCAGCAATGTCGCTGACACTTAGATTCATCTTGTCTTGTGAATCGGCGAATACACGATACGAAAGCAACTTATTAATCATCTTGTCTGCCTCAATCAACGTGTCATTTTTCTCAACACCAATAAAAACCAACAAGCCTTGATTAATCGATCCAACGGTAGCATCTGCAACCACAACACAGGCGGACGACACTCTTTGGATTAAGGCTTTCATATTCTCTATCTAAGACGACAGATAAGAGATATCAGCTACCGACAAAAATAACGCTCTAACACGGCCAATTAACGCCAACCTTGCTTTGCGTAAATCTTGATCTTCGGCATTCACCATGACATTATCAAAGAATGAGTCAATCACAGCCTTCAAACCCACAAGAGAGGTCATAATCGCTTGATAGTCTTTCTGACCACTGAGTTGATCAGATACAGCTTTGGTAGCCTCAAAAAGAGCAATTTCAGAGTCTTCGAGCAGCAAGGTTGCGTCCACCTCAACGCCAGATTCGCAATCCTTCAACATGTTGGCAATGCGCTTATTGGCTGCAATCAGGCTGGCCGACTCACTTTGCTGGGTAAAGGCGTTTAACGCCTCAACTCTTTGATGGAAATCAAGTGGCGATTCTGGGCTAACCGCAAGCACCGCTTCAAACACGTTGCCATCAACTTTGTTGTCTCTGTAATACGCCTTTAAGCGCTCCATCATAAATTGATAAATCTTCGGTGACACGGTTTTATCAACCGAGTCTGTATGCAAATTCAAAGACGCTTCGATCAGTGCTTTTAAATTAAGCTCAAGTTTTGCTTCGACAAATATTCTCAACAAACCAAGTGCTAGACGTCTAAGGGCATAAGGATCTTTCGAGCCGGTTGGCCCTTGACCAATGCCATAAATACCAGTGATAGTATCCAGCTTATCAGCAATTGCCACCACAAGGCCGCTCGGCGTTGAAGGTAAGTCGTCACCGGCAAATCTTGGCTGATAGTGTTCTTTAATAGCGTCCGCTACTGCGTCAGACTCACCGTCGTTTTTGGCGTAATAGCCGCCCATCACCCCTTGAAGATCGGCAAACTCGCCTACCATTTCACTCAACAAGTCGGTTTTTGCAAGAAGCCCCGCTCTTGCGCAAGAATCCGCATCAACACTAATCATTCCTGCAATGGTGCCACTCAACTTCTCTATACGCTTTGCTTTGTCACCCATAGAGCCCAACGACTTCATAAACAGTACTTTATCCAAATCAACCAACCTGTCTTCCAATCGCTTGGCTTTGTCCTGCTCCCAGAAAAATTCAGAGTCCGCTAATCGTGGACGAATTACGCGCTCATTGCCATTAATAATGACGGATAAATCACTTGACTCAATATTAGCCACTGATATGAATGCTGGCAGTAAATTGCCATTTCCATCAATCATATGAAAATATTTTTGATGCGATTTCATTGCTGAAATCAACGCCTCTTCAGGCACAGCTAAAAACTTCTCATCAAAATGCCCCGAAAAGGCTTTCGGGTATTCAACCAAAGCGCACACTTCATCCAGTAGCGACTCGTCAATGATCGCTGCAGCATTATTGACTTTGGCGACAGAATTGACTTGCTCGCGAATCGCTTCCTTACGAATATCAAAGTCCACTTCAATATCGGACTTTTGCTTCATAAGACCTTGATATTGACTAGCGTGAGTGATCTCAAACGACTGTTCGCCGGTGAATCTCAAGCCGCGCGTCGTATTACCACTATCAAGTCCCATAATACTTGCTGGAACAACAACGTCATCCAACAACATCACCAACCAGTGTACTGGCCGAACAAAAGAATAATCCAAATCACCCCACTGCATTGCACGTGTAATTGGAATATTGTTAATAGCTGTTTCTACAGCGCTTGGTAGAAGTGTTTTTGTCTTCTCACCCGCTTTTTCAGATTTAAAAAAGTAATACTCTTTATCGCCCAATGTTTGCTTTTCAAGAGCGGAAACGTCAACGCCATTTGAGCGTGAAAAACCCTCAATTGCTTTCTCTGGTGCGCCAACCGCAGGACCTTTGCGCTCAATCAATTGGTCCTCTTGTTCGGACTGTAAATTAGCAATAGAGACGGCCAAGCGTCGAGGAGTGCTAAACGCCTTGACCTCGCCCATGGTTAAATCAAGCGATTTAAGCTCAGCAACAAGATTGTCTTTTAATGCGTTTGATAGTTTTTTAAGAAGCTTTGGAGGTAGTTCCTCCGTGCCCAATTCCAATAGGAAGTCATGCGTTTTCATGCAGGGTATTTTAGCGTATTGGCGATTTTAGATTTGTCTAGATAAGTCTAAATCTTAAACGACCTTTTTCGAGATCAATCATCACCGCTTTGCCTTTCAGCTTATCGGGTGTTTGATCAAATTGTTTGTAAACACCGCCAATGGAGATTAGTTGCGCATCAAATTCTTGAATATAGATAGTCGCCGCCTCATTTTCAATACCCGCTATAACTTTGCCAGCCACCGATTGATAAGCCCAAACACTTTGCTTAGCAACCAATTCACTTTCTTTTTCGGCCACATCCAGCAACACCAAATCACCTTTATCAACAACAACTTGATCGTCGCTGGTCAGTCGGTGATTAACAACGGTAGGTGGTACTGTTTTTAACGCAACCTTTGGCTCCTGAATATCTGGATTGACTTTTTTTATTTTGACTGACTTTTTTGCATCTGGAAAATGCGCTAAGCCAGAAAAGTTAGCAAAATCAATAAGTTCTTGTTTGCTTGAACGAATACCAATTACTATCACTTGGTTTTGCACCAAGATCTCCAACATTACTGCAAGTTCATTAGCTTGAAGTTCGTCGCTTTTTACTTCAAGAATAACGGGCAAATCCTGCAAATCATCCTTAAAAGATCTGGACTCTAGTAGCGTCGAAAAAGTATCACAATCGCTTGAATCCACAACGATATTCGCTATGGACTCAGAATTAGTGGAAAGCTTAAATGCCATAGAATGTGCCAACTGTCATCAACTTACTTATCGGAGACGACGATTGAACCACGGCTAATTAGTTAACCCTAAAGAAGAACATAATTTCAGTGTCAAACACGCTTTGATCTGGCGCCATTGGTAATGGCGATGCCTTGTAAACAGCACGCTCAATTGAGTTTCTGAACGATTCTGCTTTATCACTATCATCGATAGTACAGTCTTGAACATTAACGGCCTCGACATAGCCATCTTCATCTTGAATAATATAAACGTCACAACCCCAGTCGTCTTCTGCACCCATATAACGCCATTCTTCTTTAACTCGTGCAGCAATTAAACCGATGTAACTGGACTTCAATTTAGAGAATTGATCTTCAACCACCAGCTCTCTTTCTTGATCCTCTTCTGCTTGGATTTCTTGCGTCAGTGATCTCTTTTCTTGATCCTTCTCAAAGAGTTCAGCTTCAGCAGCACGCTCTTTCTCCAGTTGTTCTTTTTTCTTGCGTTCTTCTTCAGTAAGTTGCTTGGCGAGCTCTTCTTGCTCTTCTGCCTCTTTTGCCTTAGCCTCTGCCTCTTGAGCTTTGAGCTCAGCTTCAACGGCTTTGGCTTCAGTCTCTTTTCTTACTTCGTCCGCCAGCTGTTTTTGCTTTTCAGCCTCCAGTGCATCCGCTTCAGCTAACTCTTTCCTCTTGGATGCATCCGCTGCCTTAGCTTCCGTTACTTCTCTTTCTTCGTCGGCTACTTGTTTTTTCTTTGTTGCTTCTTTAGCCTTTTTTTCCTCATCTTTTCGATGCTCTTCAGCATGTTTTTGTGCTTTTATAGCGGCCTCAGATTGCTGTATCTCGCTCTCTAATTTGTCTTGCTTTTTTTGCTCAAGATCAACCAGCCTTTGTCTTTCGGCCTTAATTACTTCAACATCAATAGTAACTGCCTTGGTTGGTACAGATTGCTGCGCGCCTGCTTTTTGCTCAGGCATCTCCCAACTCTCAACTTTAGCGTAAAGCAGACCAACAACCAATGTGATATGAATAACAACGGCAAAGACAAAGGCGATTGGATGTTTGCGTGCAATTTTCACCATTGGGTGGACTGCAGCAACAATCAAACCGGTAAACAAATTAACAATAAAATTTAAAAACTTTTTCAGCTGATCCATAAGAAGTCTTTTTTTATTCAGGGGTTTCAGTTACGATGCCAACTTTATCAACACCGCTTTGTTGTAGCAGTGCCATTAATTGCACCACACTGCCATAATTCACATCCTTATCGCCGCGGACAAAGACTTTCATTTGCGGGTAGGTATCTAGGCGAGCCATAACGCGACCAACAGCAACACTGATGGACACCCTCTCACCATCTTCAAGATCGGAGGAGGCAACATCGTCCAGTGAATTAATGTAGTAATTACCCGCCTTATCAATGGTAATAACCGTCGGTTGCTGTTCAGCATAGTCCACCATTTTTGCTTCGGCTTGAGGTAAATCCACCTCAACACCTTGCTCAATAATTGGTGTGGTCATCATAAAGATCACCAACAACACCAACATGACATCGATGTAAGGCACGATGTTTATTTCGGCGTTAACTTTAGGTCTGGCGCGACTCGGTAATGCAATCATTGTTATTGCTGTCTTTGGAAGCTAACAAATAATTCTTCAATAAAGGCTGTGTATTTACTGCCTATTTCTTCAACTTGAGAAACCAATCGATTGTAGGCAATCGTTGCAGGAATCGCAGCAAACAAACCAAATGCTGTAGCGATTAACGCTTCCGCAATACCTGGCGCAACAACGGCAATCGTTGCCTGCTTAACGGATGCAAGACCAATAAAGGAGTGCATAATCCCCCAAACGGTGCCAAACAAACCAATATATGGGCTTGAAGAGGCAATCATCGCCAGTACGGATAAACTGCCGTCCAGACGATCAATTTCATTATTTGCGGTGGTATTCATTGAGCGATAAGCGCGCTCAGAATTCATAATCAATGCTTGATTCGATGTTGATTTTGAATGGTTAAACTCCTTATAGCCAGAGCCAAAAATATCCTCCATTGCCGTTCTATCATCCACAATTGCAGGAAGTGCTTCGTATAGTACTGAGAGCTCAGCCTCGCCTTCAAAGCGGTGGTGAAAAGCCTTAATATCCTTTTTTGAGTCAATTAATACTTTTTTCTTGGACATAATCACCGTCCAGGAATAGATTGACATTAACACCAATATAGCCATCACTACTTGCACTACAAAACCGGCGCTGATTATTAAACTGATGATTGATAAACTACTTTCTTCCATTTAGTTTCTCCGAGATTACTTGTGGTATTCCACAAGGTTTGAAATTTTGCGTAAGAACAGAAACAACTTTAACTTCCGCATCAAATAATACCGTATTTTGCTTGATATTCATTATTTTCTGAGAAAAAATCAGACTTGCCTTACCAGCCGATTTAATCTCTGTTTGAACCTCAATTAAGTCATCAAATTTGGCGGGCTTTAAATAGTTAGCCGTCACTTTTCTAACCACGAATAACACACCAAAATCCTTGTTAATTTGATCTTGCTCAAAACCCGCTTCGCGCAACATTTCACTACGACCGCGCTCAATATACTTTAAATAGTTGGCGTAATAAACAACACCACCTGCGTCCGTATCCTCGTAATAAATGCGAATGCTTAATTTGCTCATTTACCGTATAGATCTTTTTGTTTTCCTTGGCGTGTTAATCCTAAATGAGAAAATGCCATATCGGTAGCAACACGCCCTCGCGGTGTTCTCATAATAAACCCTTGCTGAAGGAGGTAAGGCTCAACCATGTCCTCCAACGTTACTCGCTCCTCGCTAAGTGCAGTCGCCAGCGTATCAAGACCAACAGGGCCTGCTGAAAATTTAGTGATAATAAGATCAAGGTAATCTCGATCAAGTTGCTCCAATCCAGCTTCATCCACTTTAAGCGTTAATAAGGCCTCCTGCGCAATCTCTTTATGAATAATACCGTTGGTTTTAACATCGGCAAAATCCCTCACTCTGCGCAATAATCGATTGGCAATTCTAGGCGTACCCCTTGACCGTTTAGCAATCTCGTGCGCACCCTCTATTTCAATCGTAATGCCCAGTATTGCAGCTGAACGCTCAATGATTTTTTGCAAATCTTTTAATTCATAGAAAACTAGACGTTGAACAATGCCAAATCGATCTCTAAGAGGCGAGGTAAGCATGCCGGCACGAGTTGTTGCACCAATCAAAGTAAATGGCGGCAAATCGAGCTGCACAGAGTGAGCAGCAACACCCTCGCCCACCATAATATCCAATTTAAAATCTTCTAAGGCCGGATAAAGGATTTCCTCCACAATGGGATTGAGGCGATGAATTTCGTCAATAAAGAGAATGTCGTAAGGCTCAAGCTTAGTCAAAATAGCTGCCAAATCACCAGAACGCTCTAACACTGGCCCTGCGGTTTGTTTTAAGCCCGCACCCATTTGCTTTGCAATAACATTGGCCAGAGTGGTTTTGCCCAAACCAGGAGGGCCGTAGATCAAACAATGATCAAGTGCGTCTCCTCGTGTTTTAGCCGCCTCGATAAAAAGCGCCATCTGCGACTTAACATCATCTTGGCCAATATATTCATCAAAAGATGTTGGCCTAACCGAGTTGGTTTTTATATCTTCGTTGTTTTGATTTTCACCGCCGACTAGGCGATCTTCTTCGATCATAAGGTGGTGAATATTTGCATGATTCGTCCTATTTTATCTGAATAGATTCACGAGTTTTATGAAGATAGTGTGAAGCATTAATGAATATCGCAGCCAAACGCTATCAATAGGTCAAAATAAGGATGACACTGTATAATTCCCATCTGACTTTAATAGCCGTAAATTGAATGCCGCATATTGCCGTACTGAGTGTTAATCATCAGCTCGCGCCCGTAGAAATACGAGAGAAAGTGGCGTTTGCTCAAAACGAATTATCAAGCTCGGTTTCAAAGCTGCTTTCAATACCAGGTATTCTTTCTTGTGTTGTATTGTCCACCTGCAACCGTTCAGAGCTTTACGTGGCCTCGGAGTCAAGTAATATTGAAGAAGTACTGGGTCAATATTTGGCCAACACGCATGGTATCAACTATAAAAAGCTGTCTCAATATTTAAGCTATTTTGAAAACGATGGCGCCATTAATCATATTTGCAATGTAGCTGCCGGCCTTGACTCAATGGTATTGGGTGAGCCGCAAATTTTTGGCCAACTAAAAGACGCTTATCAATTTTCAAAAGAACACAAAGCACTTGATAAAACACTCGAAAAGTTATTTCAACACGCTTTTACAACGGCAAAAAAAGTTAGAACAGACACCAAAATAGGCGCCTCTCCAGTCTCGGTTGCTTATTGCGCTGTTAAACTCAGTGAAAAGATTTTTACTAACTTGGCTGATCAAACCGTGCTTTTAATTGGCGCAGGTGAAATGATTGAGCTAAGCGCTCAACACCTCAAGCAAAAAGGCGTAAGCAAGATAATTGTCGCCAATAGAACGATTGAAAATGCGCAAACCATTGCACTCGCTTATGAGGCTGAGGCGATTAACCTTAAGCAATTATCTGAACACCTTCATCGCGCTGACATTGTTATTTCGTCCACCGCTGCACCAGTGCCTATTTTGGGTAAGGGCTTGATAGAAACCGTGCTTGTACAAAGGAAACACCAACCAATGTTGCTACTAGATTTAGCCATTCCTAGAGATATTGAGCCAGAGGCTGGCAAACTCGATGATGTGTTTCTCTACACGGTAGATGACCTACAACAGGTGGTAGAAAACAATCTTGAAGGTCGCAAACAAGAGAAAATTGCCGCTCAAGAAATCATTAAAAAGCAAAATATAGAATTTAAAGTCTGGCTTGATAACATTCCCAATGAAGAGATTATTAAGCAATATCGTCAACATGCGATGAACCTTAAAGACGATGCAGTCAAAGGTGCCATTAAAAAACTGTCTTCTGGTGCAGATGCAGATGCGGTTATTCAAGAACTGGCAGACCAACTAACCAATAAACTCTTGCATGCGCCATTTAAGAACATCAAACAAACGCCGAACATTAACTTGGAGCAATGCAAATCTTGCATCCCTAAGCCATCAACAAAACCCATTAAAGCCAATAATTCATGAACCAATCAATCTTAAGTAAACTTGAGCAGTTATCCATGCGCCTTGAGGAAATCAACGCCATGCTTTCGGAGCAGGCGGTTGCCTCAGATCCAAATAAATTCAGAGACTTATCCATCGAACACTCTCAACTAAGCCCTGTTAACGATCAATATCAACAATATCTATCCACTCAAGAAGATATTGATGCTGCCCAACAAATGCTCAGCGAGGATGATGCTGATCTTAGGGAGATGGCAGAGGAAGAAATTTCGGATGGCAAAGACAAGTTAATTGAATTAGAGCTCGAACTTAAAAAATCTCTATTGCCTAAGGATCCTAACGATTCTCGTAATATTATTATCGAAATTAGGGCTGGCACAGGTGGTGATGAGGCCAGTATTTTCTCAGGCGATCTTTACAGAATGTATACCCGTTACGTTGAGAAAAACAAATGGCAAATAGAGGTAATGAGCTCCAATCTTGGTGAGCACGGTGGTTTTAAAGAAGTCATTGCGCGCATCAGCGGCGTTAATGTTTACTCAAAGCTTAAATTTGAATCGGGTGCTCACCGCGTACAACGCGTACCTGAAACCGAATCTCAAGGTCGTGTGCACACATCGGCTTGCACTGTTGCTGTAATGCCAGAAGTGTCAACTATTGAAGAAGTAAACATCAACATGAGTGATGTTAGGGTGGACACTTTTAGAGCCTCTGGCGCGGGTGGTCAGCACGTCAACAAAACGGACTCAGCGGTACGAGTTACCCATATCCCAACCGGCACCGTTGTTGAGTGCCAAGACGGACGGTCACAACACAAAAACAAAGCACAGGCTTTGTCGGTATTGGCTTCAAGAATTTTAGACGCGCAACAACAAGTACAGCATCAAGAGCAGGCCTCTCAACGTAAAGAATTGGTCGGTAGTGGCGACCGTTCACAGCGGATACGCACCTACAATTACCCACAAGGAAGAATTACCGATCACCGCATTAACTTAACGCTTTATAAGCTAAGTGAAGTGATGGAAGGTGAGTTAGAGTCTGTCATTGAACCGCTTATTGTTGAGCAGCAAACAAACCAATTAACGGCGCTAAATGACAGCCTGTAACTAGTTTTTTGTTGGTATTAACTGTGACAACACAAAAATAATACCGAGCGTAATGACAATAGCAGGCCCTGTTGCAATGTCATACTGAATGGAGCTGTAAAGTCCTAGCAGTACGGATATCACCGAGACAACAATAGAGCCAAAAATCATTGACGGCGGTGACTTGGAAAATACACGAGCAATGGCCGGCGGAATAATCAATAAAGAGGTGATTAATAACACTCCAACAATTCGCACAGAAACGGATACCGCAAGTGCGATTAGGAACATAAAGAGAAGTTCATAGGCGATTTTATTGATGCCCTCTGCTCGCGCCAACTCTTCATTCAAAGTCAATAACAACAGCTTCTTCCAATTCATAATCAGCAAACCAACCACAGCAACCATGACCGAGTAAACCCAGAATAAATCTTGTATGGTGATTGAAAGAATGTCGCCAAATAAATAGGCAAAGTAATCGGTATTTCTGTCGCCGACAAAGCCAAGCACCACAATACCGGCTGAGAGTGCAATATGGGAAAAGATACCTAGAATAGCGTCATTCGACAGAAACTGTTTTTGTTGCAATGCCACAATCATAGAGGCAAAAAGTGCGCCAACGATTAACAATCCAAAATTAACTCCAAGACCGCTGACAAGACCAAGTGCAACGCCAAGCAAAGCACTGTGTGAGATTGAATCTGAAAAGTAAGATAGACGCTTCCAAATAACAAAACAACCCAGCGAGCCGGCAATCACCGAGACACCAAGTGAGGCTGCGAGTGCGCGAATAATAAAGTCCTCCATCGTTTACGCCCTAGTCTTACTGACAACGGCGACAAAGGCCGTAAAGATACAAAGAGTGATCTGTTAGCTGAAAGCCGTGTTGTTTGGCAATTTGTAATTGATGAGATTCAATTACATCGTCTTGAAACTCGACAATTTCGTTGCATTTCACACAAACCAAATGATCGTGATGCTCAACATTGGAGAGCTCATAAACGCTCAGATTATTTTCAAAATTGAGCTTATTAACGATACCCGATTCTTCAAATTGCGTCAGCACTCGATAAATAGTAGCAACGCCCACTTCTTCGTTTTGTTCAATCAAGGTGCGATAAATATCTTCAGCGCTCAAGTGATGATTCGGACTCTTTTCTAGCACTTCCAATATTTTCAATCTAGGCAGGGTAACCTTAAGGCCAGCGCTTTTTAAATCTTGTGCGTCCATTCAAAATCCTTGGGTAAAATCTAATCAATATTTTAATCGTTTAACGAATCATGAAAAGACTAACTTTGCTTGTCCTTATTTTGCCGCTGCTAACGGGCTGTGGAGTATCCATGCCGAAAATGCCCTCAATATCAATGCCCGACTTTTCCAAGGTTTCGATGCCAAGTTGGCCAAGCTTTTTAACCCCTTCGTGGCCCAGCATTGATGTTCACAAACCGACCATTATTCAAGGCTCTGTACTCGAAATCGAGGCGGTTGGACAACTGCAATTAGGCATGAGTAAAGTGACGGTAATGGATTTAATCGGTTCGCCAAGCGTTAGCGACCCATTCCACGAGGATCAATGGGACTACATTCATCACTCAACCATCGACGGTGAGGAAGTAATTCATTACCGCTTAACACTAATTTTTGTAGACAACTTATTATCGATTATCGATGACAGTGGCCTTGGCGGGTTATTCAACAACACAGAACAATAGGCGTAAATCCAGCCTACTCGACCACCAAAGATCAATCGAGTAAAATACCCTCATGTCTGAATTAATCGTTAATGAGCTAAGCTGTCAAAGAGGTTACAACACCCTTTTTGGCGAACTCTCGTTCTCTATAACTTCAGGTGAAATATTAAGAATTTCTGGGGCTAACGGTAGTGGCAAGACCTCATTGCTAAAAATTCTTGCCGGCTTAAGCGGCGCCGAATCAGGCTCGGTTGCTTACAACAATCACAGGTCAGGGTCAAGCGAATACCAAGAAGATATTTTCTATTTGGGCCACCTCCCTGCCCTTAGTCCGGAGCTCTGTTGCAGAGAAAACTTGAGTTACTTGTCACACCTTCAGGGGGCCGATACCAACGATCAAATAAGAGATGCTTTGATCGCTATTGGCTTAAAGGGCTACGAATACGAATACGCCGCTAATTTATCGGCCGGCCAAAAAAGGCGTGTCGTACTTGCCTCACTCTTCATTAATAAAGCCCCAATTTGGCTGCTGGACGAGCCATTTACCGCACTCGATAGTGATGGTATTGCCATCCTCGAGGAGCAAATCAACAAGCACTCAAGGAGTGGTGGTATTTGCATTTTAACCACCCATCAGGACTGCAATTTGTCCAATATGAGGACGCTCTCGCTGTGAATATTTTCATGCAAACACTCGCCCGCGATTTGAAGATGGCACTGAGAAATCCATCCAGTTTTCTCAACCCTTTGCTGTTCTTTGTCATTGCCATTTCTCTTTTTCCTTTGGCCATTAGCCCTGAAGCACACACCCTTTCAAACATTGCCCCTGGTATTATTTGGGTCACCTGTATGTTGGCCGTACTGCTTTCTTTAAACGCACTATTTCACACCGATTACGACAACGGCGTCTTGGAGCAAATGGTGATTTCACACCACTCTTTACCCTTGCTTCTACTCGCTAAAATAACTGCACATTGGTTATTAACAGGCCTGCCTATTGTGTTGTTATCGCCGTTATTAGGCGCTGCACTTTTTCTGGATAGCGAGAGTATTGGTGTACTTATGCTTACCTTGTTGCTAGCCACGCCAAGCCTTAGCCTAATTGGTGCGATTGGCGCCTCTTTAATTGTCGGCATTAAGAACTCAGGCATGTTGTTGTCATTATTGATTCTACCCCTCTATACCCCCATTCTTATTTTCGCCTCAAGTGCCGTTTCCCAAGCGCAATATGACCTTTCAATTAGCGCCCAACTGTACTTCCTTGTAAGCATTTTAATTCTGAGCTTAATGGGCTCACCCTTTGTAAGTGCTCTTGCTTTGAAAACAAGCTTAGAATGACCTTTATATTCTAAAAAAATACGTTATAATTCTTTCACACGCTGATTTGTCCCGATTGCTAGCGTTGTCACTTTAAGTGACTTAAACAAGCTAAAGCTGGCGTTTTCCTTACCCGAAATCCCACTTTTAAGGGTTTTTATAAATTTCAAAAGGAAAACACTTATGATATTTACTTCCGAATCCGTTTCAGCAGGTCACCCTGATAAAGTTTGTGACCAAATTTCGGACGCCATTCTTGATGCGGCATTGGCCCAAGACATTCATTCACGCGTTGCCGTTGAAACTCTCGTTAAAGACAACCAAGTCGTACTTGCGGGTGAAATCACCACAGGCGCCGATATTGATTACGAGGCCGTTGTTCGTAAAACCATTGTAGAGATTGGTTACGATCAAGACGAGTACGGCTTTAACGGCCACAACTGTGCCATAACCAATTTACTCGGCGAACAATCGCAAGACATCGCTATGGGTGTTGACGAATCAAATGATCACGAGCAAGGTGCAGGTGATCAGGGTCTTATGTTTGGTTATGCTGATAACGCGACTGACGTACTGATGCCAGCACCTATTGTCTACGCTCATCGCCTTGTCGCGCGCCAAGCAGAATTGATGAAATCTGGCGCATTACCGTGGCTAAGACCCGATGCCAAATCTCAGGTTTCTTGTATTTACGAGGACAACCATGTAGTCGGCATTGATGCGATCGTTTTATCCACTCAGCACGATGCAGATATTTCACTCAATGATTTACGCGAAGCGATTTTAGAAGAAGTCATTAAGCCTATTTTGCCAAGTGAATGGCTTAGTAACAATACCAAATACCACATCAACCCAACAGGTAACTTTGTTATTGGCGGTCCGGTGGGTGATGCAGGTTTAACAGGTCGAAAAATTATTGTTGACACATATGGCGGCATGGCCCGCCATGGTGGCGGCGCCTTCTCGGGCAAAGACCCCTCCAAAGTGGATCGAAGTGCAGCTTATGCCACTCGCTACGTGGCGAAAAACATTGTTGCCGCGGGGTTAGCTGAAGTTTGTGAGATTCAGATATCTTATGCCATTGGTGTGGCCGAACCGACCAGTATTAATATCAACACCTTTGGTACAGGAAAAGTAAGCAACCAAGAAATCGAACAATTAATTTCTGAACATTTTGATCTTAGACCTAAGGGCTTGATTGCGATGCTTGACTTAAAGCGACCAATCTACCAACAAACGGCAAGTTGCGGTCACTTTGGTAGAACAGAGGATTCGATTAGCTGGGAAAAAACCGATAAAGCCCACCTGCTTAGCTAACAAAATTCCCGTGTTTTAGTTATAATACGCACCTGCCAAGGAGCGTTGCATTGGGATTCATCCCATCAGGCTTGGCAATCAAAACGACGCTCATTTATTTTTCAATATAGATACAGGAAAAACAAATGAGCAACAACACTCTAGACAATAACGACTACAAAGTAGCCGACATAACTCTTGCCGATTACGGCCGTAAAGAAATCGAGCTAGCAGAAGCCGAAATGCCAGCACTAATGGCGCTTCGCCAAAGGTATGCCAATGAAAAGCCACTTGCAAATGCAAAAATTCTCGGCTGCATTCACATGACCATTCAAACCGCAGTATTAATGGAAACATTAGTGGAACTTGGTGCTGAGGTTCGTTGGTCGTCTTGTAATATCTTCTCAACTCAAGATCATGCAGCAGCGGCAATGGTGGCAGCCAATATTCCAACTTTTGCTTGGAAAGGTGAGACAGAGGAAGAATTCTTATGGTGTATCGAGCAAACTATTCTTGAAAATGGCAAGCCTTGGAATGCCAATATGGTGCTAGACGATGGCGGCGATTTAACTCAAATGTTGCACGAAAAATACCCAGAAATGCTCAATGACATTCATGGCATCAGTGAAGAAACAACAACGGGCGTACACCGCCTAATCGAAATGATTGCCTGTGATGAACTTAAAGTGCCAGCAATTAACGTCAATGACGCAGTAACAAAATCAAAAAACGACAACAAATACGGCTGCCGTCATTCTTTAAATGACGCCATCAAGCGCGGCACAGACATGCTAATGTCTGGCAAAAAAGCCCTTGTTATTGGTTATGGCGATGTTGGCAAAGGCTCAGCACAATCTCTTCGCCAAGAAGGTATGATTGTGAAGATCAGTGAAATCGACCCAATTTGCGCGATGCAGGCTTGCATGGACGGCTTTGAAGTGGTCTCACCTTACAATAATGGTATCAACACCGGCACAACTGCGGGTATCAACACAGTCTTGCTTTCAACAACGGATTTGATTGTCACCACAACAGGTAATATCAATGTTTGTGATTCTGCCATGCTACAATCTCTAAAACCCGGCTCGGTGGTTTGTAATATCGGCCACTTTGACAATGAAATTGATACGCAATTCATGCGTGACAATTGGCGGTGGGATGAAGTTAAACCGCAAGTGCATCGTGTCTTTAGGTCAAAAAATAAAAACGATTATTTGATTCTTTTATCCGAGGGTCGTTTGGTCAATCTTGGTAATGCAACGGGGCATCCGAGCCGCATTATGGATGGCTCTTTTGCCAACCAAGTGTTAGCGCAAATGCATCTGTTCGAGAAAAAGTTTGCCGATTTACCAGAGACTGAGAAATCCGACAAAATTACCGTTGAAGTGCTGCCTAAAAAACTCGACGAGGAAGTGGCTGCCGGTATGGTTGGAGGATTTGGTGGTGTGCTAACGATTATGACCGATACACAAGCAGACTACATCAACACCCCAAAAGATGGCCCGTTTAAACCTGAAACTTACAAATACTAACCTTTGTCAACCCACCAACAATGCGAGCACTGCTCGCATTGTTGTTTAAGCTGTCAAAGAATTCTTGAATACCTCTATCTCTTTCGGTTTTTTTGGACAGGGATACGATGATGAAAATCGTTATTTTTTTTTCGTGGTGGTCGCTGCTGTAGCACGCCTACTGGCTTAGAATAAGACACCAAACATTCTTCGCCACTGCCAATCAAATCACTACGCCCCATGCGCTTTAACGCTTTTTGTAATACACCCCAATTTTCAGGATCATGGTAGCGCAAAAAAGCTTTATGTAATTTGCGTTGTTGCCCACTACGTGGGGTTTTTACCGATTCTGATTGTCGAGTAATTTTCTTAAGCGGATTTAATTCACTGTGATACATAGCGGATGCTATTGCCAGAGGGGTGGGGATAAAGGCCTGCACTTGATCAGGCTTAAAGTCATTACGTTTTAACCAAAGCGCTAAATTTAGCATATCCTCATCACTGGTTCCCGGATGAGAGGAAATAAAATAAGGAATTAAATATTGATCTTTGCCTGCTTGCTTGGAATAACGATCAAACAGTTTTTTAAATTGATGATAAGCGCCAATACCCGGCTTCATCATCTTGGACAAAGTACCCTCCTCTGTATGCTCTGGCGCAATTTTTAAACGCCCACCCACATGATGAGTTACTAACTCTTTAATGTATTCTGGGTCCCGTACAGCCAAATCATAGCGCAAACCTGAAGCAATAAAAACACGCTTAACTCCTTTTAGATTTCGAGCGCGTCGGTACAATTTAGTCAGTGGTTTATGGTCTGTCCCCAGATTTGGGCAAATACCAGGATAGACACAAGAAAGACGTCGACAAGCAGCTTCAATTTTAGGATCCTTGCATTGTAGACGATACATATTGGCCGTAGGGCCACCAAGGTCAGAGATATTGCCTTTAAAATCTTCATCTGTATCGCGGATGGTTTCAATTTCACGAATCACAGAGTCTTCAGAGCGACTTTGAATAATGCGCCCTTCATGCTCGGTAATGGAGCAAAAAGTACAACCACCAAAACAGCCGCGCATAATATTTATTGAAAAACGAATCATATCAAAGGCAGGAATTTTCAGCTTGCCATAAGAAGGATGCGGTTTGCGCGTATAAGGCATCTCAAACACGCTATCAAACTCCTCCATTGACAAAGGGATCGGCGGCGGATTCAACCAAACATCGCGCTCACCGTGGCGTTGTACTAAAGCACGAGCATTGCCCGGATTTGTCTCTAGATGAAAGACACGTGACGTATGCGCATATAGATAGCGATCTTTTGCCACCTGTTCAAAAGAAGGCAGGCGGATAACCGACCTTTCTCGCTTTAAGCCTTTGGTGCGATGGTCAAAATCGATAACCTGAACTGCCCCCTGATTGGGGTCAATTTTACGGGGCTTGGCCTGGCTATTCTTATCGCCACAACCCTGCTTATCCTTGGCAGATGTATCTGCATAAGGATCCGTTTGTGGATAAACTAGACTCTTATCAGAGTCAATTTCACTTGAATCTAGCACCGTCCAGCCTTCAGGAATGCCTTGACGCATATAAGCGGTGCCACGAATATCAGTAATTTCCTTAATGTCTTCACCGGCCGCAACCCGGTGAGCAACCTCAACGACAGCGCGTTCAGCATTACCAAAAAGCAGTAAATCTGCCTTAGAGTCAGGAAGAATAGAGCGGCGAATAGTTTGCGACCAGTGATCGTATTGCGCAATACGCCTTAAACTGGCTTCAATACCACCAATAATAACAGGAATGCCTTTGTAAGCTTCCTTGGCGCGTTGAGTGTAAACAGTAGTCGCGCGATCCGGGCGCTTGCCAGCCATAGCACCTGCAGTATAAGCATCATCAGAACGCGGTCTTTTCTCGGCCGTGTAATGATTCACCATAGAATCCATATTGCCTGAGGCGATAGCAAAAAATAAACCAGGCTTTCCTAGTTGACGAAAGGCATCCGCTGAATGCCAATCAGGCTGTGAAATAATCCCCACACGAAACCCTTGAAACTCCAACAAGCGGCCAATAATTGCCATCCCAAAACTAGGATGATCTACATAAGCATCTCCTGTAATGATGATGATATCACAGCAGTCCCACCCCAGCTCGTCCATCTCTTTACGAGACATCGGCAGCAATGGTGCAGGAATAAGTCCTTTTTTATGAGGCCAAAATTTGGGGTAAGAATGGAGATTTTTGGGCGCTAACGACATGGTGCTAAATTATACAGTAACAGATCAATCGCTTAACCAGACTGAAAGTAATGAACCCAACTCAATGCAGTTACAAATACCGGCCAAGGCGCTAGATTATCACTTAAAAAAATTAGCTATCAACTCTGATAGATACCTACCTCTATCGTCACCGATTGCACTTCTGGGTGTTTTTGTTTCAGTTGGCGAGTTAAGTCCTCAATAAGGTGATCAATACGACGCACCGTGGCAAAAACAGCGGAACGCTCGTCTCGAAACTCAACGTTGTCTGCAATATTGACCTTTACATGCTCAATATCGGATTGGATATTGTCAATTAACGCCTCCTCCCTAACCTCTACCTCGGCAACAAGAATAATGTTGCTTTCATCCATAATGATAGATTTAACATCATGGCAAAGCTCAACTTCATTGTGCGCTTTACAAATGTTGATAAACACCTCTTCAATCTCCAAATGACGAATATCGGATAAGTAAATCATATTCACCCTACCCAAAAATACAGCTGCGACACCAAGTAGCATGGCAATAAGAGAGGAGAACAAAATATCCCAAAACGGATTACCGGTAACGTAAGACAGTGAAATACCGATAAGCGCCAACAAAATACCGAACATCGCAATACTGTCTTCTAGAATCATAGCCACCAAAGTTGGGTCTTTGGCCTCGCTTATATATTCGACAACCGAAATATCAATATCTTTGGTTCTTTGACGAAACTCCTTCATCGCTACCCGCCAAGCGTTGCCTTCAATGACAAAAGAAATACTGAGAACAATAAACGCCAATAGAATGCCACTGATATTGAAGTTAAGAATGCTGATGCTGACAGCCTCAATCTCTGTCTCACCCATGATTGAGTAGGAGTGGTAAGCGTGATATAAGCCCAACCCAGAGCCAATTGAAAATAGACCAATGGCTGACCATAAATTCCAAATGAATTTCTTCTGATTGTGGCCAAAAGCGTAATCTTGATCGGGCGCTTTTTCACTGGCGATTAAACCAAACAACAAAAACAGTTGGTTCAACGTGTCCATTAACGAGTGGATCGCCTCATTCATCATCGAAGCTGAAGTGGCGACAAAGGCGGAGATAAACTTGATTACGGTAACCACGGCATTACTGGCTATACCGATGACAACAATTTTTTTACTTCCTGATGACACATTAACTCCTTGATTTTTCAATATTGGGGTGCTTCATTAATTAGCCAAAGCCCATGAATGAAGTCTATCCCATCTGCTTTCATTTGTCACAATATTTTATTTATTTAAGGGTGGGAAAATCCAGTCTTATTTGAGCTCACATCGATTTCAATTCGCTATAATGACTTTCTACTTAAACGGGAATAATTGAGTAAATATGAGTGATCAGACCCTTGTTTTTTTACTGATTTCCACCACCTTTGTTTTGTTTGTTTGGGGCAAAGTCCGTTACGACATGGTTGCCTTCGGCGCTCTTATTGCTGGCACACTCATTGGTGTTATCCCCACGCAAGAAGTATTTTCTGGCTTTGGCCATCCGGCGGTTGTTATTATTGCCCTAGTTCTTATTATTAGCAGGGGCTTGGTTCGTTCCGGCTCTGTTGAACTGATTAGCTCAAAGCTTGCCTACCTCATCAGCGGCGTAAGAACTCATATTGCGGTGATGGGTACAGTCTCAGCAACGCTCTCAAGTATTGTCAACAATGTTGCTGCTTTGGCCATATTAATGCCTGCAGACACCGCACTCAACAAAAAAGCCAATAGAAAACCTTCTGCAACACTTATGGCACTTGCCTTCACCTCAATATTGGGTGGTATGGTGACAATGATTGGCACCGCCTCAAATGTTGTTATTGCCACCTATCGAGAGGGCGTACTGGATACGCCGTACTCAATGTTTGACTTTGCTCCAGTTGGCTTAATTGTCGCCCTTTCCGGTGTTATTTTTATTGCCTTATTTGGCTGGCGCTTGATGCCTAGCCCCAAAGGTTCAAACAAACTGGACACCCGACCGGAAGACGTTCGACAATATGTGTCCAATGTGGTGATTGCCCAAGACTCTAACTTTATTGGTCAGTACTTGTCTCATTTGGATGATATTTGCGATGAGGCCAACGTCTCGATTTTAGGCCTTATTAGAAATAATGAGCGACTGGAGGGTGAAGGCTTTATTCGTAATTTTATTATTAATGTTGACGACCTGCTGATTCTAGAGGGCTCCGTTCAAGGCATTGATGAGTTTATGAAGCAAACAAAAACTCACTACATCAGTGAAACAGAATCCGATTTTGAATTTACCCATACCTCGCTTATAGAGGCTGTTGCACCCCCTTTCTCTCGCTCTATCGGTAGAACCGCTACTCAATTAAGCCTACTCAAACTCAGACAAATTTCACTGCTTGGTATTTCTCGCTCTGGCCGATCCATTATTCACCAAGTAAGAAAAACCAAAATTCAACCGGGTGATGTATTGCTTTTACACGGGGACAGTGAACACCTCGAAAGTGCCGTTCAGTGGATGGAATGCCTCACCCTTGAAAGAAAAGATTTGCAAATCCCTCAAAGAAAAAAAGCTTGGATGGCTGTCCTCTCTTTCTTGGTTGCCATTATCGCCTCCAGCCTAGGGTACATTAATTTACCAATTGCACTGTCTCTTGTTGTTGTTTTCTATATTGCTGCCAATGTCATTCCTACGATTGAAGTTTACCGATCCATCAGTTGGCCTGTTATCGTACTCTTAGGGGCAATGATCCCCATTGGTCAAGCCTTGCAAAGCAGTGGTGGCGCAGAAACAATTTCCAATAGCCTTCTATACATTGCAAGTGGTGCCTCGCCAGTGGTCATTCTCACCATGATGCTGCTAATCACCATGCTACTCAGTGCCGTGCTTAACAACGTTGCTACCGTGCTTGTTGCCGCCCCAATCGGCCTCGAAATAGCGAAAACCTTGGGGGTCAATCCCGATACATTTTTGATGGCGGTTGCGATTGGCGCCTCATGCGCTTTCTTGACGCCGATTGGCCATCAAAACAACACCTTGGTAATGGGTCCTGGCGGCTATCGCTTCGGGGATTATTGGAAACTAGGACTGCCACTCGAAATCATTATTACCATTGTTGCCATTCCAGCTTTGCTTTATTACTGGCCGTTAGAGGCTTTACCACTATAAATTCACTTTATTGAAAAGATTCAAAGCAAGGGGTTGATGCGGTAAAATTTTCGTTATTTTTCAGCTGTTTTCATGTCACTTTTAGACTTAGATGCAACCGCATCATTCCAAAATTTAATCCTTAAATTACAAGCTTTTTGGGCCGAAAAAGGCTGTGCTTTGATGCAGCCTTTTGATATGGAGGTTGGCGCCGGCACCTTTCACCCGGCAACGTTTCTGCGCTCGATTGGCCCCGAGCCATGGAAAGCAGCCTACGTTCAGCCTTCTCGTCGCCCTACCGATGGCCGTTATGGTGAGAACCCGAATCGACTGCAACACTACTACCAATTTCAAGTACTAATGAAACCTTCACCGAGCGACATCCAAGATCTTTATCTTGAGTCTCTATCAACGATTGGTATCGATCTCAGCGTTCATGATGTACGCTTTGTGGAAGACAACTGGGAGTCACCTACATTAGGCGCCTGGGGTCTGGGTTGGGAGGTTTGGTTAAATGGCATGGAAGTCTCTCAATTTACTTATTTTCAACAAGTTGGTGGTCTGGCATGTAAGCCAATTTCAGGCGAGCTGACTTATGGACTGGAAAGACTGGCAATGTACCTACAAGGAGTTGATAGTGTTTATGACCTTGTCTGGACGGAAGGTCTGAGTTACGGAGATGTTTTTCATCAAAACGAAGTAGAGCAATCAGAATACAACTTTGATATTGCCGATACCGAAGTTCTGTTTCGACAATTTGATGAAGCGGAAGCAATGAATTCACAGCTCATTGAAAAAGAATTACCCCTCCCTGCCTACGAACAGGTGATGAAAGCTTCGCATTTGTTTAACTTGCTCGACGCAAGGCACGCCATCAGTGTCACCGACAGGGCGCGTTTTATACGACGTGTTAGGGCAATGAGTCAAAAAGTAGCGCAAGCGTATTACGATTCAAGAGAGCGACTTGGTTTTCCACTATTCAAGGAATAGCAAACATACTTAATGAGACTTTTTCATTACCCATACCAAAAAGTACTTAAATACTCAAAGAGTCAATTTGCTATTTATTGGCTATGCGCAATCAGCTTTATAGAGTCCTTTATATTGCCCCTGCCTTTGCAAGATGTTTTATTGGCATCGATGTCACTGCAAAAGCGAAATAAAGCCTATCACTACGCACTTTTTTGCACCTTAAGCTCCGTTGCCGGTGCCATGATTGGCTATTACTTGGGTGTTTACTTTATTGATCTTTTGCTGCCATTTATAGAGAAATTTGGCTATCTTTCCCAGCTCAATCAAGCCGAGGGCTGGTTTATTAAATACGGTATCTGGATTATTTTGATTGCTGGCTTTAGTCCCGTGCCGTACAAAATTTTCACCGTTGCCGCCGGTATGCTTTCCATGGCATTTTTGCCTTTTATTCTCTTTTCTCTCATTGCCAGAGCGGCTCGTTATTTTCTAATAGCCTTTCTCGTAAGAAAATTTGGCAAACAGTGTGATGCGTGGTTAAATAAATACATCGATAGATTGGGTTACGTTTTAATTGTCATTATTGCAATAGGACTTTGGTATGCATACTAAATTACTGATTAGCGCATTATGTTTATTCCTCGCGGGTTGCTTTACCAATGACCCTAACAAGGTTATCGTTGAAGACCGATCATTTAATAAGGAAAACGCCGTTAGCTCGTTTGAAGTGGAAGATACACAAACTATTATCGAACCAGCCGAATCCACAAAAGTAAGTAGCGCCAAGACAGAGCCTGAAAAGAAAAAAACGAAACAGAAAAGCAGTTGGTTCATTCCTGTGGATGCCGAAATTCTAAAGAAATACTCACCAGACGATCAGCACTTAGGCATCACCTTTGCCACCGATCCCGACCAAGAAGTACGTGCAATTCGAGACGGCACCGTGGTCTATAGTGGCTCCAAGATGAAGAGCTACGGCAAAATGATTATCATCAAACACGCTTTTGGCTTCTACAGTTCTTATACACAAAATCAATTGTTGCGCGTGCGTGAAGGCGACCACGTAGACAAAGGGCAAGTGATTGCTTTAACAGGAAAAAATCCTTTCTATTTCGAAATGAAAAAATACTCAGACCCTATTAATCCATTAAAATACTTAAAATGAGCGAATTCATCCAAAATATCAGCCCCATTCAAATGACCGGCGTCCTTTTCGTGGTGGCACTTGTTGCACACTTTGGTCTAGGTATTGCGCTTAAATTAATCACCAAGCACACGGGGAAAACCAAAACGCAAATAGATGACTATTTGATTGCATCCCTTTCGACACCTCTGAAGGTGTTAATTTGGTACGGCTGGATTTACTTTTCAGCACTTGCCCTTAAAGTCGACATTCCGGTGCTCGGCCAAATTATTGGCTATATCGACATTATTCCAATCCTCATCTTAACTTGGGCAGTCATTAGGCTGATTTCAAGCATTGAAAGCTTTATGCTTGAGCGAAAAGGCAGTGTCGACAAAGACTCAGTTCGACTGTTTACCCGTCTTTTCAAAATGCTTGTTGTGTTTGCTATCGTCCTTGGTGTAGCGCAATACTTTGGCTTTGCCGTCTCCTCTATTATTACTTTTGGTGGTGTCGGTGGTATTGTCATCGGTTTTGCTGCCAAAGACATGCTCGCCAATGTGTTTGGGGGCTTGATGATTCAAATGGACAAACCGTTTTCCACCGGTGACTGGATTCGTACAACAGACAATAGCATCGAGGGCATGGTGGAAAAAATTGGCTGGCGGATGACGCGTATTCGCACCTTTACCAAAAATCCGGTGTACGTACCCAACTCTATTTTCGCAACAATTCCAATTGAAACACCATCACGCATGACCAATCGTCGCATCAATGAAATTATCGGCATTCGTTATGATGACATCGAGCAAATGCCAAGTATTATTGAAGAAGTTGAAACACTGATGAACAATCACGAACACATTGACCACAATGAAGCTTGTCGTGTTTATTTTGATGTGTTTAATGCCTCATCGCTCGACTTTGTTATTTATGCCTTCAGCTCGGTGACCAACTCTACGGAGTTCAAACGCATTAAAGGTAAGTTATTGCTTGATATTGCCGCTATCATCGCCAAACACGGTGCGGAAATTGCTTATCCAACGCAAACCTTGCATATTCAAAAATAAACGTTATGACCATCTCTAAATTACACATTCGCACTTTTGGGTGTCAAATGAACGAGTACGACTCTAATAAAATGAGTGACGTGCTCAAGCACTCTCATAGCCTTGTGCTAACTGATGACGCTAAAGAGGCCGACGTATTATTGCTTAACACTTGCTCCATCAGAGAAAAAGCTGAAGAGAAGTTGTTCCACCAATTGGGTCGTTGGAAAAAATTCAAAGACAAAAACCCCAACTTAGTGATTGGCGTTGGCGGTTGTGTGGCCTCACAAGAGGGTGAATTAATCCTTAAAAGAGCACCTTATGTGGATCTTATTTTTGGCCCACAAACATTGCACAGACTGCCAAACATGCTTAACGATGTGCTTGAGAAAAATCAGGTAAGCATTGATATCTCTTTCCCAGAAATCGAAAAATTTGACCACCTTCCAGAGCCCGAAGTAACAGGCTCATCTGCCTTTGTTTCTATTATGGAGGGTTGCAGCAAATATTGCACTTTTTGTGTTGTACCTTATACGCGCGGCGAAGAAGTTTCTCGTCCATTTAATGACGTCATGCACGAAGTGGAAGTTTTAGCAGCGCAAGGCATTAAAGAAGTTAATCTATTGGGGCAAAATGTTAATTCTTATCAAGGTTTAATGGATGACGGTGAAATGGCTGACCTCGCCCTTCTCATCAGTATTGTTGCCCAAATTGAAGGCATTGAACGCATTCGTTTCACCACATCCCACCCAGTAGAATTTAGCGATCGATTGATTGAGACCTATAGAGATGTGCCAGAATTGGTATCGCACTTACATTTACCAGTGCAAAGTGGCTCGGATAAAATTCTTGGGCTAATGAAGCGCGGCCACACTGCGATAGAATACAAATCTAAAATGAGGAAACTGAAAGAAATTCGCCCAGATATTTCATTCTCATCGGATTTTATTATCGGCTTTCCAGGCGAGAGCGAGGACGACTTTAATCAAACCATGAAACTCATCAACGACATTGGCTTCGATAAGTCCTTCAGCTTTATTTACTCCAAGCGCCCCGGCACATTAGCAGCAAGTTTTGCTGATAATGTTAGCGAAGAAGTTAAAAAACAGCGCCTAGCAATTGTGCAAGATACGCTCAATGAAAGCACTGATTCAATATCCAAATCAATGATTGGCAGTGTGCAAAAAGTACTCGTTGAGGGCAAATCTAAAAAAGGCAGCACGTTAAGTGCTCGCACAGAAAATATGCGTACCGCTCACTTTACTGGCGATGAAGGCCTCATTGGACAAATCGTATCCGTAAGAATAACGGACGGTGTTGGCAACTCTCTACAAGGTGAATTGGTTAGTCAGCCTGCGCTAACCACAGCTTAGAATACCAATAATAGCGCCCTTTCTGCTTAGAGGGGACTGTGCAGTTATAACGACTTCTGCCTTTTGCCAAGGGCTTGCTTGCTTGAATCGTGACCTTATCCACCCCAATCCAGTTCATTTCAGGCGCTTCTTGTCCCGCAACAAAACAGGCAAATTGATATCGCTCGTTGGCATTCATTGGTCTTGTAAAATTCAACGTCAATAAGGGTCTATCGCCCTCACTAATAAGCATTAATTTTGGCTCTTCAGATGCAATCGGCATTGGCAGTGAATTAACCTTCAAAGCAAAACTGCTCATTTTTGCATAAGACCCTGCCATGGCGTAGCGAGGCAAGTTAAACCGATCACTATTAACACCAATAGCACCAGACTGTTGACCAAAACCTACAAAACCCAACGCTTGTAATTGATCGTAAGCAGCGTCATCAAATTCCCCATAAGGGTAAGCAAAGAACTTGAATTGAACGCCCAATTCTATCTTCAATCTTATTTGTGCGCTAATTATTTCAGCGGCAATCTCTTTACTCTCTTTACCCGCCAAGTGTGAATGACTGACGCCATGGTTATATGTAGCAATTAAATCCGACATTTCGCCCAACTGAGTCCACGACATCATCGCTGGATAGTGTTGATCTATTGCCTCTGTTGCAACAAAAACAGCCATCGGCATTTGGAACTCCTTGAGCAAAGGATAGGCGTTGTCGTAGATAGACAGATAACCATCATCCGCCGTCAAGCTCACGCACTTATCCGGCAAAGAGGTGTTTGCCTGAAGTGCATCAATAACCTCATCCAAAGGCAACACCTCAAAATCATTGTCTTGCAAGTAGCTTAAATGCGAGCGAAAAAGCTCAGGCGACACACTGGTTGATCTTGGACCATCATCAGTAAAACGGTGGTAAACCAATAAAACACAATGATCACTTTCAGCAATAGCTTGCTGGGGGAAAATACTGAACAAAGAGCACAGTACAACCAAAAGGGTTTTTCGATAATAGTTCATAAATAACATCATAAATCAAATTCAACAATAGTTTGTCTAAGTTATTGTTGTTTGTGGCTCAAAGCAGTAAAATATATATAATGAAATTTACACTCGATATTCAAAGCTCCGACCAATTGGCCAATATTTGTGGCTCCCTTGATAAAAATCTTGAAAACATCGCAAAAAGCCTTGACGTAACCCTTTCCAACAAAGGTGCAGATTTTAGCATTAAGGGTGATAACGCCCACTTAGTTATCAATGTCCTGCAAGATCTGCTGTCGCAGTCTGATGGAAAAATACTTGGGCTTAGTGATATCGATCTCAGTATTAAATCGCAAAAAAATGGCAACGACTCTTCAAGGGTTGTCACTATTAGAACCGCACGCAAACACGTGCACATTCGCAGTGCTAATCAACAAATCTATGTCAATGCCATTGAAGAAAAGGACGCCACTTTTGGCGTGGGTCCAGCAGGCACAGGAAAAACATATTTAGCTGTTGCAAGAGCAGTAGAAGCACTTGAGAGATCAAATGTTAGAAGGATTATTTTAGTCAGACCTGCCGTCGAAGCGGGAGAGAAGCTGGGCTTCTTACCGGGCGATTTAACCGAAAAAGTTGACCCTTATTTACGTCCAATTTATGACGCACTTTATGAATTTCTGGGTTTTGAAAAAGTTGCTAAATTATTGGAGAAAAATATCATCGAGGTTGCGCCGCTCGCTTTTATGCGTGGTCGCACCCTTAATGAGGCATTTATTATTCTAGACGAAGCGCAAAATACCACCATTCCGCAAATGAAAATGTTTTTAACGCGAATGGGATTTGGCTCCAAGATGGTAATTACTGGCGATGTTACGCAAATTGATTTAGCCAACCCTAAGCAATCTGGCTTATTGGATGCGATGAAGATTTTAAAAGATGAAAAACGAATTGCGTTCTGTAATTTTGAGGCCAAAGACGTTGTTAGACATAGCCTTGTACAGCGCATTGTCAAAGCGTACGACAACGCAGAATGACTAAGACTGTCAACAAGATCATTGTCGGCTTGTCCGGTGGTGTAGACTCTTCCGTCACCGCCCTTCTATTGCTTGAACAAGGCTACGAAGTAGAGGCCTTATTTATGAAAAACTGGGAAGAGGACGACAGCTCTGAGCATTGCTCTTCTGCCGAGGATTTGGCCGATGCAAAACAGGTCGCTGGAAAACTAGGAATCAAACTGCATACCGTTAATTTTGCTCACGAATACTGGGAAAATGTTTTTGATCATTTTCTAGAAGAGCACAAAAAAGGACGGACACCTAATCCAGATGTTTTGTGCAATCAACACATTAAATTCAAAGCTTTTCTTGATCACGCGAAAGACCTTGGCGCCGATAAAATCGCCACTGGCCACTACGCTAGAATTGTTGAAAATCAAGGCCAATATCAGTTACAAATGGGGCTAGATGACAGCAAAGATCAAAGCTACTTTCTTCACCTTCTAAATCAAGAGCAGTTATCGCAAAGTCTCTTTCCACTTGGTGAAATAGACAAAACACAAGTGCGAGAAATTGCCACAAAAAATGGCTTTGTTACCGCAGAGAAAAAAGATTCAACCGGTATTTGTTTTATTGGAGAACGGCACTTTTCCGAATTCTTAAACAACTTCCTGCCAAAAGAAAAAGGCGATATTATTGACGAGAATGGTCGTTTTATTAAACACCACCACGGCATCGCTTTTTATACTGTTGGTCAAAGAAAAGGCTTGGAAATTGGCGGGGGTTTTAGTGACTCCCCTGAGCCTTGGTTTGTTGCTGAAAAGCGCATTGAGAGCAATGAAATAGTCGTGGTTCAAGGTGATCACCCACTACTCTATCACAACACTTTAATAGCTGATGGGGTTCACTGGGTTGGTGAAAAACCCAACTTTCCACACGATTGCAGCGCAAAAATTCGTTACCGCCAAGCCTCACAAAATTGCCAGATTGAGATACTTGAAAATGGTGAAATGAAAGTAAGCTTCGAGTCCAACCAAAGGGCCATCACCGAAGGTCAATCACTTGTGCTTTACAACGGCGATATTTGCCTTGGTGGCGCCGTAATCAAATCAAAACACAATGAGTAATCACAAACAACAAACTTTAGCACTAGCGAGCTTATTGCAAAGCACAGCATTGGTTCATCAGCTGGCTTCCACTGGGCAATGTGATTCACTGGGAAATAGAGCTAGTCTTGGCAGTATTGTCAACCAAAGTGACAAAATTGAGGATATTTTTAGGTCTCCTGAAGATTTACAAATTGGCCTAGACTCTCTAAAAACTATCTTAGATTCAAAAACGAAAAGTGTGCAAAACATCATGCTTTACGCCATTTCCTTGATTAACCTCGAAAAGAAATTAATGAAACAAAGTCAATTGCTAACAAAAATCTCTAGCGAGATTGAATATATCAATAAACAAGAATTTTTCGAAATTCACCACGCCAATTCAATCGCCAGACTTGCAGAGCTCTACAAAAACACGCTGGGTAGCCTCAATCCAACCATTATGGTCAAAGGCGAGCAAATCTATCTAAGCAACCAACACACTGCAAACAACATCAGAGCTTTATTATTGGCAGGCATACGTGCAGTTTCACTTTGGAAGTCTTTGGGCGGGAAGACTTGGCACTTGGTACTCAATAAGAAGAAAACTTTGCAAACTGTCCACTCTCTTGAGGCCTAAGCACGCAAAACTAATGCTTGCATAAACCCAACTAAGACTTTATAATCTATCGTTTTGTAATTTACCTTTAATTAAAGATAATATGGCCAATTCAGCAAGTTCTAAAAAACGCGCAAAACAAGCAGTTACACGCAATAAGCACAACTCTAAAATCAGAGCTAAAGTTCGTACTTTCATCAAAAAAGTAACTTACGCGATTGCAGATGGCAATAAAGAAGAGGCGCAAACAGGTTACGCAGCAATGCAAAAAAACGTTGACCAAGCGGTCAGCAAAGGTTTAATGCATAAGAATCAAGCAGCGAGAAGAAAATCTCGCATTGTTGCACAGATTAAAGCACTTTAAGCTTACCCAAATTACTGAGCGATAAACGCATCAGGATAGCAATTTAATACTACATTCGTTGCTATAATAAAGCCCTCTTACGAGGGCTTTTTTTATGCACAATACTTATCCAAACAATGGTTAGCGAAAACGATAAATCGTTATTCAGAAGTTCGATTGATAAACAGATGCCGATCGACAAAGACGGCAACCAAGAACCGAAATCAACAACCACTCATTTTGCAGAGCCATTTGAGGCCTACAGTCATCTTTCAGAAGCTAATATTTCTGGTTCAGAAGTTGTTAGCTTCGCACAAGATGGTATGTCGCCCAAAACCATCAAAAAAATGAAGCAGGGGAATCTTGAATATGCGCCAAGTCTCGACCTTCATGGGCAGACCGTGGAAGAGACTTGCCAATCGTTATCGAAGTTTTTACACTACCATCGTGATGAGCGCTTTATTCAAATAATTCATGGTAAGGGCTATCATTCAAACCAAGGACTATCGATCATCAAATCACAAGTGGTGAGCTATCTTAAGCAACACCCGCAAGTATTGGCTTTTTGCTCATGCCCACAAAAAGATGGCGGCACCGGTGCCGTTTTTGTTTGCCTCAAAGCTGATGTTTAACTTGGATGAAATTTACAGCGTCTCAGACTTCCTGGGACTTTGCAGGCGCACGGTTGAGCGTAACGTACCTCACTGCTGGGTACAGGGTGAAATCTCGAACTTATCCCGACCCTCTTCTGGTCATTGGTATTTTTCATTAAAAGACGAGCGCGGCGCTATCCGTTGCGCACTGTTCCGACTCAACCAACGAAAACTCAAATTTGCCCTTGAAAATGGCATTTCTGTAATTCTTAGAGGGGCGCCCACGGTTTATGAGGCGCGCGGTGATTTTCAAATGGTTGTACAACAGATTGAGCCTGCTGGCATTGGTAATCTTCAGCTGGCTTTTGACCAACTAAAAAATAAACTTCGAGTAGAGGGTTTGTTTGATGCAGAACACAAGAAGCCCTTGCCAAGTTCGATTAACTCCATCGCTGTTGTTTCATCGGCAAATGGTGCTGTTATTCACGATATTATCAATGTGCTTAACAAGCGCTATCCATTCGCCAAAATTAAACTCTACGATACACTTGTGCAAGGAGACGGCGCCCATCCGAAAATTATCAAAGCATTGCAAATGGCTGAGGCTGATAAACACTCAGAGATAATCATCCTAGCGCGTGGTGGTGGCTCAATGGAGGATCTTTGGGCATTTAACGAAGAAAGCCTTGTCAGAGCAATTTTCGCTTGTAAAAAGCCAATTGTAAGCGCCATTGGCCATGAAACTGACACTACCATTGCCGATTATGTCGCCGACGTAAGAGCGCCCACACCGAGTGCGGCTGCGGCACTGGTAACGCCAGATAAAACCGAACTTCTGAATCAATTAGAAAAACTCAAGAGCAACTTGGCCAGCGCCATCAATCAAACACTTGAAAAGAATCAATTTTTATTACAACAACTGCAACTCGGGATTATTGACCCTAGCCAAGAATTACAGCGCAAAGCACAAAGGCTGGATGAGGCAGAGGCAAGATTGACTCGAACCATTAAAACGCTGAAGACCTTAAATCAAGCCAAATTGAAAGCGCTCAACACCGAACTGCACCAGCACTCACCTGCGCGATTCATTACTTATAAAATTGAACAAAGTAAACTTGCACAAAAACGGCTGCTTAAGGCCGGCGAGAAGTGCTCCGGTCTATTCAATAGCGAACTCAGGCACCTCAACACCCAATTGCATCAAAATATAGCGCGCGCGCTTTCTGAACACACCTCTAAGTTGGGTAATCAAGCAAAAGCATTACACATACTCTCGCCACTATCCACTTTGTCACGCGGTTATAGCATTACCCAAAATGAAGAGGGATCCATCGTTCACGGTGAAAATGAAATCAACGTTGGTGACGTTATAAGTACCACGCTCCACCAAGGAAAACTTCTCTCAAAGGTTTATGATAAAAAAGACAGTTAGTTGTTTTTTGTTATTATTACCAAGTCTACTTTGGGCTAATATCTACACAACAGTTAATTCAACGCCGGGCGGTATTGCACAAATTACCTTTGAATCAAGGCAGATCAACCCCGAGGCCTTTTATGGCTCCGTGCCACTTTATATTCAATCCTTAGGCGAGAACCAATACCAAGTATTAATTGGCCTGCCTTTAATGACAAAGCCTGGAAGTAAGCGCATTACCTTGCATAGCACTAACGATAGATACGTTTTTATAGAAGTTGAGAATCTAAGCTACCCAGATGAATATTTCGAGACAACTGTTAAAGTTGGTAATACCCAAGATTCAAGCAGTTTACGAATTGAAAACGAAAAAGTGCTGTTTACCAAAACGCGTAAAACTTTCAGCACACAACCATTAAGCAAAGGTTATTTCGTCTCACCAACCAATGGCCGGTTAACGAGCGTATTTGGCGTTAACCGGTATTATAATGGCGAAAAAGGCTTGCCACATATCGGTCTCGATATTGCCAACACTTTAGGCACACCAGTCAATGCCAGCGCCTCCGGTCGAGTTATCCTTGTTCACGATTTTTATTATCTGGGAAAAACAGTGTTTATTGATCACGGCCAAGGACTGCTCAGCAGCTATAGCCATCTGAGTGAAGTCAACGTAATTGAGGGTCAGACCTTACGAAAGGCGCAGGAGTTAGGTAAAATTGGCACGACTGGTCGCTCAACAGGTCCACATCTGCATTGGAGTGTCTTTATGAACCAAGTGGCCATTAACCCCGAATTATTGCTAAAAAAACCACTGTAAATATGAAATCAAACGTCTCACTCATCAGCCGATTAGGCGCCATCATTTATGATTTTTTCCTAGTTTTTTCCCTGGTGTTTTGTACGGGGCTTGTGGTTAACCTTATCATTCAAGACAGTACAAAAAACCCGTTTTACTTCTTCCTTATGCTGCTACTAACTTATGGTTATTTTGCGCTATCTTGGGTTAAAGGCAGACAAACGCTTGGGATGAAAGCTTGGAAATTTGAAATTATGCAAGCCGACAGAAAAAGTGTAACTTACACACAATCGCTGACTCGCTTTGTACTGGCGCCCTTGTCACTTATTGGCGCTGGCTTTATCTTTCAATTGTTCAACAAAAATAGGTTGCCACTGCACGACTACATTTCAAGAACCTACCTACAATCAACCAAAAAATAAATGGCCTCCGAATCTCAACAAGGCATTATTGGATTCATTATTAAGTACAAGTTCACGCTTGTTTTTGCAGTCATTTTTATCGCTCTTTTTAGACAAAATATTTGGATTAATTACTTCCCGATGGTTATTTACGATCGACAAAATACAATCGATAACATCATCGCAGACAACAGTAGAATTCAAAAGGACAACCAAGTCTTGTCTCAGCAAATTAACAACTATCTTGATGACGACTTAATCTTGATTGAGTCTCGAGCGCGTTATAAATACGGACTGATTAAAGACGACGAAACTTACTATCAAATCAATGCAATTGTTGAGGTGGATAATAGGAACGAAACGCCCGAGTCTAATCTATAATAAAGCCTATTCGTACAGCGCTTAAACAAGGATATTCAAGCTTCATGCCAGATAATAATTGCTTCTTAATTATTCCAGCCAGCGGCAACGGTTCGCGCATGAAGACAAACATGCCAAAGCAATATTTAAAGCTTGAAAATGGCTTGAGCATTCTCGACCAAAGCCTGAAAACTCTGCTTAAAATGGACGACATTCTTGGCTGTGTCGTTGCCATACCTAAAGATGATGAACACTTCCGCACTTCCGCTTACCAAAAGCACGGCAAAATGCTCGCTATTGCGCAGGGCGGTCAAGAGCGTTTTCATTCTGTATTAAACGCCCTTAATACATTGTCTGAGTTTGCCAATGAGAATGATTGGGTGCTGGTGCATGATGCCGTTAGGCCTTGTATTAAAGCAAGTGATGTTCAATCACTTATCAATCAATTGAGAGATGGAGATGACGGCGGCATCCTAGCGACACCAGTGGTAGACACATTAAAGCTTGCCAATGCCTCCGAGGTGCGACAAACCGTTGATAGGGAAGACTTATTTCAAGCACAAACACCACAAATGTTTAAATTTGGCGTGTTGGTTAAAGCGCTAGAAAATGTTGTTATCAACAATATTCACACTACAGACGAAGCTGAAGCAGTTGCACAAATAGGTGGCAAAGTAAAAATTGTCATTGGCTCAAAAAATAATATCAAAATTACGGTGGCTGACGATCTGCAATTGGCCAACTATTACATAGAAAATAACAATGAAAATTAAAACCGGAATTGGTCAAGACTCCCACGCCTTCGAAGACGAGTCAGGCAAGGCGTTAATTTTGGCAGGTGTTACATTCGAGTACGATAAAGGCCTGAGAGGAAATAGCGATGCCGATGTTGTTCTGCACTCATTAACCAACGCAATCTCATGCATTACCGGAAGAAATATTTTGGGAAAAATCGCAGACGAACTTTGCCAACAAGGTGTCACAGACTCTCGCGAATATTTACAATGCGCACTCAATGATTTGAGCGGTTGGCAGATCGATCACATTGCAATTTCACTGGAATGCCTTGAGCCAAAAATATCCCCTAAAATCAAGAAAATGAAAGACAGTATCGCTAAGCAATGCAATATTAGCGCCAACGATGTTGGTATTACCGCCACCACCGGTGAAGGTCTAACGGCCTTTGGCAGAGGGCAAGGCATTCAGGCATTAACAATCATAACTGTAAGTAAAGCATGACCATTAGCGACAACCCAACACGTTCAAAAATAAAGAAAATTCATTTTATTGGTATTGGCGGCACAGGAATGAGCGGCATTGCCGAAGTTCTTAACAACCTAGGCTACGAGGTCTCTGGCTCCGACATCCAGGCCAATAAGGCAACTGAGCGCCTTGAGAGGCTTGGTTGTGAGGTAATGTATGACCAAAGTGCCGACAATATTATCGGCAAACAAGCGGTTGTTGTCTCTTCTGCTATTTCAAAAAACAATCCTGAGCTGGAGGCCGCCAAGAAGAGTCATCTATTAATTGTTCCGCGCGCTGAAATGCTGGCCGAATTGATGCGCTTTCGCTTTGGTATTGCCGTTGCTGGCACGCATGGCAAAACAACCACAACCAGCCTTATTGTTCATATTTTGACCGAGGCAAAACTCGATCCAACTTATATAATTGGTGGCATTCTCAACGCCACTGGCATGAATGCTAAGCTGGGAAAAAGTGATTATTTGGTGGCAGAGGCCGATGAAAGCGACGCCTCATTTCTGCATTTACAACCGATGCTTAGTGTGATTACCAATATTGACGAAGATCACATGGAGACCTATGAGCACAATTACGACAACCTAACCAATGCCTTTGTTAGCTTTGCCTCCAACTTGCCTTTTTATGGAGTTTGTGTTGTTTGTGTAGACGACCAAGGCGTTCAAGACATTCTGAAAAAGATTCACCGCCCTATCCTTGGCTATGGCTTTAGTGACGACGCCGATGTGCAAGCCTCCAATGTTGTGCAAAAAAAGATGCAAATGACCTTTGACGTGGATTGCAAAAAACACCAACAGAAATTTGTTGTTGTTCTAAATCTTATTGGTAAGCACAATATCTTAAACGCACTCGCAGCTATTGCTGTGGCCATTGAGCTGGAGATAGATCACAAGGTTATTCAGGCAGCGCTTGATAACTTTAGCGGTGTCTCGCGTCGACTCGATTATCACCACAAAATTTCGATTAAAGACTACGCCATACCTCTGTTTGACGACTACGGCCATCACCCTAACGAAATAGCAGCAGTGCTTAGCACTCTAAGAAATACTTTCGCAACAAATCGATTGGTGGTTATTTTCCAACCGCATCGCTACAGCAGAACCAAAGACTTGTTTAACGAGTTTGTCAGCTGCCTCTCTCGAGTAGACGTTTTAATTTTATTGGATATCTATCCTGCGAACGAAGCGCCCATTCATCAAGTTACGTCCGCAGCACTCGCTGACTCCATTCGACAAAGAAGCTCAATTAACCCAATTGTGCTTAGCAGCAGTCAAGAGATACTTGATGTGTTGCCAAATGCTGTTCTAGCGGAAGATGTGCTTTTAACATTAGGTGCTGGTGATGTCCATAAAATACCGCACCAATTGATCGAGCATTTTGGACGCCAGTAACCATGATTTTAACGGATGAACCGATGGCCAAACACTGCTCACTTAGAGCAGGAGGTCTGGCCAATGAATTCTTTGCGCCGGCCGATATCGACCAACTCTCAAGCCACTTAAAGACAAACAAAAAAACGGTTATTTTTATTGGACTTGGTAGTAATCTACTCATTCGAGACAATGGCTTTGATGGTTTAATCGTACACACCAAACACTTAAAAAATCTTGGTTTTGACAGAGACTCTATAACAGCCGAGGCCGGCACAACTTTGGCTAAACTTTCTCGATTTGCAGGAGCAAACAATAAGCACGGTGCCGAATTTCTCAGTGCTATACCGGGTAGTGTTGGTGGCGCACTTGCAATGAATGCAGGTGCTTTTGGCTCGGAGATTTGGCAATACGTCGCTTCGGTCAAAACCATTGACAATAATGGCAACATTCAACAAAGGTCGGCTGATGATTTTGCCATCGCCTATCGCAGCGTTAAAGCAAAGTATGGTGATGAATTTTTTGTAAGCGCAGAGTTTGACTTTAATCATCCAGAAAAAAACATCGAAGCGCGTGACTTGCTTGATAAAAGAAATGCTTCGCAGCCTATTGGACTGCCAAGTTGCGGTAGTGTCTTCAAAAACCCTGACAATAACTTTGCAGCAAAACTCATTGAGACTTGTAATTTAAAAGGCTTTTGCGTTGGTGGGGCTTGTATTTCTGAGAAACACGCTAATTTTATTATCAACCAAAACTCTGCCACCGCTAAGGACATAGAAGAACTGATTAAACACATCCAAACCACTGTAGCAGACGCTCACGGTATTGCTCTTGAGACGGAACTGGTGATTATATGATTGCCGTATTGATGGGTGGTTATTCTGCCGAGAGGGAAATTTCACTGAAAAGCGGTATGGCTGTTTATGAGGCGCTTGTAGCAAACAACATTGATTGTTTTGCTTTTGATCTGACTAAAGATAACCTTAAGTCGCTATGGGAAAAAGAATTTAACAAGGCCTTTATCGTACTCCATGGTCGCGGCGGAGAGGATGGCTATATACAATCTAAATTGGAGAGCAAAGGCATCCCGTACACAGGTTCCGATAGTCTGGCTTCAGAGCTGTGCATGAATAAAGCAATTACCAAAGAAGTTTGGAAGCAACACCTTTTACCTTTATCGCCATCCATTGTTGCAAGCAAAGAAAACCCGCCAGAAAATATTGATATTCCACTACCATGGGCAGTAAAGCCCATTCTAGAAGGCTCCAGCATTGGTATCAGCAAAGTAGTTAATGCTAGTGAGTTGGATGACGCTCTTAAATTGGCGTGGCAATATGGTGATGCACTGATTGAGCATTGGATTGAAGGAAGTGAATATACAGTAGCCGTTTTAAATGGCAAAACTCTATCCAGTGTGAAGATTGTTGCCGAAAATGTTTTTTATGACTACGATTCCAAGTACTTTAGCGACAGCACTCAATACCTCTGCCCTTCCGATTTAACTGAAGAGGAAGAGTCCTACCTGCAAACAATTGCAATGGAGGCTTTTCGCGCAACTGGCGCCTCGGGATGGGGGCGAGTTGACTTTATCATTGGCGAAGACAAAACGCCTTACTTACTCGAAATTAATACCGTACCAGGCATGACTTCGCACTCACTTGTACCAATGGCAGCAAAAGCTAAAGGCATGACTTTTGAGCAACTCGTCCTAAGTATTCTTAATGGCTAAGCAACGATTCAATCGCTTAAATAAGCCAAAAAAACCAACTAAAGCTGTTGTTCAACAACTGGGGCGGAAGCTGCCGTTTTTGCTGCTTATTTTGGCCATTGCTGCCATTGGCTACAATCTTCATCGCTCTAATTTATTTGAGCCAGAGATTAACTGGGCAATTGACAAAAAACTCAGCCAAAGCGATGCTCACTATGAGCAGCTTATTGCCCCTCTTCTTGACAATAAATACTTAATTAATTTAGCCGAGCTAAAGAAAAATATTGAAGCCGAGCCCTGGGTTGCTAACGCTGAAGTTGATCGACTTTTTTGGAATAAAATTGACATTGAAATTACCGCTCATACCATAGCAATGCGCTGGCAAGACAAGGGCTATATTTCAACGGAAGGCGCACTATTCAAGCCGGAAATACTGATAACGTCAGAGGCTCCTTTGGCTCTTGTTAATGAAGATGGGACATCTAAATTCTTTGAGGATTACCAACTTTATCAGTCCATTCTCGCACCACTCATCATTACAAAGTTTGAGCGCGGTCAAATAGACACGCTCACCATTGAGCCCGGCGTTGGGATTATTCTCGGACATCAAAAGCAAGAGCAGCGTTTAGGGGATTTTGTTAAAGCCTATAACAACCTAAAACAAACCTCTAGAAAAATACGAAAAAGAGGAGTTTTTGATATGCGCTATGCTAAGGGTTTTGCGCTGAGTTATCAGCAGCAGCCTTTGCAACAATAACTCGATAACAAAAAGCAAGGTTTACGCCAGACCAATAAAAAATAAGCACCTGAACAAACATAGAAATATAACCACTGATGCCCAAGGCCTCTGCAACACTTCCAAAAAGATAGGCGAATAATGTTGGAAGTAAGACTTGCATAAAAAACAAATTAACATGAACAGCAAAAGGTAAATTCCAGCGAAAATTAAGTATTTTTCCGATGGCGACATTAACAAAATTAAGCGTTAACGGCACAATCAAAAAATACACAATCAACTGAACAAAGAGTAATCCAGTTAATGCTGTAGGAAACACAATAGCAAAGCCTACCATCATCGTCAATCCGACATATTTAGCAATTCTACCAAACTCCAAAACACCACTCAAAGCGGAGACGGAAGCTGAGCCAAATATGACCAAGCGAGCTAAATTAATGGAAAGTAAGGCATAACCATATAAGAATAAGAACATATACAGTAGCGTGTTATCCGGCACATTAATTGCAGTATCCACTTGACCAGTAAATAACTGCTTAGATAATTCCATTAGTTCGGGCAGAACAAGCAGCAATGGAAATGCAAAACCCAGTGGAATAATAGATATTTCTATAATTTTCCGCCAGTTCACAACAATAAACGCCAGGCTGGCTAGAATGGTTTTTTTGATAGGCAATATCATCAACTAAGACTCGAATTCACAACACTGATTGTAATCTTTAGCTTTTGACCCGGATGAATAATATTCGAGGCCCCAAGCTTATTCCATTCTCGTATTTGGTTCACCGTCACACTGTATCTGTTGGCAATTTTGGACAAGCTGTCACCCGATTTGACTTTATAAGTTATCTTACGAGTGATGTCAAGACCGGTCTTGGCTATTTTAGCGAGTTCTGTTTGGTTCTTATTTGTCAACCAAATAACCAGCTCCTTACCGATCGACAAAGGCGCCGATGGCTGAACATGATTCCAGCGCACAAGATCATTAATACTTGCACCAAACTGTGCGGCAATTTTCCACAGACTGTCGCCAGAGACAACTTCGTATACCACCTTAGAGGTGCTTTTTTGCGCATTGAGTCGGCTCTTTTCTCTTTGCTCTTCCGACAGTGCGTAATACGCTTCGCCTTGTTGCGCAAGCGGCACAATGATGTAATCACCCATACGAATTGTGTCGTCGCGAAGCTCATTAACGCTAATAATTTGCTCTAGTGTTGTGTTGTACTTACTCGCTAAATAATTAAGACTTTCACCGGATTGAATTTGGTGGCGAACCCAGCTAATTTGAGGACGCTCACCTGATTCGTTGAGCTTTTTTTCAAAAATTGACACCACCGAACTCGGCAGTAAAAGTGTAAATGGCAAAGCGCTTGGCGTCGCCCATCGTCGCAAACCAGGATTGAAAGTGTAGATCTCATCAATACTAAGCCCTGTCCACTGAGAAATTAGTGCCAAATCAAACTGAGAATCTAACTCAATCGCTTGCAGATAGGCCTTATTGTCAACCCTCTCAAAGCTTTGATTATAGCGTGAGGGATCTTGTAGAATTTTTGCGACTGCTAATAATTTCGGTACATAGCGCTTTGTTTCATTAGGCAATTCCAAATGCCAGAAATCTGTTTTTTTACCGCTTTTTTTATTGGCGTTGATTGCGTTTTGAACTCGCCCAGGACCGGCATTGTAGGCTGCAATGGCCAACAACCAATCACCATCAAATAATTGATTGAGGTTTTTTAAATACAGAACAGCTGCCTTAGTGGATGCCAACACATCACGCCTTCCCGCATACCACCAATCCTCTTCAAGACCGTACAGCTTACCTGTCGAAGGAATAAATTGCCAAAGCCCTGCCGCTGTACCGTGAGAATAGGAAAATGGGTAATAGGCAGATTCAACAATAGGCAACAAGGCAATCTCGATTGGCAAGCCCTCTTTCTCAACCTCGGTCACAACCAAATGAAGGTACGGCTGTGCACGCTTACTGACTCTTTCAAGATAATCTGGATGCTTCACAAACCATGCAATGTGTTCATCAACTCGTTGATGATTTTGATTGCTTAGTTTTTGATGATTGGCAATATAATGCCAAAGATTGAATTCATCTTTATACGCTTTTGATGGCGCCGAAACATCAATTAAACTGGCTACGTTTTTGACACTGTCAAGGCCGCTTTGACAGCCAGATAGCGCCAAGACAAGGATTAATAAAAGAGAACGCACTATTTGGTTTTACTGGCGCAAAGTGGTGAATCTGGCGAACTTTGGCGCGCTTGCCATTCACTCGGCGTGTAAGTGTGCATCGCTAAGGCGTGGATATGACTCAACTCTTCTTTGAAGAGTTTATTGATAAAACGATGACGATCAATAAGTTTCATTTCAGTAAAAGCCGCACTCACCACAACAAGCTTGAAATGCGACTCTGTGGCTGGTCCTGAATGACTACTGGACTCATTAATCACCTCTAAGTGGCTAGGCTCTAAAGCAACTTTCAATTGCTCTTCTAAGTGAGATTGCATGCTAGTCATCAGCATTTTCCTCAAAGGCATACTCAAAAGCATCTGAGTAGAAGTGTTTCTTTGAAAGACCTCTTTCTAAACAACCACTGGCTGCCGCTCTGACCATAATCGGCGGCCCACAAGCGTAAACTTCGTAATCGGATAAATTTGAAAAATCTTGAATAACAGCTTCATGAACATAGCCTTTTTCGCCCCGCCAAGAGCCATTGGCTTCTGACAAAACAGGGGTATAACTAATTGTTTCAAACTCATTAGCCCATTCAGAAGGCAAGCTAGAATAGATATCTTCTTCGGCTCTAACGCCCCAATAAATATGTATTTTTCTTTGAGAGTCAATCGAAATCAAATGCTCAACAATCGCCTTAATAGGGCCGAATCCAGTACCACCCGCAATTAAGATAGCGGGCTTATCGCTCTCTTCTCTTAAGAAAAAGTCGCCTTTAGGGCCTTCAATTCTAAGAATGGTCTTTTCAGTCAAACTATTAAAAATAAAATTGGTAAATTGACCGTCTTCAACCAATCTAACGTGAAGCTCAATTAAGTTTGAGTTAACAGGTGCATTGGCAATTGAAAAGGCGCGAGGCTCAAAATCGGAATGCTCTAGATCAAGGTATTGCCCTGCTAGATACTGCAAAGACTGCGCACCCGGAATCTTAAGCATGATTTGAATCACGTCATGGTTGAGGCGATTTATTTGCTCCACTTTGCAAGGTAGTGAGCGAACCTCAATATTGGCCAAATCATCCAACTCATCAACATTGATATACAAATCACTCGTCGCTCTGCACTGGCAAAGGAGCGCCATGTTAGCCTCTAAATCTTGCTCTGTAAGAGCTGCAGGAACATCGCCATCGTAATCAATTTCACCGTTTAAAACAACGGCTTTACATTTGCCACAAAAACCATTTTGACAGCCATAAGGAAAGTTGAGCCCATGCGCTAGAGCGTCATCCAAAACTGGCGCGTCACCAGCACTCTGAAAGGATTTTCCACTTGCCTGATTTAAGACTGTAAACATCGTATTGAGTAATGTAAAAATTTAGGTGCTATTATAAAGTTAAGTTAAGCAATATAATGGCTAAAACTCAGGTCATATCGATGGATATAAATCCGATATAACTGTTTGCTTTTACGAAACTTATACTCCTTGAGTATAATGTAGGACCCTTTGATACAAGCCTAGCACTAATATGAGTTTATCGCCTCACAATTCGGTCATTTTTCTAATGGGTCCGACCGCCTCTGGAAAAACAGAGTTGGCAATTGAATTGTGCAAACATTTTGACGTTCACCTCATTAGTGTGGACTCGGCTCTCATCTATCGCACCATGGACATTGGCACAGCTAAGCCCGACGCCGGCACGCTGCAAAAATACCCACACGCACTGGTCAACATTTGTGAACCTGAGGATTCTTTTTCGGTCAACGACTTTGTTTCCCAAGCAAAAATGCATATTAACTTAGCGCTTGAACAGAATAAATTGCCTGTCCTGGTGGGTGGTACTTCGTTTTATTTTCACGCACTAGAATACGGTCTTTCGGCTTTGCCAGAATCAACAAACGAGTCCAGGCAACATTTCACCGAACAATTAAAAGCCCTTGGTAGTGAAGAATTGCATAAACAATTAAACGCTATTGACCCTATCGCAGCAAATAGAATTCACTGTAACGACTCACAAAGAGTTACGCGCGCTCTGGAGGTGTACTACTTAAGTGGCAATACACTGAGTGAATTGCAAGGCAACAAAGATGGCAGCGCGCTTAGCAATCCAATAAAGAAAATTGTACTAATGCCCGATAGAGCGGTACTGCATCAGAGAATCGAAAAACGCTTTAACAAAATGATGAGCTCTGGATTTATGGACGAGGTTAAGGCGCTTCGAACAAACAAAAAACTCAATTTAGATCTACCATCCATTCGTTGTGTTGGCTACCGTCAAGCATGGCAACATTTAGACGGCGACACCACCGAGAGTGAAATGATTGAAAAATCCATCATTGCAACTAGACAATTATGCAAACGTCAATGCACTTGGCTTAGACATGAAAACAACGCACTCACTCTAGCAGACGCAAATATCGACAAGGCAATTGACTTTATTGAGCAAGCAAGCGCTTAAAATCCTCGCCGCGTGCATTAAAATCCTCGTACATATCAAAACTGGCACAAGCCGGTGAAAGTAAAATTGCTCCGCAAGGTGCATAACACTTTGCAATCGATAAGGCCTGCGCCATTGATTGAGCAACTTCGACAGCGCAGTTGGTAATGTTTGAAGCAAAGCTCTCAGCTGCTTCACCGATAAAAACAACCGCCTCTGCTTTTTCACCAATCAACTCAAACATCGCCGAATAATCCTCTTTTTTTGCAATACCGCCTGCAATCAAAACCAGAGATGGATAGCTCTCACTTAGTGCATTAATAGCGGTTATTGTAGAGATGGCATTAGTCGACTTCGAATCATTAAAGAAGTCTACGCCATCCATATTAACTACCCACTCTAGACGGTGAGGAAGCCCTTTAAAATCACTTACTGCTTGTGTCATCGCCTTGTTTGATAAACCAGCAAGATGTCCCAAGGTAAGTGCCGCAAGAACATTACTCATATTATGTTTACCTACTATTTTCAAATCCTCGCCACCAAATAAAGCCTCATCTTTATTGAAGAAAGTGGTGACGCCCTGATCAGTTTCAACTCTAAATTCACATTTTTGATTGGACTTTTCCAAACCAAAACAACAATCCCAGACAATCTCAGTAGTGGCACTCTCATCAAGATTAACCACCTTGTTTTGACAATAGGGGTAAAGACTTATTTTTGAAGCAATGTAAGCATCAAAATCTGGATAGCGATCCAAATGATCCGGTGTGATATTCAGCACCAAGCCCGCTAGCAAGTCCAATGAATTCGTGTAATCCAACTGATAGCTTGACAGTTCAACAACATACAAATCGACGTTATCACTCAAAGCATCCATCACCGGAATGCCAATATTGCCACAAATTGCTGTGTTTTTTCCTGCCGCAAGCCCCATTTCACCAACAAGTTGAGTGACTGTTGATTTACCATTAGAGCCACTGACGCCAATAATTGGTGCATTGGCGTAGCGAGAAAATAACTCGATATCACCAACCAGAGGAATGTTTTTTTCTCTTGCCCAAATGACTATTTCCTCTGACATGGCAATACCAGGGCTAACAATAATTTCCTCAGTTCCTTCGAGTAGGCACTCCTTCCAAGGGCCTAGCTGACAACCTTCAGTAAGTCCTTCAGCTATAAAAGTGTCGAGCAATGGTGGCGACTGACGAGAGTCCACAACTTGGTAGCTTGCTTGCTGGCTTTTAAAAAAACGCGCAACAGAGAGACCTGTGAGCCCCATACCTAAAATAAGTTTCATTAAAAAGAGCCCTCTTTCCTTGCTTTTTGAGTCGAAATTGACTATATTTTACACTTTTACTTTTACTTCAAATATTATGCGTTCAAACGTTCAAACAGCAAGTAATGCAATTGTTATCAATCGCACCCTTAGAAACACTTACCAATTGCTTTCAGCAACGCTATTTTTTAGTGGTGTAATGGCGTACGTAGCAATGGCAACAAACTTCCCTCATCTTGGCCTAATGACCCTTGTTGGTTATTTCGGTTTACTGTTTTTGGTGACCAAGCTCAGAAACTCTGCTTACGGTATTTTAGCGGTGTTTGCCTTAACGGGCTTTATGGGTTTAACGTTAGGCCCAATCATTAATATGTACTTAACAGCCTTCTCCAATGGCGCTGAATTAGTTGCTATGGCAATGACCGGTACGGCTGTTATCTTTGCAACACTGTCAGTCTATGCGCTAGTTTCTCAAAAAGACTTTAGTTTTATGGGTGGTTTTTTAGCCGCGGGCATTATGGTAATGTTTTTAGCAGGCCTTGCTGCATATTTCTTCAGTATGCCAGCATTATCTCTAACCGTATCCGCTGGTTTTATTCTGTTGATGAGTGGACTAATACTCTATCAAACAAGTGCAATCATCCACGGTGGTGAGACGAACTACATTATGGCAACCGTAACACTTTACATTTCTATTTACAATCTATTCTTAAGCTTGCTTCATATTTTAGGTTTTGCTGCTGGCGATGATTAGTGATTGACGTTGAGGGCTATCGCGCTAACGTTGGCATTGTACTTACAAACGATAAAAAGCAAATACTTCTAGCAAAGCGATACAAGGAAAGCTCTTGGCAGCTACCACAAGGCGGAATCGATAGAGGCGAAGACCTTTTCGATGCCCTTTATCGCGAGCTTGAAGAAGAAGTTGGCCTTGCAAAAGAACATGTTACTGTGCTTGCAAAAACGCCAAAATGGTTGCGCTACGATCTTCCAAATAACTACCTAAGACCCAACCAAAAGCCACTTTATGTAGGTCAAAAACAAGTTTGGTTTCTGCTAAGGCTGGACTCCGGTGAAGAGAATATTTGCCTAGACTCTCACGACGATATTGAATTTGACGACTGGAAATGGGTTGACTTTTGGAACCCTATCGACGCTGTCATCGACTTCAAGAAAGACATCTATGAGGATATGTTAAAAGCTTTAGCGCCGGTGTTATTTGACAATAAACACCATATCCCAGCCGAGTTTTCCCGACCACTTCAATGTACTGCCATTAGATTTGATAGTTAAGTCAACGCTTTTTTGATTATCTCTACCGGTGTGAGTATGTGCGCCTCTACAAGCTGAGCAGCACCCTTGGCATCACGCTCAAGGGCCAAATTAAGTAACGCTGTGTGCTCTTGCTGATTTAGCCCAAGTGTATCGGCATTAGTCACATTTTCTTTTAACCAAAGATTACGGTATCGAGTTGATTTCTCAAATAACGATTGCCTAATTTGCAACAATCGAGGCGAAGCACAGCCAGCCACTAAATCACTGTGAAAAGCACTGTGTCGCTTCTGCCACTCCTTGAGGTCAACACTTGCCGAAGTACTACTTTTATTTAACTTATACATCGCAGCTAAACAATTAGCCTCCCAATAGTCATCTCCCTTTTCAATAGCCATTTCGATGCAAAGTGCTTCTATTTTTGCCCTCGCTTGGTAAATATCCTCCAGGTCATCTATTGAAATTTCACTAACGTAAAAACCTTTTTGGTTTTCCGAGACAACCAAGTCTTTTGCAATCAACTGGCTTAACGCCTCTCGCAATGGGCTTGTACCCACCTCGTATCGCTCCTTTAGGGTTTTTATATGCAACTTCTCGCCTGGCAGATATGAACCCTCCAGGATATCGTCAGTTAGGGTCTCTAGTATCTTGGCAGCAGTATTTTTTGTCGAGGTAGTCACTTCAGTTTTTGTTCAATATTCATAACAACATCATGATAAATGCTGGATGGCACTCAATGTAATTAATTGCATTTTACTATAAATGTAGTTATAATTGTAAAATGTCGACATTATTTAAATAACTTGTTTCAATTATGAACAACAACCAAGCAATGGGCTTTACTACCAGTCCACACCCAAAAAATAAAAGACTTTTGATAGTAACGCTATCCAGCACAACCATCAACAACTTTTGCAAAAATATTAAATTTCAAAGCGTTCAAGCGATCGAATATAAACCATTTTTACGCTTTCATATTGCCAACTCTCTAAACAAAGAAACCAATAGTACACTTGGCGATTTTTTGCTAGATACTATTAAGGATCGCCAAACAGGTGCGGTAATGATTCAATGCGAATCACTTGATCCTGACACACTTAATGGCGTGGACTTTATTGATTTTAATATAATGCTTTCCACTGCAATTGCTCACTTAATTGGTGTGCCAAACCTTGATTCAATGTCTGGCAAATTCTACGCACGCTTTAGTGTAAAAAATGAAGATAACAGTGACAGCTATCTTCGCCAGGCGCATCGTCGAATGGAGTTGCACACCGATGGCACCTACGTCAAAGAATACACCGACTGGGTTATTATGCAAAAAATACTTGAAATAGATGTTGATGGTGGTGATTCGCTACTTCTACATGTTGATGACTGGCAGGATTTGGGCAAGTTCTACAAAAATAATCAAGCCAAAGAAGACATACAGTGGGGATCGCCACCGAGCAAAAACGTAGGGTACAAAACACATCACCCAGTCTTTATTGATGAAGAAAAGCAAGGCGAACCTCGAATGTCTTTTATAGATCAATTTGCCGAGCCACTGAACATTGAGCAAGGCTTATACCTTTATGAAATGGGTGAGTCATTGGAGGCAGAAACCAACACTTTTGGTGTTGAACTTAGTGAAGGCAGCTTGCTCGTTATTAACAACTACTGCTGGTTGCATGGCCGCGATAAATTTATCGCCAAAAAAAATCTACACAGAGAGCTTTTACGTCAAAGAGGTGCTTTTGTTGAAAATGCACTTGTTGACTAAAAAACGGTATAGTGTCCAAATGGCTTAATATTTATTAATATGCACGATTTCATAGTTATAGGCGGGGGCATTGTGGGTGTTTCCACGGCCCTATCTTTAATATCTAAACACCCAGATAAAAAAGTTCTTTTACTGGAGAAGGAGTGTTCATTTGCTACCCACCAAACAGGACACAACAGTGGTGTTATTCATGCAGGTGTTTACTATCAGCCTGGTAGCCTAAAAGCCCAGTTTTGCAAAGAAGGACTCAAGGCAACTCTTGAGTTTTGTAGAAAACACGACATTCCTTTTGACCAGTGCGGCAAATTACTTGTAGCCACCACAAATGACGAACTTGATCGAATGAACACCTTGCTTGAGCGTTGCAAGCAGAACGAGATTGAAGTTGAGTTGTTAAACAAAGACCAACTAATGAAGATAGAGCCCAATATCACCGGTCTTGGTGCCATTCTAGTCAAATCAACCGCTATTGTTAATTACCAATTAATTACACACAAAATGGCCGAACAATTTGAAGCCTTGGGTGGTGAATATTTGCTGGATACTCAAATCACCAACCTTAATGAAAGCTCAGGCTCTATTGAAGTTATAACCAAGCAAGAAACACTTAAAACCAAGTATTTAATCAGCTGTGCCGGATTAATGGCCGATCGTATTGTGAAAATGCTAAATATTTCAACAGATTTTCAAATCATTCCTTTTCGTGGTGAGTACTTTCAACTGCCGAAAAAATGCAATCAGCTTGTTAAACATTTGATCTACCCCATTCCAGACCCCGAGCTACCATTCCTTGGCATCCACCTAACACGAATGATTGATGGCAGCATCACTGTTGGTCCCAATGCAGTCTTGGGATTTAAGCGTGAAGGCTACAACAAAATCAATTTCAGCTTTAAAGACTCAATACAAATGTTTTGCTTTAAAGGGTTTTATAGGGTAATTGGGCAAAACTTGAGATCGGGCTTCGGTGAAATGCTTAATTCTATTTACAAACGCGGCTATTTGCGGAAAGTTCAAAAATACTGTCCATTAATCAATCATAAAGACCTTCAACCTTATCCTGCAGGCGTTCGCGCTCAAGCTGTTTTACTAGACGGGTCCATGGTGCATGATTTTCTTTTCGCCGAGAGTGAGCGGTCCATTCACGTTTGTAACGCACCTTCCCCCGCAGCAACCTCAGCAATGCCAATTGGCGACTATATTAGCAACAAGGCAATTGAGGCTTTTACTCGGCTAAACTAGAGCGAAAGAACTGACAAATCATGGCGCCAAAATCTTGTGACCCAACCCCCTCACCATGCCGATCTAACTGAACAAGGGCTGGCTCCACCACTTCTTTTGGAATGGTTAGCGCGCTTCGAAGGGCTAAAATTTTTGCTGTAAACTCAACCAAAAATTCGGGATGCCCTTGGATTGTTAAGATGTTGTCGTTTATATAAAAACCCGCATTCTTACAGAAGTCAGAGCTAGCGTAAACAACTGCACCCTTAGGTACCTCAATCACCTGATCTTGATGGATAATATTGAGTGTAATTTCATCACCGACATCAACCATCCAATCTGCTTTATTATCAAGAGCGTAAGTATCAAGCCCAATTCCCCAACCTTTGTTAGACTTCTCGACAACACCGCCTAAAGCTTGGGCTATGATTTGATGACCAAAGCAAATACCAACAAGGGGTTGTTTGGCACGATAAATGTCTATGATTAAGCGGCTAAGTTTTGAAATCCAGCTATGCTCTTCATAAACGCCGTGCTTGGATCCGGTAATAATCCAGCCTTCACATTCATCAATATCCTGAGGGAGCTCACCATTCCAAGCCTCGTACGTTCTAAAATCAATCGCACAACCCTTACCGCTAAGAAGCGCAACAAACATCTTGGAATAACTGCCATAAAGATCAATCAACTCATCGGGCGCTTTACCAACTTGAAAAATACCAATTTTCATATGTTTTTAAATCGTTAAATTACATTTGTGATCACATATTTTACACTTTTATATAGTTGTATTATTACATATAGTTCAATATATTAATATGCAGTAGTAAATTACAGCATATAATTGTGATCACAATTAATACGCACATTAAGAGGTATAACTCATGAGTGATTTTGAAGAAAGCACTACAGACCAGGCATTCAACAAAAAAAGCCTTTATGGCAGAGATGGCGAAATGACCTACAGTGGTGCACTCAGTTTTTTGCGCCGCAAATATACCAAAGATTTGAACGGTGTTGATATTACCATTAGTGGTATTCCCTTTGATGCAGCAACAAGCTTTCGGCCTGGTGCACGTTTTGGGCCAAAGGCAATAAGAGAGGCATCGGTTCAACTGGCAGAATTACTTGCCTTTCCTGATGGCATTGATCCATTCAAAACCTTGGCTGTCATCGATTATGGTGATTGTTCACTAGATTATGGCTATCCAACTGATGTAGTTGAACAAATACAGCAACACGCTAAGGCAATTCTTGACTCTGGTAGTGAAATGCTGACTTTTGGCGGCGATCATTTTGTCACCTACCCACTGCTGCGTGCGCACTATGAAAAACACGGCCCCATGGCACTTGTGCACTTTGATGCACATACAGACACTTGGCCCGATGAAGAGGGTCGTCTTGACCACGGCACTATGTTTACCCGAGCTCTAAAAGAAGGGTTGATTGACCCAAATCATTCAATTCAAGTGGGGATTCGCACACACAATATCAACACCAGAGGCCTCACCATTCTTGACGCGCCATGGATTCACGAAAACGGCATAAAAGCGGTTGTTGAACGAATTCTTGCGACTGTTGGCACTCATAAAGCCTATCTTACTTTTGATATCGATTGTCTTGATCCGGCATTTGCACCGGGTACTGGTACCCCTGTTGCGGGCGGATTGAGCTCTGCACAAGCGCTGGGCATTCTGCGTGGTCTCGGTCAATTAAACTTTATTGGTGCGGATGTTGTTGAGGTTGCCCCAGCCTACGATCATGCTGATATCACCGCGATAGCAGCGGCTACCATTGCCCATGATTACTTGGTATTAAAAGCAAAACAAAAAATTGATGCTACCTAAGATGAGTAACTAGCGCTTTTAGATCGTCATTAAATGACTGGACACTATTGAGTGATATAGGTTTGTTCATCGCCAATAATTTCCGCCCACACAAATGATTTATACCGTGATTTATCGTATCGATCGCTGTTAATTCATCCTCGACAATGGTTTTTAGACTTTCAAGAACATCGAGAGGTATATTTGAACCAACTATATTTGTATTTTTTACAAAAGCTAGGAATTAGCATACCCTACCATGCGCAAACATTCTTCTCTAACACTCAAAACAAGCCACTGGATAGAATTATTTCTATAAACCCAGCGTGTCACGCAAGCCATACCACCAAGATCCGGCAACTGAGTAAGGCACCCTGAGCGACCTCCCACCTGGGAAGGGGATCCATGGCACTTTGGCAAACTCATCAAAACGCTTGGTATCACCATCAATTGCTTCCGAGAGAATGCGTCCAAATAAATGTGAGCCGGTAACGCCGTGACCACTGTAGCCATGAGCAAAATAGACATTATTATCCAAGCGGCCCATCTGCGGAACACGCGAGAAAGATAAGGCAAAATTTCCACTCCAAGCGTGATCCACTTGTATGCCTTTCAGTTGCGGAAAGACTTTTTCCATATTGGGTCTTAATTTGGCAACTATATCTTTAGGATCTGAGCCACCGTAAACGGTGCCGCCGCCAAATAGCAGACGCTTGTCTGCAGATAATCTGTAGTAATCTAGAATGTAGCGAACATCTTCAACGCACATATCCATTGGTAAAAGTTCATTTGCTAAATCATCGCTCAATGGCTTCGTTGCAAGAATTTGGGTAGAAACCGGCATCACTCTTGAGGTTAGTTTTGGAGTAACCTTGCCCAAATAAGCATTACCACAAATCACCAATTTTTTACAACAAATCGTTCCTTTATCTGTTGTTACAACAATATCTTGACCTTGTGTTTTCATAGACTGCATGCGAGTCATTTCAAAAATTCTACCACCATTTGATTCGATTGCCGTAGCTTCACCCAGTGCCAAATTAAGAGGATGGATATGGCCTCCAGTTTTATCAATCATGCCGCCGCTATACACATCACTACCAACAAACTGATGCATATCCGACTTACTCACCATTTCATGGTCATCCATACCATGGCTTCGCCAAAGTTTTTGCTTTGCCTCTAACTCACGCAAGTGCTTTTGAGTATAAGCTGCAAAAAGATTGCCTTCTTTTAGATCGCACTGAATATTGTATTTGGAGATATTGCCACGAATAATTTGGCCGCCCTCTTGAACAAGATTGCCCACAAATGATGCAAACTCATTTCCGTAGCGTTTTTCAATCACGCCCAAGCTTGCATTTAAACCATTAACAATTTGTCCGCCGTTGCGGCCAGAAGCGCCCCAACCTATTCTTGCGCCTTCAATGAGGCTGACTTGATGGCCTTTTTCAGCCAAGTGTAACGCGGCTGAAAGACCGCTATAACCACCACCTACAACACAGATTTCCACTTCATGGTCGCCCACAAGTTGCTTTCTGAAACTTTTATTGTTAGCTGATGAGGCGTAATAACTACCCGTATGATCGCAGTTACCCGCATAATGTTTGTTCTGTTGTGCCATTCTATTTTTTTAACCCGCAATTAACCCGCAATTGTTTTAATTTCTAAGTAATCTTCAAAGCCAAACTCACCCCATTCTCGGCCATTACCAGATTGTTTATAGCCTCCAAATGGACAATCAAAACCTTGACTATCACCATTCAGTGCAATCATGCCTGCGCGCAATTGGTGCGCTATCGGCATAATTTCATCCTTCGCGCCAGAAATATATGCCGCCAATCCAAACTGGCTGTCATTAGCCATTTCAATGGCTTGATCAACACTACCGAACGATTGAATACACAGCACCGGACCAAACACCTCTTCTTGAACAATTCTCATGTCGTTATTAACATCGGCGAATAAAGTTGGTTTTGTGTAATTGCCCTTTTCAAAACCTTCCGGCTTACCAGGACCACCAAATATCAGTCGCGCTCCCTCATTAAGAGCAATATCCATATAAGATTGCACGCGATCAAAATGTGTCTCGCTGACAATTGGACCGATTATTGTCGCCTCGTCACTTGGATCACCAAGCGTCATTTGTCCGACAAACTCTTTGGCATACTCGATAGCCTCTTCATAGCGATGCTCAGGCACCAACATTCTTGTCGGTGCATTGCATGATTGGCCAGTATTTCTAAAGCACGATGCAACACCACCCTCAACTGCCTTTTGATATTTTTCATGATCAAGAATAATATTTGGTGACTTTCCGCCCAGCTCTAGGCACACTCGCTTCACCGTTTCAGAGGCCGCCTTACTCACTGCAATGCCGGCCTCAGTAGAACCTGTAAATGACACCATATCAATGTCCGCGTGAGAAGAAATAGCAGCACCAACCTCTGGCCCAAGACCATCAACCAGGTTAAACACACCCTTAGGATAGCCTGCTTGATCCACCATTTCCGCGAATAGGTGGCTTGATAATGGTGCAAGTTCGCTAGCTTTTAGGACCACAGTGCAGCCTGTTGCAAGTGCTGGTGCAACCTTGCATGCAATTTGGTTTATTGGCCAATTCCACGGCGTAATCAAACCACAAACGCCAATTGCCTCTCTATATACATGGCCAGATTTCATTGGCTGGTCAAAAGCGTAATTCCTTAAAGCATCAATAGCAGCCTTGATGTGGCCACTACCGCAAGCCGCTTGGTTGTTTCGAGAAAATTCTATCGGCGCACCCATCTCCAAAGTGATAGCTTGTGCCATCTCTTCATAGCGATCCATATATATATCTAGCAATTTCTGAAGCAACGCCAAGCGCTCATCAACAGTGGTTCTTGAAAAACCCTTAAAGGCCTCACGAGCAGACTCAACGGCTCGATCAACATCTGCACCTGAGCCCAGACTTATCGTTGCAATCGATCCCTGTGTTGCAGGATTTGTTGCAATAAATTCTTGACTTTTTATGGGCTTAGTCCACTGACCATTGATATAAAAATTTGTTAAATTTAACATTCCACTCCTTAGATTTATATTCGATCCAGTATGGCGCCGTATGCCATCCCGATTTTCATTGTTGGACTACGTAGAAGCCGACCTCCAGGGAAACTGGGAATCGAAATATTCGAAATCACATCAAACACATCTCCAGAATCGCAAACTTTGTCTGCGATGATTTTTCCGGCATAACTTGCTAGAGCAACACCCTGACCAGAATATCCTTGAGCTGAAAGCACCTTACCACCAAATAGCGACTTAAAATATGGCAGACGGTTCATTGTTATCGCCAGCTTTCCGCCCCATGCATAATCAATTTGTACATCCTTCAAAAAAGGATAAACAACAGTCAGAGGTTTAGTCACGATGGGCAAAATTCTATTTGATAAGCTTGTTGAATAATTCTCGCCACCACCAAATAGCAAGCGCTTGTCCGCACTCAGGCGAAAATAATTCACAACAAAACGAGAATCTGCAAAAGCTATGTCCCTTGGATTAATCCTACGCACAGTCTCCTCGCTCAAGGGCTTGGTCGCAATGATATAGTTGTTCATTGGCAAAATTTTGGCGTCCAGCCTTTTTTCAAGAGCGCCCAAATAGCCATTGCAAGCCAAAACAACACGGTCAGCGATAACACTCCCTTTTGAGCACTGAACATTCATCGAGCCTTGTTGCTCTTTGTAGGATATCACACGACTGTTCTCGTATATATTGACGCCCAAGTTCAAGGCTGCCTTCGCGATGCCAAGTGCGTAATTAAGAGGGTGTAGTTGTGCCTCAGATTTATCATAAGAACCGCCATAATAAGTATCAGAGCCCGTCATTTCTCGCATCTGTGAGTCATCTATATAGCTTATGTCTTTGTATTCATAAGTTTGATTCATGTAATCAACATATGCCTTCGATTCATCGCAAAACTTTTGCTTGTGATTTGGATGTGCAATACCACTCTTATAGTCGCACTCGATTTGATATTCATCGATTAATGAATTTACATGCATCTTTGCATTTTCACCAATAGTCCACAACGTTTTAGCCTTAGTAAAACCCAATGTTTTTTCAAGATAGAACTGGTCACGCCTCATGCCACCAGAAACTTGCCCACCATTTGCGCCTGAGGCACCTGAGGCTAGTTTATTGGCCTCAAGTACAACAACCTTAATACCATTTTTTGCAAGATACAAGGCAGTAGACAGGCCGGTGTAACCACCACCTATCACACAAATATCGGCGTGCACATCCTCACTAAGAGGGTCTTTCTCAATGGTTATATTTGCACTGGCCTGGTAATAGGATTGCACTTTGTACGTCCAGCCTAGCGAATGCTCGCTGCAGTCATATCCAGAGATTGCCATACTTTTTCAAGGATCTCATCTATTTCACTATTGGTGCAAACAAGTGGCGGTGCGATAATCATTTTATTTCCGACCGCTCTCATCACTAGCCCATTAGCAAAACAATGATCACGACAAATACCAGCGACTTCACTAGAATTTTCATGTCGAATAAAATTATCTTTATCTTTAACAATTTCAATGGCCGCCAACATACCCAAACTTCTCGCCTCGCCCACAAGCGGGTGCTCCTCTAGTGACTTCCACTTATTCGATAAATATGGCCCAACACCATTCTTTACCCTGTCGATAATATTGCATTCATGCATTAACTCAATATTGGCAATTGCCGCTGCGGCACACGTTGGGTGCGCTGAATAGGTATACCCATGAGCCAACTCGACTTTAGCGTCACGTAGAACTGACACTATCTCATCACTCACAACAAGCCCACCCAACGGTAGGTAACCAGAGGTAACACCCTTAGCAAACGGCATCATGTCGGGTTTGATATTATAATAATCTGAGCCAAACCACTCGCCTGTCCTGCCAAAACCACAAATAACTTCGTCGGCGACAAGTAATATATTGCGCTCTTTGCAAATACGATCAATTTCTGGCCAGTACGTTTCTGGAGGAATAATGACGCCGCCAGCACCTTGAATCGGTTCGGCAATAAAGGCTGCAACATTGTCTTCGCCCAGTTCATCAATTTGAATCTCAAGTGCCTGGGCAGCTTGCCTGCCAAATTCAGCGCGATCAATAGCCTCGCCAGCCTCAACACAAGCCTCATAATAATAAGGTTGATCAATATGTACAATACCAGGAATTGGCAGGCCACCTTGAGCATGCATTGCACTCATACCCCCCAAACTAGCGCCCGCCATAGTTGACCCGTGATAGGCGTTCTTTCGACTGATAATAATCGACTTTGAAGGTGTGCCTTTTGACGCCCAATAATGGCGAACAAGTCTCATCATGGTGTCATTTGCCTCAGACCCTGAACCCGTAAAAAATATTTGATTCATTCCTTCAGGAGTAACGTCAGCAATCATTTCAGAGAGCCTTACGACCGGGGGATGACTGGTGCCAAAAAAAGTGTTGTAATAGACCAGCTTTTCCATTTGTTCAATCACTGCCTTGTGCACCGATTGATTACCATAGCCCATGTTGACACACCAAAGCCCAGACATTCCATCAAGGATTTTTCGGCCGTCATTATCAAAAATGTATACACCTTCAGCACGGCTGATCATGTGTGTGGTGTGTGGTTTGTTTTGATATTGAAAATCACTAAAAGGATGCAAGTGGTGTTTGGCATCCTGTTGTTGTAATGTTAAAGTATCAATCGTCATATTCACTCCATAAAGCTAAATTAGTCAAAAAGATTTACCACAAATTTGTGATCACAAATAAATGATATAGATAAATTAACTAAAAAGCAAGAAGAACTTAATAATCATTTGGAAATGATAATTAAGAATAATGAATAATGAGGGTTGCTAAAGGTTTGGTGCCTAAGATGTGCCGATAGACTCATTTAACATATCCATACCCTCTTCAATGTCCTCATGAATGGCCTTAGCAAGGGCAACAGGATCTCCAGCCTTTATAGCGTCAATCGCTGCCTCATGGTAGTCATCCAGTGTCTGCGTACCAGCACGCCCAGCAACAATTCGATAAAAGGGTGAAAAGCGCAACCACAAACTCTTAATAATTGGCAAAAGCACGGGAGAAGGTGCAGCCTCATAGATGCCAAAATGAAACTGACAATTATATTTTGTGTAGTCTTCTATATTGCCGGTGGAAATGGCAACATCAAGTTTCTTATCAATGTCTATCAATAACTTAAGTCTTTCTGAGTCAATATAAGGCAACGCCAAAGCCGCAAGCTCGGGCTCTAAGCTCAATCTGGCCAAAACGAGTTCATCAAATTTTTCCTGGGTCATTTGTGAGACACTAATTCGTCTTTTGACAGACACCTCAAGTGCCCCCTCGGAAATCAACCTAGAGGCCGCCTCTCTGACTGGCATTGGACTAACATCAAGTGATTCAGCAATACCCCTTAGTGTAATAGTTACCCCTGGAACAAATTCGCCGTGCAATATTAACTCGCACAACGTTGCATACACCCATTCATTAACTGGAAGAGCGGGTTGTCTTGGCTTCACTTTTGAAAACGCTTTATTTGGCATATTTTTTACCCTTCTAATTTCATTTAATATTTTAATGTCAATCTTCGCTTTCATACTTTTTTATTAATTTGTGATCACAGATCTCAATTTATGGTAGAATTATCTCATAAATAATTTAAAATGTGTGCACTAAATTCAATAAAAACCCATTAGGCTCGGGATTTAGTGCAACAAACAACAGGAAAATAATGAAAAACATTGGGCAAGAATTTTTATACGAACATCCTGGTGTGGAGCGCGTTGAGTTTATCTACGTAGACTTTAATGGTGTTCCTAGAGGAAAATGGGCCTCTCCTAAAACTTTGATAAAGGCGTTTGATGGTGGCCTTAGAATGCCTTTATCTAGTTATGCACTGGACATATGGGGCGACAACCCAGACGGCACTGGACTTGTTATGTCTGGTGACTCAGATGCTATTTGCACACCTGTTGCTAGCTCCTTAGCATTGACCGATTGGTGTGATAGAAAAACAGCACAATGTCTGGTGAGTATGGAAGACGCTAACGGCCAGCCGGTATTTGCTGACCCAAGGCACGTACTGCAGCGTGTTCTTGATCGATTCAAAGAATTGGACCTACAACCTGTAATTGCACCAGAAATGGAATTCTACCTCATTGATAAAAATCTAACAGAACACGGTCATCCACAAATGCCTTTGATTCCGGGCACGAATAGAAGATATGAACATGTCGAACTGCTGAATCTTGGCGAAATGGATGACTTTGATAAGTTTTTCACTTTAGTTGAAAAAAGTGCACACGCGTTAGGCATACCTGCAGAAACAGCCATTAAGGAATGCTCGCCGTCTCAGTTTGAGATCAACTTACTTCATCACAGCGACCCTTTGTTAATGGCAGATCAGGCCTTCTTACTGAAGAGATTGATTAAGAACTGCGCAAAACAATGCGACTTAAATGCCACCTTTATGGCGAAGCCATTCACTCGTGAAGCTGGAAATGGCATGCATGCTCACTTGAGCCTTGTTGACGCAGAGGGTAATAACCTTTTTGCAATGGACAACAACAAACAGCCGCAAGGTATTTTTGCCCATGCTATTGCGGGCCTGCTGAATTCTACAACCGAATTAATGTCTTTTTATGCGCCCCATGCAAACTCTTACCGCCGCCTTGTGCCAAACGGCAATCACGCTCCAACAACATTGAGCTGGGGTAATGAGAACCGCACAGCTCTCATACGATTACCGGAAGCCTCCGCTGCTGCGACACGATTGGAGTTCAGAGCAGCGAGTGCTGATGCGAATCCTTACCTTGTTTTCGCCTCAATATTAAGCAGTGTTCTTGACGGAATTATCAATAAGTTACCTCTTGATCCAGAAACGGTTGGCAATTCACACAAACAACACCCGCCATCTTTAAGTATTTCTTGGCGTGAAGCAAATGACAAGACCAAAAAATCAGCACTTGTTGGTGATTATTTTGGCGAACAGTTTCAGAAAGTTTACCATCGAATTAAAGAATCGGAAATTCAACGTTTTGAATCAACGGTTACAGATTTTGAATACCACTCCTACTTGAGAAGCTTGTAGGCACACAATTAAGAGAGGTTTCAAAAGGTCTTTTAAACAATACCGTTTAAAAGTTTTACAAAAAATGGAGAGAGATATGAAATTTAATACTAAAAATGCACTGATAGCTGCTGCACTTGCATGTTCTATGCAAGGCGCTATAGCTAGCGGTGACAATGTCGTTCACGTCTACAACTGGTCAGACTATATCGACGAACAAGTTCTAACTGACTTTACTGCTGCAACTGGCATTAAAGTAGTTTATGACGTTTTTGATTCTAACGAAATACTAGAAGCCAAGCTATTGGCTGGCGGTTCTGGATATGACGTTGTTGTTCCTTCGGCGAGTTTTCTTGCGCGCCAAATTCAAGCAGGTGTTTTCCAAAAGCTAGACAAATCCAAGCTAAGTAATATTGGCAATATGTGGGATATGGTTGAAAATCGTGTTGCCGGTTACGGTCCACTAAATGACTATTCTGTTAACTGGATGTGGGGCACTACAGGCTTTGGCTACAACGAAGGCATGATTCTTGAAAGAATGCCCGATGCCCCGGTAGACTCACTCGACATGATCTTTAATCCAGATGTTGTCTCTAAATTTGCCGATTGTGGTATTCACGTTCTCAACGCACCAACAGAGATGCTCCCTATGGCGTTATCTTACCTTGGTGAAGATCCAACCACAACAGACCCCGATGTATTGAAAAAAGCTGAAGCTGTGTGGACTGCAGTCAGACCATACATTCAGAAGTTTCACTCATCGCAATACATTGATTCGCTTGCAAATGGCGATATCTGCTTAACCACAGGCTGGTCAGGCGATATTTTCATGGCACAGTACGCGGCATGGGATGCAGACAATGGCGTGGAAATTGTTTATGTAGTTCCTAAAGAAGGTGCCTTGATGTGGTTCGATCAATTGGCCATACCAAAAGACGCACCGCATATGGATAATGCACACAAGTTCATTAACTGGACAATGCAGCCTGAGCAAATTGCCACTGCAACCAACTACGTTTGGTACGCGAATGGCAACTTGGCTTCTCAGCCGTTACTTGATCCGGAATTATTGGGTGACCCTGCGGTTTACCCAACAGAAGAGGCCATGGCAGGAATGTACACTAGCCCAACCTACGATGCTTCAACACAACGTGTTGTAACCCGTACTTGGACTAAGATTACAACAGGCCAGTAAAACTGCGTTATTATTGCCCTCATGGCACCATCCTTGTAGCCATGAGGGTATTTTTATTAAATACTCAAGCATTATGACTGAAATTAACACAATTGCGCCTTGGACTGATGCCAGTCAAAAACCCTATATTAAAATTATCAACGTCACCAAAAGATTTGGCGACTTTACCGCGATTGATAATCTTTCGCTCAATATCTATAAAAACGAATTCTTCTCTTTGCTTGGCCCTTCTGGCTGCGGCAAAACAACTTTACTGCGTATGCTGGCAGGCTTTGAAAAACCAACAGAGGGTACAATACTGTTGGATGGGGAGGACATTTCTCAAGTGCCTCCGCATTTAAGGCCGATCAACATGATGTTTCAATCTTATGCTTTGTTCCCGCATATGACTGTTGAAAAAAATATTGCTTTTGGCTTAAAGCAAGACAAATTACCCGCCAACGAAATCAAAAATCGTGTTGATGAAATGTTGGAACTCGTACAACTGACAGAGCTTGCAAAACGAAAGCCAAGCCAACTTTCAGGTGGACAGCGTCAACGCGTCGCTCTTGGAAGAAGTTTGGCCAAACGCCCAAAACTACTGCTATTGGACGAACCTTTAGGTGCGCTCGATAAGCGCCTTAGGGAACAAACTCAATTTGAACTGATGAATATTCAAGAAAAGCTTGGGGTGACCTTTGTTATTGTCACCCATGATCAAGAGGAGGCAATGACAGTTTCGAGTCGAATAGGCCTCATGGATGCTGGATATTTGACACAAGTTGCAACACCAACAGATATTTATGAAGCACCTATCAATCGTGACGTTGCTGATTTTATTGGTAATGTTAATTTTCTCGAAGGCACCTACCAAGGCAAGAATGAGATTGGCACACAACTTGACTCTGATGATGCCAAGTGTGTTGTGTATGCAACTCAGCCAACAACGGCAGATATCGGGCAAAAACTATGGTTTGCTATTCGGCCAGAAAAATTGGAAATATCAAAAGCAAAACCCGACTGTCAACACAATATCCTTAAAGGAAAAATAGAAGATATAAGCTATGTGGGTAGTATGTCAACTTACCATGTTAAATTGGACAATGGCAAAGTATTAACGGCGTGTCGAGCCAATCGAGAACGAGCTGCAGAACACCACTTAACCTGGGAGGATGAGGTTTACCTTCACTGGTTGCCAAACTCAGCGGTTGTTTTGCAATCCTGATACGCTTACAGTAGGGGTTAATAATATAAATGAAAAACTATAGAAAAATCATCAGTGGCAGAACGGCGGTTATTGGTATTCCTTATCTGTGGCTGTTGCTTTTGTTTCTTCTGCCTTTTTTAATTGTTCTGAAAATTAGCCTTGCAGAGCCAATTATAGCTATACCACCCTACACCTCTTTGCTTGAATGGGGCGATTCTTTATGGCCGACGATAAAGGCTAGCCTTGGCAGCTATTTATTTATTCTTGAAGACTCGCTTTATATTAACGCCTACCTCTCCAGTCTAAAAATTGCAACCATTTCCACCTTTATTGCATTGCTAGTAGGTTATGCGATTGCTTACAGCATCGCAAAAGCGCCAACGCGCTGGCGTGGCATATTGTTAATGCTGGTGATTCTCCCTTTCTGGACTTCGTTCCTAATCCGTGTCTATGCTTGGATTGGTATTTTGAAAACAGAAGGCCTGTTAAATCTATTGTTAATTTCTCTTGGCGTTATTGACAAACCGCTGACTATTATGAATACCGATTTAGCGGTCTACATTGGTATTGTCTACTCATACCTTCCTTTTATGATTCTACCCCTCTACGCCAATCTTGAAAAAATGGATTTTAGTTTGTTAGAGGCTGCTGCTGATTTAGGTTGCCGCCCTTTCAAGGCTTTTTGGACAATCACTATCCCCTTGTCGCTACCAGGCATTCTAGCCGGCTGCTTCTTGGTCTTTATTCCGGCTGTCGGTGAATTTGTTATCCCTGATTTACTGGGTGGCACCCAAACCTTGATGATCGGTAAAGTATTATGGATGGAGTTCTTTAACAATAGAGACTGGCCAGTTGCTTCAGCTGTTGCCATTATTCTGCTGGCAATACTCGTCGTTCCGATTATGTATTATCAAAAATCCCAAGAAAAAGCAATCTCATGACACGCCTAACTCTTTTTAATAAAACCTCCTTAATACTGGGCTTTGCTTTTTTGTATATACCCATTATTATCCTAGTCGTTTTTAGTTTCAACGAGTCCAAATTGGTGACCGTTTGGGGTGGATTCTCAACAAAATGGTATGGCGAATTGATGAGCAATCAAGGTATTAAAGACGCCGCATGGGTCACCATTAAAGTTGCATTTACCTCCTCAACAATTGCTACTCTTCTTGGAACAGTCGCAGGTTTAGTGATGGCAAAATTTGGAAGATTTAGAGGTCGAACACTATTCTCGGGCATGATATACGCACCGATGGTAATGCCAGAAGTAATTATCGGCCTTTCATTACTTTTGATGTTTGTTGCACTGTCCATAGACAGAGGCGTGATGACGGTTACACTTGCGCATATTACTTTTTCCATGTGTTACGTGGCAGTCGTTGTCCAGTCAAGAATGTCAAGCTATGATGACAGTATTAATGAGGCGGCACTAGATCTTGGTTGTACGCCGTTCAAAACTTTCTTCTTAATCACCTTGCCAATCATACTGCCGGCCGTTATTTCGGGTTGGTTATTGTCATTTACTTTGTCGTTAGACGATTTAGTTATTGCAAGCTTTACCTCGGGGCCCGGGTCAACCACTTTGCCTATGAAAATTTACTCCATGGTTCGACTTGGCGTAACACCAGAGATCAATGCTGTATCCACAATTCTTGTTGGTCTGGTAGCCTTAGGTGTTGTTGCTGGATCCCTTATTGGGAAGAGGCAGAAAAACAATTAAGACTATAATCACCTCAATATTAATTACCCAATCAGGAAGCAAGAAATGCTAAACAACGAATCTCTTATAAAGACAGCAGGCTATATTAACGGACAATGGGTTGGCGCTGAAAATACCAACAGATTTAATGTGAATAATGCTTACTCACAGAAGCTTATCTGCACATTGCCAGAGATGGGTAAAGCAGAAACAAATAGCGCAATTGAAGCTGCCAACAATGCCTGGCCAAATTGGCGCAGTAGAACCGCCAAGGAAAGAGCCGCTGTATTGAGAAAATGGTTTAATCTTATTCTTGAAAACCAAGAAGATTTAGCCACTTTGATGACACTTGAGCAAGGAAAACCTTTGGCTGAATCCCGCGGTGAAGTGGCTTATGGTGCTTCGTTTATTGAATGGTTTGCAGAAGAAGGTAAAAGAACCTATGGCGATGTTATCCCTACCCCTTCTAATGATCGAAGAATTATCGTTATCAAACAGCCAATTGGTGTGGTTGCTGCCATTACGCCGTGGAACTTTCCCATTGCAATGATAACTCGCAAGTGTGCACCAGCTTTGGCTGCCGGCTGCCCCGTTGTCATTAAACCTGCCGCAGAAACGCCACTCTCAGCCTTGGCACTTGCTGAGCTGGCTGACCAAGCAGGCATCCCTGCAGGCATCATTAATGTGGTGGTTGGTACCAACGCCAAAGAAATCGGTGCCGCACTCACTGACAGCCCAATTGTCAGAAAATTATCATTTACCGGCTCTACTGCTGTAGGCAAAATACTGACTAAAAACTGTGCCGATACAATGAAAAAAGTTTCAATGGAACTAGGTGGCAATGCGCCGTTTATTGTGTTTGATGACGCCGACTTGAATTTAGCTATCACCGGCGTAATGGCCTCAAAATACCGAAATACCGGCCAAACCTGTGTTTGTACAAACAGAATTCTTGCGCAAGAAGGTATTTACGACAAATTCATTGAAAAACTGAGCGAAGCCGTTAAGTCTCTCAATGTAGGAGATGGATTGGAAAATGGCATTTCTCAAGGGCCGTTGATTAACAAAAATGCGGTTGAGAAAGTAGAAGAGCATATCGAAGATGCCATCGCGAAAGGTGGTGTTGTTGTTGCCGGAGGCAAGCGCCACGCAAAAGGTGGCACACTATTTGAGCCAACAGTTATTGCCAACGCAACGATTGAAATGAAGGTCGCCAAAGAGGAGACTTTTGGCCCCTTGGCACCAGTCTTTAAATTCTCGACAGAGGAAGAAGCCATTGCAATGGCCAATGACACGGAGTTTGGCCTAGCCTCCTATTTCTACACTAATGACATCAGCCGAGTATGGCGTGTATCTGAAGCACTAGAATACGGCATGGTGGGTGTGAATGAAGGGGTCATTTCTAACGAAGTTGCGCCTTTTGGTGGTGTCAAAGAATCAGGGTTAGGTAGAGAAGGATCGCACTATGGTATTGATGATTTTCTTGAGCTTAAATACATCTGCATGGGTGGCTTGACCGGCAATTAACTGGTAGTGATTAACTAACTGATATTTAAAGGAAAAAATGACAAATTTAGAATTACAACTACGCAAAAATAACGTATTTCCACGTGGACAGGGAAACCTTTTGCCAATTTTTGTAAAAAAAGGAATAAATTCTGAGCTTTGGGATGAAGACGGCAAGCGATATATTGATTTTGGCGCTGGCATTGCTGTCGTTAATACCGGGCACACACATCCAAAAGTTACCGCCGCTGTTCAGAAGCAAGTGGCCAATTTTAGTCACACTTGTATCATGGTTACACCGTACAAAGTAGCCATTGAGCTTGCTGAAAAAATTATTGAAAAAGCACCAATTAAGGATCCAAAATTGATCTTTGTTACCACAGGCGCAGAGGCGGTTGAGAATGCAATTAAAATTGCAAGAGCGGCCACCAACCGCCCTGGTGTAATTGCCTTTAATGGTGGATTTCATGGACGAACCAATATGTGTATGGGGTTGACCGGAAAAGTTGCGCCATACAAAAACGGTTACGGCCCATTTCCAAATGATATATATCACGCACCCTTTCCAATCGATTACCACGGTATCAGTACAGAAGACTCTCTTAAGCATATTGACAATATTTTTAAGGTTAGTATCGAAGCCGAACAAATAGCTGCGATTATTATTGAACCAGTTCAGGGTGAAGGTGGCTTTTATGAGGCACCAGAGGGCTTCTTGCAGTCCCTTCGTACAATTTGCGATAAGCACGGAATTTTGCTTATCGTTGATGAAATTCAAACTGGGTTTGGCAGAACAGGCTCATTCTTTGCCTGTGAGCACCATCAAGTCGAGCCCGATTTATTAACCATGGCAAAAGGTTTGGCGGGTGGTTACCCACTAGCAGCAGTGGTAGGTAAAACTGAGATAATGGACAAACCCTTACCCGGCGGCTTGGGCGGAACTTATGCAGGCTCTCCAGTGTCTTGTGCAGCGGCACTTGCAGCGCTTACAGTCATTGAAGAAGAGGGCTTGGTTTCAAAGGCCAATGTCATTGGTGACACAATTGCAGAAAAACTTAGGCAGTTACAAAAACAATATCCAAACCTCATTGGAAACGTCAGAAACTCTGGTGCAATGGTTGCCTGTGAATTGATTAACAATGGAGATGTGGACTGTCCAAACCCTGAATTAACCAAAGACATGGTAACAGAGGCTGGGAAAAATGGCTTAATCTTACTTTCTTGTGGCACAAGAGGCAATGTAATTAGGGTGCTAACACCGCTTACAATTGAACAACATATATTGGAAGAAGGGCTAGACATTTTCGAGAAGACATTTTTGAGTTTGGTTGGTAATTAATAACAATATTCTGAATATTGTAATAACTTATCACAGGATCTGCAGAAAAAAGCTATAGTGCCTTGGAAGGTGTCAATCTTTATGAGATTTAAAGCCTGCGATATAGATGATTTTCTTGAGCTTAAATACATCTGCATGGGTGGATTAAGCAAAAAAAATTTACGGCTGACAATTAATCCAACTCAACAACAATACCAACATTTTTATACTTGATAAACTGGTGCTGTTTTTCAGCGCTTGGTATAATGCAACTTTGCATTTATTCAGGTTGGGTTATGAAAATTGGTATTCTAGGTCTTGGAACCGTCGGTGGTGGTGTTGTTAATGTTTTACGAAAAAACAGCGACTCCATTGAACGTCGCACCGGGGAACAAATTCATATGCTACATGCGGCTGTCAAAAGCCTTGACGAGTCAAGAATTTGTGCCGATGGTAACATCAACATTACCGAGGATGCATTTGAAGTCGTCAATAACCCAGAGATAAACGTTATATTAGAACTTATTGGCGGCACAACCATCGCTAAAGAGTTAGTTATTGCCGCAATCAATAACAACAAGCACGTCATTACCGCCAACAAAGCTTTAATTGCAACCCATGGCAATGAACTACTAGCACTTGCCAAAGAGAAAAACGTGCATCTACTGTTTGAAGCAGCTGTTGCGGGCGGAATCCCTATTTTAAAATCTTTAGAGCAAGGGTTAAGTGCCAACAAAATTGAATTGGTGGCAGGCATTATTAACGGCACTGGCAACTTTATCCTTAGCGAAATGAAAGAGAAAGGTAGGGATTTTGACGACGTTTTGGCGGAGGCCCAGGCATTAGGTTACGCCGAAGCTGACCCCACATTTGACATTGAGGGTATTGATGCAGCTCACAAACTCTGCATTCTTGCGGCGATTGCATTTGGCACAGAATTGCAATTTGATAAAGTGTACACAAAAGGCATCAGTGAAGTTACTTCTGAAGATATTAAATACGCAACAGAATTAGGATACACAATCAAGCATCTTGGTATTGCTAAAAGATCTGGTGACGCAATTGAGATGCGCGTTCATCCAACTTTAATTGCAAATGACCAATTAATTGCCAATGTCAATGGGGTAATGAATGCAGTACTGGTTAAAAGTAACGCCCTTGGAACATCACTTTACTATGGTGCTGGCGCAGGCGATGAGGCAACAGCCTCAGCGGTCATAGCCGATTTAATCGACATTATCAACAACCAAAAAAGTAGTCATGTCCTTGGTTGGAAATTACAAGAAAAACCGGAAGTTCTTGATTCGGATTTAATTGAAAGCGAGTTTTATCTGCGCTTGCTGGTTTCAGATAAGAGGGGTGTGCTTGCTGAAATAACACAAATATTTTCTCAAAACAATGTCAGCATTGAATCTCTTGTGCAAAAACAAGTGGACGGCAATAACAACGCTCATATCGCCGTCATCACCAACAGAATTCATACTCAGGACATTCGTGCTGTCAAGTTGGCAATTGAAGCCTGCGAATTCAACCAAGCCAGTGTGAAAATTATTCACATTGAGTCACTAGATTAATACAAGAGAATTATGATGAGATACACGGGCCTAATCGAAAAATACAGAGACAGACTACCGGTAAGTGATAGTACTCGCATTATCAGTCTCGGCGAAGGAAATACACCCTTAATCAAGCTGGAAAATATCCCTGCAATTATTGGCAAAGACGTTAATCTCTACATTAAGTACGAAGGACTCAACCCAACAGGTTCATTCAAAGACCGCGGCATGACAATGGCGGTTACCAAGGCGGTTGAAGAAGGTGCCAAAGCCATTATTTGCGCGTCAACAGGCAACACTTCAGCAGCTGCGGCGGCTTATGCTGCTCGCGCAGGCATCAAAGCCTTTGTCATTATTCCTGAAGGAAAAATTGCATTAGGAAAACTGGCTCAAGCAATGATCCATGGCTCGACGATTATTCAAATTAAAGGCAATTTTGATGATGGTATGGAAATCGTCAAAGAGATCGCCAATCATGCGCCAGTCGCGATTGTAAACTCAATCAATCCATTTCGTCTACACGGTCAAAAAACAGCCGCATTCGAAATTATCGATGAGCTTGGTTCAGCGCCAGATTACCATTGCCTTCCGGTTGGTAATGCCGGCAATATCACCGCCCATTGGATGGGTTATACTGAATACAAAGACGCTGGAAAAGCAAGCAAAACACCGGTTATGGTTGGTTATCAAGCCGAAGGTGCAGCGCCATTTATTAAAGGCTCTCGAGTGAAGAATCCTGAGACTGTGGCCACAGCCATTCGCATCGGCAACCCACAAAGTTGGGATCAAGCACTCAAGCTAAGTAAAGAATCAAAAGGTTGGTTTACCGCACACTCAGACGACGTTATTTTGGCGGCGCAAAAACTACTGACTGAGAAAGAAGGTATTTTCTGTGAGCCGGCTTCGGCTATTTCGGTTGCCGGCGCCATGATTGATATTCAATCTGGCAAAATTCCTGAAGGCTCTACTGTTGTGTGCACATTAACAGGTCACGGCCTGAAAGACCCTGACACAGCGATTAGTCAGTGCGATCAAAGCGCGATGATTAATGTGAATCCAACTCTGGAAGAAGTTAAAAAAGCCATTTTGGATAATATGTAGCCCAACCAAAGCGATTGTTGAATGAGCAAGCAAAGCTATAAAACCATAGAACAATGCGTCGGTAACACGCCGCTGGTTCGCCTGCAAAGATTGAATCCAAACCCGTCTAACATGGTTTTGCTTAAGCTCGAAGGTGACAACCCCGCCGGCTCCGTCAAGGACCGTGCAGCTCTCAACATGATTGTTGAGGCCGAAAAACGTGGCGATATCAAACTGGGCGACACTCTTATCGAAGCAACCAGTGGCAATACTGGTATCGCTTTGGCAATGGTGGCTGCGATTAAGGGTTACAAAATGTGCTTAATCATGCCTGACAACCTCTCCCAAGAACGAAAAGATGCAATGACCGCCTATGGGGCTGATCTGATCCTAGTCACCGAAGAAGTAGGCATGGAAGGTGCGCGCGACCTTGCCAGTAAAATGGAAGCGGAAAATAAAGGCACACAATTAGATCAATTTTCCAATCAAGATAATCCTGGCGCACATATCAACACCACAGCTGTAGAGATATGGCGAGACACCAACGGTGAAGTCACCCACTTTGTTAGCGCTATGGGCACGACTGGCACTATTATGGGTGTTTCTAGTTATTTAAAAAAACAAAATTCTGAGATTGAAATCATCGGCATTCAACCCGATGCCGACTCTCATATCCCTGGCATTCGTCGCTGGCCAAAAGAGTACTTGCCTAGTATTTTTGACGCCTCTAAAGTGGACAGTGTGATGGATGTATCTCAAACTGTATCCGAGCAAACCACTAGAGATTTAGCAACAGAAGAAGGTATTTTTGCCGGCATTTCTTCGGGTGGTGCAGTCGCCTGTGCGATTGAATTATCAAAGAAAGTGAATAACGCTGTCATTGTCACGGTAATCTGTGACCGCGGCGACAGATACCTCTCTACAGGGGTTTTTAAGCGTTAATGAAACGCTACGTACTCCACCAATTCCCAATTAGGCCAAAAACTTACCTAGCCATTTTATTGGCAAGTTTATTGACCATTATTGTCATCACTTTTTTTATTGAAATCAGTGAGTATGCTCAGCACCTTTACAAGCAAACTGTTCGTGAAAAGCCATTATTAGGTTTGATTATTACACCACTGACCTATGTTGGCGTCATTTACGTGGCAAAGTTCTACTTTCATCGGGTGCAAAGTTCGGGTATACCGCAAATCCTCGCAGCGCTTGACTCGCAAAATAAACAAATAAGACAACAACTACTCTCCTTTCGCATTGCTCTAGCAAAAATTGGCTTCATTTTCATAGGTATGCTCGGTGGCGCGCCAATTGGCATTGAAGGGCCGTGCATTCATATTGGCAGTTCTATTTTCTACGGCTTTAATCGCTTTCTTAATTTAAAGCGCAAGATAATGATTCACTCGATGATTGTCATCGGTGGCTGCGCAGGCCTTATTGTTGCCTTTAATTCACCAATTGCAGCGATTTTATTTGCCTTTGAAGAGCTAGGTAGAAATATCAGAAAGCAAGCCATGATCTTGATTGCACTTTGTTGTGGTGGTGTTTATCTAGCCTCGACCTTCTATCATCGAGGCAGCGAGCCCTACCTTGGTGACTTATCCACACTAACTTTTGATTACACTTTAATTTGGCAACTGGTTCCGCTGGCAATAGTCGCTGGATTGATGGGTGGTGCATTCGCTAAAATTATGGTGGTCTTGGTGAGAAAATTTATTGCTCATACGAAAGGTAAAGTTCTTATCGTTGCACTCATTCTGGGCAGTATCATCGCCCTATTTAATTACTTTTCTGGTGGAATGATTGCTGGTTCTGGCAAAGAAGAGGTGCTACTTATGCTTGAGTCGGAAAAACTCGGCATTGATTTCTTGCTGATGAAATATTTTGCAACGCTGACCTCACTCACCTCCACCATTCCAGGCGGTTTGTTTATGCCAGCCATTTCCATTGGCGCAAGTATTGGCTCTGAATCCAGCGCAATCCTTACACAAATCAATCCGCAGGTGGTCATTATCATGGCGATTGTTGCCTACCTTTCCGGCACAATAAGAACACCGCTAACGGCTACCTTTGTAGTTCTGGAGATGACGGCAACCTTGCACCTGGTTGTACCGGCACTGATGGTTGCTTTTGTTGCGAGCTACGCTTCCACCTTTATCAAAAAAGATCCACTCTACGAAACTCTAGCCGCCAACTACTATAGAATCGCCAGCTAGTTTAATTACCGGCTTCATTGCCGCTAGATGTTCACTTGATAAGTGACATCGTAATTGATGTCCATTTGCAACATCAATTGTATCTGGTAATTCCTTCTCACATAAATTGTTTTCTACCAAATGCTTGTGTTGGCAACGAGTTTGGAACGGACAGCCTGAAGGCGGGTTAACTGCAGATGGGATATCACCCTTCAAAACAATATGTTTTCGTTTGACACTGGTATCAGCTATTGGCACCGCAGATAATAAAGCCTCAGTATAAGGATGATACGGAGGTGCAAAAACTTGATTGGTATTGCCAGTTTCAACGACATGACCTAGATACATCACCATCACACGATCCGCAATATAACGCACGATAGATAAGTCGTGACTAATAAACAGCATTGTTGTGCCATTTTTACGTTGTAACTCCATCAGCAAATGTGTGACCGCAGCTTGCACAGAAACGTCAAGCGCTGAAACTGGTTCATCAGCGATAACAATTTGCGCATCTCCAGCAAAGGCGCGCGCAATACCTACTCGTTGTTTTTGCCCGCCAGATAATTGTCGTGGCTTCCTTATTGCAAACTCTCTAGGGAGTTTAACTAAGTCAAGCAACTCCAGCATTCTATTTTGACGTTCAGATTCAATCTCGCCAAATCCAAAAACCTCAAGGGCGCGAATTATCTGCCTACCAATGGTCATTGAAGGATTAAGAGTGTCAAATGGATTTTGAAAGACCATTTGAATTGAAGAGACAATCTCATTCGAGCGTTCACCAATAGCTGTACCAGCAATAGACTTGCCATTAAGCGAGACTTTACCAGAGGTGGCCGTCTCAAGCCCCATTAGCACTTTAGCTAGCGTCGACTTGCCACAGCCGGATTCTCCAACGATTGCCAACGTTTCAGACTCTCTCGCATAAAAAGAAAGTGACTCATTAGCCCTTACAACGCTCTTTTCTTTGCCACTAAATAAAGCATTAGCTGAGATTTCGTAATATTTTGTTAAATTCTCAACCTCAATAACTTTATCGCCAACCAATAATGGCTTGTAATCGGCTTTTATTGTATTATCGGCCTGCCAATCGATGATATCTATTTTTTTACATCGAGAGGCGTGACGTTGATTATCACTCATCTCTTGCATGTCAATTTCAATTTCATCACAAACCCCACTCTCAAAGTAATTGCAGCGTGGCCCGAAATTGCAGCCATGAGGTCGTTCATGTGGTAGTGGGAAATTTCCTGGAATGGCAACCAAAGGTCGCTGATTTTTATCGGCGCCTGGCAAAGGGATCGAGCGAAACAAGGCTTGTGTGTAAGGGTGGCGCATACGATCAAAAACGTCGTATATAGAGCCTGTTTCAACCGCCTCGCCTGAATACATGACACAAATATCATCACAAGTGTCTAATATCAAACCAAGATTGTGAGAAATGAACAGCATCGATGTGCCGTACTTTTCGCCTAAGCCTTTAACTAAGTCCACGATACCAGCCTCAACAGTGACGTCTAACGCAGTTGTGGGCTCATCTAATATCAATAAAGAGGGTTTAGACATCAATGCCATTGCAATAACAATGCGCTGCTGCTGACCCCCTGAAAGCTGGTGCGGATAACTGTTTAAAATGCGCTCCGGGTCTGGTAGACGCACATCTTTTACCACCTCAAGTGCCAAAGCCCAAGCTTCTTTCGCACTTGCATTTTCATGAGTGATTGGCACCTCCATAAGCTGCTTAGAAATTCTCATTGCAGGATTCAGGGAGGCCATCGGCTCTTGGTAAATCATTGCAATTTCTGAACCTCTTAATTTAGACAGTTCGCTCTGTGGCATATTATTTAGCTCACGACCTTTAAACTTAATGGACCCACCGACAATGGAACCATTAACACCTAAGTCTTGCATAACACCGAGTGCAACCGTTGATTTTCCACAGCCTGACTCTCCCACAAGCCCTAAGGCCTTACCTTGTTCAAGAACACAAGAAAAGTTCATTACCGCAGGGATTTCACCCAGGCGCGTGAAAAAGCTGATCGAAAGATTGTCAATTTCTAAAATAGGACTTTGAATATTAGATTCTGTCATTGTTTAGTCCTTTAATGACTGCTCTCTCAAGCCATCGCCTAGTAAGTTAAGTCCCAACACGAGCGACAGTAGTGCCAATGCAGGCGGGATTGCCATATGAGGAAAGTATGCCAAAAGTTTACGGCCCTCATTAATTGTCATTCCCCAATCCGGACTTTCAGGGCTGACACCTAATCCGAAAAATCCTAGCGTACCTAAAAGGATAGTTGTATAGCCAATTCTCAGGCAGAAATCAACAATTAAAGGACCTCTAGCATTAGGTAGAATTTCCCAAAGCATAACAAACCAAGCACCCTCCCCCCGAGTTTGCGCGGCGGCAACATAATCCCGTGTTTTTAAATCCATCGTTAGACCTCGAACAATTCGAAATACCGTTGGCGCATTAACAAAAACTACAGAAACAAAGATGTTAAGCAAGTTTGGGTCCATATAAAAAATAGGCTCAAGTCCCAATAATTGCAACGGATCTTGGTTAAATGCAAGACCTGAATAAGCCCAAAAACCCAGTAGTAAAGTTAAGCCAACATAAATGTTTCGCTTGTTGGCTTGAACGTAGTATCTCGACTGGAAAAGGACAGCAAAAAATATAATAGGGAATAAAAAAAGCACAGCCGCTATCACTACCGGAATTCCTGTTGAACGGATGGCAGGATTAACCAGTAGGTAAAACAAGAGGATAACCGGAAATGCTAATACTAAATTCGCAATAAATGACAAAATAGTGTCGAGCCTTTTGCCATAAAAGCCGGCCGGCAAGCCAAGTGTAATGCCCACCATAAAGGCAAAAATAGTGGCAGCTGGGGCAATTGAAAGTACTATGCGTGACCCCATCACCATTCTCGAGAAGACATCTCGACCCATCAAATCGCCACCCAATAAATAGGCATTAAAAGTTTCTGGAACTAGAGCTCCAGGTATTTTTTTGCGCATCCCTGACAGCTGATCAATTGGGTCAAAGGTTATAATTAGATCTGCGAAGATTGCGGTAAACAACCAAAATATAACCAAAGCAAAACCGATACTGCCGGTATAAGTATCAAATAAACGGCCGTAAAGACCCAGTTTGTCGCGAAAATAATAAGAGACAGAAAAGGTTAATGCCATTGCAATCCATACTGGCATAAATTGCAGTAATATTTGGGCGATTATTTCTATCCAACTCAATGATGCCATAACAATACTTTAAGAGCTCACTCTTATTCTTGGATTTAAAAAGACATAACCAATATCTGATATTAGCTGTGTAACCAAAACAACCAAAACTGCCACCAGCGAACAAGACAATAACAACTCAACGTCGTTACCGTCAGCCGCCATGACCAACAACCAGCCAAAGCCCTTGTAGTTAAATAATGTTTCAACAATCACAACTCCCGTCAAGAGCCAAGGAAATTGCAACATAATCACAGTAAATGGCGCTATTAATGCGTTTCTAAGCGCGTGCTTAAAAACAATATTTGGAAAACTAACACCCTTCAACCGGGCTGTACGAATGTATTGCGCTGTCATCACCTCAGCCATGGAGGCTCGTGTCATTCTGGCAATATAGCCCATGCCATAAAGCACCATCGTCATTACCGGTAAAGCGAAGTTACTAAAACTCATATTCTCCATTGCGGATTGAGCGGATGGTAATAAAAACCTTTCGTCAAATACGAGTCGACTAGCAAAAATAACAGACAAAATAACACCCGAGATGTATTCTGGTGTCGCAGTAAAACCGATAGCAACCGTTGAAAGCGCTCGGTCCGTCTTAGAGCCTTCACGCATCCCTGCAAATATTCCAATAATGAGCGCCATGGGTATCATGACAATCATTACCCAGAACATCAAAATACCTGTCAGCCCCAATCGTGTAGCTAAAGCCTTTCCTACAGATACATTGAAAATCGTGGAGTTGCCCAAAGTTCCTTGTAAAAGGCCGCAATAAGTGGGTGTGTCTTTTACATGAGGACTGATACAACGACCACGCGTCCGACCTTCTTCATCAGTATGCACATACCCTGGCACAACACCAAGCCATTCACCATATCGCAACAATAATGGCTGATTATAGCCACGATCACCCAGCCAAGACAAAACCTGGTCATCAGTCATCCGGATGCCGGCTTCAGTTTTTGCTAGCTTTACTAGGTTGGGCTGTAAATTAGTGAGAAAGAAAACAATAAAACTCAAACACAATGTTGTTAACACCATCAGTCCAAATCTTTTAGTAATAAATTGCCACATAAGAAACCTTATCTATACAGTTTGTTGATATAAGAAATCACAGTTAAACACGTTAATAATATATAAAAAGAGGTCGCTAATGCGACCTCTTTTATAAATAAGGAAATCATCTACATGATTCCTTATTGTTGGCGATCTAAGCCCAACCTAACTTATGAAGGTGTATCTCAAAAGTTGGATGCATGCCGCCACCCAACACGCCTTCTTTATGATGGCGATATAGAGAACGCCAGTATGGCTGAATAACAACGCCCTCGTCTTGCATGATTTGCTGTAAACGCTTCATCAAAACTCGGCGCTCATCTGCATTAGCAATTGCTACCGCTTTAGATAAAGTCTCGTCAAATTCAGCGTTATTAAAGCCCGACTCATTCCAAGCCTCACCAGAACGATAGGCAAGAGCAAGGACTTGAACACCTAATGGTCTCATATTCCAGTTGGTTGAAGAGAATGGGTACTTAACCCAATCATTCCAGAAAGTAGAACCTGGAAGAATCGTACGCTTAACCTTGATGCCAGATTTACGAATTTGATCGGCAACAGCATCTGTTGTGTTACGACGCCAGTCATCATCGATTGAGATCAACTCGTGCTCATGACTACCAAGGCCAGATTCAAACATCAGAGCCATTGCTCTGTCGCGATCTACAACCTGAGGAGGCAGTTCTGCATACTCTGGATGAATTGGACAAACATGATGATTTTCCGCTGGCGTGCCTCTACCGTCAATACCCAACTCCAAAACTACAGAATTATCAACACACATCGCTAAAGCACGACGGATGTTTTTATCTTGGTAAAGTTTAATCCCACCAACTTCTGCATCTTGATTGCAACGAATAACAATTGTTGAGGCGGTTACTGCTGAAGATTGTTGCCATCCGGGCATGCCGTCAAAAATATCAACATACTCACCCACTACTTGATAATTCATATCAAACTCATCAGATTCTGCGCCGGCAACTTTGGCAGAAGTTTCGGTGCCATAATCGATAAACTCAATACGATCCAAGTATGCCCCCTCTCCCCACCATTGGTGGTTAGTGTTTCTGGCTAAGGCCGCCTTAATTCCTACCTCGTGGCCATCAGGTATATAAGGTCCCGTACCAATTGGATTGCTCAACATTGTCTCTGAAGTGCTGGACGAATGGACAATCGCTGCAGGATAATCTGCCATACCAGGAATAATAGTAATATCCGGCGATGGCAAGTTTAATTGAACCGTATGATCATCCACAACCACAATTGCACCGGCTGCAGCCTTACCTGTATCAGCGTCAATCAAACTATTCATTCGACCGGCCATAGAATTACCATCTACACTCTTATCACACCAGCCCTCGATATTACGCGCAACATCAGCTGCAGTAAAGGCATCGCCGTTATTCCAAGTAACTCCCTTTCTAACGTTAAGTGTGTACTGAGTAGCGTCAGCATTCGCAGACCAACTTTCTAACAAGCGACCTTCAAAAGTACCGTCACTATTAAACTGAACCAAATACTCTAGCCAGCCTCGGGTAAAGTTAGCAATTTCTGACCAGTCGTAAGTGCGCGGATCTTTAAGCCCGCGAACGTCCATTTGTAGGCGCATTGTTCCGCCTTGATTTGGCGTTGCAGCCATGGCCGTTGATGGCGCTACCAAGCCGAGCATGGTATATGCAGCGACAGATGTTGCCCCTAAAGCCGATGCGCGTACTAAAAACTCACGTCGCGAAAGTTTATTATCCAACACCTCTTCCTTGTACATCGAGATTGCTGGATGTAACGGCAAACCGTTAATCGTCTCCTTACTCATATAACTCTCCTATTAAGATAAAAAATGATGAAACAAAATAAGATGCTCCGCATCTTATTTTTCACATTAAATTGTAGCCAAGAGGTCGTTGTATCTCATTGAGAAAAATATTATTAATAACTTGCAGTTTTTATAAAACCGCGCCCCAAGATCACCAAGAATCTTTTAATGTAGATAAATTGTATACCACAATATGATTAATTAAATATCTCAAAAACGACCAGAAGTATCATAAATACGACTTTATTACCCAATAATTAGATACAATAAGCTAATATAGCTTCAAACATGGTGACTATTAAGCAATTGGAAAAACAAAAAATAAGAAAAATTTGTCAAACTGATACAGCAACTAAGCCACTCATTGATGGAAAGACGCCTATTACTTTTTATTTTTTATTATTAAATGACTTTTCTTTTCTTTCATTCGCTTCTCTTATAGAGCCACTGAGAATGGCCAATGATGTTGTCACTGAAAAAATCTATGCCTGGGAGCTTGTTACTATAAACAATCTACCGGTGTCTGCTAGCAATGGTATTGTTCACCTGCCAACCGCCCAACTAGATGAATCTTATACGGGTGACTACCTTTGGCTGATCTCCGGAAACTATGTACACCAACACTACACGAAAAAAATAAAATTTTTTTTAAAAAAAGCCCAAAGAAGCAACACTCAGATAGGTGCCGCCTCAACTGCAGCTTTTATATTGGCTTTTGCTGGCGTCATTAATCATAGGCGCTGCACCGTTCACTGGGAAAGCAGGGAGCTCTTCTCAGAAGAATTTCCCAATCTCAACTTAACAAATAATCTCTATGAAGTTAATGATGGAGTGCTAACATGCAGTGGTGGGCTTACATGTCTTGACTTGATACTTAAACTCATCCAACAGCAACAAAGTGCTATTCTGTCAAAAAAGATTGCTGAGTATTTTTTGTACCCGGCTGACCGCTCCCCTAGTGAAAAGCACAAACTTAGCTTAGTTGAACAATATAAAGTACACAATCCTACTGTTATAAGAACATTGACATTCATGCTGACTCACTTACACGAGCCCAAGAAAATCAAACAATTGGCGCAAAATGTCAATATTGGAGTTCGACACTTGGAGCGATTATTTCAGAAAAACTTTCATCTCGATATACACACTGTCTATATGCACTTACGACTTGAGAAAGCCAACCTTCTGCTTCGAGAAACTAACGATAGTATGTCTATAGTGGGTGAAAGATGCGGTTTCACTTCGCCTTCATATTTTTCCAAATGCTATAAAGACTATTATAAATTCACACCCAGAGAAACAAGGAACCGTACCTAGAAAGCGTACATATATACTCAACCTTTAATAAATAATCGGCGCTAGCTGTTAATGACTAGCGTGGTACTTGCATTGTCTTGGGTGGCTTTGATAATCACTCACTCCACTTATTGTTTATTGGCTTGTTACGGCTAACCGCACATCAATTTTTTGTGGACAAAAACAGTAAAGATGTCGCATATATGCTAAAAATAGTCGTTTTTGAGATATTTTATAGATGTAATGGTGGTTTACAATTTGCATGCATTAAAAGCTCTTTGCAATCCTAAAAGATTGGTTTTATAAAAACCACGAGCAATTAGCGGCAATATAAACCAGATAAAAAATCAATTACTGACACAGGGACTAGATCTTTACACAGGAAAATCCTATTGCAAAACATTCATAACTTCATCGCTGATATGGACTGGAATGAGCTGCCAGTTACAGTTCAAACAATGTCCAAACGTTGCCTTTTGGACACAATTGGTGTAGCAATTGCTGCCCAGACAACTTTGGCGGCACGAATTGCATCCAGATTTGCGACCATCCAGTTTGGCCCCAGTAATAATAGCCGTTCCCGACTTCTGGGCTTTGATGGCACTTGTTCAGTGCCAGGAGCGGCATTCTCTGGAGCAATTTTAATTGATTCTCTAGACGCTCATGACGGCCATAGATTGACCAAGGGTCACGCGGGCGCCACTGTACTGCCATCACTATTAGCTATGGTGGATTACCTGAGTAATGAAAAAACAACCATCTCTGGTAAGTATTTCTTGGAGCTACTGGTAATTGGTTACGAAGTTTCTCTACGAACCGGTATTGAATTACATAAAAGCACAGAGGAATATCACACTTCGGGCGCATGGGCGCCCATTGGTGTTGCCGCAATGGGTGCAAAGCTCTTGCAATTAAACCAAAGCCAGTTAAGCCATGCTCTCGGTATTGCCGAATATTATGCACCAAGAAGTCCTATGATGCGCTGTATTGATCAGCCAACCATGGTTAAAGATGGTGCTGGTTGGGGGGCTTTGGCGGGCATTAGCTCAGTGTATATGGCACAAGAAGGATTTACTGGTGCGCCCGCCTTAAGCGTCACTCTAGCAGACGAAAAAGATTATTTTCTGCGTTACGAGTTATTAAATCAATATTTTAAACCGTGGCCCATCTGTCGATGGGCTCAACCAGCAGTCGAGGCTGTAGTTACACTACAAAAGCAATTCTCTTTCGATATAAAAGATATTAAAGAGATCAAAATCAGCACTTTCCATCATGCTGTACGCTTAGCGAATAAACAACCCACTTCCAGCGATGAAGCGCAATATTCCATAGGTTACCCTGTTGCCGCAATGCTCGCCAAAGGCAAAATTGGCGCTGAAGAGATGAATGAAAATTCACTTAATGATCCCGTTATTAGGCAACTTCAAGACAAAGTAAAACTTAAAGAAAACCAAAGCCACACAGATGCCTTCCCTGCAAAACGCTTCGCAGACGTTGCTATCACTCTTCAAAATGGCGACATACTGGAGACTGAAAATATTGAAGCCAGGGGGGATGTTGAAAACCCTTTGAGCAATGAAGACATTCAAACAAAATTTAATCAATTGACCAAGGGCATTATCACAACCTCAAAACAAAATAAGCTAATCAAGCTGATTAAAAACCTAGATAAAGAAGACAACGTCAAGGATTTGTTGGATCTAATTATGGGCAAACCGTCGTAGCCATTCTGAAGTTTTGCCTCAACACGGAGATTGTGATGAACTATATCAATCTTTAAAGTAGTGCTGAACAACCTCAACGGTAAAATCAACGTCAGCTTTCGACACGCCCAAGTGACACACCAGTCGAGACGCCGATGAAAGCTTGGGAACCAGTATATTGTTCTCAAGCAAAAATGCCTGCAAGTTCTCTCTGTGCTCTTTTGGGCAATGAAAAAATGTCATATTTGTTTGTGCTTCATCAATTCCAACTTGCAGGTCTTTACACTCCGACAAGCCCTGGGTTAGTCGGCGAGCATTATCGTGATCTTCTAGTAATCTGATCACGTTGTTTTTCAACGCATACATACCACAAGCAGCCAGAACACCTACTTGGCGCATGCCGCCGCCCAGTATCTTTCTAAGGCGTTTTGCTTTTCTAATGGTCTCGTGATCGCCCACCAGTAAAGAGCCGGCTGGTGAGCCCAAACCTTTTGACAAGCAAATAGAAACACTATCCAGACTATAACATAAATCTTTTAACGACAAGCCTGAGTGGATATGGGCGTTAAATAATCGCGCACCATCCAAATGCACCTTGAGGCCATGCGCATGTGCAGCGTCTGCCAACTCGTTAATTTTCTCCTGAGGCTGCACTCGACCCGAAACCGTGTTTTCCAGGCAAAGTAATTTTGTAATACCAAAATGAGGATCGTCGGCCTTAATTTGGCTAAGCATGTCTTTAACAGAGATGCTGCCACGATGATTGGTATCAATCGTGCAAATACCAACACCACCAAGAACCGAGGCACCGTGCGCCTCATACACATTGGTATGGTACTCACGACCAATCAACACTTCATCGCCTCGCTGACAGTGCGACAAAATAGCGCTGAGATTACTTTGTGTCCCAGTTGGAAAAAACAGGGCGGCTTCTTTGCCTAAAAGCTCAGCCGCATAATCTTGTAAATCGTTGGTCTCTCTATCTTCGCCATAAACATCATCGCCTAATTTTGCCTCCACCATAGCTTGAAACATCTCTGCAGATGGTAGAGTGACCGTATCACTTCTAAAGTCGATACAATCTGTCGGCTCTTTGTTTGCAATATTTAGTTTGGCGTATTGACTTGTCATAATTAAGGCTGGTATTCTGGGTAGGCAAGCGCAGCCACAAGGTGGGTTCTTGGCTGGTCACCGCCATTAAGGGCGGTATGGTAACCCCGAGTGTCGGTAAAGTAAACAGAGCCATCTGCGGGCAAATGCGTGCAGTGATGGTTAACGATAAATAAAGCGCCCGGGTTGGTAACGATCGGAATGTGAATGCGCGGCTCTGGGTCGCGATGCCAAGAGTTGCAATTAAAGACGCCCTTCTCAAGAATACGAACTCGGCCTATTGGGTAGCGAGATGAAAGCTGTTGATGAATATGCTCAAAATAAGTACCCCTGAATACATCTACCAACTCAGTGAATGCAGCCTCATCTACCAACTCATCTTTAGCAATTTCTTGGTAAGAGTCATCCACGCGGGTGTAGTATCGCCCTATCAGGTCTTTGTCGTTGTCAACAGAGTGTCCTTTTCTTTTGGTCATCGCCAAGGCGTGAAAACCCGAACATGCTGTTTTAAATTCGGACTTTAATTTAATATCATCCAGCGCCTCGCGGATAAGTTTGATATCAAAGGTAAGGTTGAGTTTAATAATGTGCTCGTTACCCTTAAACGAGACAACAGACTCAGTATCAACCTTGCGGTTAATGTAAGAATCCATGGCTTTTACATCATCAATCATTGTGCTCATTCAATCTCCCCAGATTATAATAATTGGACGTATTATGACTTATAAAGGCTTCACCACTACCAAGATTATTATGCCCAAAAGCAAAACAGTAGGAAGTTCATTAATCCAGCGATAGAAACGATCAGAGCGTGTATTTTTATCTTCTGCAAAAACGTGTACTAAGTGTCCACAATAAAAATGGTATGCAACAAGAATCAACACCAATACCAATTTAATATGCAGCCAAAGATCCGCGGAATAACTCTGCCATGCGTAGTCATACAGCATCCAAGAGCCAAGCAAGGTGGTGGTGATAAAGCTCGGCATCATGATACCTTTGTAGAGTCGACGCTCCATCAATTTAAAGCGCTCAATGCTGACTTCATCCTCTGCCATTGAATGATAGACAAACAGGCGCGGCAGGTAGAAAAGTGCCGCAAACCAAGTAATCACACTAATGATATGAAAGGCCTTCACCCAAAGCATAGCAACTCCTACAAATAATGACATCATACCTATTTTCAATAGTGTGCAAAACATAAAGAATCTTTGGTAACTTTGAAAGCACCCTGTGATAACATTGTTAGTGATTCAACACATTTAGTATTATTAACCAAAATGAAATTTACAACAATTATTGTTGCACTATTGGCTATCGTCTTTGCGCAGTCCTCTTTTGCGGACACAAATGCCCTGGCAGATGACTTTAACAAGTCTGATGGTCCAAGTGAATTGGTTAGCTCTGGCTGGGTTGAAAATGACGGCGGAAAAAACTTCAAAATTGTGCAAATCTTCGTCAACCACTCTTTTCAAAGCATTGAGCTGCATATCGATAAATCAGGCAAGATTATCACCTGGATTGATAGTGCCAGATCTACAGATTCTTCAATTGATGTCGATGTCGATTACCAGTTTTTTGCCGACATCGAAGACTGGCGTATGATCTCAAAAGGTGAAAATGACTTTATGTATCACTTAACCGTTGGCGGACTGGCCTTTAAGGGGCCGATGATGGAAGCAATGTCAAAAATGCAGGCCATTGACCAATTATTGCTTATTATTGCCAAGAATATTTAACAACCACCTCAGTAATTAGACAACGCAAGTTGAGGGCATAGTAAAATCTCATCACCGTAAATTGTGTAAAGGCCTCATGTTAAGTTTTTTCAAAAAAAATCAAAATTCAGAAGAACAAGCACCTACTCAAAAAACCTCCTTGAGGGATCGATTGTTTAAATCCAGACAACGTCTTGGCGACGGCCTGGCTTCGGTTTTACTTGGTAAAAAACAAATTGACGATGACCTGTTAGATGAGCTTGAGATGTTACTCATTAGCGCTGATATTGGCATTGATACCACCGACAAAGTATTGGAGTCTATCCGCAAAAAAGCCTCACGAAAAACACTGAAAGATGAAAACAATCTTTACCAGCTACTGAAAGATGAACTTGAATCGCTGCTTGTTGCTGACAATCAATTAATCACTGACAGTGACACAACCTTTGTTATCCTTGTGGTTGGCATTAATGGCGCCGGCAAAACCACCACCATCGGCAAATTAGCCAAATCTTTCCAAAATCAAGGAAAGTCTGTCATGTTAGCTGCTGGTGATACATTTAGAGCGGCCGCCGTTGAACAGCTCAAAGTTTGGGGGGAGCGTAACGATATTCCCGTCGTTGCACAAAAAACAGGCGCTGATTCAGCCTCTGTGGTTTATGATGCCTATCAATCTGCACTCGCCAAAAACATCAATATCCTGATTGCAGATACCGCAGGACGACTACACACACAAGACAATTTGATGCAGGAGTTAGAGAAAATCAAGCGTGTTCTCAAAAAGCACCACGAGGATGCGCCGCACGAGACAATGTTAGTTATCGACGGGGGCTCTGGACAAAATGCTATTCAACAAGCCCGTGAGTTTAACAAAACAATTGAATTATCAGGCATTAGCGTCACCAAACTCGACGGCACCGCAAAAGGCGGCGTGCTATTTGCTATTTCTGATGCACTCAATTTACCCATTCGCTATATTGGTGTTGGCGAAGGTATCGACGACTTAAGACCTTTTAAAAGCAAGGAATTTGTAGCCGCGCTGTTTGATTAGTTACTTACCTTCTAATCGTTAGAAATCACCAACTTTCCAATCATAGTGCTCGCTTCAATTATGTTATGAGCTTCAGTAATATTCGCGACATTAATAGGGCTTAGTTGATGCGTTACAGTGCAGCTAATCTTATTGTCATCGACAAGTCCAGAAAGTGTATTGAGCACCTGCCCCTGTTCCCTCATATCTTCGGTTTCAAATTTTGAGCGAGTAAACATCATCTCCCATACGAGTTTAATGCTTTTGGCTTTTAATTGATTAATATCAAGCACCTCTCTGGCATTGGCCAACAAACAAATTGAGCCTTGTGGCCTGATCACAGCAATCATCTCTTGTATATAATCATCGGGTACGCCCATGCACAAAATAAAATCGGGTGCTTTTACATTTTGTTGCATCAGTTGAGCTGCCAAATTATGATGCTCTAACACCACATCGGCGCCCATTTTTAGGCACCAGTCCTTACTCTCAACCCTTGAGGCAGTCGCAATTACCTTTAATTCTGCAACTTGCTTAGCCAGCTGTATCGCAATAGAACCAACACCACCCGCGGCACCAATCAACAAAATACTTTTACCGACGTCACCCTCATCAATACCCAGTCTATCAAACAATGACTCCCATGCAGTAATTGTACATAATGGTAGCGCCGCAGCTTCAGAAAAGCTAAGAGAATTGGGCTTATGGCCCACGATTCTTTCATCAACCAGCTGCACGTTGGCATTCGATCCGTCGCGTGTCATATCGCCTGCATAATAAACCTCATCGCCTGGCTTGAAGAGACTTACACCCTCGCCAATCGACTTGACAACACCACAAGCATCAAAGCCCAAAATTAATGGCTTTTCTAGACTGCCACCCAGCATGTGTTTGACCTTGCTATCAATCGGGTTGATAGAAATCGCTTTAATTTCGACCAATAAATCCCTGCCAGTAGCTTCGGGTATTTGTTTTTCAAAGGCAACAAACTCATTACCGTCGTAGCCAATGGCTTTTAACGTTGTCATCTCAAGTAATCATAGCACTATAAGTGCGCTGCGCCTTCTCGGCAAAACGGACATCTAACTCGGTAATACCGTCCTCATCATGGGTGGTTAGATTAATCTTAACCTTGTTGTAGACATTGGACCATTCGGGATGATGCTGCATAACCTGCGCATGAATGGCCACTTGAGTCATAAATCCCATGGCCTGAATAAAACCCTTAAATGTAAATTCTTTTGAGAGATAGCCATCAACAATTTGCCATCCATCCAAGTTCTGTAATGCACTGTTAATTTCGTCACTTGTTAAAACCATAATATTAATCCTCGCTTAGTAATGTTTTGGCACCCTTAGCAATCAGGTTATTGGCCACCAATCGTCCCAAAGCCTCAGGATCAGAAACAGAGCCAACACACTCTTCTGTTAGCATTTCACCCGAACTGACATTGCCAACTAGGCCTTTGAGTGTCAGTATTTCGCCATTAAGTGTCGCATAGCCTGCAATCGGCACCGAGCAACCACCCTCTAATGTCGCGTTCATCGCCCTTTCAGCTAAAACCGCCGTCATTGTGTTTTGATCAATCAGGCCTTGGATAAGCTCGGCAACTTCACAGTCGCCCTTTCTAATCTCAATACCAAGGGCGCCCTGGCCAACGGCTGGCAAAGAAGTATCGGCATCCAAGGGGTGTTTAATTCTACCCTCAAAACCCAGTCTAATTAGGCCGGCACAAGCCAAAATAATCGCGTCGTACTCACCGTCATCCAGTTTTCTTAGACGAGTATTGACATTACCTCTTAGGTCCAAAATTTCTAAGTCGGGTCTAATAGCTTTGATTTGCACAACTCTTCTCATGCTGCAAGAGCCAACTCTCGCGCCTTGTGGTAATTCGCTCAAATGATTGTAATTATTAGACACAAAGGCGTCGAAAGGATTTTCTCTAGCCATCACAGCACCAAGTTCAAACTCCTCGGGGATGGCATAAGGCACATCTTTCATTGAGTGCACCGCAATATCGGCGCGCCCTTCCAGCATTCCCACTTCAAGTTCCTTGATAAACAAGCCTTTGCCACCAATTTTTGACAAAGGGGAGTTAAGAATTTGATCGCCTTGGGTTGTCATCTTAATCAATTCAATTTCAAGCCCAGGATGCAACGATTGCAACTCCGACTTTACATATTCGGCCTGCCAAAGGGCTAAAGGACTTTTTCGAGTGGCAATTTTTAGAGTTCTTTTCATTCTAGTTTTGAGCTTCATTATCACTCAATATTTTATCGCGTACTGAGTTCCAATGTTAGTCAATGATAGCGATATTGAAGAATTGCTGGCTATTCCCAACATTCCATATCCATTTGCAGAGGCTTTTATAAATATTTTGAATATTTCAGCCGATAAAAGGGATAATTAGCGCACAAGCTTTAATAACAATCAATTAATTAATTAACAAATAAATGACTTCCAAAACTAATCACCTTTGGGGTGGCCGCTTTAACGAGCCAACCGACGAATTTGTCAAAATTTTTGGCGCCTCAGTTACTTTCGACAAAGTGCTTGCCTTCTATGACATTGAAGGCTCTGAAGCCCACGCAACAATGCTTAGTGAAATTGGCGTACTCACCAAAGAAGAATTAAAACAAATTCTAGATGGACTTTCTGCCATCAAAGATGAGATCAGCAACGGCCAATTCGAATGGTCGATTGATTTAGAAGACGTACATATGAATATTGAGGCTCGCCTTACTGAACTTTGCGGCTTGCCGGGCAAAAAACTACACACCGGTCGCTCTCGTAACGATCAAGTAGCAACCGACATACGACTTTATTTGCGCGATCAAGTGCAAATAATTAATAACGAAATACTGCGTCTATTAAATGCACTTTTGGATCTTGCCGAAGGCGAAAAATCAACAATTATGCCGGGGTTTACCCATCTTCAAGCAGCACAACCGGTCAGTTTTGGTCATCACTTATTAGCATATTTTGAAATGTTTAAGCGTGACCATGAACGCCTAGAAGATAGCTATAAGCGTATTAACACCATGCCACTTGGTGCCGCCGCTCTCGCTGGCACAAGTTATCCGATCAATCGTGAGCGCACAGCGGAACTATTGGGTTTTGAACGCATTTGCGCCAACTCCATTGATGCTGTCAGTGATCGTGATTTTGCCATTGAGTTCTGCTCTAATGCCAGTTTGATTATGATGCATTTATCGCGTTTTTCTGAAGAACTCATTCTTTGGTCAAGTGCACAATTTAATTTTGTCACCCTGCCGGATAGCTTCTGCACGGGCTCGTCGATCATGCCACAAAAGAAAAACCCCGATGTGCCCGAGTTGGTTCGTGGCAAAACAGGGCGTGTTAATGGCAACTTAATTGCGTTGTTAACCCTAATGAAAGGTCAACCGCTGGCTTACAACAAAGATAACCAAGAAGACAAAGAGCCGCTATTTGACACCGTGGAAACACTACAAGCTTGCTTACGTGTCTTCGGGGACATGGTGCCAACCATCAAGGCTAATACCGAAACCATGCGCAGTTCAACACTGAAAGGCTATACCACAGCGACAGATTTGGCAGACTATCTCGTAAAGAAAGGCATGCCGTTTCGAGACGCCCACGACGTGGTTGGTAATACTGTTGCCTATGCTATCACTCAAAGCAAAGACTTAAGTGAATTAAGCCTTAAAGAGTTGCAATCGTTCGACAGAACAATTGAGGCGGATATCTTTGATTTTATCTCACTAGAAGGCTCGCTTAATGCACGTAACCATTTAGGTGGCACGGCACCAGAACAGGTTTCTCTAGCAATTAAAACGGCGCGATCTTCACTAAAGTAGCGCAACCGAGGAAACCCTCTTGAAAATCATCTTTGCAGGTACGCCCGATTTCTCTGTTGAGACGCTTGACACCCTTAACAAATTCAAGCATGAAATTGTCGCCGTCTATTGCCAGCCCGACCGACCAAAAGGTCGTGGCAAGGTAATGAGCGCTTGCCCGGTTAAAGTTTATGCGCAAGAGTACAATTTGCCCGTCTTTCAGCCGAAAAGTTTCCACGACGTAGAGACACAAGCTGAACTTTCCGAGCACAATGCTGACGTAATGGTGGTGGTTGCCTACGGTCAAATTTTGCCAAAGACAGCGCTTGATACGCCAAAGTTTGGCTGCCTCAATATTCATGCCTCATTATTACCGCGTTGGCGCGGTGCGGCACCTATTCAAAGAGCAATACTTGCAGGTGATAGCGAGACAGGTGTGGCTATCATGCAAATGAACGAAGGACTGGATACAGGCGATGTGCTGCTTGAAAAGAAGTGCGTGATTTTGCCAACCGATACCGCCGAATCCCTGCACGACAAACTGGCCATAATAGGTGCCCAGAGTATTCTCGAAGCGCTTAATAATTTGGCCGATTTAACTCCTGTGCCGCAAGAGACTAACGGTGTTACTTATGCGCAGAAGCTAAACAAGCAAGAGTCTTGGATTAATTGGAGTCAAGGAGCCATTGAGATTGACCGTATGATTCGCGCTTTTAATCCATACCCTATTGCACAGTGTAAAGCGCAAAGCCTGCAATTTGAAGATAAAACGCTACGCATTCTAGAGGCTGAAATTGTTGAATCCAATCACAACAAAAAACCAGGGGAAGTCATTAACCTTGAAAAAGGACTGTGTGAAGTGGCAACAGGAAAAGGATCTCTGCTACTAAAAAGAGTTCAACTTTCTGGAAAGAAAGTAGCAACAATCAAAGATTTTAATAACGCCTACAGCTTGCAAAAATTAAGCTGACGCCAAGCTTCATAAGCCACAATTGAGGCGCAATTCGCTAAATTTAAACTGCGGGAATTCTCTTGCATCGGCAATGTTATGCCTTCAAACTGATTACGAATCCCATCTGGCAAACCACTAGTCTCTCTGCCAAACAAAAAAGAATCGCCTTTCTGGTAACTCACTTCAGCGTAATTTGTTTGCACCTTTGAGCTGACAACAAAAATACGACCGGAATTGGCTTTATCAAGATAGTCATCAAAGTCGTCGTACTCCACCATACACATGAGATCTTTGTAATCCAATCCCGCTCTTCGCAGACGCTTGTCGGTAATTTCAAAACCGTAAGGTTTAATCAAATGCAGTGTCGCACCCATATTGGCACATAGACGAATAATACTGCCAGTATTGTTGGGTATTTCGGGCTCAAATAATACGATATTTAATGTGCTACTCATTGATGTCTTTATGGCTTGTCGCTTAAAAAGCGCCAATCATCCCATAAATGCGCGCTTTGAAGCCAAATAATCGAGCTCTGCTTGAGTACTTTCTCGTTCGAGTATTGCGTTTCGATGAGGGAAACGACCAAATTCTATGATTAAATCCCTATGGTGTTGAGAAAATTTAAGATTGTCGGCTAAATTATGATCTGCAAACAACTTTACTGATAATTCTTGGTCTTCAAGTTTTTCACTGTGCATTAATGGCATCAATAAAAAAGAAAGTCTTACCGTGCTCAATCTTTTATCAAAACCATCATCAATTGCCTTTAAAGCCACATCAATTGCTTGCTGTTCTGTTTGAAAACTTTTGGCTTCTCCGCGAAACATATTAAGCGGAAATTGATCTAGCACGATAATGAGAGCCAGAGAGCCTTTGGCTGTTTCTTGCCATGAATCAAACCTCCCTGCAGCTGAACTTTGCCACAAGCCTTCATATTTTTCCTTAATTTCAGCGTCAATTTCAGGTGTGGAGTTAAACCAATGTTTTTGACTTTTTTCAGAAAACCAATAACTGATAACATCTTGATAGTGCATGACGGCTAACGAGTAACTAATACTTTATACATTATAAACGCATCAACATAGCCGGCTTTCTT
>Ga0206681_10000022_pt1 | contig 112637 bp, 116 predicted proteins | sample M150012015metaG_FD_161048 | JGI IMG/M metagenome (GOLD analysis project Ga0206681, IMG submission 161048) | Ammonia-oxidizing marine archaeal communities from Monterey Bay, California, United States - M1 500m 12015 | ecosystem: Environmental > Aquatic > Marine > Intertidal zone | place: USA... | reverse complement strand
CAAACAGTTGTCAGACGAAGAGATCGTACCTTTTGTTGATAAGGCCATCAATGATTTAGGTGCAAGTTCTATGCAAGACATGGGAAAACTAATGGGAACACTCAAGGGACAGCTGAATGGCAAGGCTGATATGGGTACAGTGTCTGCAATTATAAGGTCTAAACTGTCCTAAACTTCATTCTTGAATTACTGATCATAAGCTAATAGCAATTAGTTTCTTGCCTCTAAAACTTTCATATACTCAATAACTTTTTAGCTGTCAGGTAGTGATATATACTTCTATCTATTGTGTCTGTGCTGATAAAATTAATTCGTACTCATTTATGTTATAAGGGACAAGGTGATAAAGACTTCAAACAGAGAGTTTAACAATATAGCGGTCCTAGGTTCTGGCACTATGGGTAGCCAAATTACAGCTCACTTTGCAAACCTAGGTTTTGATGTAATTATGTTTGATGTCACCAAGGATGCATTGGAATCATCTGTGGATGCTTTAAATAAACTAAAGCCAGCCCCTCTAGCCAGCAATTCAGTCGTTAACACAATTAAAATAGCAACCTACGATTCTTTAGAGTTGCTTGGGGATCGTGATTTAATTGTTGAATCAGTTGTTGAGGATCTAGATATAAAGAAAAAGCTATTCGCTAATATAGAGCCATATGTTAGCGACAAAGCTGTACTGGTCACTAATACTTCAGGTTTATCTATTGAGCAGATTGCAAAGCACTGCCCTCAAAGAATAAGGGATAGAATTTTTGGAGTGCATTTCTTTAATCCTCCAAGGTATATGCCTTTGGTTGAGTTAATAAGGACTACAACTAGTGACGAGAGTCTGCTATATAAAGTTGAGGGGTTCATTACATCGTCACTAGGCAAGGAGGTAGTTTATGCGAACGACAAGCCAGCCTTTATTGCCAATAGAATAGGTATTTTTTCATTACTAATTGCGCTACATCATGCGAAGAATTTTAATCTAGATGCTGACACGGTGGACGCGTTAACAGGAGTCAAAATAGGCCGTCCTTCTAGTGCCACATATAGGACATTAGATGTTGTTGGGCTAGATGTGATTCTTAATGTGGTGAATAATATTTATATTAACGCTAAGGAAGACCATTGGGTTGAATTATTTCAGTTACCTAAATGGGTACACCAACTGGTTGACAAGGGCTACTTGGGCAGTAAAACAAGAAAGGGAATATATGAAAAGGTTGGCTCTGATATTTATGTTTTTGACATAAATGAAGGCAAATACAGGCCTGCAGTTAGCACTATTAGTGAACAAGTAAATGAGACATTAAAAGAAAACAAAGGAATTGAAAATTCATTACTACTTTTGGCAGATTCAGAAGATAACCAGGCCCAGTTCTTGTGGGCAATACATAGAGATATATTTCATTACGCAGCAAGCCAGTTGGAAAATGTAGCAGAAACAGTAAGGTGTGTTGATATTGCCTTGAAGTCAGGTTTTGGCTGGAAAAAAGGAGTATTTGAGTATGCACAAATTACCGGGTGGGATTCTTTTGTTTGCCGACTAAAAGAAGACATTGAGAGTGCAAAAACTTTGTCCAGTGCTAGCTTACCGTATTGGGTTGAGAATATCCATTATGCATATAACCATGAAGGTGCATACAGCCCTACACAAAACAAATATATTGCCAGATCACCTCACCCTGTCTATAAAAAACAATTATTCCATAAATTATTTTTTGGAGAAAGTCCTCACATACAGAAAACATTACTAAATAATAAGGCCATAAAGTTGATAGATTTAGGTGACGGTGTTGCCAGCATTTCTTTTAACACTAAAATGAATGTGCTAAGTTTGGAAGTGATACAGGGCATAGATAGTAGCCTAGACTTTCTTGAAGATAAGGGTTATTCAGCTCTAATTATTAAGCAAGAGAAGGACCACTTTTGTGTTGGAGCAAACTTAAATGAAATGATTGCAGCTGCGGATGTTGGTTTATACAGAGCAAGAGACTCAGAATCAAACCAAAATAAAATTCCATCAGTAGAAAAAATAATTAGTTCTTTACAAGAAATGATAATGAGGTTGAAGCATGGACAAATCATCACTATAGCAGCGGTAGACGGGTATGCTCTTGGTGGTGGCTGCGAAGTTATGCTGCATTGTAATAGGGTTGTAGCTTCAATAAACTCCAATATTGGTCTTGTGGAAGTAGCTGTTGGACTGTTACCTGCAGGATGTGGAACTAAGGAGATGTCACTTAGAGCGCACACTAATGAATCAGAAAGCACTATGCAGTTACTTTCTGTATATTTTGAGCAAATAGCAACTGCAAGAATATCTACTAGCGCACTGCACGCAAAAGAGATGGGATATATTAGGCCTGATGATTTAATAATTGCCAACCCTAACGAGTTACTTTATGAGGCTAAACAGCAGGCAATGGATATGATGGAGACTGAATTTAAACCGCCAAAACCAGAAGTATTCGTTACCTCAGGGAAGGGTGGCTATGATTATTTAAAAGATAACATAAAGAGTATGAATGAATCAGGAACCATCTCAGGTCACGACTTGTACTGTGTAGATAGAATTGCTCAAGTTATGACTGTTCCAAGCATTGAAAAAGATTCTAACGTTAATTCTTTACTATTAGTTGAACTGGAGAGGTTAAATTTTGTCGAAATGACTGAAAATATTAAAACCCAGGACAGGATTAACTATATGTTGAAAAACAATAGGCGCCTACTTAATTAATTATTGATCACTTAAGTAGCCACTCAGTCAGGCCATATTTGTTCAGTAAAGTGATACCTACACATGGACTGATATTTATCATTTCCGCCTATCACTACTTGCTCACCATCGCGAACTGGTTTTCCATTTTCATCCATCCTAACTACCATTGTCGCTTTTCTCCCACAATGGCAAACAGTCTTCAGTTCAATAATCTTATCGGCCCAAGCTAATAAGTACATACTTCCAGAGAATAGCTCTCCCATAAAGTCAGTACGAATACCGTAGCACAACACCGGTATGCTAAGATTATCTACTACCTGAGTTAGTTGCTTTACCTGTTTTTTAGTCAAAAATTGGCTCTCGTCAATTAATACACAGTCAATTGGCTGCTCAGTGTTTTGTTTTGATATTAATGATAGTATATCGTCGTCTGTGCTGAAAAGGTGTGCGCCTGCCTCTAACCCTATTCTAGAAGTAACTTTTCCTACTCCATACCTGTCATCGATAGCAGCAGACAGGATCATAGGATTCATTCCTTGCTCCTTATAGTTGTATGCAGACTGAAGCAAGGATGTAGATTTGCCTGCATTCATCGAAGAATAGTAAAAATAAAGTTGTGCCAAAACGATGTACTGATTGCTAAAAACATTATTATAAACTATCATATTAAGAGTGAATTCAGTGTTGTCTGGATTATAAGTTTTATGTTTATTGTTTAATTATTTATTAGGAGATATAAAATGAAAAAATTATTCTTTTTGTTGTTTTTCATAAGCAGTATGGCTATATCTGCATCATCTCCAGACTATGCCAAAGAGGCTCGCTGGGCTGAGCAGGTTGAGGAGTCTATTCTTGATGGAGATTCGGTATGGCTAAGTGTCGATGAGCATGAATTTTTTACAATATTTACGGAGGACGAATCGGAAGGTAATGAGGCGGCAATTATTGTTCATGGAACTGGAGTCCACCCTGACTGGACCCAGGTAATACAGCCACTAAGGGTTGGTCTCACAGAGAATGGGTTCAACACACTTTCAATCCAAATGCCGGTGCTTGAAAATGGCATGCATGGGGATGACTACAAACCTTTATTTCCTGGTGCTGGGCGCAGAATTATGTCTGCTGTCAAATACTTGAAGGGAGAAGGCTTTAATCCAACCACCTTAATTGGGCACAGTTTAGGTACAGTAATGTCTACACATTTCTTGGCCAACAACAAGCACACTTTTGAGAAGTTTGTTGCGGTCGGTATGGGTAGAAATGCTGTCCAGTTCTTGTCAAATATAGATTTAGCAGTACTCGACTTGTATGGAAATGAAGATCTAGAATCAGTTTTGAGCTCAACCAAAGACAAAATGAATGCATCAAAACATAACCAGAACTATACTCAAAAAATGGTAAATGCTGACCACTTCTTTAATAACCAAGACGATTTATTGATATCAGAAGTTAGTACTTGGTTGAAATAGTACCATTAATTTTTATTGGCGCATTTTCGGGCTTTGTAGCTGGACTATTGGGCGTAGGAGGGGGGCTAATTATGGTCCCAGCACTTTTGTATATATTAGCAGATAGTATTGATCAATCAGTACTGATGCATACTGCAATAGGTACCGCCTTGGCTGCCATTGTGTTTACTTCAATATCTAGTGTTTGGGCTCACCACAAGCACAAGGCAATACTTTGGAATAATTTTATTAAACTCACGCCAACAATTTTACTTGGAGCGTATAGCGGGGCAATTATTGCTAAGTATTTGAGTTTTGATTTTTTACGTCTATTTTTTGCATTTTTTGAGTTCTCTATTGCACTTATAATGTGGTTTGGTTTGAGTGCTTCTGGCCATGTAGATAGCCTAGCTAGGTGGGTTTGGTTGGTGGTTGGTTATATCATTGGGCTAGTGTCAGCTGTTGTTGGTATTGGGGGCGGCACAATGACTACTCCTTTTTTGGCTTACAATAATGTTGAAATAAAAAATGCGATTGCCACATCTGCGGCAGTAGGTATGCCTATAGCAATAGCTGGAAGTGTTGGCTTTATAGTTGCCGGTTATGGAGTTGAAGGTGCTACTGGAGGTTTAGGATTTATCCATTTAAAGGCCTTGACTAGTATAGTAGTTGCGAGTGTATTGTTCGCACCATTGGGTGCCAAAGTTACTCACATAGTCAACAGTAAGAATCTGAAAAAAGGGTTCTCTATATTTTTAGGTTTTTTAGGGCTTATGGTTATTATTTATTAATAATAGGTATAGAGTGTATCTTCTAAGTTAAGTTTTCTCTTTATTCTGGGATGTGGTTTAAGTCTTCTTGCCAAGGTGCTTGTAGACTGTGTTCCACTCCTAGGTGGTCTAATATCCTAGCAACAACAAAATTGACCATGTCGTCAATATTTTTTGGTTTTTGGTAGAATGCAGGGTTTGCATCCATTATCACCACTCCGAGGCGTGCAAGTTTAAGCATGTTTTCTAAATGAATTGCAGAATAAGGGGTTTCTCTTGGCACTATAATTAGTTTTTTTTGCTCTTTAATTACTACATCTGCAGCGCGATGCATTAGGTTGTCTGCGCTGCCATTTGCAATAGCAGACAATGTGCTCATAGTGCAAGGACACACCACCATAGCTCGTGGAGGGTTCGAACCTGATGCGACTGGTGCAGTCCATTGGTTCTTTGAGAAAACTTTGATTTGTCCTTTTTTTGCATTCAAATAATCGGTCAAATTTTTTTCTATTGTCGAGGTATCGTTACCAATCTTTAGTTCTGTCTCCATCGCAATGACTGTGCTGGCTGCTTGTGATATCATTACGTATATCAATTTTTCAGTATTGATAAGATTACTAAGCAATGAAATAACGTATGGCATTCCAGATGCGCCAGTTATGGCGATTGCAATGGGTTTGGGCATTATGATTCTTCTACAAAATTTAGGGACGCAGAGTTAATGCAGTAGCGCTTTCCATTAGGTCCAGGGCCGTCATCAAACACGTGCCCAAGGTGTGCATCGCATTGCGCGCATCGCACCTCAATCCTTAGATAACCATAAGAGTTATCATCAATCAATTTAACGCTTTCAATCTTTGTGATGTCAAAAAAACTTGGCCAACCACTACCAGAGTCAAACTTTGTTATTGAAGAAAAGAGTATCTGGTTACAACAAACACAAACGTAGTCACCATCTTCGTTGTGGTTATAGTATTTTCCCGTAAAGGCAGGCTCAGTGCCACACTCCTGGGTAACCCTGTGCTGTTCAGGTGTTAGCTTATTATTCAAACCCATTCGTGTATTATATTGCATTTGATATGTAAAAAATATGAGTGTGGAAGTATATTTAGTTGGCGGCGCAGTGAGGGACAAATTGTTAGGTATTTATAATAAAGATACCGAAAACGATTGGCTCGTGGTAGGCTCCTCTATGGAAGAACTGTCTAGCCTTGGTTATCGACAAGTAGGGAAAGGTTTTCCAGTATTTCTGCACCCAGATAGTAATGAAGAGTACGCACTAGCTAGGCTGGAGAGAAGTGTGGATCCTGGGTACACTGGATTTGAGTTTGACACTTCAAGAGGAGTTACCTTAGAGCAAGACCTCTCTAGGCGCGATCTAACTATAAATGCTATAGCCCAATTAAATGGCAAGGGGGAATTTATCGACCCGTATAGCGGCCAAAAGGATCTTGATGATGGCACATTGAGGCATATTTCTAGTGCCTTTTCTGAAGATCCTGTTCGAGTATTAAGAGTGGCTCGATTTGCAGCCAGATTCAAAGCATTTGGCTTTAAGTTAGCACATGAAACGCATAACTTAATGAAACAGATGGTTGTAAGTGGTGATGTCGATGCATTGGTTCCTGAGAGAGTATTTAAAGAGCTGGACGAGGCATTATCATACGACACTCCATCTGCATTCTTCAAGGTATTATTTTCTTGTGGCGCTTACCATAAAGTATTTTCAAGCCTGCACAATGACAGTGTACATATTAGTCATACTAATAGCTTTGAGTTTTTAGACAATTTAAAAGGCTGTAGTCCTCATATTAAATTTTCAATATGGCTAAAGAATGAGGAATTGTCCAGCATAGAGGTCCTTTGTGATTCAATTAAATGTCCAAAGAGCTATAAGGATCTTGCGCTATTGACAAGTAAATATTCAGATTTTATGAAAACATTTTCTGAACAAAAGAAAGAAGCTATTTTTGAATTTTTTATTGGGTCAGACGCTTTAAGGCGAAAAGAAAGATTCTCTGACTTAATGACTGTGTTTGGTTTAATTGGTGTTGACGTGTCTCCTATACTTGAATTGAGAGACTTGTTAAGCAATATAGATACATCTGAACTCGATAAAAACAATATTGCAGAGTCTATCAAGGATCAAAAAAACATAGTCATTGATTCATTTATCAACTCTACAAAGTGAGTCATTTTCGCAATTATCACATGCACCCTTATAAGGCGACACATTAGCCACTCCATGTTGAAAGTCGCGACTAGCCGCATCTAGCTTTATTTTCCAAAGTGCAACCTGCTCATCCCATTCTTGACATGAATTCTTGTGTCTTTGTTGCGTTGGAATAGACTCTTTATCCTTGGATAACCCCTTGAATGAAACCTTGTTTGATTTTAGCTCTATAAATGCAGCTCCTTCAGTATTATTGTTAACTGCATAAATTGGTAGCTGAGGCTCTCTAATATATTCATTACACCAGTTAGATATTGATGTATTTCCAGTCTTGTAATCAAAAACTATTTTGTTACCATTTGGCATCTTGTCCAGCCTATCCAGTCTTGTGTCAAAAACAAGTCCAGCGATATCGGTACTTATAGTCTCCTCTGTTGATAATACTTCAAAACCCTCGCGCAGCTTGTCCTGTTCAATAAACTGTCTGATAAGTTCTGTTACTCTTATTTTTTCTATTTTCTTAAATCCAGAGCTGGAAGTATCTCTTAGAGCTAGATTTATTTTTGAGTCAATTATTTTGTCCAACTCAGACCTATTTAATTTAGTTAAACAATCATGGGACCTTATATCCTGGTATATATAATGCAAAGCGTTATGTATGATTGTTCCTTGCTCACGTCTATCTATCCCGACACTTGGAGTATCAAACTTATCAATATTTAATCTATGAACAAACCCTTTGAATGGACATCCCATTTGGTCTCTCAATACTGTAACTCCGGACCTTATTTTTTTGCTTTCATGGTCCTTGGTAATAGAGTCATCTATACTCTGAAGTTCTAATATTTCTGTATCTTTATAATTTACTTGCTCTATCTTGTCATCGAACTCAACTAAAGGGCTAGGCAGTTGCTCCTCTTCGTTGTCGTTTATTGCGTAAGAAAAAACTACCTCCTTAGATAGGGATTGTAGGTTTGTTATGGTTTTTTGTGCATCTTGAGATGCTAGCTCATAATTGCAATGAGGTATTCCGTGTTCGGAACTAATATAGAAAGGAATGAATCTCGGAGAGTTTATCTTTGGAGGAAGAAAATTTTTTGTCATACCCATAACCCAGGCCTCATCAAAGTGTAAGCCATCGGCCTCAAGAGAGCCAAGTATTTGGACTTTAGTTTCACCGGCCTTAGCCTGAAAAATTACCTTACTGAGTAATCTCTTTAACTCTTTCATAGCGTCACCGTATTTGACTTTTTTGTCGTAATGTGACAGCCTATTAAGGTGAAGACTTGTCTCTAAATACTTATTAAATAATTGATATTCAACACTAGAAAGAGGCCTGCTTGTGGCAAAACCCCATAATTGCAATGTTTTATTAAATTCTTCAAGATGAACATCATAAGAATCATATCCTTTTGTCGTTTTACTAGCCCTATAAATTACATCATCCATTGTTGGACATTTCGCTAGATATTTTTTGATAGTAGATAATTTAAAATTATCAGTAGGCAAAGATAAAACTTTGTTTAATAATAGTACGCGTTGATTTCTTTCAGTGCTGTGTCCAGTCACATAAACTGATGACGCTACCTCAGCAAAAGTATCCTTTTTAATATTGTTCAGTTTTATCTGTCTACTTAGATCGAGAATGGACAACAGGTTTTGAACCAATGGGTATTGAATCAATGGCAATCCCAAGGAGATGTTGAATGACTTTTGGCCAGTTTCAGTTAGCAAGTTATCGAACTCTTGGTCAAGTGTTGATTTAATTTGGTAATAAAGACTACCGAGTTGTGGACAAACAATAGCAATTGATTTTGAAGGATCTGAAGAGTGTATTGATCTGGCCCAAACAGCGGCACTCCTTATTTCGTCATGAGTTGTACTAAACACCCTGTTAATGGTGTTATTATATTTGTCAGATTCGATTACTTTGTAACCTGCATTCTCAAATATAGATAACTGAGCAGGGGAAGGGTTATTGAATCCATAAACATGGATAGACTTACTTTTGTTTTTATTCTTTAATATTAAGTTTGTAAGGTCATTTATATCAACCAAGTTAAGTGACCTTTTAATATTTCTGTATTCTTTTATCCATCGGCAATATAATTCAACTACTTCAATTTTGCAATTCTGCAATTTCGATAGCTCGATAATATGTGCACAACAGTAGTCATTATTTTTTACAACCTCATCTACAAGTTGTGTATGAGCTACATGCCCAAATTTAGTTATAGATTTTGATATTAGGTATCTTGATTCATCGTCAGTTATTAGCCTAAAAGGGTATTCTGGCTTTTCTAGTTCCCAACATTCAAGTAGATACTGCTTCCAAGAAAACAACTTTGGTAGTCTAGATGCTCCTCTCTGAATACTCCATGTGTATTGAAATGCAAGAACCTGTCTATTGTTAGCAAATACAACTGTGTCGTCTGAATTTAGATAATCTAAGTTGGCATTTATCTGCATTTAATAATTATTAGTTATTTTCGAAGAAGATGTCAAGCTGGTCCGATAATTTTTCAATACCATGCTTTTTTAATGAAGAAAACAGTTGGACTGTAACTGAAGAGTTTTCACTAACTTCGCGAACAACCTTCAGAAGAGTATTAGTGGCAGGACCTTTTTTTAGTTTGTCAGATTTGGTTAATATTATATGGACAGGTATGTCGCTACCTACGCACCATTCAACCATCATTCGATCAAAAGGCTTTAATGGGTGACGAATATCCATAACTAATATCGCCCCCTTGAGGCAACTACGTCTATCAAAGTATTGGCTCATTTCTTTATGCCATTCTAGTTTGATATGTTCTGGAACCTTGGCATAGCCATACCCCGGAAGATCTACCAGTCTACGATTATTTCCAAGGTCAAAAAATACTAAATGTTGAGTTCTGCCAGGTGTACGTGAAACTTTAGCAAGTTTTTTTTGTAATGTCAGTGCATTAATCGAGCTTGACTTTCCAGCGTTAGATCTGCCAGCGAATACAACTTCATGCCCTTCATCTGGAGGACACCCAGACAGAGACGGAGAAGATAGTAAAAACTTTGCTTTTTGGTAGTGGTTTTTCATTTATTGTTAGTTCCAATAGCTATAATTGATTGATTTAAATCTAATCTAAATTAGTTTATTATAAAATGTTAATTTAGTGTATCATTTACAGTTGTTTTATAAGTAACATAATTATATAACTATTTACATCAATTTTTGAATTTAGGGGAAAAAAATGAAAAAAGTATTATTCGCTATAGCAGTTACTTCAATGATGGGGACATCAGCTATACAAGCAGACCAGGGCGAGGACATGTACAATGCCCTTGGATGTTCTGGATGTCACGGTGTTGCCGGTAAATCATCAATACCAACCTACCCAACGCTTGCAGGAAAGGACGCAGCTTGGATTGCTCAACAGTTAAAAGATTTCCAGTCAGGTGCACGTCAAGACGCAACCATGAATGCAATGGCTCCAATGACAGCAGGATTTGAGCAGGCAATCGCTGATTACCTATCCGCTCAGTAAAGTAAATAACTTGCGGTTTTTCCGCATTTCGTAATATTAATAAGCCAGAATTAACGTATAATTCTGGCTTATTTTTTTACAAATCCATAATTTAAATGAACAAACTAATCCTACTATTATTTATCGTATTCCCAACCATTATAAATGCATCCGGAGATGCCTCTCTTGGTGAGAAGAAGTCACAGACTTGTCTAGGGTGTCACGGAGTACAGGGAAATTCAGTCATTCCAGGATTTCCAAAGTTAGCAGGGCAGGGTTATGGTTATTTGATAAAGCAAATGCAGGACTTTAAATCAGGTGCCCGTTTTGATGCCGTGATGGCTGGTCAAGTTGCTGTACTTTCTGAAAAGGATATTGAAGATATATCGGCTTATTATTCTTCTCAAACAATATCTTCTGGGCTAGCTAAGAATGATGCTGACATCGAATTGGGACAAAAAATATACAGAGGCGGCAAAAGGCAAGATGAGGTTACAGCATGCATTGCTTGTCACGGACCAAAAGGCTCAGGAATTCCAAGCGCAAGATTCCCAGCTCTAGCGTCCCAACACGCACAGTATTTGGTTAAGCAATTGCAAGCATTTCGCCAATACTCAATTAACAAGCAAACAGGTGCAAGCGCACCGAGTCGTTCTAATGACTACGAGGGCATGATGACAGACTTTTCTAAGAGCCTTACAAATGTAGAAATTGAAGCAGTTTCTCAATATATTGCTGGATTACGTTAAACAAAAAATTTTCTTATAAATTTTTTATGTATTAATTAAATGGCATAGTTGTGACGCAACTATATTGCTGTGGTTGCGTTTGTGTCCCTATATATATACTCATCTATATACCCCTTGAGGTATAATTCTTTTTTTTTAAATATAACTAAACTTATTACAAATGAAAACTTCGTTAGAGAAACTTGAGGGCCTTAAAAGATCGTTAACAGTTGAGTTACCTATTGACACGTTTAATCAAAAAACTGATAAAGTTTTGCAGAGTATGGCATCTCAGGCAAAGATTGATGGATTTAGAAAAGGTAAAGTGCCAGTCTCGCTTCTACGCAAGAGGTTTGGCGCTAGTGCCAGTACGGATGCTGCAAATGAAGTAGTGAATGAAACTCTTGGAAATGCGTTAGAAGAATCCAAATCTAACCCTGTGTCACAACCAACACTGACCAAGATAGATTCAAATGACGGTAAATTTTTTTACTACACTGTTGAATTTGAAGTTTTTCCTGAAGTTAAAGCAGCAGATTTTTCAAAAATAAAGGTAGAACAGGTCAAGGTTAAAATTACCAAAGAAGATGAAGATAGAACGCTTAATGGGCTAAAGGAACAATTGACAGAATATGCAACCGTAAAGAGGAAATCTAAGACTGGAGATCGCTTAACTATTGACTTTAAGGGGACAATTGACGGAGAAGTTTTTGATGGCGGTGAGGCAGAGAATTTCATTATAGTGCTTGGCAAGGGCTCAATGATTGAAGGTTTTGAAGATGGACTGACCGATGTCTCTACAGGTAAAAGCCTAAAACTAAACCTAACTTTTCCTAAAGAATACCATGCAGACAATTTAGCAGGTAAAGACGTTATATTTGAGATTAATGTTAAAGATGTTGCATCACCAAAGAAGCCAAAGCTTGATGAAAAATTCGCTGAAAAGTTTGGCGAGAAAGATATGGATTCCCTTTACATAGCATTAAAAGAGCGAATGAGAGTTGAGGCTGATAGTATTGTATCAAAGAGAAACAAGGACTCAGTACTTGAACAATTATTGCAAGAAAATGATTTTGAAGTGCCTCAGGCCAGTGTTGAGTCTGAAGCTCAATTATTGCTCAAAGATATGGAGTCTCAGTTACAACAACAAGGTATCCCTTCAAATGGTAATATCCCTCTATCCAATTTCAATGACGAGGCGACCAAACGCGTTAAATTGGGAATACTGGTTAGAAAAATTGTAGAAGACAATAAACTAAGCGCCGAAAAGGACCAAGTTAATGATAAACTAAAGGAAATGGCACAAAGTTACGGGGAGAATGCGCAACAAATGATAGACTATTATAATCAAGACCCAAATAGACTTGCAGGTATAGAGTCACTTGTGATAGAACAGATGGTGGTAGACCTTGTATTAGAAAAAGCTAAAGTTACATCGAAAAACTTGAAATTTGAAGAAGTTACGCAACAACTATAGATGAGTATAAAGAACCTCAACCAGGTCCCTATAGTAATAGAGCAATCCGCTAAGGGCGAGAGAGCATACGATATATACTCTAGACTACTGAAAGAGAGAGTTGTTTTTATGGTCGGCCCTGTAGAGGACTATATGGCTAATGTTATTGTCGCTCAATTGTTGTTTCTTGAATCTGAAAATCCAGACAAGGACATACATCTATATATAAACTCACCTGGTGGCTCTGTATCTGCCGGACTAGCCGTATACGACACCATGCAATTCATAAAGCCAGATATATCCACACTATGCATTGGACAGGCTGCAAGTATGGGAGCTCTGTTATTGACAGCTGGCGCAAAAGGAAAAAGGTTTTCCCTGCCACATGCTAAATGTATGATACATCAGCCATTAGGCGGTTTTTCTGGTCAGGCTAGTGACATTGATATTCATGCAAAAGAAATTCTTAGTGTTAGAGAGAAGTTAAATCTTATATTAAAAAAACATACAGGCCAAAGTTTAAAAACAATACAAAAAGACACTGACAGGGATAATTTTATGTCGGCTACCGAAGCTCTTAAATATGGCTTAATTGACGAAGTATTAAGTAAAAGATAGGACTAAAGATAATGGCAGAAACAATTGACGAACTTCACTGCTCATTTTGTGGCAAGGGAAAATCTGAAGTTGAACGCTTAATAGCAGGTCCGAGCGTATATATCTGTAACGAATGTATAGGGTCTTGCTATGAACTTATTGAAGAACAAGAACTAAAAGAGATAACTAAAGAGCATAAAGAGTGGGACTACACACCCAAAGAGTTAAACAGCTTCTTGAATGAGTATGTGATAGGCCAAGTACATGCTAAAAAAGTTTTATCTGTAGCAGTTTACAATCACTATAAACGTTTACAAAGCGGATATATATCTAATAATGTTGAATTAGAAAAATCAAATATATTGATGATAGGTCCAACAGGATCTGGCAAAACCCTGCTAGCACAAACGCTTGCACGAATTTTAGATGTACCATTCACTGTTGCTGATGCGACTACATTAACAGAAGCTGGGTATGTTGGTGATGATGTAGAAAATGTAATAAAGAGCCTACTAGCGAGATGTGATTTTGACCCTAAGCGTGCTGAACGGGGGATTATTTTTATAGACGAGATTGACAAAATATCTCGTCGATCAGATTCTCCTTCTATTACTAGAGATGTTTCAGGAGAAGGGGTTCAGCAAGCTATGCTAAAACTTATTGAAGGAACAATCGCCTCAGTCCCGCCACAGGGAGGGCGCAAACACCCCAATCAGGAAACCATTGATATTGACACTTCAAAGATATTGTTTATTTGTGGTGGAGCCTTCGGGGGGTTGGATAAAATTATATCTAGAAGAGTTGAAAAATCATCAGGAATTGGATTTTCTGCCGATGTTAAAGACAAGAATTTAGAGAAAGAATTGAGTGAATTGTTCTCTCTAGTTGAGCCGGAAGATTTGATTAAGTTTGGCTTAATTCCTGAATTAGTTGGACGCTTACCAGTACAAACATCTCTTAGTAAGCTAGACGAAGATGCGCTGATAAAAATATTAACACAACCTAAGAATTCGGTTGTAAAACAGTTCCAAGAATTTTTTGCTATTGAAGGTGTTAAGTTGACATTCAAAAAAAACGCACTATCTGCAATAGCCAAGCTAGCAGTAAAACGTGAAACTGGAGCTAGAGGATTACGTTCAATAGTTGAAGAATTGTTGCTGGACACTATGTTTGAGCTGCCATCGTTAAAAAGTGTAGCAGAGGTAGTGATAGATAAAGACGTAGTTGAAAATAAAAAGAAGCCATTAATGATGCATAAATCAGAACGCAAATCAAAAAAAGCAAGCTAAATAATTCTTGTCAAATAACGCAACATTAGAATTATTCGACCGCCAACAAGAAACCGTTGGACAGGGAGAACGCACATTGTTGGTGTATGTAGAACTTCCAATCAACAGTCACATTCAGAATGGGCTTGACGAATTCTCGGAATTAGCCATATCTTCAGGCTTAGACATAATACAAACTTTAAAAGTTAGTCGTAATTTTGCTTCTGCGCAGTACTTAATTGGGTCCGGTAAGGTTAATGAGTTGGCGCATATTGTTGCTAATGAGAATATAAGTGTTGTTATATTTGCACCAGAATTATCACCATCCCAGGAAAGAAACCTAGAGAAGGAGCTTCAATGTAGAGTCATGGATAGGACTGGGCTTATTTTAGATATTTTTGCACTCAGAGCTCGCTCATTTGAGGGCAAATTACAGGTTGAGCTGGCTCAATTGAGGCATCTATCTACTCGTTTAATAAGGGGCTGGACTCACCTAGAGAGGCAAAAAGGTGGTATTGGCTTGCGCGGTCCAGGTGAGACACAACTAGAGACTGATAAAAGGTTAATCGGACAGAGAATAAAGTACCTTAAGAAGCGGTTAGACAAAGTGCATAAACAGCGTGATTTAGGTAGAAAGTCAAGAGTTAAAAATGAGCTTCCGATGATTGCACTTGCTGGTTATACAAATGCTGGTAAGTCAACCCTTTTCAATAAACTAACAAACTCCTCAGTTTTTGCAGATAGTCAGTTATTTGCGACTTTAGATGCCACCATTAGGAGGGTAATCTTACCAGCATCAGGTGAAGCTGTAATTGCTGATACTGTTGGTTTTATTCAGGACCTACCACATGACCTTGTAGCAGCATTTAAATCCACCCTAGAGGAAACCAGAAAGGCAGACATAATTTTACATATCATCGATTCTTCTGATGAATACAACAAAGAGAAGATTGACCAGGTTGATAGCATTATTAGCGACATTGGTGCTGACGATATACCTTGCATTATGGTCATGAATAAGATTGATTGTTTGGAGGAATTTAAACCTAGAATAGACAGAGATGAGGAAGGCAATATTTATCGAGTATGGGTTTCAGCACAAACCGGTGATGGTGTTGATTTACTCTATAAGGCTCTTTCAGAAAAACTAAGCGGGCTAATGACACGTGCAAAAATACAGCTAGATGTAAAGTCTGCTTATATCAGAAGTGAAATATATAATATAGGGTATATCCACAATGAAAAGGTGGATGATTATGGTCAGTGGGTACTTGAAATTCACGTAACTAACCACTATCTATCTAAATTATTAAACAAACAAGGAGTTAAAGAAATTTCAATTTAGTTATATAGAGTAGCTAACATACATTATCTTCCTAGTATTATTAACATTAATTGCAATTTACTTGAGTTATTATGGCAACTGAACCATCCACAGAATCATTAGACCTGTCTACAGAAAGTGTACCAATGCTACCTCTTAGAGATGTTGTGGTTTTCCCTCACACAGTAATGCCGCTATTCATTGGAAGAAAATCTTCTGTTAATGCTGTAGTAAAAGCTATGGCAGCAAATAAGTACATTTTCTTGGTAACTCAAAAAGATGAGAAGATTGAAGAGCCAAAGAATGATGACCTGCATTCTGTGGGCACTTTGGCCACTATTTTGCAGATGCTTAAATTGCCTGATGGAACTATCAAAGTATTGGTTGAAGGAGTTAAGCGTGCAAAAATTAATAACTTTATTGAATCGGGCGAACTAACCGAAGTATCTCTAGATGAGTGCTCTCTAGACTTTGATGAAGATAACGAAATCAAAGCAATGATGAGAATCGCACTCGATGATTTTGAAAGATACATAAAACTGAATAAAAAAATACCCGAAGAGGTATTCAAGGTATTGCAGGAAATATCTGATATAGAAAGGTTTAGTGATGTAATTATTGCAAATCTACAGCTAAAGATAAAAGAAAAGCAATCTTTGTTAGAGGACAATAATGCCAATGACCGGCTAGAAAAAATACTTGTATTTATTCAAAGTGAAATTGATGTTCTAAACGCTGAAAGAAAAGTTCAAACACGAGTTAGAAAGCAAATGGAATCTAACCAGAGAGACTACTATTTAAATGAACAAATGAAGTCCATTCAGAAAGAGTTAGGGCATGCAGATGATGAGAATGAGGTAGAAGAATTACAAGCCGAAATTAAAAAGGCAAAAATGCCTAAAGAGGTTAATGATAAAGCTAACAACGAACTAAGAAAGTTGCAAAGGATGTCTTCTCAGTCTTCTGATGCATCAATAATACGTACTTATATTGAAAACTTGTGTGACGTTCCTTGGAAGCGTAAGACTAAAATAAATAAGAATCTAAATAAGGCGCAACTGGTTCTCGATGGCGATCACTATGGCCTAAACAAAGTTAAAGAGAGAATATTAGAGCACCTAGCTGTTCAAACACGTGTAACACATAATAAAGCAAATATACTCTGTTTAGTAGGACCTCCTGGGGTAGGAAAAACATCACTAGGAGAATCTATAGCCACAGCAGTTAACAGAAAGTATGTACGAATGGCGTTAGGTGGAGTTAGGGATGAGGCAGAAATACGTGGCCATAGGCGCACTTATATTGGAGCTATGCCTGGCTCTATAGTGCAAAAGATGCAGAAGGCAAAGGTAAAGAACCCATTATTTCTACTTGATGAGATCGATAAAATGGCTTCTGACTATAGAGGGGACCCTTCTTCTGCAATGCTTGAAGTTCTTGATCCAGAGCAAAATCACACCTTTAATGACCATTATCTAGAAGTTGACTATGATCTTTCGCAGGTCATGTTCGTTGCAACTGCAAATTCACTAGACCTTCCATCAGCCTTATTGGACCGTATGGAAATAATCGAGTTATCAGGCTATACGGAAGATGAGAAGTTGCAGATAGCAAAAAGACATCTCGTCTCAAAGGCTATGTCAAACAATGGAATAAAAGATGCTGAAATTGAATTTAAAGATTCTGCAATTATTAATATCATCCGTTATTACACACGCGAAGCTGGGGTAAGGAGCCTAAACAGAACGATAAGCACTATTTGCAGAAAAGTTGTTAAAGAAGTTATTCAGAAGAAGAGGAAAAGTAAAGCCATAATTAACGCTAAAAGTTTAGATAAATATTTAGGTCTCAAGAAGTTTCGTTTCGGTTTGGCTGAGGAGCACAACCAGATAGGCGAAGTAACAGGCCTTGCATGGACTTCTGTGGGCGGAGACCTTTTAACTATTGAGGCTGCAGCATATAAAGGTAAAGGTAAACTTAAGTATACCGGGCAGTTAGGAGACGTTATGCAGGAGTCCATCCAAGCCGCTATGAGTGTGACTCGTGCTCGCGCAAAAGATTTAGGAATCTCTAACGATTTTCATGAAAAACTAGATATACATATTCACGTTCCCGATGGATCAACCCCAAAGGACGGACCAAGCGCGGGAGCAGCAATGTGTACAGCCCTTGTTTCTGTGTTAACTGGTAGGAAAGTAAAGGCTGATGTTGCTATGACGGGTGAGATTACGCTAAGAGGCGAGGTCACACCTATAGGCGGCCTAAAAGAAAAAATGTTAGCTGCCTTGCGTGGAGGCATTAAAACTGTGATTATTCCTGATGATAATGAAAGGGAGCTCTCAGAGGTGCCAGACAAAATAAAAGACAAACTAAAAATAATAAAAGTTAAGTGGATAGATGAGGTTCTTGATATTGCTCTAGATAAAAAATAGTACTGTTAAAGCACTGAAAAAGGCGCTCTTTGAGCGCCTTTTGCCTTTATATCTAGTATTGCTTATGGTCTAATGTATACAAAACCTTGGTTCACTAATTCACCAATACGAACTACACCTGCTGGAACAATGTTAACTCCACTACTTAGTACTGGAAACTTACCTTTCTTTTTCTTGATTCCATTCATTGTGTTTTGGCATGCGCTGAAGGCAATATTATTCATAGCTAAACCTTCAACACGTCCTACGTTCTTATTGCCCTTGGTTAACATTCCAAGACCAGGACCGTAACCAACAATTTCAATTTCAACATTATCTACGCCATAATATTTTTGTAAATTAGCGGCATTATTTAAAACTATTGTCTGAGTTCTAGCATCGTCAGTACTTATTTGAATTACAAATTTAGCTACCGCAGCATAAGCATTAATTGATAGTACTAAACTGGCTATTAATCCTAGTAATATTTTTTTCATACCTTCTCCTTATTGTTATAGTGCCATGATATATGACTCAGTTTTATTTTACATAGATAGTACAAACTAAGTGCCTTTAATAAGTTTTGCATAATAGAATCCATCGAAATTACGAGAAGGCAATTGTTGCCTACCAACAGATACCTCTATCCCCCAGTCTATTTTAATTTTTTCCTCAGCTGCATCAACATGTGAATCTAAAAAAGAATTAATTTGTTCCTCATTTTCAGATTTTAGTACTGAGCAGGTTGCATACAGTAGCACCCCTCCAGGCTTTAATAATCCCCATAAATTCTCAAGAGTATCCTTCTGCAAGGAAACCATAGCAGTTATATCTTTAGGCTTTCTGAGTAACTTAATATCTGGGTGCCTCCTTATGACTCCACTTGCTGAACACGGAGCATCTAGAAGTATTTTGTCAAAACATCTACCATCCCACCAATCGTTTTTCTGTGCCATACCGTGGAGTATGTTTATACTTTTTGTTTGGTATCTTTTTATATTTTGTTTAACCTTTTCCAATCTGTAAATATCGCTATCTAGTGCAGTTATTATGGAGTTAGGGGCCAGTTCAGATATATGAGTGGCCTTCCCACCAGGAGCAGCACAAGCATCTAATATTAGTTCTCCGTTTTTTGGGTTCAATATGTGTCCAGCGAGCTGGGCTGACGCATCTTGAACATAGCATGAGCCATTGTTAAATTCGGGTAATTTAAATACATCAACAGCCCTATCAAGAATTAATAGTTGTGGAGCAATGTTTAACTTCATAGATTCTATTCCTATCAGTTTTAATGATTTCTGATAGCTTTCAATGCTATATTTTGGATGCACTCTAATGGACATTGGTGCTTGCAAATTATTATGAGAAAAAATTTGTTCGAAGTTGTTAGGGTAGTAACTCTTTATCTTTTTAACAAGCCAACTCGGGTGAGAGAAGTGAGGTTCATTTAATAGTGAATTTTTGTTTCTATCTATTTCTCTCAAAACAGCATTTACTAGACCCTTTGCCCATGCCTTGTTTAGATTATTGGTCACATTAACCGTTTCAAATATAGCTGCATGTGAAGGTATGTTTGAAAACAGAATCTGGTTTGCACCAAGAAGCAATAGACAGTGAATATCAAGGTGTTTTTGTTCAATTGGTTTAATTAGTATAGACGTTACAATATCATTAAGTTGGTGATAGAAACGAATTGTGTCGTAGGTTAGAGATTTTGCTAGTGAAGTGTCAGGGTGGCCCTCTTGAAAAGAAAAGTTGGATAACGATTCTTTTCTTAAAACAACCGAACAAATAGCATCAAGTGCTACTGCTCTAGGGTTTATGTTATTCGAACTTTGCAAGTGAACTATTGATTTCTTTTAGTAGTGCTTTAGGCTTAACATAGCCAGGTATATTAGAGCCGTTCTCAAAGAAAATGTATGGAGTTCCAGTGACACCAATATCTTGCGCAAGGTTTAAGTGTGCGATAACTGGGCTACTGCACTTTTGTGAGGCTACATCTTTTTGTAGCATTGCTGAATCCATAACCTCTTTTTGATTTTCAGAGCACCAGATGGATTCAGATTTGTAGAAGGATTCGGTGTTGACTCCAGATCGTGGAAATGCAAGATATTTTACGGTTATACCCAAGTTATTTAGTTCTTCAATATCTGAGTGAAGTCTTCTACAGTAAGGGCAGTCTACATCAGTAAAAACGTTAACTATATATTTTTCTTCCTCTGCAGGGTAGATAATCTTGTCTTCGTCTTTAGCGCTAAGAAGTGCATTCTTTGCCAGATTGGCAATTCTACGTTTAGTTACATTACCACCATTATTGAAGTCAATAATTTCTCCCTGAATAATAAAACTCCCGTCACCAGAAATATATATGATATCAAGACTAGGGCTTGTGACGATAATTTCATAGATTCCTTCAATAGGGGTTGCAGTTACATCTGTTTCTTGTAGATTGGGGATGTACGGACTTAGAGCTTTAATTATGTCATTTACATCTGCGAATGCGTTGCCAGCTAATAAATATATGGCAATAAATAATGGTCTAATAAGCATAATAATATAGAGATAAAAATGATAAATTTTACCTTTTTAGGTAGAATAGCGGGATTATTATTCTTTCAGGGTACACTATGGAATTCTCTTTATCAAATCAGTTGGTTAGCCATTTTGATGGTGATTGCGCAGTTGTCTTTGTATTTTGTGACAAACAAAGCGAATATGAGTCAATTCAGTCATCAGTTGAATTAAATAATTTTGATGCTGAGGCTGGTAATGCTATGTTTATTAATCATGTTAATGGCTTTAAGGCAGGAACTGTTGTAGTTGCAGGGCTAGGAGATTTGCCTGTTTCAGCAAAAAAATATCACAAAGCGCTTAAATCTGTAACTAAGACACTTATTGGCTTAAAGGCTAAGAGTGTAATGCTAGAATCTGTAGTTATTGACGGTTTTGATGGGTCATGGCTACAAAGTAGCACGGCACGTGTCATGCAGAATGAGACTTATTTGGTTGATAAAGTTGGTTCTGAAAATGAGATTGAGAGTGCATTTGAAATTGAGAGCATAGCAATACAATCAGGAGATGATGATGCCCATGAACTGTCCTTTGGATTAGCTACAGCTAACGGTATGTCGCTAGCTCGTTATTTGGGAGACCTGCCATCTAACATCTGTACTCCTACATTTCTGTCTGATACAGCTAAGTCACTAGCAAAGGAGTTTAGTTTGGGTTGCGAGATCATAGAAGAATCAGAAATGAATAAATTAGGTATGGGCTCGTTACTGTCTGTTTCAAAAGGCTCAATAGAATCCCCAAAACTTATCAATTTGACTTATACAGGAAACGGAAATGCAAAGCCTGTAGTTCTTATAGGTAAGGGTGTTACATTTGATAGTGGCGGTATTTCATTGAAGCCTGGTGCGGCTATGGATGAAATGAAATACGATATGTGCGGAGCAGCTGCAGTACTTGGAACTATGCGGGCAGTTGCCGAAATGAAATTAAAGGTTAACTTGACTATTGTGGTTCCAGCGGTTGAGAATATGCCAGCTCATAACGCATCAAAGCCAGGCGATGTGGTCAAAAGTATGTCAGGACAAACTATTGAGATACTTAACACAGATGCTGAAGGGCGTCTAATTTTGTGTGACGCACTTACATATGTTGAAAAATTTAATCCAGAAGTGGTCATAGACACAGCGACCCTTACCGGAGCGGTAATAATCGCATTAGGAAAGCATCATTGTGGAGTAATGGGCAATGACCAAGAATTGGTAGATGATTTAATTAGTGCAGGGAATAAAGCACTCGATACTGCCTGGCAGCTACCTCTTGACGATGAATATGATGATTTGCTGAAATCTAATTTTGCTGACATGGCAAATATAGGTGGCCGTGAAGCCGGAACTGTTACAGCTGCTTGTTTCCTTGCTCGATTTTCCAAGAAATATAGATGGGCCCACCTCGATATAGCTGGAACTGCCTGGGTTAGTGGAAAAAACAAAGGCTCTACTGGCCGCCCGGTACCTCTTTTAACTCAATACGTCATAGATCAAGTGTAATTTGTAATACATGTATGACATATTTTCTTATATACACTTAAGTACGATAATTCCAGCATTTATTGTTGGAACTTACTTAATGTTTAGGAGGAAGGGGACATCTATACATATGTTTTTAGGGAAGTGCTATATGTTGTTGATGTTGTTTAGTTCTTCTTTGACGTTATTTATGTCTGCAAAGGTTGGCCCAAGTATTCTGGGTCATTTTGGCTATATACACTTATTAAGTGTGTTTACTATTTATTGCGTACCGAATGCTTATATTGCTTCTCGGAGTGGCAATACAAAGAAGCATAGAAATTATATGATAGGGCTGTATTTTGGTGGTTTAATAGTTGCGGGAGGGTTCGCACTATTACCAGGCAGAATGCTCGGAGACTTACTTATTGGTTAACGATTCTTGTTGATCAAGCCAGACACCAAGTCCCCTAGCACAAACCCCAAGATCTCCCTTAAATAACTTTGATTGCGCACCCTTATCAAGAGTGACCTTGTGCTTATTTGCAGCATCTAGTAGGTGATCTAGTAGAGCTAGTGTAATATCTTTGTGTCTATTTTTTGAGTCTGCTAATTTAATAGCTATTGAAGCGAAATTATTAATCTCATCCTTTAACTTATTGGCAATATGGACATTAAATGGGATCATACAATAGTGAGTAAGATAGGCCCTATCTGGGTTAAGTATTAACAGATTGTCAATGGTTTCATTCCAAACCAATGGGTCAAACTGTACAGGCGTTGTTGGAGGAAAGATAAATTCTCCGTTTATACTGTCGAACTCCCTGTAGCTTACACCTAAAGTGTCGCCACTAAATATTCCTTTTGATTTTTCATCCCAAATACAAACATGATGTCTTGCGTGTCCTGGGGTATCAATAATTTTTAAGGACCTTGTACCGAGCTTAATTTCATCACCATCACTAGCTATAGTAATTCTATCTTCAGGTATCGGAATCAAATCTCCCAAGAATTGCTTGAAAAACAAGTCGCCATATACACCGATAACACCTTCTCTTAGCTTTTTAGGGTTAACTAAGTGCCTTGCACCTCTTTCATGCACATAAACCGTTGCATTTGGGAGACTTTTTAGTAGTTGTCCAGCACCACCCGCGTGATCAAGATGTATATGCGTTAGGATGATATATTTGACATCCGAATATGCTATATTTTTTTGATCAAGTGTATCTAGTAAGTTAGGTACAGAGAGGTGGCTACCTGTATCAACAAAAGCAACTTCGCCGCTATCCTCGATTAGGTAGGCAGCTACCATATCTTTTCTTATGTGTTCGGTATCAATGCATGTGATACCGAAGCCCAGATTTTTGTTTGGCATTGTAAATTATCAAGCTATTACTAGTACAACCTTTTAGGTTATAGAAGGTTAGGAAAAAAATAACTAAAAGTCGCCCTCTGCTCCACCCTCTTGTATTGCAGTTATGATGCGTTTAACTTCTAATGCTTTTTCATGTAGATCAGGAGGCAATGGGGCGCCACCATAAATCATCATATCCATGTTCAATGTATACAGCCACCTTTGCCCATCTTTATCTTCTATTAAGGCTATTCTACAAGGTAGATATGCTGAGAACGCGTCTGAATGATCAACCATAGTCATAGCTGTGCGGGGAGAGCAATATTGAAAAATCTTCAAGAATCTTTGTGGTTCTCCTGTCTGCAATTCAACCATCTCAGATAGTGGTAACTTTCCAACCGAACGAATGCCTTCGGCGGTAGCTATACTTTCCATTGCCTCTTCAACATCCTCGTTGGAAACATCTTCGTCAACTGGTACACGTACAATTGATGCCATAGTAATGTCACCTGTATCTAACAAAATATTAGCCATATCCATGTATACAGGGAGTGACTTTGGGTGCAGGCTTGGTTTTATTATTTCATTAATTAATTTATGTGTTACTCCGTTATAGTTAACCTGAAAAAGAACCAAGTAATAGGTACTTATAGCGCCTATCAAAATTAATAACCATTTGATTAAAGATATAACTATTCCCATCGTTTTTCTCCTTGCATGTGTTTGAATACAGAATTACACTATAAAAAATATATATATGATTGATGTCACTCAGGCCTTAGCCCATTAAATACAATTGACGTTAAGCTAATAACGCCAACTATTTTACCATTATCAATAACAGGGCATCTAGATAAATCGAATCTGGATAACAGTCTTGCACAGTAACGAACATCCATATCGGAGTGGACAGATATGGATGGTTTGGTCATAATTTCATATACGTTAACCCTGTCTAGAGCTCTATTTTTAGCTATTACCTTAGTTGCTATGTCAGCAATCAATACAACGCCATATTCGTCATAATCATGAGACTTTTCTACAATTAACATTTTAGTTTTTTTGTGTTGCATATCGTCTAATGCGCTTTGTACGGTGCATTTGCTATCTACAATATCTACATCCTTCCACATTATGTCTTTTACAAAGGTTGGATTTGTCATAGTTTTTCCTCCACTGTGTGTTCTAGTGCTTCTATCTGATGCATTACACCAACTGCATCCTCAACATCAATCTGAAAAGCGATACCCTCACTAGAATTTGATTCAAATTTACCTGCTGCTGCAACCGTTTCTAGAATAACTCTAGAAAGATGTTGCTCTACAAGCAATAACAATACATCTCTTGGAGTTTCAACGTTCAATCCAAAAAATGTTTTTGCATGCTCTAACCCTTCCCCCCTTGCTTGAGATATTACAGTAGAGCCTGTGGCACCTTTTTTTCTTGCGGCGTCAAGGATTCTATCTGTTCTATCGTTATTTACAAAAGCGATTATTAATTTAAAATGCATATACCCTCCTATTTATTATAGTATTTTTATTTGTTTATTTTTTTAATAATATCCACAACTTGAACATAGGCCATAACGCTTATTATTGGGAAAAGACTTGCAAAAGCTATAAGACCAAACCCATCAATCAGAGGATTTCTACTTTCAATTGAGGTTGCTAGACCCAACCCAAGAGCAGCTACTATAGGTACCGTTACTGTTGAAGTTGTAACACCACCTGAATCATAGGCCACAGAAATAATTTGTTTCGGCGCAAAGCAAGTCTGAATGATTACAATTAAATATCCTGAAATGATAAACCAATATAGGGGCATACCTACAACTATACGAAAACTTCCCAAAGATATACCTATAGCAACACCAATAGCCACTGCTATACGTAAAGGCCATACCTTTATTGATCCACCAGAAACCTGGTTTGCCTTGATAGCAATAGCCAGCAATGATGGTTCAGCAATTGTAGTAGCGAATCCAATGCTACCAGCAAAGATGTATACCCAATAATAGTCAGACCAGTTCGCGTTAGTGCTACCTATAAAATCAGCAGAAGTTAATTGATCTGCCATAATTTTTCCAAGAGGAAAGAGTGCTTTTTCAAGTCCTACAATAAACAAGGTTAAGCCTATCCAAACAAGAATGAAACCAATAACAATTTGTTTTATTTGGGGTATTTTTTGTTTCAATATAACTTTTTGAAATCCAAATAAAACTACAGCAATAGGCATAACATCAAAAAACATGTCAATAAATGGATTGATATAATTCATCTTAAAATACCAAAAACCATGACCGCTATAATCGGTAGCAGGGATGCGATTGCAATCATCCCAAACCCATCAATAAGTGGATTGCGGCCGCGAATACTACTTGCAAGACCAACACCAAGTGCCGTAAGCAATGGAACAGTTATGGTGCTGGTAGTGACACCGCCAGAGTCAAAAGCTATGCCAATAATAAAACTAGGAGCAAAAATTGTGGTTATAAGTACCAGTGAGTATCCAATTATAATAAGCCATTGTAATGCCCAACCCTTCAGTATCCTTATTACACCTATTACCACAGATAGACCTACAGATATTGCTACAGTATATCGTAACCATTTAGAGTACTCGTTAATCTCTGCTTGTGTACTAATTATTCCGCCATCGTGTGCAACAATTGCCGCCTCTTTTGCAATAGCAATAAGTGCAGGTTCAGCAACAGTAGTGCCAAAACCTAGTGCAAAAGCAAATAAAATAAGCCAAAAAAGCGAGCCATTCTGAACTAAAGAGTATGCAAGGGTTTCGCCTATCGGAAATAGCCCTAGCTTTAAGCCATAAACGAATAAAGTTAACCCTAAAATCACAAGAGCAGTGCCAAATATAATATCAGCTATGTTTGGTATATTTTGTTGTATAACAGCGATTTGAAAAACAGCCACGACAATAATAATTGGCAGTAAATCTTTAAGGCTATTGATTAAATTGTTTGTAAACTGCTTAACAGTTTTTTTCATAAAACACCTGCTTGTTCTGCATTAAGAGTAATTGGTAATTATTATGAGGCCTTTAGGGTAATATTAAAATTATGAAGATATTTTTAATTATATATACTACATAGTACTTGGTAATCTATTTGTCCATTGGATTCAATATTATTTCAAGTTATGTAATGCTACTTTTCTAAATAAGCTAATACCATCGTGGATAATTAATTTATGAAACAGGTTGTACTAATTAATGGCAAAAGGCGAGAAAAATTGAGCGTCTTTGATAGAGCCACTATGTTTGGTGATGGTTTATTTGAGACTTGTCTAGTAGAAAATAAAAAAATACGTTTTTGGTCCAAACACTTTTTTAGGTTGGAGGAGGGCAGATACAAGTTAGGAATCAATAAAGTCCAGGAATCGTTATGGCTTAAGGATATTAACAAAGCCATTTCAGTTCTGAAGAATGAAAATTGTGTTGTAAAAATAATCCTATCAAGAGGCGAAAGTTCAAGGGGCTATGGTTTCGAAAAAGATATTGTCCCTACTAGAATAGTGATAGCATCTAGCGTCCCTGTAAACATTCCTGAGCAGTATTCATTAAGTGTTTGTAGAAGTGGCTACGCAACAAACACCATTTTGTCTGGAATTAAGCACTGCAACAGATTAGAGCAGATCCTTTCAAGGTCAGGAATGAAGGGTGATGAGTGTATTATGTTGGATGAAAATGGGTATGTAATTTCTACAAGCCAAGCCAATATTTTCACAATTAAGGATGGCGTTATAAGTACTCCTGACTTGGAGAATTGCGGTATAGATGGTACGAGGAGATCAGTAGTACTTAGGCTTGTAGATGATATGGGATTTCAAGTTGTGATTGGGGCTATTTCTATGCCAGAGTTGCTCGAAGCCGATGAAATATTCATTACAAATGCTATCATTGGAATACGCCCAGTTTATATGGTAAATGATCATATTTTTAGTCAACATGAGACTACTTTGCAGATAACTGATGCATTTATAACGGTCCAGAATAAGATCAAGATTAAGGGCAATAAAAAGATTAAAAAAAGATACATTATGTGGGTTGTTTTATTGGTAGTTTTATTGTTTTCTATACTTATGTACAATGCAAACAATATAGAAATAAGTCATAAAGTTATCTACCAACTATCTCCTGGATCATCTATAAGCTCGGTAGCTAATGAGCTAGAAAATTTTGAATACATATATTCAGATTGGTATTTTGTGGCCTTAGCGAAACTTTTAAACGTAGACAGCTCCCTGAAGGCCGGATATTATGAGGTTACACCAGGAATGAGTCTTATCGAAATCCTTAATGATTTCTCTGAAGCAACTGTCGCTACTAAAACAATAACTCTTGTAGAAGGGCTAACTGTACAAGATTATTTTGAGCAACTAAGCTCAAATCAAGCATTGGTATCAGATTACGGTTTTGAAGAAACTATGAAATTGGCTGGCTTGAGTAAACCTTATGAGGCAAAGCTTTGGCCTGATACTTACCAAGTAAATTATGGTGACTCAGTCATTAGCGTTTTATCTAGAGCAAACAAACTTATGCAAGAAAAGTTAGAGTCTGTTTGGTTTGACCGGCAAAAAAACTTGATTTTGAAAGATTCTGATGAGTTACTAGTCTTGGCATCTTTAATCGAAAAAGAGACAGCAAGTCATAAAGAAAAGTCTAAGATTGCCGGGGTGTTTGTTCGACGCCTACAAAAAAATATGCGCTTACAAACTGATGCTAGTGTCGTTTATGCTTTAGGGGGCAGTTATTCTGGCTCACTAACCAAAAAAGATTTAGGCATTGATAGTCCTTACAACACATATAAGAACAAAGGATTACCTCCTGCTGCAATCGGATCTGTGGGTTTTGAATCATTATATGCAGCAGCACATCCTGATAGCGGCAAGTCCATATATTTTGTATCTAAAAAAGATGGAACTCATGCCTTTGCTGAAACATATAAAGAGCATCAGCAAAATATCAATAAATACTTAAAAAATCTATAAAGAATAATATCTCTTTTCTAAGATAAAATGTTGCCTATGGAGAGAGGAAAATTTATCACAATTGATGGCGTTGAAGGTGCAGGTAAAAGTACACAAATTGATTATATTTATGACTACCTTAGTAGGAGTGGGAGAAATATAATAATTACAAGGGAGCCTGGAGGGACAGACCTGGGTAAGAAGATTCGAGAACTGTTATTAGAGGGAGAAACAAGCTCTATGCATTCGGATACAGAATTACTATTAATGTTTGCAGATAGAAATGAGCACATAAATAGTAAAGTTATTCCAGCATTAGAAAGGGGTGATTGGGTTATTAGTGACAGGTTTAGTGATGCATCCTATGCCTATCAGGGCGGAGGAAGGGGGCTCAATATGGAAAGAATTCTAGAGCTTGAGAATTGGGTCTTGCATGGCTTTATTCCAGATTTAACATTGCTACTTGATGTTGACGTTGAATTGGGTTTACAAAGAGTAAACTCCAGAGGCAATAAAGACAGGATTGAACAGGAAACAATGGACTTCTTTGTTAGGGTTAGAGATGCATATATACAAAGATCAAAAATGTTTCCAGATAGAATTAAATTGATTGACGCTTCAAAAACAATTGAGTTCACTTCGCAACAAATTAAAAATATCTTGTTAGATTTATGATTCTTCCATGGCACAATCAAGCTTTCTCTAAACTAAGGCGTATGATTGATCAAAATCATATGCCACATGCTTTACTTATTACCGGTAGCGCTAATATTGGCAAGTTCGAGTTGATGCAAGAATTAGTTGCAACATTGACTGGAGAAGAAGAAAAAATTAAAAGAGATAATGTTAAAGAAGAGGCAGAATATCCTGCACTAGTTAGACGTTCTAATTACCAAAATATGATTTATTGTCGAGGTGGTGAAATAAATGAAAAGACTAAAAATATTTCGGATGATATAAGAATTGACCAAGTCAGAGCGTTTTGTGATGCATTAAACAAAACTTCAGACCAATTGCAGATAGGCGTTATATTTTATGCAGATCAACTCAATGTCAGTGCCGCTAACAGCCTATTGAAGACTCTAGAAGAGCCAAGAGATAACACACTTATAGTTTTACTTGCACATGATTCAAAAAACTTACCGGCTACTATTGTATCTAGATGCCAAAGCGTACATATTCCTCCAGCCTATGATGAGGCAACTCAAGATTGGGTTAAAGAGAATATTAGTAAATCACAGAAATCTGATTTCGATGTAAAACAACTACTTGAGAACACACATGGAGTGCCATTCAAGGTTATAGAAGAATTAAGAAATGATGATTATATTTATTACCAGAGATGGCAAAATCAGCTTTTGGATATAGCGATTCACCCTACTAACGTGAACCACTTAGATGATTTCGATAATAATGAATTAGGAGTTCTTAGATGTTTACAAAATATTGTTATTGAAGGCATAAAACTAAAGGTTTTAGGCAGGGAGGGTGGCCTAGTAGAGCTAAATAAAATAGTCGATAAAGTTAAAACAGCATGGATGTTTAAGTTGCTAGATGATATCTATTTTGCAATTAGTTTGTCAAAAACTAGCATTAATGACAGATTATTATTGGATAATATTTTGACTGTATGGTCTCACATTACGCACTTAAATAATTACCCAAAGATAACCCATCCATATAGGAGGTTCTAATGAATCGATCTGATTCGTTATTTGTTCAAGCAAAAAAATATATTCCTGGAGGAGTTAATTCTCCTGTGAGGGCATTTAATGGTGTAGGAGGGAATCCATTATTTTTTACTCGAGGAGATGGTGCATACCTATTTGATGCCGATGGAAAAAAGTATATAGATTACGTTGCTTCATGGGGGCCTATGATACTTGGGCATGCTAATAGTGAAGTTTTGGGCGCAGTAAAAGATGCTATGCGAAACGGATTAGGTTTTGGTGCGCCAACTGAAGTAGAAACAATTCTAGCCCAAAAGGTTTGCGAACTAGTGCCGTCTATAGAGTCGATTCGTATGGTTAGCTCTGGTACTGAAGCAACCATGAGCGCTATCCGTCTAGCTAGAGGGTACACACACAGAGATAAGATTATAAAATTTGAGGGTTGCTATCATGGCCACTCTGATTCTTTATTGGTCAAGGCCGGGTCTGGAGCACTAACACTTGGTGTGCCAACTTCTCCTGGTGTTCCAAATTCGATTGCAGAACATACCCTGACTTTAGAATATAACAATATTGATCAGGTCAATCAAGCACTAAAAGAAGTTGGGGATCAGGTGGCCTGCATTATTGTTGAGCCTGTAGCTGGAAATATGAATTGCGTGCCACCGTTAGATGGTTTTCTACAAGGACTAAGGAATGCTTGCGACGAACACAATATAGTCTTAATTTTTGATGAAGTTATGACAGGTTTTAGGGTGGCACTCGGAGGTGCGCAGGGATTATATGGGGTTAAGCCGGATTTAACTACCTTAGGAAAAGTTATTGGTGGAGGTTTTCCTGTTGGAGCGTTCGGGGGAAGACGTGAAATAATGGAACAAATATCACCCCTTGGGCCAGTTTATCAGGCAGGCACTTTGTCTGGAAATCCAATTTCTATGTCCGCAGGATTGGCAATGCTTAATATCTTATCAGCAGATAAAGATTTCTATAGTACACTGAACACCACCACCAATAAACTAGTTAACGGTATATTATCTAAAGCAAAAGAGCGCGGGGTAGATATGACAGCCAATGTCGTAGGAGGAATGTTTGGTTTGTTCTTTACCAAAGAGAAAGTGGTTACAAATTTTGAACAATCATCCAAGTGCAATATTGATATATTTAAAAACTTTTATCACCTAATGTTGAAGGAGGGAGTATATCTAGCCCCATCCGCTTATGAATCTGGGTTTGTTTCTTCTAAACACACAGAGATTGAGATCGAACACACAGTTGAAGCCGCTGATAGTGCATTCTCTAAGCTGTAAATACTGATGAATATTGAATTGATTGAGAAAGAGTTGCAAAGTGCAGACTCTTTATTACAAAATTACACCAACAATGTAACTGTATTCGGTTCCGCAAGAACAAATCAAGATGATGTTTTATCGTCCCAGGCCAGAGATTTGGGGAGGCTTTTGTCTGATTCTGGGTTTAATATATTAACAGGCGGGGGTCCAGGGATAATGGAGTCGGTAAACCGTGGTGCATTTGAAGGAAAATCATCCAGTATAGGGCTAAATATAACTCTAGATCATGAACAATTTCCAAATCCATACTTAGATGAAGTAATAACTTTCGAACATTTTTTCACTAGGAAATATGCGCTGATTAATTATTCGCTTGCCTGTGTGTATTTTCCCGGCGGATTTGGTACAGGAGACGAGTTATTAGAAGTATTAACGCTTATTCAAACAAAAAAAATAAGACCAATTAAAGTTTTCCTATGCGGTACAGAGTTCTGGAAGCCTTTGGTTGACTGGTTCAAAGATTTAGATAATATTAATTTTGTAAACGGCAACTACTTAGACTCTTTGTATGTGGTTGATGATATACATAAAATAGTAAAAATATTACAGGAGTAGTTATAAATGTCCTTAGCCTTATTTGACCTTGACAATACGCTGATTGGTGGCGACAGTGACTATCTGTGGGGTGAGTTTTTATGCGAGATAGGTGCAGTTGATGTGGCAAAGTACCATGAAAAAAATAAATACTTTTATGAACAGTACTGTCTAGGTAGGCTAGATATTTACGCATATTCAAAATTTTCAATGGAACCACTTTCTGAATATACAATGGACGAGTTAAGTGATCTTCATAAACAATTTTTGCAGAAAAAAATTGAACCGTTATTATTGCCAAAGGCCGAGAGTGTAATAAATATCCATAAAGATAAGGAAGATACACTAGTGGTGATTACCGCCTCAAATAGTTTCGTTACTGCACCGATAGTTGATATGCTAGGTATAGATAACTTGATATCTACAGAATTAGAAATTATATCTGGTAGCTATAGCGGCAATGTTTTAGGGACCCCGTGCTATAAGAATGGGAAAGTTGAAAAGCTGAAGTCATGGTTGAAATTATCAGACGAATCAATGGAAAATTCAACCTTTTACTCGGACTCGCGTAACGACTTGCCCCTTCTTGAGTTAGTCACCAAGCCTGTTGCGGTTAACCCTGATAAAGAGTTAATGAGGATTGCAACTGACAATGGTTGGCCGATATTGGACTGGAGATAATAGTTTTGAGGTATAAAAAACCCTATATATAGGGTTTTTTATAATAAATAGTTACTTTATTGTTGTTACATGTAAAGGTGGTGGTCGCCAGATGAAGCCTCATCAAAGTAAGTTGCAGCGCCTCCAAACTCTATACCATCAATGAAGTCATCCTCAGAGTAACCAAACAGGTCAACAGTCATCTGGCAAGCAATAAATTTAACATCGAACTCTTGGCACATTGATCTTAGCTCAGTTAACTTTGCAACACCACAATTTTCAATGGTTTTTTTCATCATCCAGGTTACCAAAGATTCAGCAAAAGGTAAATTCCATAAAACATTTGGAATTTTTGGTCCGAAGTCAATATTTTTTAACCACTTAGGGCCGAAAGGCATTTTCATTGGCATTGCAGGGTTCCCAACAGGGGTTACTTTTAGTTTTTCAGGATCCTTTAACAAAAGGTTAAGGCCATAAAAGGTAAAGAAAATTGTGACTTCTTTATCCATAGCAACTGCTGTAGATGCCAATATGAATGGTGGGTACCCCCAGTCATATGTGCCTTTAGTGGCGATAATTGTCATTTTGTTGTTGTCTGCCATGTTTAACTTCTCCTAGATTTGATATATTATTATGAAAGTAATTTATACTTTCTCTATTGTAAATAAATACTTTCCACCATCCTCAGCGTTAGAAATTAATTTGTTGCCAGTCTGGTTACAAAAAGCTTCGATGTCCTTGACGGATCCGGCATCAGTAGAAATAACTTCTAATACCTGGCCAGTGTCCATTTTTGAGAGTGCTTTTTTTGTTTTTAAGATTGGAAGAGGACAGTTTAATCCTGATGCGTCTAGAGTTTCGTCAGCCATGTTAGCTCCTATTTTTTTGTTATATAAATGATTTATTTTGAAAAAAAAAATATTAGAAATACACTAATAATCCGAACTATTTTAAACTTCTATTTCATAATAGTCAAATATAATAAAGTTATGATTAAGATATATTGTTTTCAATATGCATTAACAAAAATTGTAAACCTTGGCATGACACTTTTTGATCAGCACTTTGTTTTTAAGAAAAAATAAGTTTAGTAGTACACCTCTAAAGTCTTTTAACGCCACTCTCTGTACCTAGTAGCACAATGTCAGCACATCTATTTGCGAATAACCCATTAGTTACTGTACCAACTATACTGTCAAGTGTTTTTTCTGTACTCTTTGGGTTATGAATTTTTAGTCCTTTAATATCTAGAATAAGGTTTCCGTTGTCAGTTACGAAGTTTTTACGTACACTTGGGGAGCCACCAATGGTGCTGATAATTTTATTTTTCACGTAGTTACTAGCCATAGGTATAACCTCTACAGGAAGGTCGAACTCACCAAGCGTTTTTACTATTTTTGATTCGTCTGCTATGCATACGAATTGTTTAGATACTGCTGCAACAATTTTTTCGCGTGTGAGGGCACCACCACCACCTTTGATTAGATTGAAATTTTTATCAGACTCGTCGGCGCCATCAATGTATACCGAGATTTCATCTACCTCATTTAGGTCATAGACTTTGATTCCGTAACTTTTAAGTCTATCTGCAGTTGCAACCGAACTAGCAACGGCTCCTTTTATTTCGTCTTTTATTGTTGCTAAGGAGTCTATAAAAAAATTTGCTGTAGACCCAGTACCTACGCCTATAATAGTGTCCTTTACGACGTAATTAAGTGCCTCCTGTGCGACAGCCTGTTTCATTTCGTCTTGAGTCATTGCTTACTCCAATATCATGATAACTGGTTGATTATACTCATTGAGCAAAAATTTCGCTAGTTGTACTAACTATAAAAAGCATGAAAACAAAAATTATATTAGCAACAAATAATCCCGGCAAAACAAGAGAATTTAATACAATGCTAGACAGTATTTTTGAGGTGGTATCACAAAAAGATATGAATGTTGTAGAGGTACCTGAAACCGGACTAACTTTTGTTGAGAATGCATTAATTAAAGCTAGAAATGCTTCCAAACAATCAGGCCTTCCTGCCCTTGCAGATGACTCAGGTATTGTAGTGGACGCTCTAAAGGGGGAACCAGGTATATATTCAGCTCGCTTTGCTGGGGTAGATGCAAGCGATGAGGAGAATACTCAAAAACTATTAGATTCAATGTCAACCGTGCCCGACTCTAAGAGGTCTGCTAGGTTCTGGTGCTCTATTGTGTATATCGAACATGAAAATGACCCTACTCCTGTAATAATTCAGTGTGGCTGGGAGGGGAAAATACTCAGAAAAAGGGCAGGTAATAACGGTTTCGGCTACGACCCAATATTTTATGTTCCCTCACATGGTTGTGCTTCAGCTGAGCTTGAGCCCGCTGAGAAGAATAAAATATCACACAGGGGAAGGGCCCTTGAAGTCCTGTTGAAGACACTAAAAATAAAAGAGTAAAACTTGTTAGAGTTGCCACCATTATCCTTATATATACATTATCCATGGTGTTTAAAGAAGTGCCCCTACTGCGATTTTAATTCACACGAAATTGTAGGCTCGGAAGAGGGCTATATTGGAGCGCTACTAAATGACCTAGATGAAGACCTAAAGCATGTTCAGGGTAGAACAATTCAGTCTATCTTTATTGGAGGTGGCACTCCAAGCTTAATCAAGGTGGATGACCTTGATGAGTTATTTAATGGTTTAAGGGAAAGGCTCACCTTTGATAATAAAATTGAGATCACTCTTGAAACTAATCCAGGTACATTCGAAGTAGAGAAGTTTAAGTACTTTAAGCAAATTGGAATAAATAGATTGTCAATTGGTGCGCAGTCATTTAACGATAACAACCTTAAATTATTAGGAAGAATTCATAGCTCTGATGAGACCAATTATGCCTTAGAGATGGCCAGAATTACGGGCTTTACTAATATTAATATTGACCTTATGTATGGGATGCAAAACCAAACAATTAGTGACTCAATTAGTGATATTGAGCGTGCAATTGAATTTGAACCTACCCACATCTCGTTGTACCAGTTGACAATTGAGCCTAACACTTACTTTGCTAAGTTTCCGCCACAACTGCCAGATAACGATAAGATTTGGGGAATGGGAGAGAGTGGAGCCAAACTGCTTGGAAAGAATGGCTTTGAAAGGTACGAAGTTTCAGCCTACGGTAAGACCTTATCAAAGCATAATTTGAATTACTGGCAGTTCGGAGACTACATCGGTATAGGTGCCGGAGCGCATGGCAAAATTACAGATATTAATGATGAGAAAATATTCAGAACAGCCAAACCAAGGTCTCCAAAAGATTACTTAAATAGCCAAGAATCTTCAGACCATGTAGTAGAGAACTTGGCTTTTGATTTTATGCTAAACGCATTACGATTAAGGTCTGGGTTTGATGTTAGTTTGTTTGAGTCTAGGACTGGCAAGTCTATTGACACTATTGAGGACAAATTATCAAAACTTCATAATGAAAATTTATTGGAAGTAGAAAATACGAATATCAAGGCCAGCGTGAAAGGGTTTAATTTTTTAAACGACCTCCAGGGCTATTTTTTATGATTAGCAGACTGAGATTGCAAACTAAATATAAATGAAAAAAATAACTATTATATTTGCTGTATTTATATTGTCAGGATGTTTTGATAGTGATAGCTCTGAAAAAGTAGCAGCGAAAAGTATTGAGTTAGGGGAAAACACATTCAATAATAACTGCGCTGTTTGTCACGGAGCCGAAGCTAAAGGTTTAGCGAAAGATTGGAAGAAGAGACAAGAGGATGGCAATTATCCAGCGCCACCACTAAATGGTACAGCTCATGCTTGGCACCACTCACCCGAAGTATTGCTACAAACTATTAATGAAGGGGGTGTTGAGCTTGGGGGGTGGATGCCACCATTCAAAAGCAAACTAAGTGATGAAGAGAAACAATCTTTGTTAGACTACATACAGAATCTATGGCCTATAGAGATACAGCAGAAGTACAATGATCGTTTTAAATAAATAATTAATTATTCACTAATCTACCACAATGAGTGAGAATGCAATCAATCTATCTATAGACGGCATGTCATGTGCTGGATGTGTAAGTAGTGTGGAATATGCATTGAATTCCACTATCGGAGTAACACAAGCCACAGTTAATTTCGCAGATCATACAGCGATTATTGTTGGATCTGCAAGCTCTGAATCTTTGATACATGCTGTTGAAAATGCAGGATATAACGCAACAGAACTTTTAGAAAGCTTAAAAGATCAGGTCATAGAGAAAGAGCAAAAAGACCTAGTAAAGTATCAGTATTTATTAAAAAAATCTGCAATCGCAGGATCTTTAGGATTGCCTCTTTTTGTGTTAAGTGTATTCGATGTATTGCCTATATTGAATAGTAATTCAGGACAATTTTTTTGGTTTGTTATTGGCACCATGACTTTAGCAGTAATCACGTATTCTGGTAAACATTTTTATACAGGAGCATATAAGTCACTAGTAATTAGAAATGCAAGTATGGACACATTGATTGCTATGGGAACGGGAGTTGCATGGATTTTTTCAATGACTGTAGTTGTGTTCAAGGATTCCTTTCCGATAGAGTCAAGGCATGTATATTTTGAGGCTGCAGTTATAATAATTGCACTTATTAATCTTGGTTCAGCTATAGAAAGCAGAGCCAGGGGGAAGACATCACAGGCAATTAAAAGATTAATAGGCTTACAGCCAAGAGATGCGACCATAATCCGTAATGGACAGGAACTAAGATTACCTATTGAAAAGGTAGGCATATCTGAAACTATAAAGGTCTATCCTGGAGAAAAAATTCCTGTTGATGGAGTACTAATAGAGGGAAACTCAAGTGTTGATGAGTCTATGTTGACTGGGGAACCAATGCCAACTTTGAAAAGTGTTGGGGATGATGTTGTCGCTGGAACAGTTAACACAACAGGCTCGTTCTTATTTAGCTCCACTAGGATAGGTAAAGATACGGTGCTAGCTAATATTATAGAAATGGTCCGGACTGCTCAGGGATCTAAACCAAGTATAGGTCGCTTAGTTGACAAGGTTTCTTCAGTGTTTGTCCCTGTGGTAATGGTTATCTCTATTATTACTTTTTTGATTTGGTTTAATTTAGATCCAAATATAACCCATGCAGTAGTCGCATCAGTAACTGTGCTGATAATTGCTTGTCCATGTGCGTTAGGCTTGGCAACACCAATTTCTATCATGGCTGGAGTGGGAAAAGCTGCTCGAGCTGGAGCTCTAATCCGAAATGGAGATGCGCTACAACAAGCCGGAAGATTAAATACAATTGTTTTGGATAAAACAGGCACTATAACTGAAGGCAGGCCAACTGTAACAAACGTTATGGCACTCAACAATTTTTCTGATGAGTATTGCATGTCTATAGCAGCCTCTATTGAGTCAGTATCAGAGCATCCGATTGCGCAAGCTATTGTTGGCTATGCAAAGCAACACAAACTACAAACTAGCAAAGTTATCGATTTTAATTCCATAACTGGGCATGGAGTTAGTGCCACTATAGACAGTCAGTCTGTTCTATTCGGTAATGAAAGATTTATGCTGAATCATGGTATAGATATAGATGAGTTACAAGATGAAGCTCTAATGAGATCGAAGGAGGCTAAGACCCCAATTTATTTAACAATTAACAAAAAAGCAGCAGCAATAATAACTGTTTCTGATCCAATAAAGAAAGGCTCTAAGATTGCAATAGATAATTTACAAAAGCTAGGACTAAAGGTAGTCTTACTTAGTGGGGATAACGAGACCACTGTCAATGCTGTTGCAAAGCTAATTAATGTTTCCACTGTGTTTTCTGATGTTACTCCACAATATAAAGCTGAAAAAATACGTCAACTGCAGGCTGATGGAGATGTAGTTGGAATGGTTGGTGACGGCATTAATGATGCACCTGCGTTGGCAACTTCAGATGTTGGTTTTGCTATAGGTACTGGTACTGATGTAGCTATAGAAAGTGCCGATATTACTTTAATGGGTGGTTCACTGATAACTATTCTAGATACAATAAACATATCAAGATCTACCGTTAATAATATAAAGCAAAATCTTTTTGGGGCCTTCATATACAATGTAATTGGTATCCCGGTAGCAGCTGGGGCCCTTTATCCATTTTTTGGAGTATTGCTTAATCCAATGCTTGCAGGAGCCGCAATGGCCCTATCCTCCTTGACAGTTGTGAGTAACGCAAATCGGTTGAGAAACCTAAAACTTATAGCAAGATGATGAACATAATAGTCAATTTAGTTGGTCTTATTTTAATTATCGTTATAATTTGGTGGTTTTGGAAATCAAAAAAGTAGTAAATCAGTACTTGGTTGGATTGTTAAGAGTTATGGCGGTAAAATGCTGACTTAGCATCCAAAAAATAAAAAATTTATATGTCAGATATTTCACATTCAATTGCCAGTGTACTCACAGAGGCGCTACCATATATACAAAAATTTCAAGGCAAAACCATAGTCATAAAGTATGGCGGAAATGCAATGGTAGATGAGGACCTTAAGTCAAGCTTTGCGCGCGACATTGTGTTAATGAAATCAGTAGGAATGAACCCAATAGTTGTGCATGGAGGCGGTCCACAGATTAGAAATACTTTAGACAAACTTGGTAAGGAAAGCGAATTCATAGGCGGCATGCGTGTGACTGATTCTGAAACTATGGATGTTGTAGAAATGGTTTTGGGTGGACTTGTAAATAAAGAGATTGTAAATCTTATTCATCAGCATGGTGGCCACTCAATAGGGCTTACTGGAAAAGATGGACGACTAATTACAGCTAAAAAATTAACACAAAACATTGTCCAGACATCTGAAATTATAGATTTAGGGCACGTAGGCAAGGTTGACAAGGTTGACGTTTCAGTGATTGATCTACTTCTTGAGGGCGACTTTATTCCAGTCATTGCCCCTATAGGTGTTGGTAAAGACGGGTACTCATACAACATAAACGCTGACCTAGTTGCAGGATCTATAGCAGAGGCTCTTGACGCAGAAAAACTTATTCTACTTACTAATACATCTGGGATTTTGGATGAAAATGAAAATTTGTTAACTGGACTTAACGCTAAATCGGTAAATAAACTTATCAAAGATGGAACAATTTATGGCGGAATGTTGCCAAAAATTGATTGCGCTATGTCTGCCGTTAAGAATGGGGTTAAATCTACTCATATCATTGATGGGCGTGTTTCTCATGCAGTTCTATTAGAGGTGTTCACAGATAGCGGAGTTGGAACGCTAATTACATGCGATGAGTAGTACTCAAAGAGGCACTATCAAAGTGTGTGATTGCCAGATACTTGCACATTATCAATATGATGGTGACCAATTCATTCTAACAATTGACTCGTCTGAGATTGCTAAATCAACAATTCCTGGTCAATTTGTACATGTAACTGTTTCAGATTCAATACCGATGAGGCGACCAATCTCTGTAATGTCTGTTGATATAGACAATGGTACTTTCGACCTTCTTTATAAAGTTGTTGGAGAGGGCACAAAAAAACTCTCCGAAAGTAAGATAGGGGATATATTATCAGTGATAGGGCCTATAGGCAACGGCTTTGAGTTGACAGACAAAAAGCTGCCATTACTTATAGGTGGTGGTGTTGGAATGCCACCAATTATTGCCATAGCTCAAAAAATTAAAGACACTGATTGTGATCCATTTGTTATATTGGGTTCAGAGGTTCCATTCCCTTTCACTCCTGAACATAGCAATATTGGGCCAGAGTGTGACGAGGTAAGTCACACCATGCCCTTATTAGAAGAATGGGGTGTGGCATGTCGTTTAACAAGCTTACAGGGTTTTGAAGGCGTTTATAAGGGCTACGTTACAGATTTAGCTAAAGCATACCTTGATACTTTATCTAAAAATGAGTTATCTAAAGTAGAGGTTTTCGCATGCGGTCCTCATCCAATGTTGGAGGCTGTAGCTAAACTATCTGTCGATTACAATTTACCTTGCCAAATTTCACTCGAAGAGTTCATGGCGTGTGCCGTAGGTGGTTGTGCAGGATGTACAGTTGAAGTGCAAACTGAGAGAGGCTCAGCCATGAAGCGTGTATGTGTTGACGGCCCAATATTTGATGCTCGAAGTATTTTTTAGTTTTGATAAAGGACAATTTAGAAAAAATTAAATCTAGAATTGACTCTGTTGATCATTCTCAACAGGTAACCTTAATAGCAGTTAGCAAAACAAGAAGTGTATTAGAGATACAAAGCGCAGTTGATGCTGGTCAATATAACTTTGGTGAGAATTATCTACAAGAGGCTCTCGATAAAATAGAAGCATTAAAAAATAACACACTTATTTGGCATTTTATAGGGCCAATACAGTCAAATAAAACTGCCAAGATTGCCGAAAATTTTGATTGGGTACATAGCGTTGATAGAATAAAAGTTGCTAAAAGGTTGAATGAACAGAGGCCGCCAGATTTTTCAAAATTAAACATACTAATCCAGGTAAACATAGACAATGAGCCGACCAAATCTGGAATTTTATTGAATGAGGTTACAGAGTTTGTTAGACAGTGCGATGACTTTGAAAATATTCGCCTTAGGGGTTTCATGTGCATACCTAATCCACAAAATTCGTCTAACAGTTTTAGTCTAATGGCTAAAATACTATCAGAGTTTAGTAGTTTAGATGCATTATCTATGGGAATGAGTGGCGACATGGAGATAGCAATAAAGAATGGTGCAACACTAGTTCGTATAGGTACAGATATTTTTGGTAAAAGGTCATACGTATGAAAATTAAATTACTTGTTACCGGTGGAACTATTGATAAAATTTACAATAAATTAAACGGAAACTTAGAGTTTTCTGACTCGCACATTGAGCAGATGCTGGTTAGGGGCCGTGTAGAGCAAGACATTTCATTAGAAAGAATACTGTTCAAAGATAGTTTGGATTTCACTGACAAGGACAGAGATACAATAGTTTCTAGTTGTAGTTCTTGCGAATTTGATAAAATATTAATCACTCACGGCACTGACACCATGTGTCATACAGCTCAACTACTAAGTCAAAAAATCAAAAACAAGACAATTGTTTTGTTCGGTTCAATGGTCCCTTACTCTGTAAATAATTCTGACGCTTTATTGAACCTTGGGGTTGCATTAGGTGCAGTTCAATTAAAAAAGAATGGGGTATATGTGGCCATGAATGGCAAGATTTTTGATTCTGATAATGTGACAAAGAACAAAGAGCTTGGAATTTTTCAGGAACTACAATAGACACATTGGCATAAGTTTAGCCCTTTAACAGAAAAGAATTTAGAGTAAATATATTAGGATTCTATTTCATCATATATTCAATCGCAGACTTAAGTTCCTCATCTGAACACGTAGCGCAAGTACCTTTTGGAGGCATAGCGCCTTTACCAGATATTGCTGTCTTTAATAACTCTGATATACCTCTTTGTGATAGTGATTCCCAATCATCCTTATTGCCGATCTTTGGAGCCCCTAAAATGCCGGCACTGTGGCAACCACTACATGAGCTAGACACAATCTCCTTACCTGAGCGTGCCTTATCATTAGCCGTAACTTTTTCTTCGTTACCAACAGAATTACTGTCCTCCTCAATATATACCTGACCCAGAGGCTTTATTCTATCAATTAGAGTAGAGTCGTGGCTCTCAGTGTGCGCGACATAAAAAATAGAAAACAGCTGCATTACAACAATAACTACCAATACCACGAATGTAATATTTAATCCAAAGTTTTTTTTGTTCCATGAAGTTAAAGACATAATATATTTCCTATCTATTGTCAAACAATTAAAAAATCGCAATGTTACCATTGATCTTTTATATTGAAAAATAAATTTTAATTAATTAATTAAAGGGTGTAATCATAAATGAAGCACTAACAGGTCATAGGTTATAATTTTACAAGTCATTAATATTATTAAAATATGAAAATTGGTTTACTTTCTCATGGAGTTAAAATACTTAAGGTAAGTACTGTAGCAAGTATTGTGCTTGGACTATTGGTAGTTGCCTTTTTATCTTTTATTGCTATATTTCCTAGTACACTGAAAGACTCTATACAAAATCAGCTTTCATCACATAGCGGCTTAGATATTGAGTTGTCAGGTATATCATTTGGTATTCAAGAGGGTGACTTAATTTTGGAATTAAATAATGTTGATGTTTATACCATGGACAATATTTCTATAGCGTCAGTTGATAAATTAAAGTGGAATATTAATCTATCAACCTTATACAACAATATAGATTTCAACAAAATGTTCAATAATTTCAATCTAGCAAATATATCTGAGGATATATACCGTCCAAGTGCTGTTTATATAGACACTTTAGAGATATATAAACAGCCATTATACGACCGAGACGTATTTGGTGTCGAAGATATAAAGAGGTTATTTTCAAGCAAAATACTTAAGGCCCTATACTTTATTCAGTCTTTGAAGATTGATAAAATAATAGTTGAAAGAGAGCAGACAATCGAAATCAATTATGTAAGTTTCACTAGAAACGGTTCACAGTTAGTTTTAACAATATCTGGCCAAGACCTAGGCTTTGAAAGTCCTATTCCTAGGCTGGATGATGTAGATATAAGAGCTACTTTGGCTACAGACAAAACAGACATAGATAATTTCCTAACATTGCCAGTCACAATAAGTAATGACGAATTGACAATGTATGGTAATTTGAAAATTGTAAGTAATAGGGATGGTGATTTTATTGAATATATGGGCTATGTACCCACACTTCCAGTAAATCAGTTGCATACGTTTACTTCAGCGAGCCATATAGGAGATGAGCAATTCAGTAAGCTTAAGAGATCCTTTGTTTCTGGAGCACTAAATGACGTTAAGTTGAATATTAGGTCAGACCTTTCTCAAACAAAATCAGCACAAGTCAAGCTGACTTCTAGCATGGAAAATGTAGAGTTCCTTTACAGTAAAAATAAGGGCCCTATGAAAAATATATACGCCTCTCTCAGTACAGACTTTAATAACCTGCTAGTTGTATTAGATAGAGCAAACCTTGAAGATATACATGTAAGAGATGCTGAAGTGAGAATAACTAATTTGATGAAATCTGACTATATGATCAATATTGACAGTAATTTATATTCGAATACAGGACAGCTGTTTAACTACATAAAGAAATTTGATAGAGCTGAAAAATTTACAAAGTATTTAGATAAGTTCACCCTAACGGGAAAGGTATCTGGAACAACAACACTTACAATACCTGCCAGTGGAGTGGTAGAAAAAATACAAGCCGATCTTAATGTTACAGATAACGAGCTTGCGATTCTTGATGGCGACCTAGTAGTAGACAAGTTCAGCTCTAACATTATTTATAAAGATAAACAGATAGAAGTCGCAGGCAATGGATATATAGATAAGATTGGAAAAATTAATGTACAAATACCAAAGTCTGAAGTCAACAAAATAAGTATTAATGTTACAGCTGCTGTTGATTCTCAGAGTCAGGAAGTTGTAGAGTTCATAAGAGATATGAGGTTTGATGATTCCATCAATAAGGCATTAGATAAGTTCACCCTAACGGGAAAGGTATCTGGAACAACAACACTTACAATACCTGCCAGTGGAGTGGTAGAAAAAATACAAGCCGATCTTAATGTTACAGATAACGAGCTTGCGATTCTTGATGGCGACCTAGTAGTAGACAAGTTCAGCTCTAACATTATTTATAAAGATAAACAATTTAGCAGCGATGGGGACGGCTTTATAAGAGGGATACATTTTGATATTATGTTAAACCCTAATAACTTTTATTTGAATGAAGAAAATTCAATAAAGATAAAATTAGTAAACAAAACAGATGGAGCTGAATTACACGTAAGAAAGCACAAAGACAATATATGGCTTGCAAAACTTAAGTCTAAACCTGTTAGTGGAGATGCTGTTATAAGTTTGAATAATGAGCAAACACCGTATGTAGAAATAAACAATCTTGCTATATCTTCTCTGGAATCTTTTGAAGGAGATGTGAATATCTCTCCTAATGATTTGCCATCCATTAGGATGTCTGTACAGGGAATCAATGTAAACAATGAAGAAAATTATGTACCTAACTTTAAAGTAAATCTACAATCTAATGGAGATGTTTTAGTAATTAATAATTTGGTATTTGAGGGTGTCGGTGTTACTAATAAGTCTTTGAGTTTCAATGGTGCATGGTACCCAGGTGACAAAACCAGCATTATGGCAAATGCCAAAGGAGAAATGTTATCAGAATTTTTAAACAATCTATATATTGACGAGAAGGTTCAGGGTGGTAAATTTGATTTTGATGTGCGATTATTTTGTGATTGCCCGCCCTGGAAAATGAACTATGAAAGTATCAAGGGGGTTCTTAAGTTAAAGGTTAAGGAGGGAGTTTTTACCGATAAAGATCCAAGTATCGGTAGAATTTTATCACTCTTAAATATTCATACATTAGCAAAGAGGCTACAGCTTGATGTTAGCGACGTCGTTCAAGAAGGGTTTGCGTATGAAGATATTTATGCCGAAATTGTTATTGAGGATTCTTTCGCAAAGGTAAAGCATTTTGAATTAAACTCTACATCTAGCACTATAGAATTGAGCGGCGAAAGTGATATAGTTAATAAAGTATACAATTTAGATGCCCAGGTTCATCCTTCAATAAGTGAAGCAGTCCCAGCCGCAACTTTTCTTGCTGGTGGAGGTCTGATGGGGCTTGGTGTATGGCTTGTTGATCAGGGTATATTTGATGGCAAGATTCTGGACTACTTTATCGATACCGTTGTCAATTTTAAATATAAAATAACAGGCAAGTGGGAAAACCCGGTAGTAGAGTTTATGGAAATTAACTGACCAATATGATAGAGCAGCTATTAGACGATCATAAACTATCTAAAGACAAGATTACCTCTTTGTTGTCTTCTTTATATGTTAAAGGGGTTGATTATGCCGACTTGTATTTTGAGCATTCAGTAGCAGAGTCCTGGGTATTGGATGAAGGTATAGTAAAGTCTGGTACTTACCACATTAGCCATGGAGTTGGGGCAAGATCGGTCATGGGGGAGCAGACTGGCTTCTCTTATTCAGACGATTTAAGCATTAGTGCAATTGAAAACGCTACAAAATTTGCTAGAGGCATTTCAACTAATAAGGCAATCCAAAAAATTCAAACCTATCAGGACTCTTCATATACTCCAATATATAGTGGCAACAATCCATTGAAAAGTATAGAGCAAGAAGAGAAAGTTAACTTTCTGAAGCGTGTAGATAGTATTGCCAGAAAAGAGCCAAAGGTTACACAGGTTAGTGCATCTTTTTCTGGAGCATATACCGATATTCTAATTGCCTCAACTGACGGCGTATATCAGAAAGACTACAGGCCTATGGTTCGTGTTAATGTAAGTGTAATCGTTGAACACGAAGGCCGAATAGAGCAAGCATCAAGTGGAGGAGGTGGTCGATATGATTACAGATACTTTATAGACCATAACTTAGCAGAAGTGTATACAAATGAAGCCATAAGACAGGCATTAGTTTCATTAGAATCAAAAAGTGCGCCTGCAGGAAATATGCCAGTGATACTAGGACCAGGATGGCCAGGAGTGCTTCTACATGAGGCCATTGGTCATGGACTCGAGGGAGACTTTAATCGCAAAGGCTCTTCTGTTTTTACAGGAAGAGTAGGGGAAAAAATAGCTAGTGAAAAATGCACCATAGTTGACAATGGGACACTAGCAAACAGAAGGGGCAGTCTAACAATTGATGATGAGGGAACCCCGACGCAGAACAATACTTTGATTGAGAATGGTGTACTTAAGGGCTACTTGTTCGATAAGCTAAATGCGCGCTTGATGGGTGAGAAATCTACTGGAAATGCTAGAAGGGAGTCGTATGCTCACATACCTATGCCTAGAATGACAAACACCTACATGTTAAACGGTGACGACAGCCTTGAAGACATGATATCTTCTGTCGATAAAGGTATTTATGCAGTAAATTTTGATGGAGGCCAAGTAGACATCACTTCTGGTAAGTTTGTATTTTCTGCAAATGAAGCTTACCTGATTAAGAATGGAAAGATAAAGCAACCAATAAAGGGCACTACATTAATTGGTTCTGGGGACGAGGTACTTAATAATATATCTATGGTGTCTAATGATTTAAAATTAGATGGTGGTGTTGGTACTTGCGGGAAAGAAGGGCAATCAGTTCCAGTTGGTGTTGGGCAGCCCAGTCTTAAGATTGAAAGCATGACTGTTGGAGGTACAGAGGTTCAATAATTATGGCATGAAATTTTGCTTATATATAGTCGTTTAGGTGGCAAGTTTATCAAATAATATTTATTACTATAGATTTAATTAGATATAATATTTGGTTGTCGATTATTAGTGAACGGAAGCCTTTGTGTTAGAGAATTATCTACCTGTAGTTGTCTTTATATTTCTTGGAGTGGCCTTTGGTGTTGGCTTAACTCTCATTGGTTGGTTATTAGGTCCAAGCAAGCCAAATGAAGAAAAAAACTCCCAATTTGAGTGCGGCTTTCCTGCCTTTGAAGATTCCAGAATGCACTTCAATGTTAGGTACTATCTAGTTGCAATATTATTTATTCTTTTTGATTTAGAGGTAGCTTTTGTCTTCCCTTGGGCTGTTGTGCAGTCCGGACTTGGGTGGTTTGGGTTTGTAGTTATCAGTGTGTTTTTATTTCTTTTAGTTGTGGGTTTCATTTTTGAGTGGAAGAAGGGCGCACTAGAATGGGAATAGATTCAACTTCAAGGATATTGTATGGCAATTGAAGGCTTAATTAAGGAAGGCTTTGTAACCACATCCTTGGATAAAGTCATTAATTGGGCAAGGACAGGCTCATTGTGGCCAGTTACATTCGGTTTGGCTTGTTGTGCTGTTGAAATGATGGAGGCAGGGTCGTCTCGTTATGACTTGGACCGTTTCGGCATTGTCTTTAGGCCAACCCCTAGGCAATCAGACTTGATGATTGTAGCAGGAACTCTAACCAATAAGATGGCACCTGCACTTCGCAAAGTTTATGATCAAATGCCAGAACCAAAATGGGTTATATCTATGGGTTCTTGTGCTAATGGTGGAGGCTATTACCACTACTCATATGCGGTTGTTAGAGGTTGTGATCGTATAGTTCCAGTTGATATATATGTCCCAGGGTGTCCACCAACTGCCGAAGCCTTACTATATGGGATTATACAATTACAAGCAAAGATACATCGCACTAATACGATTGCACGTACTTCATAGAGATTTCAAATTATGATTAATTTAAAAGAACAATTAATTGAAGAATTTGATGTGGACTCAATAGCTGAGAACTATAATGAGATCACACTGACTGTAGAATCGAGCAGCATAGTTGAAACCTGCCTGAAGCTCCGTGACCGATTCTCATTTGACATTCTAATTGATCTTTGTGGTGTCGATTATTCCACTTTTGGAAGTTCTGATTGGCAAGGAAGTGCTAGCTCTACAGGATTCTCTAGGGCGCGTAAAAAACAAGAACCAAAAACCAAATTTAGCAAGCGGTTCGCAGTAGTGTATCACCTACTTTCTGTATCTAATAACAATAGAGTTAGAGTCAAATCTTTTGTTGATGAAGCAGAGCCAATTATTAATTCTGTTACGGGTATTTGGTCATCCGCCGACTGGTATGAGCGAGAAGCATTCGACTTGATGGGAATACTATTTGAAAACCATACCGACCTACGCAGGATATTAACAGATTACGGATTCAAAGGGCACCCATTGCGTAAAGACTTCCCGTTAATAGGCGAGGTAGAGATGCGTTATGATGAAGTCTTAGGCAGAGTTGTGTATGAACCCGTAAGTATAGAGCCTAATATAAACGTGCCTAGGGTAATTAGAGATAAATAAAAACTACTATGGCAGAAATTCGTAACTATACTCTCAACTTTGGCCCACAACACCCTGCAGCACATGGTGTTTTGCGGCTTATTTTAGAGCTAGATGGTGAAGTTATTGAGCGCGCCGATCCGCATATTGGTTTACTGCATCGCGGAACTGAAAAATTAATAGAATCAAAACCATACAACCAATCTATAGGGTATATGGATAGATTGGACTATGTATCAATGATGTGTAATGAGCATGCATATGTAATGGCTATAGAAAAAATGCTCAATTTAGATATACCCGAAAGAGCAAAGTATATACGCGTTATGTTTGATGAAATTACTCGTATTCTGAATCACTTAATGTGGCTTGGCACTCATGGACTAGATGTTGGTGCTATGAGTATTTTCTTGTATGCTTTTCGTGAAAGAGAAAGGCTAATTGATTGCTACGAAGCGGTATCTGGTTCACGTATGCATGCAACCTATTATCGCCCTGGAGGCGTATATCGCGACCTTCCAGACAAGATGCCAAAGTACCTAAAGTCAAAGCTTAGGTCTAATAAAGATTTAGACAAGATGAACCAAGATAGGCAGGGCTCATTATTGGACTTTATTGATAACTTTACTAAAACCTTCCCATCAAGTATAAAGCAATACGATGACCTATTAACCAATAATAGAATTTGGAAACAGAGGCTCGTAAATATAGGAATAGTCTCTGCTAACAGGGCCAAACAATTAGGCTTTACTGGTGCTATGCTTAGGGGCTCTGGTGTTGCGTGGGACCTTAGAAAGAATCAGCCATATTCGGTTTATGATAAATTAGAGTTTGATATTCCGGTAGGAGTCACTGGGGATTGCTATGACCGTTATCTTGTAAGAATGGAAGAGATGAGACAATCAAACCGTATTATTAAGCAATGCGTTGATTGGCTAAGATCTAACCCTGGCCCTGTTATGTCAAGCAACTTAAAAGTATCTCCACCTAATCGTGGTGATATGAAAGGAGACATGGAGTCACTTATACATCATTTTAAATTATTTACTGAAGGCTACTGTTTACCTGAAGGAGAGGTTTATAGTGCTATTGAACACCCAAAGGGAGAGTTCGGTATTTATTTAATTTCAGATGGCGCAAACAAGCCATACAGGGTCAAGATCAGAGCACCAGGTTTTCCACATCTTGCATCAATGGATGAAATGTCTAGAGGGCATATGTTGTCTGACGTTGTTACAATCATTGGTACTCAAGACATAGTTTTTGGCGAGATAGACAGATAAATGATTTCAAATAAAGCAAAAAAAGAAATAAATTCATGGGTAGAAAAATATCCAGAGGGTCGTCAAAGTTCAGCTGTGATGGAAGCGTTAAAGATAGTCCAATCAGAGAATAGCAACTCTTTAACTACTGAATTAATACAAGAAGTTGCAGATTACTTAGATATGCCAGGAATTGCTGCTCAGGAAGTGGCTACGTTCTATGAAAATTACAATCACAGCCCTATGGCAAAGAATGAGATAAGGGTGTGCCACAACATTTCTTGTATGCTTAATGGGTCTGATGAGCTTATAACGCATTTGGAATCAAAGACCGGTGTAAAGACTGGCGAGGTAACCCAAGATGGAAATATATGTGTTAAGAAAGTTGAATGTTTGGGGGCCTGTGTTGGAGCGCCTATGCTTCAAATAGATGATAAATACTATGAACACCTAACACTAGAGAAGGTTGACGCGATTATCGACGGCTTAAAGGAAGGCAAGTAAATGAACGAAGTGTGCTTCAAAAACATAGATAAAAAAGAGCCATGGTCTTTGTCAACTTACGAAGCAAGCGGTGGTTACTCTGTATGGAGAAAGATTCTTAAAGGAGAACTGAGCCCTGAGAATATTATAGATGAATTGAAGGCCTCTGGGCTTAGGGGAAGAGGTGGAGCTGGATTCCCAACTGGGCTCAAGTGGAGCTTTATGCCCAGAAATAGTGATATTCAAAAGTATGTAGTTTGTAACTCTGATGAGGGTGAGCCAGGAACTTGTAAGGATAGAGATATTTTAAGATTTAATCCGCACTCTGTAATCGAAGGCATGGCAATAGGTGGCTATGTAATGAAAGCCAGCGTTGGCTACAATTATATTAGGGGTGAATTTATGGAACCCTTCTATCGCTTCGAAGCGGCACTAAAGGAGGCATATAAAACCGGTCTTTTGGGTAAAAACATATCCGGAAGTTCGGTTAGTTTTGACCTTTATACACATTTGGGCGCTGGTGCATATATTTGTGGCGAAGAGACTGCCCTTCTAGAGTCACTTGAAGGAAAAAAAGGTCAACCAAGATTCAAGCCACCATTTCCAGCCAATGTCGGTTTATACGGTAAACCTACCACAGTAAATAATACCGAGAGCTTTGCATCAGTTCCAGAAATATTGGCAAAAGGCGGGAAATGGTTTCATGATTTAGGTGTTAAAAACTCTGGCGGTTGTAAACTATTTTCTGTAACTGGTCATGTAAAAAGGCCAGCTAATTTTGAAGTTCCTATGGGGATACCATTTAAAGATTTACTTGATATGGCGGGGGGAATTAGAGATGGTAGAAAACTAAAAGCAGTAATTCCAGGCGGCTCTTCAACCCCAGTTTTGACAGCAGATGAAGCTCTAGCGATGAATATGGATTATGACAGTATAGAGAATGCTGGTTCTATGCTAGGAGCAGGATCTGTAATTGTTATGGATGACTCAACTTGTATGGTTAAGGCCCTAACAAGGTTAGCACATTTTTATTATGACGAGTCTTGTGGTCAATGTACACCTTGCCGTGAAGGGACTGGGTGGCTGTACCGAATACTTAAACGTATCATGGATGGTGATGGCAAGTCAGGGGATTTGGACTTATTGAATAATGTCGGCTCAAATATTTTAGGCAACACTATTTGCGCCTTGGGAGATGCTGCAGCTATGCCAGTTGAAAGCTTTTTGAGGAACTTTTCAGAGGAATTCGAATATTACATTGAGAATGGAAAGAGCATGGTGAAAGATAATGTTTGAAATTGAGATTGACGGAAAATTAGTTAACGCCGAGGTAGGCGAAAAGTTAATTGAAGTAACAGATCGTGTAGGTATAAGCGTACCAAGATTCTGTTACCATGAAAAGCTTTCAGTTGCTGCAAACTGTCGTATGTGCTTGGTCGACGTTGAGGGGGCTCACAAACCACAGCCTGCTTGCTCTACGCCTGTAAGTCAGGGCATGAAGGTAAGCACTCAGAATGAAAAGGCTAAGTCTGCACAGAAATCAGTTATGGAGTTTTTGCTTATAAACCACCCACTTGACTGCCCAATATGTGATCAAGGCGGAGAATGCGAACTTCAAGATGTTGCGATGAGTTATGGGTCAGATGTGTCAAGATTCAATGAAGGTAAACGTGTAATTGCAGATAGCAATATTGGGGCATTAATTCATACAGACATGACTCGGTGTATTCATTGCACAAGATGTGTTCGTTTTGGTACTGAGATTGCTGGAATTATGGAGATGGGTGGTACTGGCCGTGGAGAAAGTTTAAAGATTGAACCGTTCCTAAATGAAGGTATACAGTCAGAACTGTCAGGCAACATGATAGATGTTTGTCCAGTTGGAGCTCTCACCTCTAAACCTTTCAGGTATGAACTTAGGTCCTGGCAAATGAACTCAACCGAAAGTATAGCTAGACACGACCTGGTCGGTTCTAATATTAATGTACAGACATACAAAGGAAAAGTGAAGCGTATTGTCGCTAGGAGCAATGATAGTGTAAACGAAACATGGATTTCAGACCGGGATCGTTTCTCTTACGAAGGCTTGTCTCATAGTAATAGATTGCTAAAACCGCAAGTTAAGTTTGACGGTACTTGGAAAGAAGTTAGCTGGGAAGTAGCCCTTGATTATTGTGTTAAAGGCCTTCTTAGAAGGGCAGGAGAAAATAAAAGTATGGATAGCCTAGGTGCACTTGCTACAAAAACTGCAACCCTAGAAGAGTACTACTTATTACAAAAGCTGGTTTCTGAGTTAGGCTGCGAAAATATTGACTATCGTCTCGGTGTAAAGGACACTAATAATACTATAAATCTTGAATCAAATGTTAAGCTGTCTGATTTAGAAAAGATTGATCACGCCCTTATTGTTGGCTCTTATACTCGTTTAGAACAGCCAATGATTAATCATAGGTTACGTAAAGCGGCCTTAAGAGGAGGTACAGTTGATGTTATTAATTCTATGCAGTTCGACTTTAATTTAGCACTAAATAATGAAAACATTATTATCCCTTGCGAAATTGACAATTTATTGGCCAGCACCTTAAAAGTAGTTTTAGAATCTACAAATCAAGATGTTCCTGAAGAATTAAATAAACTAACTATAACGAAGAGTGCAACCAAGATAGCAAAAAAATTACTCTCTTCAGATGCTTCAGTAATAGTTCTTGGAGAGCATGTTATTAATAACGATAACGCAAAAAATATCTCTAATTTAGTTGCTATGCTGGCCAAAAACACCAACAGCTCAACTTTAAATCTAAGTAAGACGGGCAACTCTAATGCAGCTGATATTGCAGGATTTTTCCCGGGCAAAGATGGGCTAGACGTAAATTCAATGCTTGGAAAAGATATGAATGCTTATATCATGTTGGACGTTTATCCAGAGTATGATTTTCACAACTCTTCTACAGCAATAAAGGCTCTAAGCGATAAAAATTCTTTTATAGTTTCAATGAATAGTTTTTATAATAACAATGTAGCAGATTATTCAGATGTAATGTTACCAATCTCTAGCTACTATGAGACCTCTGGCACTCATGTTAATATTGAGGGCGAGTTTCAGACTTTTGCAGCATCTGTTAAAGCGCCACAAGAGTCAAAGCCGGCATGGAAAGTAATAAAAGTGCTAGCAGACTTGCTCGACATTTCTGGCTTTAACTATTCTGACTCTTCCGATGTTTTAGAGGAGGCAAAACATAACATTAAACAGGGTCATAGGGCCGAAGAAAGTATCAATATTACAGATACTAATAGTGTTGAAGTTATATGGCAACCATCACCATACTCTATTGATGCACTGCTTAGGCATTCGGACTCCCTACAAGAAACTAAAATAGGACAAATAAATAAAGCAACAATGAACTCATCAACAGCAAAACATTTAAAACTTGGAGATAAAGATGATTATTTAGGAGTCCCAGTTGTTATTAGTAGTCTTGTTGCCAATAACTGTGTATTTATTAATGCAAACAAATCAACACCAAGTGAGGAACAGGCATGATGTCTTTATGGCAATCATTTGTTGAACTTATTCATGAATTGATTCCGTGGCTTGACGGTGGAATTGCGACTGTAATCATAATTCTTATTAAGGGTATAGCGTTAGTTTTACCTTTGATAATCATGATGGCCTACATGACCTATGCCGAACGTAAAGTTATAGGCTATATGCAGCTAAGAATTGGCCCTAACAGGGTTGGACCTATAGGACTTCTACAGCCATTTGCAGATGTCATCAAGATGATGTTCAAAGAAATTATTTTTCCTACAAAAGCGAATATTTATTTATTTTTACTAGCTCCAATTTTGGCTTTTGTTCCTGCAGTGGCTATATGGGCAGTTATACCATTGGGGGAGGGGTTTTATATAACCAACTTGGACGTAAGTTTACTATACGTTTTAGCTATTGGTTCTGTAGGAGTTTATGGCATTATTATTGCTGGATGGGCTTCAAACTCTAAATATCCACTGCTAGGCGCACTAAGAAGTACGGCTCTATTAGTTTCGTATGAAATCGTTATCGGCTTCGTCATCGTTACGGTTGTTATGGTGGCTGGATCTGTAAATTTGAATGAGATAGTTGAAGGTCAAAAAGGAGGAGCTTGGAACTGGTATTTTATACCTCTATTTCCTATGATGATTGTTTTCTGGATTTCTGCATTAACTGAGACAAACCGCGCGCCATTCGATGTTGTTGAAGGTGAATCTGAAATTGTAGGGGGCACACATGTTGAGTATTCTGGAATGTGCTTTGCACTTTTTTTCATGGCTGAATATATCAATATGATTATGATGGCTGCCCTAGCAGTGTTGTTGTTTTTTGGTGGTTGGCATTCACCTTTTGAAGGCCTACCATATCTAGAAAGTTTATTTGAATTTGTTCCAGACTTGGTATGGCTGTTGGTAAAAATGAGTTTTTTCCTTTTTTTATATTTATGGATTAGGGCCACATTCCCAAGATTTAGGTATGACCAGATTATGCGTTTATGCTGGAAAGTTTTCCTACCTTTGACAATTATATGGATTTTTGTTGTTGCGTTAATGACCCAGTTGGATATAGGGCCTTGGTTTTAGTAGAGTATATTTTATGTTTGATAAATTAATAAAAATATTTAAAGATTTCACCTTGAGCGAATTGCTTTTAGGGATGAGTGTCACTGCTAAAGAGCTAGTTAATACTAAAATTACAGTTCAGTTTCCAGAAGAAAGAACACCAATATCTCCTCGTTTTAGAGGAATACATGCACTTAGAAGGTACCCTAACGGTGAGGAGAGGTGTATAGCATGTAAGCTATGTGAGGCTGTTTGTCCCGCTAACGCTATAACAATAGAATCAGAAATGCGAGATGACGGCACTCGTCGTACTACCCAATACGACATAGATTTGTTTAAATGCATTTACTGTGGTTTTTGCGAAGAGGCTTGTCCAGTTGATGCGATTGTGGAGACACAAATTTTCGATTATGCTTTTGAATCTAGGGAAGGTAGCGTTCTTACGAAAGAACGACTACTTGAGATTGGAGATGAAAATAAAAAACTGATAGATGAAACTAAACTTGAAGATTCAAAATATAGATAACTAACTATGGAATTCGAACAAATACTATTTTATTTATTCTCATTTTGGTTTATAGCCAGCTCTTTGGCTATGATTCTGTCAAGAAATACAGCATTTTCAGCTCTATTTTTGATCCTATCATTCTTTTCTGCTGCAAGCTTATGGTTACTACTAGAGGCTGAATTTTTAGCCATTATTCTTATATTGGTATATGTTGGCGCGGTAATGGTGCTTTTTCTTTTTGTTATTAAAATGCTTGATATAGAAGATTCTACTCTTAGAGCTAAATTTACAGGATATTTACCGATAGGTTTAGGTGTGGCTGTAATAGTTATTGCTGAAATGTCTCTTGTATTAGGTGTTGATCAGTTTGGTCTTGATGTGGTTCCACAACCAATAAGGCATGCTTCTGATTATAGTAATATTACTGAGCTAGCTATGGAGCTGTATACGATTTATGTTTACCCATTTGAACTTGCAGCTGTTTTATTGTTAATAGCAATTATTGCCGCAATAACCTTGATTCATAGATCAGATAAAAGGGCTAAAAAACAGTCCATAGAGGAGCAAGTGAACACTCAAGCTAAAGATAGGGTGAGGCTAGTTTCCATTGCCCCTTATAAGAAAAAGGATGAACAATAATGATAACCCTTAGTGACTATCTAATTTTAAGTGCCATTGTGTTTTGTATAGGCTTGGCAGGGATATTTATTAACCGCACTAATATAATCACTTTACTCATGTGTGTAGAGTTGATGCTTGCAGCAGTCAACACAAATTTTATTGCTTTTTCTTACTTTATGGGAGACCAGGCAGGACAAATTTTTGTATTTTTCATCTTAACTGTGGCTGCAGCTGAGGTAGCGATTGGGTTAGGAATCTTGACACTCGTGTACAGGAATAAGGGTTCAATTAGTATAGATGTTACAAACAGTTTGAAAGGATAAGCTTGCGATGACTTTAGATAATGTATATTTAACAATAGCCCTGTCACCATTATTGGGAGCCATAATCGCTGGCTTTTTTGGCGGTATGTTGGGCCGTAAAGGGACACATACTATTACTATTTTTGGTGTTTTAGTCTCTACGGTCTTTTCTATGTATGTATTTAATATTCATGTACTAGAAGGGGGCGATATATTTAATAATAATATATACACCTGGATGCAAGTAGGGGGACTTAATCTTAGTGTAGGTTTTTTAGTAGACAACCTAACATCTGTAATGCTAGTAGTTGTGTCTTTTGTTTCTCTTATGGTACATATTTATACTATTGGTTATATGGATGAAGATGAGGGCTATACCAAGTTTTTTAGCTATATTTCGTTGTTCACATTTGCGATGTTTATGTTGGTTATGTCAAATAACTTCATGCAATTATTCTTTGGATGGGAGGCGGTCGGTCTAGTTTCATATCTACTTATTGGTTTTTGGCATCACAAAGAGTCTGCAGTTGAGGCTAATCTAAAAGCGTTTCTGGTAAATAGGGTTGGAGATTTTGGGTTTTTACTAGGGATATCTCTTATATTGATGTATTTCGGATCACTTGACTATATTGAAGTATTTAGTAATCTTGGGGCTGTTGAAGAAGTCACCATATTGGATGGATCATTAGTCATTACAGTTATTTGTATACTATTATTTGTTGGTGCAATGGGTAAATCTGCACAGGTGCCATTACATGTTTGGTTGCCAGGATCTATGGAGGGCCCAACGCCAATTTCAGCTCTTATACATGCAGCAACAATGGTAACTGCCGGTATTTTTATGGTGTCTCGTATGTCGCCAATGTTCGAACTTAGTGATGTTGCATTGACAGTGGTAATGGTAATTGGTGCTATAACTGCTTTATTTATGGGTTTACTTGGGATTGTGCAGAATGACATAAAGAGGGTTGTCGCATACTCAACACTATCGCAGTTGGGATATATGACAGTAGCACTAGGAGTAAGTGCATACTCAGTCGCTATTTTTCATCTAATGACACATGCATTCTTTAAGGCGCTTTTATTTTTGGCTGCTGGATCTGTGATAGTAGCTATGCACCATGAACAAGATATTAGGAATATGGGCGGTTTGTACAAGAAGATGCCAATAACTTACATAACCTCATTGTTGGGTACTCTTGCGTTAATTGGGTTTCCTGGTTTCGCTGGTTTTTATTCTAAGGATATGATAATTGAGGCAGTACATTTTTCTTCTCTCCCTTACTCCGATCTAGTTTATTATGCTGTAGTTGCTGGAGTATTTATTACCGCTTTTTATTCTTTAAGGATGTTCTTTATAGTATTTCATGGCAAGTCTAGAGTGGATAGTCATACTGCAGGGCACATAAAAGAGTCGGCAACTTCAATTACTTTCCCATTGATTGCCTTGGCAATACCTTCTGTCATTATCGGCTATATAACTATTGAACCCATGCTATTCACAGGATGGCTAGATAATTCAATTACGGTTTCATCAAGACACTCATCTATGGCTGAGTTAAGCTATATTTTCGATAGCGCTGCCTCGATGATACCACATGCATTACTAACAGTTCCATTCTGGATGATGGTCCTAGGTATTGCTACAGCGTGGTTATTCTCGCTTCACAAGACTGAATGGGCAGACGCTATAAAAAATAGATTCCATAGAACCTATTATGTTCTTGACTCTCTTTATGGCTTTGATCGCTTCAATGAAATTGTCTTCGTTAATGGAGTGAAGAAATTAGGTCTTCTATTGTGGAAAGTCTCAGATATGGTAATTATTGACAAAATAGTAGTAAATGGTAGCGCTAAGTTTGTTGGCTTTATTGGTTCAATCATTCGTCCAATTCAAACTGGATATGTTTATCACTATGCTTTCTTTATGATATTTAGTCTTCTAATTATTTTAACTTGGACGCTTTTTTCGGGCAATAACCCACAACTTAATGTAGAGTTTTAACAATGGATCAGATGCTTCTTAGTTTATTAATTTGGGCGCCAATAATTGGGGCAATAATAGTCATTATGGTTGGCAATGACAGGCCAGAAAGTGCTCGTTGGGTAAGTATCGCAGTTTCTATTGTAGTATTTATCATGTCGCTTAGCTTGTTTTTTTGGTTTGACAGTTCTACTCACTCGATGCAGTTTGTGGAACAGCATAGTTGGATTTCTCAATTCGATATAAATTATCACATAGGGGTAGACGGAATCTCTATGCCCCTGATCATACTTACAACGTTCTCAACTATAATAGTTATCATTGCAGGTTGGGAAGTTATAACTAGAAGAGTCGCACACTATATGGCAGCATTCTTGATGATGGAAGGCCTAATAATCGGTGTTTTTTCATCACTAGATGCTATTTTGTTTTATGTATTTTGGGAAGCATCGCTTATTCCTATGTTATTGATTATTGGTATTTGGGGAGGAGACAATAGAGTCTATGCAGCAATAAAATTCTTTTTATATACGTTTTTGGGTTCTGTATTCATGCTGGTATCACTTATCTACATGTATAGTATTGGTGACTCATTCTCTATCCTTGAAATGCATAAACTTGGCCTTAGTATGGCTGAACAGAGCTGGATCTTTTGGGCCTTCTTTATTGCGTTTGCAGTTAAAGTTCCTATGTTCCCAGTACACACTTGGTTGCCAGATGCACACGTCCAGGCCCCTACTGGAGGCTCCGTAATTCTAGCTGCGATTATGCTGAAGATGGGAGGATATGGATTTTTTCGCTTCTCGTTACCAATTACACCGGACGCATCTTTAGAGTTCTCAGAAATAGTAATAATATTGTCACTTATAGCAATTGTTTATATTGGGTTTGTTGCATTAGTGCAAAGGGACATGAAAAAACTTATTGCATATTCATCGATTTCACACATGGGCTTTGTAACTTTGGGTGTGTTTGCCCTGTTCTTGGCATACAAACCAAATGCTACTGAAGGGGCACTACTAGGACTCGAAGGGGCTATGGTGCAAATGATTTCTCATGGATTTATATCTGCCGCCATGTTTATTGTAGTAGGGGTGTTGTATGACAGGCTACATTCTAGAGAAATATCAACTTATGGCGGGGTAATAAACTCAATGCCAAAGTTTACTGGGTTCGCAGTACTTTTTGCCATGGCAAACGCTGGACTACCTGGAACCTCAGGATTTGTAGGAGAGTTTATGGTTATTCTTGGAGCAGTTCAAGCTAATATTTGGTATGCAGTATTAGCATCTTTAACTCTCATACTTGGGGCTGCCTACACCTTATGGATGGTTAAGAGAGTTTTTTGGGGGCCTATAACCAATAATGCTGTTGAAAAATTAAGTGATATCAATGGAAGAGAGTTTGCAGTTCTTGCAATACTAGCTTTTGCAGTACTTATTATGGGCTTATACCCACAACCAGTAATTGAAGTCATGCATGCTTCCATTGAAAATTTATTACAACAATCCTTGATCTCAAAGCTATGACTAACAACTTCTCATTCGAAATAAACTCGTTACTTGTCGCTTTGCCAGAAATATTCTTACTGAGCAGTATTGTAATTGTGTTAATAATAGATTTATTTTTGACTAGTAAGTTTAGACAAGCAACTTACTATCTAACCCAACTGAGTTTGATGGTAACTGGAATCTTGTCATTTAATCTTATAGGCCACCCCGAGACTGTTATTTTTAGCAATTCATTTATTTTGGATAATATGGCATCAGTATTCAAGGTATTTATAACAGGGTCGTCAATGGTTGCAATGGTGTATACAAGACACTATCTATTGCAGCATTCGCTGTATAGAGGGGAATATTTTGTGCTAGTGATGCTTGCTGCATTAGGCATGATGGTTATGGTTTCAGGCTATAGTATGCTGACTCTCTATATGGGCCTTGAGATATTGTCGTTGTCTTTATATACACTAATAGCAATAGCTAGAAACAGGTCCATTGCAGTTGAGGCGGCACTCAAATATTTTGTATTAGGAGCCATAGCTTCGGGGCTATTGCTTTACGGAATATCTATGGTTTACGGGATAAGTGGTAGCATTAATATAAGTGATATTTCTGCATTCGCTCATGACCCAAGTATTAATTCTAGGGACACATTAATCTTGAATTTTGGGCTAGTATTTTTGGTTATTGGTATTGCCTTTAAACTAGGGGCTGTACCATTTCATATGTGGGTTCCAGATGTATATGAAGGTGCGCCAACATCAGTAACAATGTTTTTATCGACAGTTCCCAAGATAGCTGCATTAGCAATGCTTGTAAGAATATTGGTAGATGGGTTAGGTTCTATGCATGATTACTGGTCAGACTTATTTTTAGCATTATCATTGTTGTCTATATCTGTAGGATCTGTTGTTGCATTAATGCAAACCAATATTAAGCGAATGCTAGCTTATTCCACGATTTCACATGTTGGCTTTATTATGTTAGGATTTGTCACAGGAGCCGTTTCAGGCTATGGAGCAGCAATATTTTATGTTCTTGTTTATGTGTTAATGAGTTTAGCTGCATTTGGTGTAATAATTATACTAAATAATAAGGGCTACGAAGCTGACCAGATATCAGACTACAAAGGGCTTAGTAAGAATTCTCCTTGGTTCGCTCTTGTAATGTTAATAGTTATGTTATCAATGGCTGGAGTTCCTCCATTTATAGGTTTTTACTCAAAATTTTCAATATTGCAGGAAGTTGTATCAGCCGGGTTTATTACTGTTGCAATAATAGCGGTTGTTTTTGCTGTTATTAGTGCTTATTACTATCTTAAAATAATTAAGTTTATGTATTTTGATGAGTCTGATAAAGGTGAGACAATATCAACCCCAATGGATATAAAGCTTATACTTTCAATTAATGGATCTCTTATTCTGGTGGTAGGCTTATTCCCAGACATGTTGATGAATATTTCAATGTCTTTACTATAAGCATTCTGTTAGTTAGATAATACTATTGGATAATAAATATATATGCCATTAACTCCATTTCATTTAGCTATACCAGTTAGAGATCTAATTGAGGCTAGAGATTTTTATGGACATAGGTTAGGATTTGTTGAGGGGAGAAGTTCTGATGAGTGGATTGATTTTAATATGTTCGGCCATCAATTGGTTACCCATCTAAATTCTAGTATTGGAAAAGAAGGAAAGGTGAAATCTACTTCAAATATAGTTGATGGTAAAGGAGTCCCTATACCGCACTTCGGGGTAGTGTTAAGTTTTAATGATTGGCATGATTTTTCAGGCAGGTTAAAGGGTGTTGTAGACTCATTTATTATTGACCCTTACATTAGATTTAAAGGCGAATCTGGAGAGCAGGGAACCCTATTTTTTGAAGACCCTTCAGGAAATTTTTTAGAATTTAAGGCCTTTAGAGATATTGATGCAGAGCTCTTTAAGAGGTAGTTGAGTGTTTATCAAGTAGTTCTCCCTTTGCAGGCTTCCCGGTCTGAGTGCGTGGCATTTTATCAAGAATCTCCAATTCTGTTGGATTCATATACTTGCTCATAATAGTTTGACAAAATGAGCGAAGCTCGTTTATGTCTAGAGTGGTATTTTCTTTAAGAGTAACGAAAACCTTTACACATTCTTCACCAAATCCGTCTGGCACTCCAATTACAGCGCAATCTTCTATACTTGGATGAGTAAATACACCTTCTTCAATTTCATAAGCTGACACCATTTCACCTTTAACTCTTATTCTTTCAGACATACGTGACAGCCAAAATAAATCCCCTTCATCGTCTAATTTTGCTAAATCCCCAGTATGAAACCACGAATTTCGCCATGCATCTGCTGTTTCTTTTGGCATTCCTAAATACTTAGATGCCATGATGTATGGTTCACGAGACCTTATAACAAGTTCACCAGGATTTCCAACTTGGACAGGGTTATCTGTATCATCTACGATTGCAACTTCGTATCTATCTAAAACTTTACCTGCTCCAGATTTATCAAACAGTGGTAGTGCTACCCCTCCTGCTTCAGTTGAACCGTAGCCACCCCCCCGAGCAAGCTTTAATTTAAATCGTGCTTCGAATTCATCATGATTGACTGATAACGGTGTACCCCATATGAATCGTAAATTATGTCGTGTCTCTTCCGTACATATAGGGGCAGACCAAATAAGCTGCTGTACAGAGCCCAAGGACATAAACCAAGTTGCTTCATATTTGCATACGTCTTTCCAAAAGTTAGAAAGACTAAATCCCTGCCTAATTACGGCCTGTCCACCTACCATCATTGCTGGCAGAATATCATATTGAGTAGCACCAACATGAAAAAGCGGGTAAGGCGAGTACACGCAATCATCCCCGGTTAAATCGAAAGCCTCTATCATTGACTCTGCAGCTCTAACTGAGCTCCTGTGCGGAATATCACATCCCTTGGATACCCCAGTTGTTCCAGATGTAAAAAGAATTACAGCCGTTTCGTCGTCAGAAAAATTACAAGGCAGGTTCGCATCTGAATCACTAATTATGGAGCTCCATGGAAGCACCTCTTTGTTATTGAACATCTTACTTGCATATGTATGATCGTCAGTCATAATTATCTGTTCAAGGTAATTTAGGTCATGCATTACATCAGAAAGTTGCTTTAAGTAATCAGTCGAGGTAATCATTTTTTTACACTTTGTTAGGTTGATCATACGAGCAAGCGATGCACCTTTAAAGGTGTTATTAATAGCAACCTCTATGGCGCCAATTTTTTTTAGAGCGTATGAACTGGCTAAAAATTGTATGCAGTTAGGTAGCATTATGGCAACATATTCATTATCATAAATTTCCAAATCACTTATACCGTGAGCTATAGTATTTGTTAATTTGTTAAATTCAGAATACGTTAAACATTCACCAGTCTCTGCTTGTGTAACGAACGGTTCTGGGCCAAAACTTTCTGCTGATTTTTGAAGCAGTAAACCGAGATTAATTGTTTGTGCTTCTTTACCGGTTAGCTTCATATAATATATGCTGTAACTTTATTTAATTGTGCATCTTTTTAGCATTTATAAAGCTATTGAGTTATAAATTAATCACGAAGTTTATCATTAAACTTATCATGAGAACATATTGCATTATTAGATATGCTAAATAATATTATATATTCGTTTTTTAAATGTATTTATTCATTTATTAAGATATATAATTCAGAGAAAAATGTTGAATTGATATATTTATTAGTTATTAATAACTATCAATAACCAAGCAATTCACATTTTAGGAGAAAGTGTTGCAAAAACGAACCTATACAAAACCCATGATAGTTGCACATCGTGGTGCTTCAGGGGATGCTCCTGAAAATACCTTGGCTTCATTTAGTTTGGCATGGCAACAAGATGCAGACGCAATAGAGGGTGACTTTCATCTTACCAGTGACGGCCATATAGTTTGTATACATGATAATGATACCAATAGGGTTAGTGGGACTAGGCTAGTTATAAACAAATCAACACTGAAAGAACTACAAGAACTTGATATCGGCAGTCATTTTGGAGATAAATTCTGTAATGAGAGGATTGCAACTATTGAGCAAGTATTTGATACCGTACCAAGCGATAAAAAAATTCTTGTTGAGATTAAATGTAGTGAAGAAGTAGTACCCATTTTATTGGATAAAATAAAGCTATCGAGACTTGATTTGAGTCAGATTATTATAATTTCATTTGACCAAAAAATAATAAAGAAATGTAAAATTATTGAGCCTAAATTAGTTGCATTATGGCTACATGATTTTTTTCATAATAATGACATCGAATTTATAATATCAACATTATTAGACATTAGGGCAGATGGGTTAAGTTCTAACAATACTTCAGTAGAAGTGCTGGCATCTAAAGTTATTGGGCTGGGCTTATCTTATCATTCCGGCTGGACAATGGATGATATAGGAGTTATTAATAAAACAATAAGTTGGGGGGCACAATCAATTACAACTAATAATCCAGGCAAAATTAAAAACAAACTACTTAGTAATCGGGCTCAAATCAAGTGATATGGTTTCTATAAATTTTAGAAACATTAATGTAACGTTCGCTATCTTAGCCGCCATAAGCTGGTCAATTGCGGCTACCACGTCAGCACTAGCATTTAGCGCTGGTTCAGGTATTTTATTACTTCTTTTTGTGCGATTTTTGATTACATTTATTGTTTCATTTGTACTCAACATAGGATCTAAAAAGACTAAAACTAATATTCCATATTTGCGACTATTTGTTATAAGTATTTTTTCGACATTTTTCATCTCAGCCTACATGTCAGCAATTGAACTGGTGCCTATAAGTATTGCAGTTAGTGTTGTATATACTTTCCCAGTGCTCACATTTTTTGCTAATTCAATTATGAAGTCAAGATCAATCGACATTCTTTCTGCTGTTGCATTATTTGGATCTCTTTTTGGGATCTGGTTGCTTAGTGGTTCAGGTACAGATGGCTGGAATATTTTTGGCATTCTTCTTGCGTTTGGTGCAGCAGCTTCGCAGACTGTTATTAATATTGCTTCTAGACACAAAAGTATAGTCCCTGGCTGGAGTTTGCTGAAGTATATCATGGCAATGCCAGCAGCTCTGTTCACGCTTTTGTTTATATTTAATAATCCTGAAGTGAACATTCTTGCAGTGACTTGGTGTTTTATTTCTGCACTAGGAATGATTGGCGGATGTTACTTCTTTTATCATTCAATTGCCCAAGTTGGGCCTGTTAGGACCTCAAATATAATGTACCTTGAGCCAGTATTTACAATTGCTATAGGTGTATTATTTCTAAGCAATATTATTGAGTCTTCTCAGTGGCTAGGTATTGGTATTATTATGATTGCTACATTAGTTTTGGAATTGTGGGGGAAGAAGTATAGATCCATTGATTAGAATTATAACTAAACAATTTTAGTCATCAATTAGGATCATTTTTGTTAACATTAATAAAAAGTATAAACAATATAAATAGGAGAGTTCTTATGACCACTAAACTTAGTAAAGTAGCTGCAGAGAGAGGAATTGAATATTTTCTTATTAGCTTTGTTGATCTTTTTGGAAGTCTTCGTTCTAAGTTGGTTCCTGCAAGAGCTATTGATGGTATGCAAAAAGAAGGCGCAGGTTTCGCAGGTTTTGCTGCTTGGCTAGATATGACACCTGCACATCCAGATATGTTTGCTATTCCTGATCCCGATAGCCTGATTCAGTTGCCTTGGAAGCCTGAAGTGGGCTGGCTTGCATCCGATTTATGGATGGATGGAAAGCCGGTCGAAGCTTCACCACGAGTTGCTCTTAAAAGCCAGTTATCTGAGGCTGCAAAGCTTGGATATCGAATGAAAACAGGGGTTGAGTGCGAATATCACCTTATTAACCAGGATGGCACAGAGATTGCTGATGACAAAGACCAGCAAAGTAAGCCTTGCTATGACCAGCAAGCATTAATGCGTCAATACCCAGTGATTAAACAGATATGTGATGGCATGATTGGGCTGGGCTGGGGGCCTTATCAAAATGATCATGAGGATGCTAATGGCCAATTTGAAATGAATTGGGATTATGATGATGCTTTAAAGACAGCTGATCGCCAAGTGTTTTTTAAATTTATGGTGAAATCAATTGCTGAGCTTCATGGTATGCGTGCTACGTTTATGCCAAAGCCTTTTAGTCATCTTACGGGTAATGGCTGTCATTCGCATATATCTATATGGAATCTTAATGGCTCCAAAAACTTATTTAATGGCAAAGATGAGAGTCGAGGTTTAGGATTATCGCCTCTTGCATATCAGTTTTTAGGTGGTATTATGCATAGTGCCGATCGATTAGCTGCTATTTTTAATCCCACAGTCAATAGTTATAAACGCATCAACGCTCCAAGGACGCTATCTGGCGCAACTTGGTCGCCAAGTTCGATCACTTATGGGGGCAATAACAGAACTCATATGATTCGTGTGCCAGACTCAGGTCGCTTTGAATTACGTTTGATGGATGGCGCAGCAAATCCTTACTTGATGCAAGCTGCAATTCTTGCTTGTGGTCTTGATGGTATTGCTGCTAATCGTGATCCTGGAGATCCACTTGATATTAATATGTATGAGCTTGGAAAGGATATTGAGGGCTATAAGCAGTTACCAAGAAATCTGCTCGATGCACTTCGATTGCTTGAAAGTAGTGATGTGCTTAGAGATAGACTTGGTAACAACATAATAGATGCTTACGTAAAATTGAAAAAAAGCCAATGGGACGACCACTCTTCATACCTAAGTCAATGGGAGAGAGATAACACCCTGGATTGTTAGTAACAATATAATAATATATAGTCTGATAAGGTTTATTATTTACAGCAACTATTTAAATGTAGATGAAATATCCTGTTTGGTGTGTTAGTATTATTCTTATGCTGTCTTTAAATTATCTTGAGACTAAAATACCTCCACCAATACTTACAGCTATCTTTGCAATACTTATGTGGCTAGCTTCTTCTTTTTCAAATAATGCATTATTAGGAAATGAGTTAAGAGTAACAATGTCAGTTATATGTTTTGTAGTGGGCTTTTCTATTGCAGCCCTTGGGATTGTGGGATTTATTAGAGCTAAAACTACTATTAATCCACTAGAACCTAAAGAGACAACCAGTTTAGTAAGCTCAGGCATATATATGTATACACGTAATCCAATGTACCTAGGTTTGTTTCTTGGTTTAGTTGGTTGGGGGGTATACTTGTCAAGTATCTATGCATTAGCACTTCCTTTTCTTTTTATATTGACAATTAATAGACTACAAATAATTCCAGAAGAGAGGGCGTTAGAATCTAAATTCAGATCTAAGTATATTGAGTACAAGTCTAGAGTTCGTCGTTGGGTTTAGATATATTTTTTATAATAGTTTTGTAATAAATAGGCGAAATAAATGTCCAAGATTACATTTGAAGATTATCTAAAAGTTGATATACGTACAGGCACCATTATTAAAGTTGAAGATTTCCCCAAAGCAAGAAATCCAGCATACATTTTGCATGTTGATTTTGGCGCAGAGATTGGTATAAAAAAATCTAGCGCTCAAATTACAAATTTGTATACAAAAGAAGAGCTACTAGATAAAAAGATTTTAGGTGTTGTTAATTTTCACCCCAAACAGGTTGGAACAATAATGAGTGAATGCCTGGTTGTTGGGTTTTATAGGAATAATGAGTCTGTAGTTTTGGCCGTACCAGACTTGGAAATTGGCAACGGTTCCCGTCTATTATAGATAGTTATTTGTTTTTGCAAAAACATAAAAAATATATCTACAAAGAATACATTTAATCGCCAATTAATTCTTATGTTAATGCAATGAAAATACCTATTCAGCAACAAAATAACTGAGTACAATTACCAATATTTTTACTTATTTTTTTTACAAATAATCGTTATGAGTTCAATAGTTTCTATTAAAGGATTATCTAAGACCTATGACAACGGATTCGAGGCCTTAAAAAACATTAATTTAGACATTAATAAGGGAGAAATTTTGGCCCTTTTAGGTCCTAACGGAGCTGGTAAGACGACATTAATATCAACAATATGTGGCATTATTACACCTACATTAGGCAGTGTTACTGTTGATGGTAACGATATAATAAAAGATTTTAGAAAGACGCGAGAAATGATTGGTCTTGTACCACAAGAGTTAACTTTAGGGGCATTTGACAAAGTCTGGAGTACTGTTAATTTTTCCAGAGGGCTATTTAACCGTAAGAAGGATGATAGATACCTTGAAAAACTATTGAAAGATTTATCCTTGTTCGATAAAAAAGATGCAGAATTGAGAACTCTTTCTGGCGGAATGAAGAGAAGGGTGCTTATTGCCAAAGCATTATCTCATGAGCCAAAAATATTGTTTTTAGACGAACCAACTGCTGGAGTTGATGTCGAGCTCAGAAAGGACATGTGGAAGATAGTCAGAAAGATGAAAGATACTGGTGTAACTATTATTTTGACTACCCATTACATTGAAGAAGCTCAGGCTATAGCGGACTGTGTCGGTGTTATTAATAACGGCGAATTATTGTTAATAGAAAAAACAAAAACATTGATGGATAGGCTTGGAAATAAACAGCTAATAATCGAATTAAGAGACAGCATATCTATATTACCGCAAGAGCTAGATGAGTATAAATTAAACCTAAGCAAAAGCGGTAAACTTATTACATATACTTATGACTCTGAAAGTGGAGGAGAGAGCGTTGTGAGGCTATTAAAGTCAATTGGTGATTATGGATTAGTCACAAGAGACATGAAAATAGAAGAAAGTTCCTTGGAAGATATTTTTGTTAATTTGGTGAAAAATAATGATTAACTTCAGAGCTATTAAGGTAATTTATCTGAATGAGATGACACGTTTTTGGAATACTTTGTTTCAAAGTATTGCTTCTCCAGTAATTTCCACAGCCCTATACTTTGTTGTATTTGGTTCTGCGATAGGTTCAAGCATTCAAAGTATTGAAGGAGTAACATACGGTCTTTTTATTGTGCCTGGTCTTACAATGTTGTCAATACTGACACAGAGCGTCTCTAATGCATCCTTCGGTATATTTTTTCCAAAATTTACAGGAACAATATATGAAATCCTTTCAGCTCCAATTTCATTTTATGAGGCCTTGATTGGTTATGTAGGTGCCGCAGCAAGCAAATCAATGATATTGGCCACAATAATTTTATTTACTGCAAACTTTTTTGTTGACTTGGATATAGCCCATCCTTTCTGGATGTTGGCTTTTTTGGTGTTGACATGTGTTTCATTCAGTTTGTTTGGCTTTATTATTGGTTTATGGGCTGGCAACTTCGAAAAACTCCAGGTTGTTCCGCTATTAATTATTACCCCTCTAGTTTTTTTGGGGGGTAGCTTTTATTCAGTTAGCATGTTGCCACCATTCTGGCAGACAGTTACACTATTCAACCCTGTGTTGTATCTTGTTAGCGGTTTTCGTTGGAGTTTTTTTGAGGTGTCAGATGTGAGCGTAAGTACAAGCCTTTTCATGATTCTTGTTTTTCTTGTAATATGCTTGTCTTTGGTTTCTTGGATGTTTAAAACAGGCTATAAGCTCAAGGAATAAATTAAATATAATAGTATTGTGGTTGAAATTACTGACTTATATATTTATCCTGTCAAATCCCTTAGAGGTATTCCAGTTAGTTCATCGTTAACTAGTTCTCGTGGTTTTAAATATGACAGGGAATGGATGATCACTGATGATGATTATTTTTTTGTTACTCAAAGACAAATTGAAAAAATGGCCACAATTAGTGTGTTAATTGATGACGACTTTTTAACATTGCAATCTTCCAAAGAACATGAACATAAGATCAGCTTGAAAAAACAAAGCGAGGATATAGTCAATGTAACGGTCTGGGATGATGTTTGTGGTGCAATTGATGAGGGAGATGAGGTATCTTATTGGCTAACTAAAGTTCTTGGAGGATATAATAAAAAACCCCTCAGGCTGGTTAGGTTCGCCGAATTTCATAGACGCCAAGTGCCTTCTAAATACCTATATGAAGAAGAGGCAGAGAGTGCATTTTCTGATCAGTTTCCATACTTAATAGTCTCATGGAGCTCTTTGAATGTATTAAACAGCGAGCTTGAATGTGCAGGACAGAGCAACATAGACATTAGCAGGTTTAGGCCTAATATCGTTGTTAAAGGGATTGAAGATATTGAAAAGAAACAACCACAAAACTTGTATTCAATAAATAAAAAATATTTCTTCGGTTTGAGAAAGCCTTGTAAGCGCTGCAAAATAACAACAATAGATCAAACAACTGGCCAAATAGCCAATCCAAAGGAGCCTTTGGGTACATTAACTAAGCTGAGATTCAGTAGTAAGAAGGAGGGCGCTTTTTTTGGTCAAAACGCCACATTCTCTGATAGCAATAGTGCATTAATTAGTATAGGTGATAAGTTTAAGATGGGTGTTTAGTTAGAGTTTAACAGAGAAATAATACGTTACTTTGTATTCATATTATTGACTTCAATAGCCCCAAGTGAGTTTGATTTTTTCCAGGCATGACCATAGATTACCTCATAAGTTGCTGGTATTTTATTTTCCATTCTATATGTTTCGTACATCTTAATCATGGCGTTAAATTTGTCTTTTCCTGTCAATGATTTTGATCGTTCTACAACTGTTTGTGCTCCAATACCTTTAAGATCTCGCAGAAGATCAATTACAGTTTGGTACTGTATTTTCAAAGTGTCCATTTCCATTACTGGACTCTGAAAATAGTTATCGAGTAATATATCTCCAATATCATGCATATCTGTAAATGTATTTACATGAACCTTGTCGTCTACCACAGACCAGCTTTTTTTTAGCTCCTTTAGTGTGTCTGGGCCAAAAGTTGAAAAAAGGAACAACCCATCACTATTAAGAACCCTGTAGCATTCTTTAAATACATTATCTAGATTGGTACACCACTGCATCATAAGATTAGAAACAACAATATCAATACTGTTATCTGCTAATGGGATTTTGTTGGCATCCGCACATATTTTTAATGACGAATTATTTTTTATTAGAGCTTTTTGTGCAAAATCAAGGCAAATGATTTTAGACTCTGGAAAGCGGCTTACTATCTTTTCTGTCATTAAACCGGTGCCTGATCCAAGGTCAAGAATGGTGCCAGTGTTTGGTGTTATATAGTCTAGTTTTTGTTCAGTTCTTTCTGCAATTTCACTTTGAACAAGCGCGTGCCTATTGTATCTGTTAGCTGACTTATTAAAAGTATCCCTTACTGAAGGCATTCGTGCACCTTGTCAGTAATTGTGTTCATTAATTTAATATAGTGATCTTGACCTTTCTCTATGTCAATTCCCATAATATCAATACTATAAATATTAACATTTAATCCATCAGCAATTACATTTAATCTTGAAGTGGGAACCTCTTTATCACTTAGCATGCATTTTATTTCATTATTCTTTATCGCTTTTCTAGCTTTTAGGGCAGAATATATACTTAACCTATCACCATGGTATTTAGTTACAACAACTGGATTATGTAACTCATAAGCATCAATGAAGTACTGAAAACTGTCCGAGTAAGTTGCTATTGGACTATTGTTGTAATTTGTTAGTTTATTTTTGATTCCATTTGTTAATTCGTCAAGCTTAACAATGAGTGATTTTAGATTTTTTTGATAGGTGTCTTTGTTTTTTTGATCAATTCTTATAAGCATAATGCTTATATCTTGCGCGATAAGTTTCATGTTGTTTATGTCCAACCATAAGTGATAGTTTTTTGAAGAGCCATCGGTGGTAGGTAATAAGTGTATTTCACTAGACCCAGTAATAATAATTTTTTTTGTAGTATCTATATTTTTTATTATTTTGTTTAGGTCTGATTCAAAATGATTGTCTACAGCAATCAATAAATCTGACTTCATAACAAGATTTAACTGTGAAGGTTTTAGATTGAAGTTATGTGCTGATTGTTTAGAATTCAACAACAATTTTGGGCTTGAAATATCATGAGTCAATGCACTGACAATTGAATGAATAGGCTTAATAGTTACCACTATGAGAGGGGAGGCTATTACATTACTCGTTAAGAGCAATAGTGTCACAATAAATTTACTAATCATAGATCGAATTATACTGTTTAAGGTCTAGACATTGTTATTTAGAGATAAATATGAAGCATTAATTTCGACATATGAATACAGCCCTTTTGGGTGCAGGATAGCCCTCTATCGTTAAATTGTTATTGTTTGGATCTAGAAAATCTATCAAAGAAGCGCTGTCCTCTCCAATCCAAGGAGTGGAACGCTGCTCTTCAGGGATTGTTTGATTTACACTAACCAATTTTATAGTGCTGAATCCAGCACTTGTTAACCAAGAATAAAGGGTCTTGATTGATGGAACTATACTTACATTGCGCATCCTTGCATACCTTCCATCTGGAACTAATTCATATTCATAGTCATCCTCAATTATCAGTGTTTCTAAAATAAGTTCACCATCATCCTTAAGCATTTTTTTAAGCTTCCTTAAGTGGTTCATATGGTCTTTTTGGTGATAAAGCACTCCCATAGAGAAAACCGAATCGAATACATTTGTGTCCGGTAGTTGCTCTAACCTTAATGGTAATACGAAAGCATTTGGCGGACTTTTCATGAGTGATCTTAATGCTTGAAATTGATAGTTGAATAGTAAAAATGGGTCTATGCCAATTGCAATTTTTGCTTTAGACAAAGCCATTCTGAGGGTGAAGTAGCCGTTTCCTGATCCAACATCAAGTACAGTTCTATTTTCTAATGACTTTATGTGTGGAGAAATTCTTTTCCATTTAATGTCTCCATTCCATTCACTATCTATTTTGATATCCCCTAGCTGAAAAGGTCCTTTTCTCCATGGAATCAATTGTTTAAGGTGCTTATTAAGATTGTAAGTGTTTTTTTGTTTAAAATTGATTGTTACATAAGGGTCTATATATTTCACATCGGATTTTTCTAGATGCCCTATTTGAGTTAAGGCTTTATTCCATTTTGGGATATTACCATTCTTTACTGAAAATGCACTAATAGACTGCTCTACTAACTGTTGGCTAACTCTATCTAGGGGGGAATCCTGACAGACTCTTAGAAAATCTTGCAGCATAATAAAATATGTATTAGAATCAAAATAAGTAGTATAAAATATAATACTAAAGAGGTTACTAAACTTTTTATTTATGGAGATGCAAACAAAATGATTAAGAATTTATTAAGCATAGCAGCCACTTTTTTTGTTGCTATTAATGTAATGGCTGGTGGCGACGACAGGGATGAAGGTCCGGTTGAGTCTCTTGATGAGGTGATTGAAGTAATTGAGCCGGTAACTGATAAGGTTGTGGTTGGTGAGTTAGAAGCGCAAACAATGACACTGACTAACACAAATGCAGAAGATGAAATATTAGCTCAGCAGTTAGCAGAATTTGAAGAAGGCCTTGCAAGAGAAAGCGCACTTGCGGATTTCCAGGCAAAACTTGCCGAAGAGAAAGCTGCTGCTGCTGAATCAAATGCGGCTTATCATGCCAAACTTGCAAGAGAAAAGGCACTTGCGGATTTCCAGGCAAAACTTGCCGAAGAGAAAGCTGCTGCTGCTGCATCGAATGCGGCCTATCAAGCTAGATTAGCAGAAGAGACCAGATTAGCAAGAGAAAAAGCACTTGCGGATTTCCAAGCAAAACTTGCCGAAGAGAAAGCTGCTGCTGCTGCATCGAATGCGGCCTATCAAGCTAGATTAGCAGAAGAGACCAGATTAGCAACAGTTATTGGAGAGACCTCTTCAGGGGTTGAGATTACCGTAGCAGCACATGAAATATGCGAAAAAACTTTAGGGCTAACCAAATATAACCTTGATAAGTTCACAAAATCTTTAGCTACAGGTACGCTTTATAATGAAGGCCCACAACTTGAACATGGTACTCTATTCTCCCCGTCTAGGTGGGATCAGTACTTTGATTGTGTTACTGAAATTGCTAACAGATGATTCTTATATTTTGAATAGCTAATAAAAAGTCCGCTATATGCGGACTTTTTATTGTAATAAAAGAATGAATGGTTATATTTCTAGTAGAGAGTTTTCCTTATGGTGTAATTTTTCGTCTGCTAAGTGGACATGATCATCAGTAATTTTTTGTATATTTTCTTCAGCTCGTCTTGCCTCATCTTCTGATATTTCTTTTTCTTTTAGTAGTTCTTTAAAGTCGGAATTTGCATCTCTACGAATATTTCTAATAGCAATTTTGGCGTGCTCTGCTTCTTCTTTCACAACTCGAACTAAATCTCTTCTGCGTTCCTCTGTTAATGGGGGAAACGGTATTCTAAGAACCTGACCCATTGTTTGAGGGTTTAGTCCTAAATCTGATACCAAAATAGCCTTTTCTATAGGGGCTACCATATCTTTTTCCCATGGCGTAACTCTTAAGGTTCTTGAATCTTCAGCCACCACACTAGAGACTTGAGATATAGGAACTATTGATCCATAGTATTCCACACTAACTTGCTCTAGTAAAGATGGATTTGCACGACCAGCCCTTATCTTGCTGAAAGAATCCTCTAAGATAGCAATGGTTTTGTTCATTCGATCTTCAGCATCTTTTTGTATTTCATTTAACATAGTTTTACCGTCCTAAAAAAAATAACTAACTAACCCACCATGGTTCCCAATGGGGCGCCATTTAATATATCAGAAAGTGTGTTAGGGTTCTCAAGCATGCTAAACACACATATTTTCAGGCCATGGTCTTTGCATAATGTAAATGCAGTCATATCCATGACTTTTAAGTTCTTCTCTATAGCCTCATCAAAGGTTACAGAATCATAGCGAATTGCATCCTGATTTATTAGCGGATCATCACTATAGACTCCATCAACCTTTGTTGCTTTGAATATTATATCAGCATCAATTTCAATACCTCTTAGAGCTGCACCGGTATCAGTGGTAAAGCATGGGCTTCCAGTTCCAGCAGAAAAAATAACCACTTTCCCTTCTGAAAGGTGTTTCTTTGCCAGATTATGGTCAGCAGAATCACAAACCCCGCCACCTATAGGGAATCCAGACATAACAATTGCATTGATGTCGCTCCTTGTGCATGCGTCTGCGATTGCTAGAGCGTTTATTACTGTAGCCAACATTCCCATATGGTCTCCAGTTATACGATTCATGCCGCTCTCTGCAAGTCCGGCTCCCCTGAATATATTTCCACCGCCAACTACAATAGCGACCTCAACATTGCTTGTTAAAGCGGATTTTATAATACCAACCACATCGCTAAGAGTTGTAGGGTCTATTGTATGCTCAGGACTTGATAACGCCTCGCCGCTTAATTTAAGTAAGATACGATTATATTTACTCATATTTGTTGAGTGTAGAAAATTATTAGCAACAATTTTACATTGCTAGATAGTGAGTAATAGTTAAAAATATATACTAAATATTGTAGCTTCTCTATAATAAACCCTTTGGTCTTCATATAATTTAATCTAACAATGGATAAGATTAGTATTCGTGGCGCTAGAGCGCATAACTTACAAAATATTAATGTAGATATTCCTAGAAATAAGCTTGTGGTAATTACTGGCTTGTCTGGATCTGGCAAGTCTTCATTAGCATTTGATACTATATATGCAGAAGGTCAGCGCAGATATGTTGAGTCATTGTCAGCATATGCGAGACAATTTTTGTCACTAATGGAGAAGCCAGATGTAGACCACATTGAGGGCTTATCTCCTGCAATTTCTATTGAACAAAAAGCAACATCACATAACCCACGATCAACTGTCGGAACGATTACCGAGATTTATGATTATCTTAGGCTACTTTATGCTCGTGCAGGGCTACCAAAGTGCCCTGTACATAATATAAATTTAGAATCTAAAACCGTATCACAGATGGTAGACGGAATTATAAAAATGCCTGAGGGTGAGAAAATCATGATACTTGCTCCCATAGTTCAAAATCGCAAGGGAAGTCATGTAAAAATGCTTGATGAGTTGTCTCATCAAGGATATCTTAGAGCTCGAGTTGATGGTGAGGTATTATTCTTAGATGAAATGGAGGTCTTGAATGGAAAAGTCAAACACACAATAGAGATAGTTGTGGACCGTTTAATTGTTCGTCAAGATATTGTGTTGCGTTTGTCTGAGTCTTTAGAGACCGCAATAAACCTTAGCTCAGGGCTAGTTAAAGTCGCCTCAATGGATGAATCTTCTTCACAGCAAGAGTTAATTTATTCTTCTAAGTTTTCTTGTATAGAGTGCGGATATTCGTTGCAGGAACTTGAACCAAGACTGTTCTCATTTAACAACCCAGTAGGGGCATGCCCTAGTTGTGATGGCTTAGGTGTAAAAGATGTATTTGATGAGGACAAGGTGGTGGCTAATCCAGAAATGAGTTTGGCAGATGGTGCCATATATGGATGGAGTCGATCTAATGCCTACTTTTATCAAACTTTACTATTGGTTGGTGAATATTATGGATTCAGTATTAATACACCATTCGAAGATCTAAGCCAAAACCACAAAGAAATAGTACTTTATGGTAGCGGTAATGATGAAATAGATTTTTCAAAAATTAAAGGAAGGAAGGGGTGGTCTAATAAGAAAAAACCATTCGATGGGGTGATACCTAGAATGACAAAAAGGTACGAGCATAGCGATGTACGCTCAGTAAGAGAGGAGCTTTCAAACTATATTGTTAGTAAAAACTGCCACATGTGTGACGGAGATAGACTTAATGAGGCGGCAAGAAATGTGTTTATCGATGACCGTAACTTGTCTTATGTTACTAAGCTATCGATTATAAATATCTATGACTTTTTTATAAATTTAAATCTTGACGGGGCACGTGGAGAAATAGCAGACAAAATTTTAAAAGAAATTATTAAAAGATTAAAGTTTCTTATAAATGTAGGATTGGAATACCTAAGTCTAGAAAGAAGAGCCAATACTCTTTCTGGAGGGGAAGGCCAAAGAATTAGACTAGCTAGTCAAATCGGAGCAGGATTAATGGGAGTTCTGTATGTTCTTGATGAGCCATCAATAGGTCTACACCAAAGGGACAATAAGAAGCTTCTTAATACTTTAACCTATCTAAGAGATATAGGAAACTCGGTTATAGTAGTTGAACACGATGAGGATGCTATAAATCAGGCAGACTATGTAGTTGATATTGGTCCAGGTGCTGGAGTTCATGGGGGCCAAATTGTTGCTTGTGGTTCTCCAGAAGATATTAAAAACAACCCAAAATCTTTAACTGGAGACTACTTAAGTGGCCGTAAATTGATAGAGGTTCCAAGACACCGTAAAGCCTCGACAGAATGGCTAAACATCAAAGGCGCAAGTGGTAACAACCTAAACAAGGTTGACCTGTGCATACCTGTGGGAGTTTTAACATGCATTACTGGTGTATCTGGTTCTGGAAAATCCACTTTAATAAATGACACGCTTTATGCTCTAGCGGCTAGAGAACTTAACCGTGCTCAGACGACACCTTCTGCGTTCGATTCAATAGACGGACTAAACAATTTTGATAAGATAGTTAATATTGATCAGAGCCCGATTGGACGAACACCACGCTCAAATCCAGCTACTTACACTGGGGTTTTCTCTTTAATACGTGACCTGTTTGCTCAAACTCTTGAATCAAGATCAAGGGGATATCGTTCAGGACGGTTCAGTTTTAATGTTAAGGGTGGTAGATGTGAATCCTGCAAGGGTGATGGTTTAATTAAAGTTGAAATGCATTTTCTTCCAGATATTTATGTGTCTTGCGATGTTTGCAATGGAGATAGATACAATAGAGAAACTTTAGAGGTCCATTATAAAGGAAAAACCATTTCAGAGGTCTTGGCAATGACTGTTGAAGATGCACTTAATTTTTTTGATCCTATGCCAAAGATAAAAAATAAACTACAGACACTTATGGATGTAGGTCTTTCGTATATTACACTAGGCCAGAATGCAACTACACTTTCTGGTGGTGAAGCTCAGAGAGTTAAATTGGCAAAAGAGTTGTCTAAGTCTGATACTGGTAGGACACTATATATACTTGATGAACCAACAACAGGCCTTCATTTCCAAGACATCAGTCATCTATTGACAGTGATTAACAGGCTAAGAGAAAGGGGCAATACAATAATTATAATTGAGCATAACCTAGATGTAATAAAGACTGCTGACTGGGTTGTAGATATGGGCCCTGAGGGTGGTGATAATGGCGGGAATATAATTGCAACAGGGACACCAGAACATATCTCAAATGTAAGTGGTTCTTATACTGGAAAGTACTTAAAAAACTACCTTTAAAGTTTCAGATTTATGGAGGATTGCTTCTAAACTGGTAAGCTCGTAACGATACTTTGTACCACCATTAGTTCTTTCAATAATAACCGGTAAAAATTGATATTCTGGAGAGAACAGCGCCATTATATCATTTTCAGAGTTTAATTTTGTGACTCCAATAACTTCAATTAGTTTGTTACCAACAACTAGAGTCTTACCTGGTATTTTGCTATAAACATTATCTTTAATGGTTGTTCCGTCAGCTAACTGATATGAGAATGTTGATTTGCTAGGGTATTTTTCTAAATCATGTGCTAACGCTAATAACAGACTAAGAGGGTCGATTATATTGCCACCCTTTGATTTAATTGTTACAGTATCTTCTTGTGATATGGTTGGGTTAGAAACAACTTCATTATTTTCAGAGGATATTATTAGTGAAGTACTTTTGGTTAGTGCTCCGTCTTTATTTTCAGTTATAAAGTAGCTTCTACTATCAACACCATAATCGTTAATAAAGAATGTACTCTTAGCTTCAATAGTTATATCACTAAACAACTTCGCAAGGCCCGTTGTTTGTGCTTTGGCAAAATAAATATAGCGGTCACCTTCTGTATTTAAAGTTCTAGTTTCTACGGCAACAAATATTCCGTCTAATGACAGATTGTAGTTCGCAGTAAAGGAGTTAAGTGCATATGCGTTGTAAGCAAACATTAGAGCGCATATGGAATAAAAACATTTATTCATATAGGAGTATTGTCTAGTGAAGCTTGGTTGTTGTGTAATTTTAGCCTGCCGTGAGTATACCAGCTCACAACTTTGGGAAATATTTTGTGTTCCTCAGAAAGCACTCTTCTAGCTAACGAATCTGCATCATCAGACTCCAGAATATCGACAACACTTTGGGCAATTATTGGACCACCGTCGAGCTCTTCTGTTACGAAATGTACACTAACGCCGTGCTTCTTTTCTTTTGCATTTAGCGCTCTATCATGTGTATGTAGTCCCTGAAATTTTGGTAATAGAGATGGATGAATATTTATTATTTTGCCTAAATATTTTTTAGTGAAATCTGGTGTTAGAATGCGCATAAACCCGGCAAGAATTATGATTTCTGGGCTATATGTGTCAATGAGTTCGCTTAGTTTTGAATCAAACTCGTCCCTAGAGTGGAACTGGTTGTTGTCTAATACGTGCCCAATAATTCCTGCCTGCTTAGCTCTTTGCAATCCAAAGGCGCTCGACACATTACTTATAACGCAAGCTATATCAAGCTTAATTTCAACAGAACTGTCAATTAAAGATTGTAGGTTGGACCCATTACCTGAAATTAATATTACTCCTTTCATGTATTAAACTTCCAGATAATCTCTATATGGACACTTGTTTGTCTTCTCTTTCAGTGATTTCACCAATTAGCCAAGCATTTTCACCAAGACTATTAAGAAAGTTTATGGCTCCAGAACTCTGGTCTGAGGGTAATACTATTACCATTCCAACACCACAATTAAATACACGATGCATCTCGTTCATTTTAATATTTCCTTGTTTTTGCAGCCATTGGAAGATTTCTGGCATTTGCCAAGAATCAGAATAAAGTTTTGCGGTCATATTTTTTGGCAACACCCTTGGAATGTTCTCTATAAGTCCGCCACCGGTAATGTGTGAAATTGCGTGTACACTGAACTCTTCAATAAGAGATAGAACTGACTTTACATAAATTCTAGTAGGCTTAATAATTGCATCTAATTGTTTTTGAGTGGGGCTGGATTGATCTAATATTTTACGAATTAATGAGTAACCATTTGAATGCGGGCCAGATGAAGATAATGCAATTATATGGTCAGAAGTGTTAACTTTGGTTCCGTCTATAATCTTGCTTTTGTCGGCTATTCCTACACAAAATCCAGCTAAGTCATACTCTTCACCTTGGTACATTCCAGGCATTTCTGCAGTCTCTCCACCAATCAGAGCGCAACCAGACTGTTTGCACCCTTCGCCAATTCCAGAAATAACAGAGGTGGCTAATTCAGTGTTTAGTTCCCCAGTTGCGTAATAGTCAAGAAAAAATAACGGTTCGGCTCCCTGCACAATTAAGTCATTTACACACATAGCGACTAAATCAATTCCGATTGTATCGTGCCTTTTCATCATCTCAGCAACCTTTAGTTTGGTTCCAACGCCATCTGTTCCTGAGATTAGTACAGGATTCTGGTATTTATTAATTGGCAATTCAAACATGGCTCCAAAGCCACCTAATCCTGCTAATACACCTTCCCTTTTGGTAGACCTTGCTATTGGTTTTATTTGTTCTATTAGGTTATTCCCTTTAGCTATATCAACGCCAGAGTCTTTATAAGTCAATGATGACATTAGGATTTTTCCGTATAATGATTAGTTATTTTGCTGAAGAAATGAATTTTTCATCAATTCCAAACGCTCTATCAATTTTAAGGATTATTTTAACAGTACCTGTTGTTATAACCTTATTAAATCAACAATATTTTTTAACAATTGTAATATTTTTCATTGCTGGCATTACTGACGCCTTAGATGGTTGGATTGCGAAACGTTTTTCGTTTCAGACTCGTTTAGGGTCTATATTGGATCCATTTGCAGATAAATTGTTATTAATGACAAGCTTTGTTGCTCTGTATCTTATTGGCCTACTGCCTGTTTGGTTATTAATTTTGATATTTGTTAGAGATGTTATGATTATAGCTGGGACAGTTGGATACTTTTTGGGTTCTGATAATTCTGAAGATGTATTACTGACACCTTCAAACCTATCCAAAATAAATACCGGACTTCAAATAGCCCTTGTGCTATATTTAGTTGCTAGCCAAATATATTCATCTGTATTGTTCCAGCCCACAATTATTTTATTTATTGTTGTAGCAACATCTACTGTTCTAAGTGGTGTGGACTATATATGGGTTTGGCTAGAAAAAGTTTTTTCTCAAGAGGGTAGCAAATGAATCAAATGAATTTGCCATTCATTCTTGATTCAAAAATGCTATTGAACAATTTTGTAAATGGAAAAAATCGACAGGTTGTCGAGTTCTTATATCAGTTATTAAATTACAAATCTTCGTCCATTGTATACATTTATGGGCCAAAATCTTGTGGCAAAACTCACTTATTACAGGGGTGCACATTCGCAGCTTTAGAAAGAGATCTAAAGACTGTTTATATTGATTTATTGCAGGAGGTTCCAGCACAAATATTTGTCGGGCTAGAAGAAAATGATTTGATTTGTATTGACAATATAGATAGTTTAGATAAAAATCAACAACATGAGCTGTTTAACTTATATAACCTTTCACGTACTTATAATTTTAAACTTATCGTAAGTGGAGTGCTACCGACAAACGAATTAATGCTGTTAAAAGACCTAAAAACTAGACTATCTTTAGCAACAATATTTTCAATGACAGCTCCAGACGACGACATTAAAAAAGAGATTATTGAGAAACAAGTAAAAGATAGAAATTTAATTATTGACCCTAACATATACGATTATTTGTTTAAACATTATTCTCGTGATTTAGAAAGACTGTTGTCGTTCATTAATAAGCTGGAAGAAGTTTCACTTCAGAAAAAAAACAACATAACAATACCCTTGATCAAGCGGGTTATAAATGCCTAAGACTTTTGCCTAAATTTGAATTTGGCTATAGCAGGCATTAACCTTGAGTAATTTATATTACCAAAATCACCATACTCGTCTTTGATTTTTTTTACTAAATCAAATATGTCATTTACATTTTTACTAGACAAACCTGTAGTGCTTTCTTGTAGAGATATGAGAGCCCCCATCTTTAGTTTTGATTGTTGACCTGCAGATAAGTTAGGTTGATTGTGTGATTTAAGCACGAAAGAACTGTTTTCTCTTAAATGCTGATAAAGATTCTGACATTCTGAGGAAGATTTATCATTAGTACAAGTACCGAACTCTTTCTCTGCAATACAGTCTTTGGAACTAAATTGACACGAACATCTGCTACTTAATATCAAATGTGAGAACGGGCATGTGTAATGGTTCATATGCATAACAATTGGTGTTTTGTGTGTTTATATGGCTCTTAGATATTATAATGTACGGTTTTATCTATAGCCTAATAGTTAATGGATTATCTGCCTATTTTCTTTAATATAAATAATAAACCATGTCTAGTTGTTGGAGGAGGAGAGATAGCATCGCGCAAAATTAATTTACTGTTAAAAGCCAATGCTGACGTTACCTGTTTAGCAACTAATTGTTGTAAAAATGTAGAAGAGCTAGTAGCCAATAAAAAAATTACATATATAAATAGAGAATTTGATCAAAATGATATTACTAATCAGTGTTTAATTATTTCAGCAACTGATGATGCCTCATTAAATAGGCGTGTATCTGAGTTAGCAAACTCTGCAAATATACCTGTTAATGTAGTAGATTCTCCTGATTTATGCACCTTTATAATGCCTTCAATTGTGGACAGATCTCCAATAGTAATTGCTATATCTTCTTCTGGCAAGGCGCCGGTACTAGCGAGATTAATACGTGAAAAATTAGAGAGTACTATACCGCATGCATATGGTAAATTAGCCAGTCTAGCTGGTGATTTTAGAAGCCAGGTCAAAGAAAAATTAAATAATATTAAAGATAGGCGATATTTTTGGGAAAAGGCATTCTCTGGGATTATAGCTGAGAAGGTGTTTGCTGGAAAGATTGATGAAGCCAGATCTGACCTAGAGACGCAATTAAAGCAAAGCAAAGACACCCAGTTAGGGGAAGTGTATCTGGTTGGAGGCGGCCCTGGAGATCCTGATCTGTTAACTTTTAAAGCTCTTCGTTTAATGCAGCAAGCCGACGTTGTATTGTATGATCGATTAGTTTCTGATGGTGTGATGGAGATGGTGCGACGCGATGCCGAGCTTATTTATGTTGGCAAAGAGAGAGATAACCACTCAGTACCACAAGGAAATATTAATCAATTGTTGGTGGATCTGGCAAAACAAGGAAGAAGAGTTTGTCGTCTTAAAGGCGGGGATCCATTTATTTTTGGACGCGGAGGAGAAGAGATTGAAACTCTTGCAGAGAATGGTGTGCCTTTTCAGGTAGTCCCAGGGATAACCGCTGCTTCAGGATGTTCAACATATTCTGGAATACCGCTTACACATAGGGATTATTCACAGTCTTGTAGGTTTGTTACAGGTCATCTTAAAGATGGAAGCATGGACTTGCCTTGGGGAGAGCTTGCAGTTGAACAGCAGACTATTGTTTTTTATATGGCACTCAATGGAGCAAAACATTTATCTGAAAGGCTAATTTCTCATGGCATGCGAGGTAGTATGCCTGTAGCTCTAGTTGAGAAGGGTACGACCCCAGAACACAAGGTGCATATAACCACACTGGACAGCTTACCAAAACTAGTTGCTAATAACGAAATACATGCACCAACCTTAATTATTGTAGGTGAAGTTGTAAAACTTAGAGAAAAATTAAACTGGTATGACGGTGACGACAATTTACCAGCTTAATTATAATAGTCAGATTAAGAGCTCTTTAACCCTAAAGCTTTAAATATGTTTGCCGCTGGGCAGAATCCAGTGAAAGATGATTGGAACAAGTTTATTTCAATTAGAATATGTAAAGACTAGAATGTTGTTGTTTTACCCAGTCCTACATCTAAATTATTGTAAATAAGGGCATTGAATAATCAAATTATAAATAATCTAGTTTAGGTATAATTTCAATTCTTCGCGGGAGTGGTGGAATTGGTAGACACGCTGGATTTAGGTTCCAGTGTCGCAAGACGTGAGAGTTCGAGTCTCTCCTTCCGCACCATATAAATATGAACACAATCATTTTTCATAGTAAAGATATAGAGCTAGCATCTAAAATATTTTCCGGTTTTGGCGCGGAGGTAGAGCCTAAGTATAGTCACATTAGAATTCATACTGATAAACTGATAGATCTTAATGATCTAAGATCAGAACATAAATTAGACTTTAATTATCTTCCAGATTTTTTTGACTTCAATAATGCTTCTTTATTTATTAGTGATATGGATTCGACATTAATTAATATTGAGTGTATAGATGAGATTGCAGACTACGGAAAAGTTAAAAGAGAGGTTGCTGCTATAACTGAGCAAGCTATGAATGGAGAAATTGACTTTGGTGTAGCCCTAACTGAAAGGGTTGCGCTATTAAGTGGGCTCGACATTAATGTGCTTGGTAAGGTTTACGAGGAGCGCCTACAAGTTAACCAGGGAGGAAAGGAGTTAATTAAATTTTTTCGTAATAAATGTATCAAAACTGCCGTAGTTTCTGGTGGTTTTACATACTTTACCGATAGATTGTCTAGAGATCTAGATATTGATTACTCTCTTGCAAATTCATTAGTGATTGAAGATGGGAAATTAGCTGGCACAATAGCTGGACATATCGTTGATGCAGCATCGAAAGCTAATTTCGTTCATGAGCTTTGTGAAATAAATTCAGTCTTGCCAGAACAAGTAATTGTAGTAGGGGATGGAGCTAACGATTTGGAAATGATGTCTATTGCTGGTCTTTCAGTAGCCTTTCATGCAAAGCCATATGTATTAGAAAATTCAAATGTAGCAATAAATTATTCAGGTCTTGATAAAATTATTGATTTCTTTGATGATTAACTTAATTACTACTTATATACTATAAATGTTAGTTGAAATCGGACACTTTGCTTTAACAATTGCTTTGGCGTTTGCTATACTTCAGGTTGTCATACCAAGCATAGGGCTTTACAGCAACAACACTTCACTGTCTCAGTTATCAAAGCCTCTGCTATGGGGGCAATTTTTTTGGATAGCGGTGTCTTTTGCCATACTAATGAATGCCTTCATAATGGACGATTTTTCAGTTAAGTATGTAGCCAGTAATTCTAATACTAATCTACCAACAATATTTAAGATTGCAGGTGTTTGGGGTGCCCATGAAGGCTCATTGTTGCTGTGGGCATTAATATTATCTATTTGGAGTGTTGCAGTTTCAATCTTCTCTAAGAGGCTTCCATCAGAAGTCCTTAATCATATATTAATTGTTCTAGGATTTATAAGTGTTGGTTTCTTATTGTTTTTGCTATTCACCTCAAACCCTTTTGAACTTTTGATTATAGCACCTTTAGAGGGTAGAGAACTAAACCCACTTCTTCAAGATTTTGGGTTAGCAATCCATCCGCCTATGCTATATATGGGCTATGTTGGCATGGCTGTACCATTTGCTTTTGTTTTGTCATCACTGATACGGGGCAATCTCGACTCCACATGGCTGAGATGGTCTCGTCCTTGGACTCTAATAGCGTGGGCCTTTTTAACCTTCGGAATTACCCTTGGAAGTTGGTGGGCATATTACGAGTTAGGATGGGGAGGGTGGTGGTTTTGGGACCCAGTAGAAAACGCTTCCTTTATGCCATGGCTGGTTGCCACAGCGCTTGTACACTCTTTGAGTGTGAGTGAGAAGAGAGGTGCATTTAAGCATTGGACTGTGCTTTTGGCTATTTCAGGGTTCTCATTAAGTCTGCTTGGTACTTTTCTAGTTCGCTCAGGAATTTTAACCTCAGTCCACTCTTTCGCTGCAGATCCAGCTAGAGGCTTGTTCATATTGATTTTCTTGATACTTGTAGTAGGCGTGTCTTTGATTTTATATGCTTTTCGTGCAGCACAAATGCGTGGAAATAACAATTTCTCAGCAATATCTAGAGAAAGCGGGCTTTTAATAAACAATATTTTGCTAGTGGCTGCAATGCTAAGTGTTTTTCTTGGTACCCTGTATCCTCTACTTTTAGATGCGTTAGGCCTTGGAAAAATTTCAGTAGGTGCGCCTTATTTCGATGCAGTATTTGTTCCTATAATGGTTCCAGCTGTAATTGCCATGGCTATTGCTCCATTTTTGCGTTGGAAAAAAGACAACGCAGTAAGAATCAAAAAGCAACTGAGTAAATTGTGGATTTCTATAATTTTACTTTTTGTGGCAACATTATTTATAGCCCAAAACGTTTTCATTTTATTAGCATATTGCTTGTTTATTTGGCTGACTTTGCACTCACTTATATTGCTAATACAAAGGATTAACAAGAAAGGCTCTGTCACTATGTCATTTCTAGGAATGCTGTTAGCACACGTAGGCATTGGAGTATTTCTGTTAGGGGCAACAGTAACTACTCAGAATGGTGTAGAAAGGGACATTAAGATGGAGATAAATGAATCTGTCAACATTGAAGGCTATAAATTCACATTTAAGGGTGTCGAGGCTTTTGCAGAACGTAATTATCAAGGATACAAAGGGCACGTTGAGGTTCACTTTGAAAATAATAAAATCACAGATTTGAGGCCAGAAAAGCGCCAATACAATACAGGCATGCCTATGACAGAGGCCGCCATCGATCCTTCACTTTATAGAGATATTTATGTTGCACTGGGGGAGCCTCTAGAGGGTAATTCCTGGAGTTTGAGGATATATTACAAGCCTCTTGTTAGGTGTATATGGCTGGGTGGGATATTAATAACGATTGGCGCATTGTTGGCGGCATTCGATAGGCGCTACAGGATGAGAATTAAATCATGAGTATGTACCTATGGTTTTTTGTAATTATAGTTATTTCTTCGGGTTGGCTGATCTGGTTTTTGTTTAATCCAATTAAAAGTAATGATATCGATATCGATAAATCTAATATAGGGCTTGGTAAACGAAAATTGGCTGAACTTAAGCAAGACTTAGCTAACGATATGATTGACTCTGTTGGGTTCAATGAAGCCAATTCAGAAATTGCACAAACCCTTGCCCAGGAATTAAAACAAAAACACAAGCCATATAGAAGTGAAAACCCCAAGGTTTCATTACTTGTTGTTAGTGCAATATTAATCTTTATGACGGCATTTTCATTCGGAACTTATCAGTTGTTGTCTAAAGAGGTAGTTGTTTCTAATGTACAAAAAGATAAACAGCAACCAGTCACTATAGAACAGAGCATAGAACAAATTAAGATTTATTTACTTGACTCTCCAACAGATTTTGCTGCATGGGCCAGTCTTGGTGGAATGTATACAGAATTAGCCAACTTTAGTGGCGCATTGGAGTCTTACGAAAGATCGTACCAATTAAATTCAACAGACCCATCTATTCTTTCTGATTACGCGTCAGCAATTTTTTTTGCTAATAATCAGGAATTTAACCAGAAATCGATTGACCTATTAAAGCAAGCATTAGCGATCGACTCGAGCCTACCTTTCGCTCTTTATCAGATTGGGTTATATGCAGCAAGTAATGGCGACTTTGTTGTTGCTAAAATGTCTTGGCAGCGTGCACTAATGTCAATACATGACGACAACCCTGACAAGCAATATATTGAAAACCTGATAGCTCAGCTAGACGAGTCAATGTCAACTGAGGATACTACAAAGTCCAATATTCCTGACGCAGGGAAATTTAGTGTAACTATAAACGTGGTAATTTCAGAAGAGACCAGATCTGATCGCTCAGAAGACGATTATATAATGATTTATGTAAAGGCAGCTCAAGGAAGGCCTATGCCTATAGCAATTCAGAAGATTCTTCTAAAGGACTTTTCTGGAGAAGTTAAACTGTCTGATAAGGATTCAGTTATGCCAACTAAAATGTTGTCCGAAGCAGAAAAAGTTGTAGTAGTAGTCCGTATAAGTGCTTCTGGCTCTGCAGTAATGCAAGAGGGAGATGTCCATGTTCAGAGCGACATTGTTGATGTAAAAAGCAATCCAGTAGTTAACATAAAGATCTAGCAACTTCTCAATAAATGGATAGTAAGTAAATTATTATTTAGCTATATTTAGCACACCAAGATGTCTCTTTAGGTCAGGCAATAAGAAAAATAAATGTTAAAATTATTACAACGGAATAATAACTTTTTATTTGTGGCAGGCACCTAAATGAGTAAAACAATAGAACTAGCACAGGACTTGATTAGTAGAAGTTCAATTAGTCCAGAAGATGGAGGCTGCCAGGCAGTTTTAATTGAAATATTGTCTGACTCAGGTTTCTTGGTAGATAATCTAAAGTTTGGTGAAGTCGATAATTTTTGGGCAACGCACGGTAGCTCTGGGCCGGTTTTTGTTTTTGCAGGGCATACTGACGTTGTGCCTGTAGGAGATAGAAAGAAGTGGCTCACTGATCCATTCATACCGACCATCAAGGGTGACTTATTATATGGCAGGGGCGCTTCTGATATGAAGGGAGGTTTAGCATCAATGACAGTCGCAGCAGTAAGATTTGTTAATGATTTCCCAAACCATAAAGGAACAATAGGCTTTCTGATTACGTCTGATGAGGAGGGTCCAGCCATAGATGGCACGGTAAAAGTAGCTCATCACTTAAAAGGGATCGGACAGAAAGTGGACTATTGTTTGGTTGGTGAGCCTTCCTCAACCTCTAGGCTAGGTGATGTAATAAAGAATGGCAGAAGAGGGTCTATCAATGGAAGAATAACTATTATTGGTAAGCAGGGGCATATTGCATATCCACACTTGGCAATAAACCCAATTCATTTAGCTGTTCCGGCGTTAAAAGAGTTGTGCGACGAGGTTTGGGATGAAGGGAATGAGTTTTTTGATGCAACAAGTTTTCAAATTTCTAATATAAATTCAGGAACAGGAGCCACAAACGTTACTCCTGGAGAGACCGAAGTCCTGTTTAATTTTAGATATTCAACCGAAACCACAGATGAAGAATTGAAAGAAAAGTTGTGTAATATTCTTGACAAGCATGAACTAAATTACGATATTGATTGGGGCATTACGGGAGATCCTTTTTTAACACCTCCTGGCGACCTAGTTACTGGCTGCGTAAGCGCTATAAGAGATGTAATAAGTGTTGAACCAGAACTGTCAACATCTGGAGGCACTTCAGATGGAAGATTCATAGCGCCAATATTGGGTGCCCAGGTAGTTGAGCTTGGACCAATAAATGCAACAATTCATCAAGTAAATGAAAATGTTTCTGTTAAAGACCTAGACGATTTAACAGATATATATTATCAAATATTGAAAAATATCCTTTTATAGGCTTGTATGAGGTTTGACATAATAACCATTTTTCCAGAAATGTTTAGCGCAATTAAAGGCGAAGGAGTTATTGCAAGGGCCGCCAAAAAATCAATAATTTCAATCAACACATGGCAACTAAGAGATTACAGCAAAAACAAGTACAAGAATATTGATGATAAGCCTTATGGTGGTGGGGCAGGCATGGTTATGATGGTTAAGCCAATACGAGACTGTATAGGAAAGATCAAAAAAGAAATACCTAACACAAGGGTAATATATTTGTCTCCACAGGGACAAAAATTGACACATCAACTGGCAGAAGATTTATCAACTTTAGAATCGATAACTCTTCTGTGTGGCCGCTACGAAGGTATTGACGAGCGTGTAATTGAAAGTGACATTGATATGGAAATATCAATTGGAGACTATGTAATAAGTGGCGGTGAATTGGCGGCTATGGTGTTGATAGACGCTGTCAGTAGGCAAATACCTGGCGTTCTCGGTAATAGTAGCTCTGTTAGAGATTCTTTTTTAGATGACATACTGGACCACCCTCAGTACACTAGGCCAGAAGAAATTAACGGTCAAAGGGTTCCAGAAGTATTACTAAGTGGCCATCAAGGCAATATAAATAAATGGAGAAAAGACAAATCAATTGAAAATACTTTGCTCAAGCGTAAAGACTTAATAAAGAAGCAATAGTTTGCTTTTTGTAATTTCTCTATTATAATTATTTCCATTATTTTGCAAAGACGCAAAATACATTTCAAGCATTGCTGCTTTACAATAGGCCCACGTTGGGTTTTTTTCGTAGACTTACGAAAACATACAATCATCAAAGGAGAAAAGTATGAAATTTGTAACAGCAATTCTTAGACCTCACCAGCTTGACGATGTTAGAGAGGCACTCTCAGAGTTAGGCGTGTCTGGAATAACAGTCACTGAAGTAAAGGGTTTTGGACGCCAGAAAGGCCACACAGAACTGTACCGTGGGGCTGAATACCAGATAGATTTTTTACCTAAAGTTAAATTAGAGATAGCAATTTCAGCATCAATACTTGATGAAGTTATTGAAGCTATAAGCGGTGTTGCCAATACAGGCAAGGTCGGCGATGGCAAAATCTTTGTAACTAACTTAGATAAAGTAATCCGTATTCGCACTGGCGAAACTGATCAAGACGCACTTTAAGGGGTAGAAAATGAAAAAATTATTATTAACATTATTGGCTTTATTGCCAATGAGCTTGTTCGCAGAAGGTTTAAATGGTGCGAATACTTCGTGGATTCTAACTTCAACTGCGTTAGTATTGTTTATGACATTGCCGGGTTTGGCATTGTTTTATGGTGGTTTAGTTCGTACTAAGAATATCTTGTCAGTATTAATGCAGTGTTTTGCCATTGCCGGTATTGTATCGATTCTATGGCTAATAGCTGGTTATTCAATCGCCTTCGCTGATGGTAATGCATATTTTGGTAGCCTATCCAAGTTTATGTTGGCAGGTGTAGGAGAAGATTCATTAATCGGCGATATTCCTGAGAGTTTATTTGTCTTATTTCAAATGACCTTTGCTATCATTACTCCAGCACTAATCGTGGGTGGTTTTGCTGAGAGAATGAAATTCTCAGCGGTATTATTATTCAGTGCGATTTGGTTGATTGTTGTTTATGCACCAATTACTCACTGGGTATGGGGCGGCGGTTGGTTAGGTGAAATGGGCCTACTTGATTTTGCTGGTGGTACTGTAGTTCATATTACAGCTGGCGTTGCTGCAATAGTGGCAGCGATTGTAATAGGTCCTAGAAATGGCTTTCCATCGAAACCAATGCCACCACACAATATGACCATGACTATTACCGGTGCTGCTATGCTATGGGTTGGCTGGTTTGGCTTTAATGGCGGTTCTGCTCTAGCAGCGAATGGTGATGCAGCGATGGCAATGTTGGTAACGCATATTTCGGCAGCAGCAGGGGCTATGACTTGGATGTTTTATGAATGGATTAAGTATGGTAAGCCAACAGCATTGGGTGCAGTGACTGGCATGGTTGCGGGTTTAGGTACGATTACACCAGCTTCTGGTTTTGTTGGCCCTGCAGGTGCCTTGGTTATCGGTATTACTGCAGGTATTGTTTGTTTTAACGCAGTGATATTTATTAAGCAAAAATGGAAAATTGATGATTCGTTAGATGTATTTCCAGTGCATGGTGTGGGTGGTGCTATCGGTACACTTATGGCAGCGGTTTTTGCATCAAGTGAATTGGGTATTTTCTCTGGTCAAGGCTTGGCAGAAGGTATGACTATTATGTCGCAATTAGAAGTTCAAGCTATTGGCGTTGTGGCAACATTTGTTTATACAGCTGTAGCAACGTATATTATTCTTAAAATTGTTGGTATGATTGTCGGCTTAAGAGTTAGCGAGGAAGAAGAGCAACAAGGCCTAGACATTCTTTCTCATGAAGAAAGAGGATACGATCTATAGTAGTTCTAATACTTTAAACCTGTTAACAGTTTCAGCTGTTAACAGGCCCACTCTTAAATGTGGATATCGTGACTAACAACAATACTGCAGACAGATTAATAAGTTAAGCTTTATTGGGTATAAAGCTACTGCATCAAAATAGAACATAAAATTCTAAATACATATTATTTACAACCATACCTGTGAGTTGTTTTTTGTGCTCGATAATGTCTATTCGTATATAATTCGCAGTATTATCTAATTTATTTAAAACAATGAGTATTAATCACCCTTTAACCGGTTCGATGGTGGCCATAATAACCCCAATGTTTGAGGACGGTTCTGTAGATTTCGATGCTTTGAGGTCGTTAGTAGATTTTCATATTGAGTCTGGCACTAGTGCAATTGTCTCTGTTGGTACTACTGGAGAGTCTGCAACTATTCCGGCCGATGAACATATTGTTGTAATGCAAAAAACAATTGAATATGCTGCAGGACGTATTCCTATAATTGCTGGTACTGGAGCGAACTCAACATCCGAGGCTTTAGAATTAACAAGTGAAGCTAAAAGAATTGGCGCTGACGCATGCCTACTTGTTACTCCTTATTACAATAAACCAACTCAGGAAGGTTTATACTTGCATCATAAAGCTATTGCCGAGGGCGTGGATATAGATCAAATACTGTATAATGTGCCAGGCAGAACAGCAGTTAATATGGCCGTTGATACAACAGTAAGGCTTTCAGCTATTGATAATATTGTTGGAATAAAAGATGCCACAGGGGACCTAGAGATTGCTAAGGATTTAATAGAAAAATGCCCTGATGATTTCTTGCTTTATAGTGGCGACGATGCAACCTGCGTTGAGTTTATTTTGTTAGGCGGGCATGGTGGTATCTCAGTTACTGCTAATGTTGTGCCGAGAGACGTTTCTAATGCATATGAAGCTGCAATTCAACAAGATACAAATTTAGCGTTAGAAATTGATGGAAAAATTGCATGTTTGCATCGTAACCTTTTTATTGAATCTAACCCGATTCCAGTAAAGTGGGCTCTTCACAGGATGGGTAAGTGCAAAAACGGAATCAGGTTGCCACTAACGCAATTATCAGCTAAAGCAAAGACTATTCTTGAGAAAGATTTGGCATTATTAGGAGTTATTTGATTATGTTTGGAAAAGTCACAATAGTCATAATATCATTGTCTATAAGCGGTTGTATGTCTATCGGCGGAGATGAAAAAGAACAGCAGCCTGGGATTGGTGAACGCACTGTAAGCTATGATTCTAATAAAGACTCTAAATCCTTGACAGTCCCTCCAGATTTAACAGATCCTGAAATTACTGATGTTGTACCGCTTCCAAATGCTGATCCTTCTGAAAGTCAAACAATTTTGGCGTCTTCGAAAGATATTGAAGTTTTCAAAAAGGATCAAAGACGCTGGCTATTAGTGAACAAAAAACCAGACTATGTATGGTTACAAGCCAAAGATTTCATAAAGTCACATGGATTTTCTATCCAAAAATCAATTAAAAAAATAGGCTTGATAGAAACAGAAACTCTAGCTCGAAACGAAGGCGTTCCTGAGCAAGCACTAGGTACTATTCGCTCCATGTTGCAATCTACTTTAGGTACTAGATATGCTTTACCAGTCGTTGATAAGTATCGCATTAGAATAGAGCCTGTAGAGGGTGGTCAAAAGTCTGAAGTTTATCTCTCATTGACCTCTATGGAGGAAATCATTATTGATAAGGGAGAGAGAAGCGAGAGAAGGATGTGGCAGTCACACCCTAAAGACTACAATTTGGAAGTTGAAATGTTATATAGGCTTATGACTTTCTTAGGTAGCGATGAGGCTAAAGCTAAAGATAAATTTCTCGCTGCAAAAGAACAACAAACTATAAAAGTTGACTTGGTAGAAGGTACCGGAGGATATGCTAAATTAGTTTTTCTTATTGACGAGAAAGAGACATGGAATAGCGTTGGTTGGGCCTTGGATGAACTTAATGTTGATATTGATGACAAGGACGTTAAAGAGAGGAGCTTTTACATTGACGTAGCCAGAACTGAAGACAAAGGGTTCTTTTCAAATATATTTGGAGATGAGGCGATTAAAAAAACATTCCAAATCCTTGTAAGACGTAAAGATAACAATGTTACTGAAGTGTACTTTAATGACTTAACCGAGGAAAATGAACAAGAGACAATAGATTTTAGTCACGATTTCTTAGGAAGTATTGCAAATCTATTTTAATTTAGGTGTCAATTAAATATGACACTATCAAAAGAAAATATTAATAAAATCATACACCAAGACATTTTGGTGGAAGAAATATCAGACGAAGAGTTAGCTGATTTTTGTGCCCATGCTAACTCAACTTATAGATCAGGTAGTCCGATAGTAAGCGATCATGATTACGATTTCATTTACTTGACTGCACTCAAAGAAAGAGTACCTAATCACGAAATTTTTTCATCTGTTGAGCCTGAAGGTTTAGGGTTTTCTGAAGAAAAAGTCCTACTTCCTAAGGCTATGCTTTCTACTGACAAGGCTTACAGTTGGGATGAATTTAGTAAGTGGCTAGAAAGGATAGAAAAGTCTTCTATTGAAATTATCTTAGATTTAAAAGACGTCAAAATAAAGGCGACACCAAAACTGGATGGTTTCGCAGGTTTTGATGATGGTTCACGCTTGTATACACGTGGCGACGGCAAAAAAGGCAGCGATATTTCTAGAGTATTTGACAGAGGGCTGCAGTTATACAATGACTCTGATCGTGGCCAAGGTGCAGGAGAGATAGTTGTAAAGAAAAGTTATTTTAAGAAACACCTTTCTGATAGTTTTGAGTACCCTCGTAATTTTCAGGCAAGCTTAATCAAAGAAAAAGAGCTAGATGTCAAAGCACAAAATGCTATCATTGAGAAAGCCGCACTTTTTGTTCCATTTACGCAATTACCTTCATGGATTGGTAGCATAGAGGAGTTAAAAGCTGGGTTTGATTCAATTATTGATGATATACCAAGTTCAGTAGATTTTGATGTTGACGGGGTGGTTTTCGAGGTATGCAATGACACCTTGAAAAAGCACATGGGATCTAACAGAAAATTTCATCGCTGGCAGATTGCCTTTAAAGAAAACAAAGAAAAAGCCCAAGTTAAAGTTATTTCAATAACTCCACAGGTTGGCCGTACTGGAAAAGTAACCCCGGTAGCAGAGTTAGAGCCAACAATATTAAGTGGTGCAAAAATTATGCGCGCTACAGGGCACAATTACGGTTTGGTAAGGGATCAAGGGTTAGGTAGCGAAAGCGTTGTTGAGCTTATAAGGTCGGGACTAGTAATTCCAAAGATTAATAGAGTTCTGAAACCTGCACTCACCAGCATTCCAGATGAATGCCCAAGCTGCACACAGCAACTTTCTTGGGATTCTGACTTTTTAATTTGTAATAACCATGATAACTGCCCTGCACAGGTAGTTGGAAGGATGGAGTATTTCTTTAAAGTGCTGGGCAATAATGATGGTTTTGGTAACGCGACAATTGAAAAGTTATACGAAAACGGTATAAGGACTGTACCTGAGATATATAGATTAACTGAAAAATCTCTAGTTGGTTTTGGTTTTGGCGAAAAAACATCATCTAACTTAATTAATCAATTACTAAGGTCTCATACTGAGCAGATCGAGGATTGGAGGTTTCTGTCTGCATTCGGTGTTGTAAGAATGGGTATGGGAAACTGTGAAAATTTATTAAAAAATTACCCATTGGAAGAGGTTTTTGAGCTTTCTACAGAGCAAATATCTAATATTGATGGTTTCGCTGAATTGACTGCAACTATGATTGTTGTTGGGTTCAATTCCATACGCGAAGATTTTGATTCTTTGTCAAGATATAACTTCAACCTAGAGAGAACAATCCTTAATAAGGATATAAAGAAAATGGATCACATATTGTTTAGTAAAAGATTAGTATTTACAGGGAAAATGCAGGGATCAAGAAGCGAAATGAAAAAGCATGCAACCAGCATAGGGGTTAAAGTCTCCTCTAGTGTAAGTTCCAAAACAGATTTTCTGGTGATTGGGGATAGCGTTGGAAAGAAAAAAATTGATAGTGCAAAAAAATTTGGCATAAAAATAATTACCGAACAAGAATATTCGGATATTATTTCGTCATAGCACCTCAATAGTTTAAAATAAAGCGAATGATCAATGATGGATCGTGAAGGCACTGAAGCCTAACAGCAAACTTTTTTGTATTAAAATGCTTTGCTGTTAGGCTTTTTTAATTAAAGAATGAAAATTTCAAAACTAGTAAAAAAACAAAAAGATTTTTTATCTTACCAACTTGAAACAGGGTTTAGGCAGCTTTCTGATAATTGCAGTGATTGTATAGATAGTTCGTATGAATTAAACAAACTACTATCATTGTATTTGAAGACATGCAAGTACGCTCAGCTTGTTTATGTGATTGATATGTCTGGCATACAAATAAGTGCCAATGTAAACAAGAGTAGTGTCATGGAAGACTTTCAAGGTCAAGATTTATCTGGTCGCCCGTTTTTTAACTTGGTAAATGAGTACAGTCCATTCTACCTTTCAGATACTTATATTTCTGTGGTATCACTTAAACCTTGTATAAGTGCTGTGCATGCTATATTCAGAGACAAGAAATTGGCTGGAATGTTGGTACTTGATCTTGAAATTGAAAAGCTACAACTTCCTGAACAAATCTTCAACTTGAATGACTGGAGACAAATTAAAGGTGACCCAGAGATTAGGTCAAACTTATTTAAACAAACCAGAGTTCAATCAGCAATGGATCAATCTATCGGCACTGTACACGCTATAGTAGCTGAGCTACTATCTGAGCTTGGCGTATTCCACGTTAAAATTCATTATGCATCATCAAGAGCAACTATATGGACTCTTGACGATCCATACAATTATCGAGTACATGTACTGGATGAAATAATTAACCCTAATATTTGTTTGTTGTATCCGAGAAAGAGTTACCCGAAAACAGCAAAAGTATCAATAGAACAAATAAAAGAGGTACTTGAAAATTTTAATTATATGCGATTCATGGATACCAATCTTTATCTTAAAACTGGAAGCATAAATATTATGAATGGTATGGTTGGGATAACTTTTTCTTGTGACGGCAATCACTACTTATCGGTGTCTGAATTCTTGTCTAATTTTGATAAAGTTTATTCATAAATAATATAAACATTTGCAAAATAAAATTTATACTATATAATTAAAACTAGTTAGTTCCCAACGTAGGGAGATTAACAAGGAACATAGGCGTTTATTTTGATTTTTCGATTGAAGAATTTAAATAAGCGTTTTTTTTCGTCAGTTTCAAAGTTGAAATAATAAAGGTATAGAAGCCAGTAGACTTGTTTGCATTTTGCAGATGTAGTTACTGGCTTTTTTTGTTTTTTAACACAAAGAGTTTTACTCTTTTAATGGAGAGGCTAAATGAAAACAACAACAAATAGTAAGTTTAATAAATTAAATAGTTGCTCGATTATTAAAAAAGGAGATCTAAAGTTTTATAAAAATACTAAAACAAGAGATTTACGTGATACAAAAAAAGCACACTTATTTGATAACTTAGAAGTTGAACTTTTGGTAGCAAGTAGGATGCGCTGGTTGGACATTACAAAGTAACTAAATACGCCCTACGATGTTTAAGTCTTATAGGGATTAAGATTTTTTTAATATAAGGAGATAATAATATGAAAATGGTAACAGCTATTATTAAGCCATTTAAGCTTGATGATGTAAGGGAGACACTGTCTAAGATAGGTGTTTCTGGGATCACTGCAACAGAGGTAAAAGGGTTTGGACGCCAAAAGGGTCACACAGAACTCTATCGAGGTTCAGAGTACAAAATAGATTTTTTACCCAAAGTTAAATTAGAGATAGCCATAACAGCTGACCAGGTAAATGCTGTGATTGAGGCTATTACTAACTCTGCAAAGTCAGGCGACGAAGGAAAGATTGGTGATGGTAAGATTTTTATTTCAAATTTAGATGAGGTGGTTCGTATCCGTACTGGCGAAACCGGCTCAATAGCAATATAAGGAGCGTAAGATGGAAAATACAATTTTAGAAATGCAATTTGCCATAGACACTTTTTACTTTTTAGTGATGGGTGCTTTGGTGATGTGGATGGCGGCAGGTTTCTCTATGTTAGAGGCCGGACTCGTCAGAAGTAAAAATACAGCAGAAATATTAACTAAAAATATTGGTTTGTTTGCAATTGCCTGTACTATGTATATGGTTTATGGTTATGACTTAATGTATGGTGGAGGTGTATTGTTGGACGGCATAAGTGGTTCGGGCGATACATATTCAAGTGCTGCCGACTTCTTTTTCCAGGTAGTGTTTGTGGCAACAGCGATGTCGATTGTGTCAGGTGCAGTTGCTGAACGCATGAAGTTATTTGCATTCTTTGCATTTGCTATTGTCTTTACTGGCATTATTTACCCTCTAGAGGGTGCTTGGACATGGGGAGGTGCATCCGTATTCGGTTTATACACTCTTGGCGACTTAGGTTTTTCTGACTTTGCTGGTTCAGGTATTGTGCATATGGCCGGTGCTGCTGCTGCTTTAGCTGGAGTTTTAGTGTTAGGAGCTCGTAAAGGTAAGTACAATAAGGATGGCTCTTCTAATGCAATCCCAGGTGCGAATATGCCTTTAGCAACCTTAGGCACATTCATCTTATGGATGGGTTGGTTTGGTTTTAATGGTGGTTCAGTATTAGCAATGGCTAGTAAGGATAGTGCTAATGCAGTGGCAATGGTATTCTTGAATACTAACGCAGCAGCAGCTGGTGGTGTAATTGCAGCATTAATATTGGTTAAGCTATTATGGGGCAAGGCAGACTTAACAATGGCATTGAATGGTGCATTAGCAGGTCTAGTTGCAATTACTGCGGGTCCAGATACGCCAACCGCTTTAGAGGCAACTCTAATTGGCGCTGTTGGTGGTGTATTGGTAGTATTCTCAATCGATATCTTAGACAAGGTATTTAAGATTGATGATCCAGTAGGTGCAATCTCAGTACACGGTGTTGTCGGTTTGTGGGGCTTGTTAGCAGTGCCATTAACAAACTCAGGTGTATCGTTCAGTGGTCAGTTAGCTGGTGCAGGCACAATATTTGTGTGGGTGTTTGGTGCTTCTTTATTGTTATGGGTAGTGCTTAAATCCGCAATGGGAATTAGAGTATCTGCAGAGGAGGAGTCTGAAGGAGTCGATATTGCAGAGTGTGGCCTTCAGGCATACCCTGAATTTACTAAGTAAATAGTTAATAGTTAACCCTTTAAAAGGCAGAATGCTTACCATTCTGCCTTTTTTTTATTCTCATAGAATAAGATTACAGGTAAAATTTATCTTATGAATACAGCTTTAAAAATAATTTTAGTAGATGAGAATACTGGTAGATCTGCAATGCTGAGAAGGGCATTACAGGACAAAGGACATGAAGTAATATGTCGAATGGATAGTAGTTCTAATCTTCAAAATAGTAACGAAATGACGCACGCCGATGTTGTCATAGTAAACTCTGATATACCTGATGAAGAGGTCTTTGCGAATTTAACTGATGTAAACAAGACCAAGCCTAAACCTATAGTTATGTTTGCAGAAAAATCAAGTTCTGAGATGGCTAATTCAGCAATTAAATCTGGAGTAAATGCCTATATAGTTGATGGACTCGAAGAGAACAGAGTGCAACCAATTATTGACGTCGCTATTGCACGCTTCAGAGAGTTTCAGGCTTTAAAGGATGAGTTAGATGCCACAAGAAGTATGCTCTCAGAACGCAAAGCTGTTGAGAAGGCGAAAGGGTTATTAATGGAGCACAAAGAGATTACTGAGGATGAGGCATACCAATCTCTTAGAAAGATGGCTATGAATAAAAATAAGAGAATTGTCGATGTATCAGAGAGTGTTATTAATGCTTTCGAGTTGTTAGAGTAACAATTACTTTTTATTTTTATCCTTGTCTTCTTCATCGAGCTTTCTAATATAGTCAGCAAACTCGTCATCCATTTTCGCAAACTCGTCATCAATTTTATCCATCTCTTCATCAAGTTCATCATCGCTTACTTCAGATTCTTCGTCATCATTATCTGAGGCATGTGGTTCTGCATTTGGTTTATCGTTCTTTGAATCCTTAGTCTCTTTACTTCTTGTTTTAATCATCGGTGCAAAAATTAAACCAGCTTCAAATAACACCCACATCGGTATGGCAATTAGTGTTTGTGATATTATATCTGGAGGGGTTAATACCATACCTAAAGCAAAAGCTCCGATAATAACGTATGGTCGATTTTTCTTTAAAGTTTCAACAGTTGTTACACCGAACATTATCAGTAGAATTGTGGCAATTGGAACCTCAAATGCAACTCCAAACGCAAAGGAAACTTTAAGAACGAAGTCTAAATAGTATTGAATGTCTGGGGTGAAGTCAACAATATTAGGCCCTATACTTACTAGGAATCCAAATATTACTGGAAAAACTACATAGAAAGAGAAAAGTAACCCGGCATAAAACAAAATAGTTGATGATACTACGAGTGGCACAATAAGTTGCTTTTCGTGCTTATAAAGTGCAGGTGCAATGAAGGACCATACTTGAAACAATAGGTACGGCATGGCCAAATAAACCGCAAAGATAAGGGCCATTTTAAGTGGAGTAAGAAATGGTGAAATAACTCCGATGGCAATTATATTAGTGTCGGTTGGCAGAACTCCAATTATTGGTGCTGCGATGAATGAGTAAACCTCGTTTGCAAATGGAAATATTCCAATAAATATAACTAGAATAGCAATAACCGAGTGTAGTAGTTTGTCTCGCAATTCAACCAGATGTTGAATAAAGGTCATCTCGCTTGAACTCATGATTTTTTGCTTTTAATTTTATCTATGTCTGCTTTAGCTTCTTTCAATGTCTCTTTTGTGTCTTTTATTATATCTACGATGCCGGAGTCTTCATCGTCCATGTTCAGTTGCTCTTTAAGTTTGCTAGCTTCCAGCTTCAGTTTGTCAGCATCTAACTCTTCACTAACATCGTTTTTAACTTTTTCAATAAACCTTTTCATTTTGCCCACATAGATGCCTACCTTGCGTGCAATACCTGGCAATCTTTCAGGTCCAACAACGATTAGGGTAATTACGCCAATGAGGGCGACTTCCCAGAAACCAAAATCAAACATAAATTATTTTGTTTCTTCTTCTTCTTTAACTACTTTGCTTTCTATGATCTCTTCCTTGTCTTCTATTTTGGTTTCGCTACTTTCCTTCATGGATTTTTTGAATCCCTTAATAGCTCCACCCAGATCTCCACCGATATTTTTTAATCGCTTTCCTCCAAAAATTAGTAGCACGATTACTAATATAATAATTAGTTCAAACGGTCCTGGCATCATTGTTCTATCTCCTATTTATTTATTTCTCTGTTGGCTTTTTCTTTCAACCCCGACAAGCCAAACCTGCGGGACAACTCTTCTTCAATTTTAGTGACCGAGATATCTTTATGTCTAAGCAGTACCAAGGTGTGAAACCAAAGATCTGCTACTTCATAAATTATTTTATCTTTATCATCCTCTTTGGCAGCCATTATTACTTCTGCCGACTCTTCACCGATCTTTTTTAATATTTCATCGGTACCTTTGAGGTATAGAGATGATACATAAGAATCTTCAGCTCTTGCAGCTTTTCTCTGTTCTAAAACTTGCTCTAACCTTAATAAAATATCATCCATAAATATCTTCAGGGTTTTTTATAATTTCAGAAGTATTTTTCCATTTATGGCCATCAAGTTTTTGGAAAAAACATGACCTTCTTCCTGTGTGGCATGCAATACCGCCAACCTGTTCAACCTTAAGTAGAATAACATCATTATCGCAATCCATATAAATTTCTTTAAGTATTTGTGAGTGCCCTGACTCTTCACCCTTGTGCCATAACTTTTTTCTAGAACGAGAGTAATATACAGCCTGCTTATTTTTAATAGTCAAGCTCAGTGACTCTTTATTCATCCAAGCCAACATAAGAACTTCGTTGGTTTTGAAGTCTTGAGATATTACGGGTATTAAGCCGTCATCATTAAATATTATTTGTTCTAATGCTAGCACTAATTAGAAAGGACTCAGATAAAATGTTAATTTTACCGCTAGTATTTTATGAGATGAAGTTATTTGTCTTGAGCTTTTGTGTTGTATTGCCAGTATTTTCATATACTGGAGATATGTTGCTTGATAGTGATAAGGTATTCCATATTGTTGATGGAGATAGTATTAATGTACGTATGCGAATTGCAGGAATTGATACACCTGAAGTTAACCAAAAGTGCAAAATTACAGAGAATGAAACTATAGACTGTGGCGTTCTTTCTAAGAGATATTTCCAAAATATAATCCAAGAAATACCAGGTGATTTGGTTGTTTCTTTAGTTGGCGTGGACCATTACAATAGGCTGTTGGTGAAAGTATTTAAAGGCAGTACAGATATTGGAAGATTGATGGTTGAGGATGGTATGGCTTTTTCTTATAAAGATGATTATAGATTAGAAGAAGACGCATCTAAAAAAAATAAGACCGGTTTTTGGGGCTTTTATTCACCACCAATTGAACCATACAAATGGCGCAAGAAGTATAAATAGCTATCTCAAGGTTACCACTTCTTCAGCACTGGTAGGGTGTATAGCAATTGTATCGTCGAATTGTTTTTTGGTAGCCCCCATGTTTATTGCAACTGCAAAACCCTGCAGCATTTCGTCAGCCCCATGCCCAATTATGTGACAGCCAACAATTATTTCATTCTCACCTTCACATATAAGTTTTATTGCTGTAGTTGTTTTAGAGTCTAGTAGAGCGTCAGCCATTGGAATAAATTTAGACTTGTATATTTTGATATTTTCAAACTTTTCATTGGCCTCTTTTTCAGTAAACCCAATGGTGCCTATAGGTGGATGTGAAAAAATTACGCTAGGTATGTTGTTGTAACTTAAGTGGCGATCAGTCATGCCGTTATATAGCCTGTCTGATAGCCTTCTACCTGCAGCAATTGCTACTGGTGTCAGTGCGGCCCGCCCGGTAACGTCACCTAGGGCAAAAATATTATCAATATTTGTTGTCTGAAACTTGTCGGTATTTATGAATCCTTTACCATCAGTATTTACTCCAGCACTCTCTAGGCTGAGATGTTGCGTTAATGGTTTTCTGCCAACTGCCCAAATAATTTTATCGAAATTTGAAAAAACTCCACTATCTGTATTGACCGTTAAGTCTTCAGATATACTTTTTATTTTGGTGTTGTTATGAATTTCAATGCCGTGTTCCGAGTAGTCCTTTTCAATTGTATCTTGAATTATAGAGTCGAAGCCTCGTAGAAGCCTTTCAGAACGAACAAAAATTTCGACTCTGCTGCCTAGCGAATTAAGTACACCTGACAATTCAACACCTATATAGCCACCACCTATCACTGCAACTTTGCTAGGCATTATGTCTAATTCAAAAAAATCGTCTGACGTAATGCCATACTCGGCCCCTCTTATACTTGGTACAAAAGGTTCTCCTCCCGTAGCAAGCACTATATGTTTAGTAGTGTATTTTTTATCACCAACAGACACAGTGTTTTTATCAATTAATTTAGCAAAACCGTTTACATAATCAATCCCAAGTTTTTGTAAATAGCCGTCATACCAATCGGTAATTCCTTTTATATAAATATCTCTTTTCCTTTTGAGTTCTTTCCAGGAAAAATCGTTCTGCTCTACATCAAAACCGAAACCCTTTGCATTTTTTATATGACTTGCTGTGTTTGCAGCAAACCACATAATTTTTTTGGGCACACACCCAACATTTACACAGGTTCCACCAACAGTTTTAGCTTCAATTAGCAAGCACTTCATTCCGTACTCTGACGCACGCTCAACAGCAGATAATCCTCCGCTACCAGCTCCTATCGCTATCATGTCGTATTGTGTTGTATTCATCTAGTAAAGATCTCTTAGTATCCAGCCTTTAAGCTTGCTACAATAAATTTGTCTAAATTTCCGTCAAGCACATCTTGAGTGTTTGACGACTCGACACTTGTACGTAGGTCTTTAATACGTGACTGGTCTAGAACATAAGATCTAATTTGGTGACCCCAACCGATATCTGATTTTGATTCTTCCAGGTCTTGTTTTTCACTGTTACGTTTTTGTATCTCTATCTCGTATAGTTTAGATTTGAGTTGCTTCATGGCTTGGTCTTTGTTTGCATGCTGACTTCTGCCATCTTGACACTGGACTACTGAGTTGGTAGGTATATGAGTAATTCTTACTGCAGATTCAGTTTTGTTGACGTGTTGTCCACCAGCACCCGAAGCGCGGTATGTGTCAATACGTAAGTCTGATGGATTTATCTCAATGTCAATGTTGTCGTCAACCTCTGGAGACACAAACACTGAGCAGAATGATGTGTGACGTTTACCGTTAGCATTGAATGGGGACTTCCTAACAAGTCTATGTATTCCAATTTCAGACCTTAGCCAACCGAATGCGAACTCCCCATCAAAATGAATTGTTGCCGACTTTATACCTGCAACATCTCCAGCTGAGGCTTCAATTAGTTTGACTTTGAATTTGTGTTTTTCTCCCCAACGAAGATACATTCTTAAGACCATTTCAGCCCAGTCCTGGGCTTCAGTTCCGCCTGACCCGGACTGTATATCTAGGTAGGCTGAGTTAGCGTCGAGTTCACCACTAAACATTCTCTCAAACTCTAGATTTGCAATAGATAGCTCAATACCTTCTAAGTCACTAATTAAACTGTTCGCAGTATCTTCGTCATCTTCTAGCTGTGCCATATCTAAGAGCTCTTCAGCATCATCTAATATAGAGATAACTAACTCAAATGTTTGGCAAATAGACTCAAGTTTTGATTTTTCTTGTCCAAGTGATTGAGCTTCTTCTGGTTTAGACCAAATGTCAGGATTTTCCATCTCGAGCATAACTTCTTCTAATCTGCCTTGTTTTTCAGAAAGGTTAAGGTGCTCTATAAGGGTCGATGAGCGACTCTTTAGGTCTTCAATTTTTTGATATATTGGCGATAACTCCATAACAGTTATTTTAACCGCTACAGAAACAAAAAAAGCCCCAAAAGGGGCTTCCTATGAAACATTGTGATTTATTTTCTAAGACCTAAACGGCTAATTAAATCTGAATAAGCATTGACGTTTGTACCTTTTAGGTAAGATAATAATTTTTTACGTTGTGAAACCAAACGCAAAAGACCTCGTCTTGAGTGGTGATCTTTTTTGTGAGTCTTGAAATGGTCAGTCAGGTGCTTAATGCGTGCAGTTAATAATGCAACCTGAACGTTAGTTGAGCCCGTATCATTCTCATCCAACTGAAACTCTTTAATAATTGATTGTGTATCTATAGACATAATTGGTAAATTTAGCGAAAAATTAGTAAGGGTGTGATTATACTCTATTTATTTTTTCTATTCCAGCACTAAAAAGTAAAAATTGTATATTTAAATTAAATCCCTTCATAGTAGCTAGGGTCGTCTTTTTTTCTAGTTTTAAAGCGCCTATGAATCCAAAGATATTGTTCTGGAGCTTTGAGTATTTGGGATTGTAAAATTTTATTTGTTTTGGTTGCATTCTCTACTTCATTTTCGTTAGGATAATCTGCAATTGGTCTCTCGAAGGTTAGCTCATAACCACTACTTGTCCTACTAAATAAAAAAGGGATAACTTTTGTGTTAGGTATGCTAGCCAGACGAGATGTTGCATTTAAGGTGGCCGTTGGTATATTAAAAAAGGGCGCAAAAACTGAGTTTTGTTCCCCAAAGTCTTGGTCTGGGGCATACCAAATTGGCATGCCACTTTTTAGCGCTTTTATCATTGATTTTATGTCCTTTGTTTTTATCATTAGTGCGCCATTCTTAATAAATCTTTTGCGCATTATTTCGTCAAACAATTTATTGTTTTGTGGGCGATAAATATTCGCTATTGTGTGCATTAATAATAACACTCTACCGCCCAACATTAGAGGCATGAAATGACCTGAAAGAAGAATCACCCCTTGACCATTTTCAAGTGCATCAGTCAGGTAGTGCTGGTTATTAATTGTTGATTTTTTTTCTATCTTTTCATTGCTTGCAAAAAATGCATCAGCGGTTTCAAAAAAAGAAATACCTATAGCTTCAAAGTTTTGCTTTACTAGATGCTCAATTTGGTAGCGATTTTTTTGTGGGAAACAGTTAGAGATATTTATGGTTGCAATCTTTCTGAACCTAGACATAATTCTGTACAGTATTCTGCCTGTATATTTACCAATAAAGACTTGTACATTGAACGGCAACTTTGATCCAATGAGCATTAGCAACATCATTAACCAAGTAGGTAAAAATTTAGGATGATAAAAATTTGTTTTTGTCATTAAAATATAGTTTTTATGTCAGTTAATTATTATTATGCCGTTTATTGATAGAGATTTTATCAATGATTTATCACAAAGAGTAGATATTGTTGATCTAATAAATAGACGCGTCCCTCTAAAAAAAGCAGGAAAGGACTACAAGGCATGTTGTCCCTTTCATAACGAAAAAACCCCATCATTTACCGTTGTTCCAAATAAACAAATCTACCATTGTTTCGGTTGCAGTGAGAATGGAGGCGCAATTGACTTTGTAATGAAGTTTGATCACTTAAATTTTCAAGAAGCAGTCGAGATTGTTGCAAGTGAGTCTGGTGTGAGTGTCATATATGACCAAAATGCAAGACCGGCAGATCCAAAAATCAAACGCTACATTGAGTTAATGAGTCAGGTTAGTGAATTCTATCAAGACCAACTTAAGCATTCCCCAGCTAAAAATAAAGTAGTCGACTATGCAAAACATAGAGGCATTAGTGGGCAGACCGCAAAACGCTTTGAGCTTGGATTTGCACCCCCAGGTTGGAGCAATTTGTTTGACCATTTCAAGTCGGATCAAGAGACTTTGATTGATCTAGAAAATATGGGACTGATTGTTGAAAAAAGTGACAAGAAAGGGGAATTCTACGACAGATTTCGTGACCGCATCATGTTTCCAATTCATAACTCTAAAGGTGATGTTATAGCATTTGGTGGCAGGACCATTACTGAGCAGAACAAACCAAAATATTTGAATTCACCGGAAACCCCAATCTTTTCAAAATCTAAAGAGTTATATGGGCTCCATCATTGCCGAAAATATTCCCGTTCAATTGATTATATTTTGGTAGTTGAGGGCTATATGGATGTGGTGGCATTACACCAGGGTGGTATTGTTCGAACAGTAGCAACCTTAGGTACAGCCACAACATCACAACACTTACAGACTTTGTCACGTACATCAAATGTAATTATTTTTTGTTTTGATGGTGATCGGGCTGGTAGGTCTGCAGCATGGAAGGCCCTTAATGTAGCGTTACCTGTAATAAAAGCCGGCATGGTAGTTAAATTTTTATTTCTGCCAGACAATGAAGACCCAGATTCGTTAATTAATAAGGAATCTAAAAAATCTTTTGAGGAGCGAATAATAAAATCACACACCTTATCTAAGTTTCTTTTTGATCACATTAAGAGTGAGGTTGATTTTGATACGATAGAGGGTAAAACAATTTTTCTTGAAAAAGTGTCAGTTCTAATAAGTATGGTTAGTTATGAAACTTATAAGCAGCAGTTAATCGAGGGTGTTGCTAAATTTGTTGGACAAGGTATCGACCAGGTAGTGTCAGTTATTGTTAAACAAAATCAGGTGACAAATAACAAGCCACATGATAAGCATAATTTTCCGGATGACGGTTATGAGCCTAACGTAACTGACTTTGTAGATTATGATGCCCCTTTGATAGGTCCTACCAAAAAAGATACCACTAAAGCTTTGATGTCTAAGATGATAAGCCTTTTGCTTAATTATCCGTCATTGGCAGATGGGACGGTTGAGGTTAGGGTTAGAAGAATTAAGCAATCAGAAGTTTTGCTTGAGTTAATTCATTCGGCACAAATCGATGAAAACATATCTCAAGAAGATCTAATTAAACCTTTTAAAAATAAGGCTAACATATATAGTAGACTCAAGGTTCTTTGCTCTTTGGAGCCGCATTTAAGTGAGTCTCAGGCTAGTGATGAGTTCTTAGAATGTATTAATAATATTGAGCGGCAGCAAAAAAATGCCCTTATAAAGGATAAAATTAGTAACGCAAAGACTGTTGATGAAGAAAGAGAGGTTATGATAAATATTCAGAAGGGGAAGAGGTAACCCTTTACTACAAGTTTAGCTCTCAGATAAAACCTCAATTGAGTTATCACTTGTCAGTATTTTTTCCATTGCGTCTCTAAAAACCATTGAGGCTGAGTTTGACCCTTGACATGGAATACTTGGGTTAGGGTACCAACTAGCGTAGCATTTTTTTGGATAGTCTAGTCTTACAGCCATAATATATTTTGGCATCTTAGCTGGCACAAAGCCAACAAAAAACGTTCTTTTGTCACCATTCTTGCTGTACTTTCCATTAATAACTTTTTCAGCAGTACCTGTCTTACCGGCGACACTATAACCGCCTATTTGGGCCCTGTATCCGGAACCCTTGTCTGAGACAACAGAGTCTAAAATATGTCCAATTTTATCAATTGTTTCTTTGTTAAATATTTTTATAATATTTTCGTTATAGTTAGCACCATTTATAAGCTTCAATGATGGGATGCTACCGTTATTAGCAAATACTAAATATGCTCTTGCTAACTGTGCTAAGTTTGTTTCCATTGGTCCATGACCATATGACAAAGTCCTCTTGTCTATATCACCCCAGGACTCAAAATGTTTAAGTGATCCAGAGTTTTCAATGCTAGGTATTAGTCCTAGTGGGTGGCCAAATCCTAAGTTGTTCCAGATATTGTACATGTCCTCTTTAGTTAGCATTTCTGACACATTAACGGTACCCAAATTGTGAGACTTTTGGAGGATTAATTTTATTGTCATTTCTTTATATTTTTTATCCGGCCTTATGTGTCCAATTTTTTTGGTAACGTCTATCAGTTCATCTTCAGTTGCGGTAATTTTATTTTGATCAAGCGCAAGCAGCATAGTGAACGGTTTCATTGTAGAGCCGGGCTCGATTTTGTCAGATAAGACTCTGTTACGGTAGTGTTCAGGGCTATAAACTTGTTTATTATTTGGGTCATCTGCGGGGTAGTTTGCCATAGCCAATACCTCACCATTTGTAGACAACACAATTGCAGAACCTGACTCAGCTTCATGGAATAGTACAGATTTTTTCAAAGCGTTATAGGAATGAAACTGTATACCTGAGTCAATTGTAAGTTCAATGTCCTGGCCGTGCTCTAATTTTGTTATATTTACTGGGTTAAAATAAGATTCAGATGAGTCACCTGTATGCCTAAGATGTTTTTCACCGTCCTGTCCTGACAATATATTTTCAAACTCTCCCTCTATGCCTGATATTCCTTCTTTATCGTGATTTATGCGACCTATCAGTGGAGCCATTGAGGCGCCCTTGGGGTAATATCTTTGTGCGTCTTCTTCAATTGTTATACCCCCGGCTAACTGTCTACTACATTTGCGAGTTGTTGTATATTTAGGGGTTGATTTTTTAACATTAAACATATTAAGGGCTTTATCAATTAAGCTTAAATCATTTTTTTTTGTTATATTCTTGCAAACGTTAATCCTTTCTTTTTTTAGCTTATTAATCCTATTTATTACTGGGTCTGTTAGTGGTATATTTTTTTTAATAATATAATACCCTCTCCTGTTCTCTCTTTTCTTGGCTAGAATCTCATTAAGTTCCACAAAAGGCATGTCTAGAGATTGTGCAAGTTTCGGGATAAACTCTGTCTGCAGTTGCATAGGGTTAAGGTTAATTTTTTTTAGAATTAAGTTGCTCGCAAGTATCTCACCATTTCGATCTACAATGTCTCCTCTGCGTGCAGTCTCAATAATAGGCTCTGATGACTGGTTAATGGCTCTTTGTTTTAGAGAAAGATCATCCGCCGTAAGAGTACGGATACTAATCACTCTGTATGCGAACGCCATTAATAGTATTAGGAATATGTATCTAACATACCCCTGTCTATTCCAAAAGTGTTGAACCCTTGGTTTTTTATATGATCCAATTCTAATCATAGGTCAGTGTTTTTTGTTTTTCTGGTAACTTCATATTTAAATCAAGTTCAGCCCTATTCTGTATCTCTCCGCCGCTAATTTGTTTTGAGTATTGAGTCAATAATTGTTTATTAATTGCAACTATTCGTTGATTATTTGTTTGTACTTCCCGTAATTCGTTGTGTAGGTTTCTAGATTCGTTGTGCCAAATTATATTTAGACTAGAGAACACAACAACGGCAAGCCAGAGAATTAAATTTATTTTTATTTTGGTTAGCATTTTTCCGCTACTCTAAGGATTGCACTTCTAGACCTAACATTGTCATCCAGCTCAGATTTAGTAGCAAAATACTTACCAATACTGATTAAAGGGGCTCTTTCTAACTTGCTATCCATAACTGGCAAGCCCTTCGGAAGACTTTTTTGTTTAGAGTGTTTCTGGATGAAGCGTTTTACTATCCTATCCTCTATAGAATGAAAGCTGATTAAGGAAATTCTGCCGCCCTGTGCTAGTAAGTTTAGCATTTGTTCCAAAGTGTCTGTTAGTTGAGTTAACTCTTGGTTTATGAATATTCTTATCGCTTGAAAAGACCGAGTGGCTGGGTGTTTTTTTTGATGTCCGCCAACAATCCTACTTATAATATTAGCAAGCTGTGCTGTAGTTTTAATATCACTATCCTTTTGATGGCGCTTTATGGCGTTTGCAATCTTCCTGCTCTTTTTCTCTTCACCGAACATATAAATAACATCTGCAATCTCAGCTTCACTAGCTGACGATAACCATTCTGCTGCACTAACCCCTCTTGTGCGGTCCATACGCATATCGAGTGGTCCGTCTTTATTAAAGCTAAAGCCCCTATCAGAATTGTCAAGTTGTGGTGAAGATACACCAAGATCCATTAGTACACCGTCAACCTTGCCTATCAGGCTGAGTTCATCTAATATATCTGTTATATTATCGAATGCAGAATGAAAAATTTCGAATCTGTCGTCTTTAATATGTTTTTTGGCATATTCAACTGCCTCTATATCTCTGTCTATAGCTATTACTCGTCCAGAGATGCCTATACTTTTGAGTATGCCGTTAGTATGCCCTCCACGACCAAAGGTTGCATCAACGTAGATACCATCTGTCTTTATATTTAGGGCTTCAATTGATTCATTAAACATCACTGGATTGTGATGGCTGTAGTTCATAATGATAGATGCTTGATTTCTTCAGGTGGATCTTCCTTTCTACTAAGACTGTCCAGGTTTTTAATTTGTTTGTCCCAAGACTTTTCATCCCACAATTCAAAGTTTATTCCTTGCCCACTCAGTATGATTTTTTTGTCAATCTTTGCATACTCTCTTAATGTTGAGGGAATCAATATTCTTGATGCTTTATCTAGTTCGCACTCAGTAGCGTGACCTATAAGCTTTCTTTTAAGTCTTTTAGTGTGAATATTTAGTGAGGGCAATGCGCTTACTTTAAGTTCAAGTTTTTGCCAATCCTCTAAAGGGTACAACAATAGACATTCATCATCTGGGTGTATACTGAGTACCATTTTTCCAGCACAGTTTGTAATTATTTGGAATTGGTGACGAACAGGTATTTTAATTCTTCCTTTGCTGTCAATGCTTATATTGTGAACACCCCTAAACATAAATAAGTCTTCAATATATCTCGTCAGAATAAGGCTCAACCTTAATCGACAATTTTTGTATTGATTTATTTCTTACTAGAATATTCCCAGATAAATTTAACATGACAGATTAATTTTATACCACTTAATACTACTCTATACCATTATATACCATTATTTACCACATTTATTAGTTGACATAAAAAAAATAACCCAGTTATACTCATACAACTTTGAAAATATTTTCAAGGTATTAAGGTTATTTTTTTAATATAAATGGAGAATAAAGATGAAAAACTATAAATTTGGAGTGATGATGAAATCACTCTTATTAGCCGGACTTATTGCGAGCCCAGCGGTTATAGCTGATACCATTAAGCTTGGTGCAGCGGTCTCTTTGTCGGGTAAATACTCAACAGCAGGCAACCACACTAAAAAAGGCTATGACTTAGGTGTCAAATATGTCAACTCTATGGGAGGTGTTGCTGTTAATGGTAAGACCTATGACCTAGAAATTGTCTACTACGATGATGAGTCTACACCAGCACGTGGAGCCTCATTAGCTGAAAGGTTAATTCTTAGAGATAAGGTGAGTTTCATGTTGGGACCATATAGTTCAGGACTAACTAAAGCTATTGCTCCTGTAACAGAAAAGCATGGCGTACCAATGGTTGAAGCAAACGGTGCATCTCGCTCATTGTTTAATCAGGGCTATAAGTATATGTTTGCGGTACTGTCAACTTCTGAGCAATACCTACAAGAAGCAGTCAATCAAATAGCACTTAAAGCTGGTAAACCAGCATCAGAAATAACTGTAGCTCTTGCAATTGAGAATGATCCATTCTCTCAAGACATTAGAGCAGGTGTTCTTGATGATGTTAATCGTCACGGCATGAAAGTAGTTATTGATGACAAGTTACCTAGAGACCTAAGCGATA